>FTAL01000057.1_pt1 | contig 12788 bp, 7 predicted proteins | sample 1639081 | NCBI WGS metagenome assembly FTAL01 (sample SAMEA3914812, study PRJEB12502) | metagenome | biome: forest; material: soil | place: Canada | collected 2011-07-07 | depth 0.1 m | reverse complement strand
GCTGAAACCGTATGAATTAGGGCCTGTTCGGGATGGACGATTAGGTCTGATTCGAACAGGTTCTAGCGCTGATAATCGTTCTTCCTCATCGTAAGCTAGTGGATTGATTGGGACATAAGAGTCCGGATTTGGGATTCCCCGCGGCTTGGCGGCGTGCGAGTCTGTGGGATGCGTACTGGCGTTTCCGTCCACCTGAGCCCGACCGATCGTAAGCGCCTGCAGGCGATCGTCGATGACCGCAACAGTCTGCGGAAGCACGTTTGGCGCGCGCGGATCGTACTGGCCACGGCCGACGGGCTGGGCACGGCGACGATCATGCGTACCGCCGGCGTCAGCAAGACCGCCGTCTGGCGCTGGCAGGCGCGGTTCATGGAGGAGGGCCTGGAGGGTCTGCTGCGCGACAAGACCCGGCCACCCGGCACGCCGCGCCTGGCGGAGGATGTGGCCGATCGGGTCGTGACCCTGACGCTCAGCGATCCGCCCGGCGAGAGGACGCACTGGACTGGCCGGCTGATGGCCAAGGTGGCGGGCGTGGGCCTGACCTCGATCCAGCGCATCTGGCGGGCCCATGGCCTGGCCCCGCACCGCATCCGCAGCTTCAAGCTGTCCAACGATCCCAAGTTCGCGGCCAAGGTCCGCGACATCGTCGGCCTCTATGTCGATCCACCCGCCCACGCCGTCATCCTCAGCGTCGACGAGAAATCGCAGATCCAGGCCCTGTATCGCACCCAACCCGGCCTGCCGCTCAAGAAGGGCCGCGCCGCGACCATGACCCACGACTATAAGCGCCATGGCACGACCACCCTGTTCGCCGCGTTCGACGTGCTGGAAGGCAAGATCATCGGCCGCTGCATGCAGCGCCACCGGCATCAGGAGTTCATCCGTTTTCTGAACGCCGTCGAGCGAGAGGTCCCGGCCGGCAAGACCGTCCACGCCATCCTCGACAACTACGCCACCCACAAGCACCCTAAGGTGATCGAATGGCTGGGTCGGCATCCTCGCTGGACGTTCCACTTCACGCCCACCTCTGCCAGCTGGCTCAACGCCGTCGAAGGCTTCTTCGCCATCCTGACCAAGCGTCGCCTCAAGCGCGGTATCTTCAAGGGCGTCGTCGATCTCCAGGCAGCCATCAACCGCTTCGTCGCCGACCACAACCAGCAGCCAAAGCCCTTCGTCTGGACCGCCGATCCGGACAAAATCATCGCCGCCGCGAAACGCGGGCACCAAGTGATGGAATCAATCCACTAGCAGACCTTAAGGCGTTGTGCGCCGCATGGCTCTACTTCAATCCCCGCTGCCGTTCGAGCGCATCCACGCTGGGATCACGACCGCGGAAGTCGCGATACTGGGCCATGGGGTCGGCGACATAGCCGGGCGCCAACATCTTGTCGCGGAAGCGTTGGCCGTTGGCGCGGGTCAGGCCGCCATGATCCTGGAACCATTCGAACGCGTCGTCGTCCAGGATCTCGCCCCAGGTATAGGCGTAGTAGTTGCTCTCATAGCCATTGGCCCAGATGTGCAGGAAATAGGGGCTGCGATAGCGAGGCGGGACCTCGGGCATATCCACTGCATCGGTCTTCAGCGCCGCCGCCTCGAACGCATCGGGGTCCTGCTTGGGCGCATCGGCCGGCAGGCTGTGCCATTCGAGATCTAGCAGGGTGGCGGCGAGCACCTCCTCGAAGGCGTAGCCCTGGCCATAGTCCTTGGCGGCCCTGATCTTGTCGGCCAGGTCCTGGGGCATGGGCGCCCCGGTCTGGTAGTGCTTGGCGTAGTTGGCGAACACCGTGGGATCCAGGGCCCAGTGCTCGTTGAACTGCGAGGGGAACTCGATCACGTCCGTGGGCAGATTGAACCCGTTCTGGCTCGGATATTCGTTCACTGAGAACATGGCGTGCAGGGCATGCCCGAACTCGTGGAACATGGCGGTCACGTCGCTGAAGCTGATCAGGGCCGGCTGGCCGGGCGCCGGCTTGGTGAAGTTGGCCACATTGACGATGATCGGCCCTTCGCCCGCCAGGCCCGACGGGTTGTTGAGGTAGTTGCACCAGGCGCCGCCGTTCTTGTTCGGCCGGGCGAAGTAGTCGGCATAGAACAGGGCCAGGTGTTTGCCGTCGGCGTCGAACACCTCGTAAACCTTGACGTCCGGCTGGTAGACCGGAAGGTCGGGGCGCGCTTTGAAGGTCAGGCCATAGAGTTTGTTGGCGGCGAAGAACACGCCGTCCTTCAGCACCCGGTCCAGCTCGAAATATTGCTGAACCTGGCCGTCATCGATGGCGTATTTCTGTTTGCGCACCTGATCGGCGTACAGCTCCCAATCCGCCGCGGTCAGGGTGAAGCCGCCGTTCTGCTTGTCGATCATGGCCTGCAGCTCGGCCGCCTCGGCCTTGGCCCTGGCCTTGGCGGCGGGCGCCAGCTGTAGCAGCAGGCCCTTGGCCGCTTGCGGCGTCTTGGCCATCTGCTCGGACAGGACGTAGGCCGAGTAGTCCTTGAACCCGAGCAGGCCGGCCTTCTGCGCCCGCAACTGCGCCAGGGTGGCGATCAGGTCGCGCAGGTCGTTGGGGCCAGGCTGATCGCCGCGGCTCTCCGAGGCGGCCAGCAGGCGCTGGCGCAGGGCGCGGTTTTGCAGCGAGGCCAGCATCGGCTGCTGGGTGGTGTTGCGAAGCACCAGCACATATTTGCCTGGCAGGTTGCGCTTGGCCGCCTCGTCCGCCGCCGCGGCGATCTGGGCGTCGGACAGGCCCTCAAGCTCGGCCCTGCTGTCCACGATCACGGCGTTGGCGTCCGCGGCGCTCTGCAACTGGGTCATATATTGGGCCTGCAGGGCGGCGATCTTGCCGTTGATCGCGCTCAGCGTGGCCTTGTCGGCCGGCGAGAGCAGGGCGCCGGCGTGGACGAACCGCCGGTAATAGATGTCCAGCAGGAACCTCTGGCTGGAGGACAGGCCCAGCCCATCTGCATTGTCATGCAACGCCTTCACCCGGGCGAACAGCTTGGCGTTCAGCATGATGGCGTCGGTATGGGCCTGCAGCTTGGGCGCCAGGTCTTCGTTGGCTTTGCGCAGCACGTCTGAGGCGTTGGCCTGGACCAGGTGCTGCAGCAGCTGGTTGGCGCGGTTCATCAGCGCGCCCTCCTTCTCCATGGCCACGATGGTGTTGTCGAAGGTTGGCGCGGCCGGGTTTTCGGCTATGGCCTGGGCTTCCTGGGTGTCGATCGCCATGCCGGCTTCGACCGCCGGCTGATAGTCGACGTCCTTGAGCAGGTCGAACCGCGGCGCGCCGTACGGCAGGTCGGATTTCACCGCCAAGGCCGGCGCCACGGCGACCGCGGGTTGGGACTGGGCGCAGGCGATTGTGGCTGGAAACAGGGGTGCGAGCACCGCGGAGGCGACAAGCGCCGCCTTGAGCGAACCGGAACGCATTCGGACATCCTTGGTCAAAGGGCAGGGGGGACGCGCGTCGTGGGGACGCGCGCGATTGACGCCAGCGATATCACTGAGGACGGACCAGGGTGAAGGCGTTCGAGCTGAGAGGCGGCGTCTAGCGGGAATATTGGTCTTGTTCAGGCCGGCGCAAAGGCGGCTGGAGGCGCCTGCCAAATGCAAGCCGTTTATTGGTATATGTTCTTGTTACGTTCTTGAGTGCGCCGAGAATCCATGATCAGCTGCCGCGCATTCGACTTCGGGCAAGGCGTCGTGATGTTCAAGTTAGACTCGGGAGTGTGGCACGGCCTGTCCTGCGATGTGGACGGATTGCGCCTTGGGTCTGCGTGTTTCCTTGTGGCCCGAACAGATAGTGCGCTGCAGGCGCCCTATCTGGCTCGCAGCCGGCGTGACCTGCAGCGTCTGCTTGATGCTGGTTATGGCCCCGGGTTGGACGCAGGTCGTCTACACAAACGCCTGACTTACATCGCCGAATTGATGAGTGAAGGTCACCTGGCTCAGGCGCAGATCAGCGCTCTTCAGCTGTGCCTGCCTGAGCTTTCGGATTCAACTCTTGCCCATTTGAGCAAAGCTGACGCCTTGTTGAAGAGCGATCCTTATCACCTTCCTCCGGGGCCTGGCGGGGGTGAGTTCGCCTCGGCGAATGGGGTGCGTGGTGGTTCGCCCGCCAATCCGGCGCCGACGCCCTCTGCGCCAATCTTCAGTCTAGATTGGCCCGCGCCTGGCCGAGGGTATGATGGCGTTCTGGGCGACGACTTGACCTACGATGGTCAACCTGGCCACCTGTATCAGGTCGATGCCGGTGCGTTAAATCTGAAGACAGCTCAGCGTCACGCGCTTGCTTCAGGCATCCGTCAAAACATTTCTTCCATCGCAACCAGCTATGTCGGCTCAACGGCTTGGTCGGATAATGCTGCTTACGGACCGTTTGGCCCGGGCGCCAATAAGTGCTTCCTGTTTGTGAGGGATGTTGTCGCCAAGGCTGGAGCATTTGTGCCGTTGCACTTCAGTGGCACGCGGTTGCAATGGGTGCCCCCTAGCGCCAGCGATTGGGCCGACACCACCCAGTCCTGGCCTGGCTGGCGATTTCTTGGCCCCAACGAGGCGCCTCAAGCTGGGGATGTGGCGGCTCAGCAGCTAGGCTATACTGACGCAACCGGACACGTCATGATCGTGGGACCACACGGAACCTTCGTTGGAACGGGAAGTCATGGAAATGGGCCGCTCGGCACGGTCGAGCGGATTGCTCATCCTTCCAGCCTCGGGCCGCTTGAGTATGTCCTGGTTGGGCGTCCAATTGTTTATAGACGTTGGGTCGGGCCGTAAATTATGCGGCCGATAGAGAAAAGAAAAATTATCACCTTTCGGTTGTTGTTCTGCGTTGCGTTCTTACTTATGTCTCTTTCTTACACTGGACTTTATGTGGAGGATTGGGGCGGTGGCACGCTCACCAGAAAAGTAATAAATATTTATTTTGTGGGGGTCGCATTTTTTATGACCTCCATGATTATCCCATGGCGGTTGGCGGCTTTCCCATTTGTAGTGGTGGCGGCTATTTTGTGTGCACCTCTTTACATATATAGAATGTATCCATGGATAGTGCAGCATACGATTCCAGGGGGATATTCTATACACGTTGATCCAATATTTATTCCAGAATTTCAATCTATTGCTGGTTCTATTTCTATTATATCAATAATTTTAATTGATATTGGGCATTTCATCTCGCGTTTGGTGCGCCGAATGGCGACGGCTACCGAATAATTGCGTCGAGAGCTGTGCTCCGGGGCGTAGGTGGTCGTTCGATCAAATAGACTTTGAACCTTGGGCAGCGTGGCGCGCAGTAGGCGCGCCTTCAGCCGAGCGTCTACGCCGGCTTCACCGCGTGCCCGGCGGGTAGCGCATGCCTAATTCCTGGAACAGGAAGGCCAGCTGGTCGGTCTGCTGCTCGATGCGCGATGAAAGGGCGCTGCCGATGCCGTGGCCGGTATTGGCGTCGGTGCGCAGCAGGATCGGCAGGCCCGAGGTGGTCGCCGCCTGCAGGGCGGCGGCGAACTTGCGCGACTGCATCGGATTGACCCGGCCATCATGGGCGCCGCCCATCAGCAGCACCGCCGGATAGACGCCGGGATGGACGTGCTGATAGGGCGAATAGGAATAGAGGGTCTTGAACTGGGCCTCGTCGGTCACTGTTCCGTATTCGGCGGTGTTGAAGGCTCCGTTCGGATCCAGCTCCAGCCTCAGCATGTCGTAGATCCCCACCGAGGAGACCACCGCGCGGGCCAGGGTGGGATGCTGGGTGATCATCGCGCCCATCAGCAGGCCGCCGTTGGAGCCGCCCATCATCGCCAGCCGGGCCGGGGTCGTGTAGCCGGCCTTGATCAGCGCCTGGGCCACGGCGGCGAAGTCGTCGAAATCGTTCTGCTTGTAGGCCAGCGCCCCGTACTGGTGCCAAAGCTGGCCATACTCTCCGCCGCCCCGGATATTGGCCACCACATAGACGCCGCCGGCGTCCAGCCACAGCCGGCGCATCGCCCCCAGGAAGGCTGGCGTCTCGCTGATGCCGAAGCCGCCATAGCCGTAGAGCAGCGTTGGGTTACGCCCGTTCAGAGCCAGGCCACGGCGGCGGATGACGGAATAGGGGATCTTGGTCCCATCGCGCGAAACGGCTACGCCGCGCACCACCTCGGCGTCGGCGAAGTCGATCACCCCCTTGCCGTTGAGCGGGGCCTCCTGCGTCACCCCCGTCGCCGGGGTCCAGCGGGTCCAATAGCGCGGGCGCAGATAGGTGGAGACGTCATAGAGCACGTCGCCGCCCGACAGCGGGACGATCTCACTATTGGCCGCCACCGGCGGCAGCGGCAGCTTGAACAGGGCTCGACCGGCGAAGTCGAACACCCGCATCTGCTGTGGGCCGCCCATGATGTCGCGGACGAACAGGTGATGACTGTCGAAGCTCAGGTCTTCGTCACCGTCCGGCAGGCCGCCGGTGACGATGGCCACGTCGCTCTCCGGCACGATCACCGGAGCGTTGGCCAAGCTGGCGCCGGGAACCGCCTGGGCCAGGCGCACCACCTCGCCATTGGGCGCGCCGGCCAGGGAGACGCCATAGACCGCATCATTGGGGCCAATGGCGGCAGCGGCGATCTGGTCCTGATAGTCAGCGACCTTGATCGCCGGCTTTCCTGCTTGCAGCACGTAATAGGCCCAGCGATTCCCATCTCCGCGCTCCACCGAGGCCAGCACCTGCGGCCGGGCGTAGCGGCTGTCCAGGAACACCTCGGAGATGCGCTCCAGCCCATCGGCGGCGCCCAGGGCCAGGGCGTCGGCATGCCAATCGCTCCCCAGCCGATGGACATAGACCTGCATGTTGAAATGCCGATCGGCCTCGGGCGCGTCGTCGCCGGGATAGCGCGTGTACCAGAAGCTGCGGCCGTCGGCGCTCCAGGCCAGGCTACCGCCGGCGGTGGGGTACTGCACCCTCGGGATGGGCGCCTCGATCTCGCGGCCGGACGCCACCTCATAGAGATGCAGGCTCCCGTCCTCGCTGCCGTTCTGCGACAGCGACACCGCCACGGTCTTGCCGTCGGGCGAGGGGACGAACCAGTCGATGGCGGTCTGGCCCTTGGGATCCATGGTGTTGGGATCGACCACCGCCCGGCGGCTGGCCGGGTCGGCGCTGGCGTCCAGGCTGACCAACTGCGGCTGCTGGCGCTGCGGATCCATATAGAGGGCGAACACCTTTTGGCCGGCCGGCTTCAGGTCTGAATAGGTGGCGGGGGCGTCGGTGATCAGCCGGGTCAGGTCGCGTTTTATCGCCGCCCGGCTGGGGGCCGTGTCCAGCAGGGCGCGGGTGCGATCGTTCTGCCCGTCAATCCAGTTCTGGGTCAGCGGCGCGGCGCCATCCTCCAGCCACCGATAGGGGTCGACGACCGAAACCCCATGGTAAATGTTGGTGACCGGACGGATGGGCGTATAGACCGCGATCTGGTCCGGATCGTCGGCGAAGCTGGCGGAGGCGGGCAGGGTGGTCAGGCCGATCGCGACCCAGCTCAAAAGCGCCAAACGACCAAGGCGAACCACGCGAACTCTCCGGGTGAAGCTGAGGCGAGACCGTTTCGTCCTGAGGCGTGGACCGACCCGGCGGCCTTAGCAAGGCCCATGGATGCGGCGCGTTTTTGACCTTGGCGACTTTTCTCGAGTCGAATGAACCTGAATGGAAAGCCGCGCCTCAATGGGGACAGGCTTGTTTCATTTCTTGAGAATGATTATCAGATGCGCTCATCACGGAGGCGCCCGCTTTTGTCAGCCCAGATCCTGCCCCGAAATTCCGCCCGCACGCGTCACTGGCTGGCGGTGATCGGCCCCGGTCTGCTGGTCATGCTGGCCGACACCGACGCCGGCAGCATCATCACCGCGGCCCAGAGCGGCGCCCAGTGGGGCTTCAAGTTGCTGGCCCTGCAGCTGATCCTGATCCCGATCCTGTTCGTGGTGCAGGAGCTGACCCTGCGCCTGGGACTGGTCACCGGTCGCGGCCATGGCGAGCTGATCCGCGAGCGGTTCGGCCGCGGCTGGGCCTGGCTGTCGGTCTCCACCCTAATGGTGGCCTGCATCGGCGCCATCGTCACCCAGATGAGCGGCATAGCCGGCGTGGCGGCCCTGTTCGGAGTCCCGATCCCGCTGGCGGTGAGCGCGGTGGTCGCGCTGATCCTGCTGATGGTCTGGACCGGCTCCTACCGCTCCATCGAGCGCATCGCCATCGTCTTCGGCCTGTTCGAGCTGGCCTTCATCATCGTCGCCGTGCGCGCCCATCCCCAGCCCGCCCAGATGATGAGCCAGATGGCCCAGGCGCCCCTGGGCGATCCCAAATACCTCTATCTGGTCGCCGCAAACCTCGGCGCGGTGATCATGCCGTGGATGATCTTCTACCAACAGTCGGCAGTGCTCGATAAGGGCCTCGACGCCTCTGACCTCAAGGTGGCGCGCACCGATACCGCCGTCGGCGCCGTGGTCACCCAATGCGTCATGGCCGCGGTGCTGGTCGCCACCGGCGCCACCATCTTCCACAGCGGCGGCGGCGCGTCCCTCGACACGGTGCAGGACATCGCCCGCGCCATCGTGCCTTATTTGGGCGACACGGTGGGCCGGGTGGTGTTCGCCGTCGGCATGAGCGGCGCGGCCCTGGTGGCCACGGTGGTGGTCTGTCTCACCGCCGCCTGGGGCATGGGCGAGGTCGCCGGCTACAAGCGCTCGCTGGAGGACCATCCGCGCGAGGCGCCCTGGTTCTACGGCGTGTTCAGCCTCTGCCTGGTGGGCGGCGGCGTGCTGGTGGCCTCGGGCAAGGTCAACCTAGTGGCCCTGTCGGTGGGGGTGGAGGTGATGAACGCCCTCTTGCTGCCGATCGTGCTGGGCTTCCTGTTCATGCTGGGCCTCAAGGCCCTGCCTGACGCGCACCGGCTCAAGGGCGTTTACGCCTGGGTGGTCGGCATAGTGGTCGTCGTCACCTCGGCCTTCGGCGTCTATGCCGGCGTCACCGGGGCGTTCAGCGGAAGTTGACCTCGCAAGCGCGCAGGATTTCCTTCCCCCTCGATGGGCCGCTCTCCAACCTGAGAGGGGCTCAGTGCCCGCCGGCCGCCCCGGCGCCCATCCGACGCTTAGGTTTGGGCGCCAGCCACACGCAGGCGGCGGCCAGGACGAACACCACCGACAGCACGGTGAACACTCGGTTGGTGGCCAGCATCACCGACTGGCCCTGCACCAAGGCGTCCAGCTGGCCCAGGGCCTGGCTGGCGCTCAACCCCGCTCGTTGCAGCTGGTCGAGCATCGACTGCGGCGCGTTCAGGGTCCCGGCCAGGTCGGAATGCCGGCCTGAGGCCAGGTTCTCCCAGGCGGTGGTGGTCAGCGAGGTGGCGAAGGCGCCCGCCGTGGTGCGGGTGAAGTTGAGCAGCCCCGCCGCCGAGGCGGTCTCCTGTGGCTTCACCGCCCCCATGGCCAGCACGTTCAGCGGCAGGAAGAAGAAGGGCATGGCGAAGCCCTGGGCGATCTGCGGCGCGGCCAGGTGCCAGAAGCTGACGTCGGACTCGAACCCCGTGCGCCAGAAGCTCACCGCCCCTAGGCACAGCACCCCGAACGACACCAGGATCCGCGCATCGACCTTGGTGATCAGGCGCGCCACGATCGGCGACATCACCACCGCCAGCACGCCCTGGAAGGCGGTCACCCGCCCAGCCCACTGGGCGGTGTAGCCCAGGCTGGTCTGCAGCCACAGCGGGATCAGCACCACCGACGAGAAGAAGCAGCCGAAGGTCAGGCACATGATGATGGTGCTGGCGCTGAAGCCCACATGGCGGAACACGCGCAGGTCCACCACCGGATGCTCCTCGGTCAGCTCCCACAGCACGAAGGCCACGAAGCCGACGGCGGCGGTGATGGCCAGGGCCACGATCAGCGGTGACTGGAACCAGTCCAGGTCCTTGCCCTTGTCGAGCATGTACTGCATGGCCCCGATCCACAGCACCAGCAGGCCCAGGCCGACGAAATCCACCGGCACCCGGCGGGTCTGGGTCTCGGCGGGCTTGAGCATGCGCCAGGCGAAGAAGGCCGCCACTGCGGCGATGGGCACGTTGATATAGAACACCCAGGGCCAGCCGGCGGCGTCGCAGAGATAGCCCCCCAGCAGCGGGCCGGCGATCGGCCCCACCACCGTGGTCATGCCCCACAGGCCCATGGCCGCGGGCTGCAGCCGTTCGGGAAACACCCGGCGCATCAGGGTCTGCGACAGGGGCATCATCGGCCCGCCCGCCAGGCCCTGCAGGATGCGGCACACCACCAGGGCGCTCAGGGACGGCGCCAGGCCGCACATGGCCGAGAACAGGCCGAAGCCCAGCATGGCGGCGACGAACACCCGCACCGTGCCGAACCTCTGCGCCAGCCAGCCGGTCAGGGGCACGGTGATCGCTTCGGCCACCGCATAGGAGGTGATCACCCAGGTGCCCTGGCTGGGCGAGACCGCCAGGCCGCCGGCGATATTGGGCACCGAGACGTTGGCGATGGTGGTGTCCAGCACCGCCATGAAGTTGGCCAGGGCCATCAGGCCCCCGGCGATCCAGAGCGCCGAGCCGGTCATGGGCGTGAAGGCCTGGGGCGGCGCAGCGGTGGGGGCTTGGGCCATGGTCGGCTCCTGTCCGGCGGTCTGGCGGCGCCAGCTACTGGGTGGGCTGCTTGGCGATGTCGATGTCGGCTGTCATCGACAGGCCCACGCGCAGGGGATGGTCGGCCATGTCCTTGGGGTCGATGGCGATCCGAACCGGCAGGCGCTGGACGATCTTGATCCAGTTGCCGGTCGCGTTCTGGGCCGGGATCAGCGAGAAGGCCGAGCCCGTGCCGCCGCCCAGGCCCACCACCGTGCCGCGGAACTTCACGCCGGAGCCATAATAGTCCGAGGTCAGCTCCACCGGCTGGCCGATGCGCACCTTGCGCAGTTGCACTTCCTTGAAGTTGGCGTCCACATAGGACTGGGTCACCGGCACGATGGTCAGCAGGGACGAGCCGACCTGCACGCGCTGGCCGAGGGAGACGTCCTTCTTGGCCACCACACCGTCGATGGGCGCACGCAGCACGGTGCGGTCCAGGTCCAGCTGGGCCTGGTCGCGCTTGGCGCGGGCGACGGCCACTTCCGGGTTCTGGTCGATGCTGACGCCCTGGATCAGGGCGTTGTTGATGTTGCGCGTGCCGCCGGCGGCGGTGACGTTCGCGGTGGCCTGGGCCTTGGAGGCCTGGGCCTCGGCCAGCGCCGCCTGGGCGGTGTGGAAGGCGTTCTGGGCCTGGGTCAGCTCGTCGCCCGAAACCGCGCCGGAAGCCGACAGCTTCTCACGCCGATCCAGCTCGGTGCGGGCCCGGTCGAGGTCGGACTGGGCCGAGGCGATCTGGGCGTCGGCGCGGCGGACATCCGCCTCGCGGGCGCCGATCTGGCCTTGCAGGGCGTTCTCGTTGGCGAAATAGCCCTGCACCTTGCGCTCGGCCTGGCCCAGCTGGGCCTCGGCCTGGGCCAGCTCGATCTTGGCGTCCGTATCGTCCAGCCGCAGCAGCACCTGGCCTCGCTTGACCGGTTGGGTGTCGATCACGTCGACCTCGGTCACCGGCTCGGAGACCAGCGGGGTCACCACCGCCGAGTCCGCGCCCACATAGGCGTTGTCGGTGGAGACGTGGTTGCGGGCCACCAGCAGCCAGTAGAGGAAGGCCAAGGCCGCGGCGATCGCCAGCCCTACGCCCAGTATGGCGAAGAGACGCTTGCGGGTGGCGTTGGTCTTCGCAGGCTGAGGCGGTGCGGCGGGCGCCAGGGTGGGGCGGGCGGCGGGAGCAGAATCGGCCATCTGGGTGATCCTAGGAGGAGGTCTGGCTTTGGGTGGAAGGCGCGTCAGGCTTGGGCGAAGCCGCCGCCCAGGGCCTTGACGAGTTGGATGTCGAGGGTGAAGGCGCGGGCTTCCAGGTCGACCAGAGCCCTGCGGCGCTGCAGGAGGTCATCCTCGGCGATCAGCACGGTCTGGTAGTTGGCGAGGCCGCCTTCATAGCGCAGGCGCGCGACGCTATAGGCCTCTTCCTGGGCCGCCAGGGCGGCGCGGGCGTCGACCAGGCGCTGGGACAGCGCCCGCTCGCTGGCGGTGGTGTCGGCCACCTGGTGCAGGGCCTCGACCAAGGCGCCGTCATAGCTGGCCACCGCCGAGGCGTAGTCGGCCTGGGCGCCCTTCAGCCCGGCGCGCAGCTTGCCGCCCTCGAAGATCGGCAGGGTCAGGGCCGGCCCGACCTGGCCGATGTCCGATCCGGTGGCGAACAGTTCGCGCAGGAACAGCGATTGCTGGCCGACGAAGGCCACCAGGTTCACGTCGGGATAGAACTGGGCCTTGGCCGCGCCCACGCGCTTGGCGGCGGCTTCGGCGCGCCAGCGGGCGGCCACCACGTCCGGGCGCCGGCCGATCAGGTCGGCGGCGAGGCGAGCGGGCAGGCCGAAGCCCTTCAGGGTCGCGGCGGCGGGCGGTTGGATGGTCAGGCCCCGATCGGGACCGGCGCCCATCAGGGCGGCCAGGGCGTTGCGGGTCTGGGCGATCTGCTCGTCGATGGCGTCCAGGTCGCCCTGGGCCGCCGGCACGTTGGCCTCAGCCTCCTTCAGCTCGGCGCGGGTGTCGAGCCCGTTGGTCACGCGCTGGCTGACCAGGTCCAGGGTCTTGCTGCGGGTGTCCAGGGCGCGCACCGACACGTCGCGTTCGGCGTAGAGCCGGCCCAGGTCCGCATAGCTGGCGGCCACGGCTGTGGACAGCACCAGCCTGGTCTCCGCCGCGTCGGCCTCGCTGGC
>FTAL01000036.1_pt1 | contig 12845 bp, 8 predicted proteins | sample 1639081 | NCBI WGS metagenome assembly FTAL01 (sample SAMEA3914812, study PRJEB12502) | metagenome | biome: forest; material: soil | place: Canada | collected 2011-07-07 | depth 0.1 m | reverse complement strand
CATCGAGGCCATCTGGCCGTCGCGGAACAGCATCATGGTGGGGATGCCGCGCACGCCGTAGCGCGAGGGGGTGGTGGGGCTATCCTCGATATTGACCTTGGCCACGGTGACCACGTCGGCCAGTTCCTCGGCGATCTGCTCGAGGGCGGGGGCGATCTGCTTGCATGGGCCGCACCACTCGGCCCAGAAATCGACCAGCACCGGCTTGCCGGCGTTCAGCACGTCCTGCTCGAAGGTTTGGTCGGTGACGGTGACGGTGCTCATGGATGTCGCATCCTTTGGCGGGCGCCAGGCCCGATCCATTGGGCCGCGCATTAATCTGGGCCGCACATCTAAGCAGACGGGGCGCTGGTATCAACCGGCGCCGGGAAGTTGCGCCAGCCGCTCGGCGATCATCTTTTCTGGAACGGGCATCAATTTTGGTCCGTCGGTCCACACCAGGGCCGCCTCGATGCGCCGGCCGGGGAAGATATCGGCCAACACCGCGGCGTAGACCGCCATCTGGGTGATGTAGGCGGGATCGGCGTCCTCGATCCGCGCCGGCGCGGGCCGGTTGGTCTTGAAGTCGGCCACCAGCACCAGCTGCGGCTCGACCAGCAGCCGGTCGACCCGGCCCGAGACCGCCAGGCCCGGCGGCAGGCGCTGGGCCGCGCCGGCCAGGGCCACCTCGGCGCGGGAGCCGGGGCCGAACACGGCGGCGAAGCGGGCGTCCTCCAGCACCCCCAGGGCGGCGCTGGCCATCTCCTCACGCTGGTCAGGGGTCAGGTCCGGCTCGCGCAGCAGGATGGTCAGGGCCGCCTCGGGCCGCTCGGCCGGGGGAAGGTCCGGCAGCAGCTGCAACAGCCTGTGCACCAGCACCCCACGCCGATAGCGGCCCAGGCCGTCGCGCTCGGCCAGGGGCGAAGCGGAGGGCCCGCGCCCGGCCTCGGCCAGGTCGGAGGGCGAGGCGTAGCGCCGGGCGGGCGGCTCGGGCGGGGCCGCCCGGCGCAGCCAGGCCGGCTCGGCCAAGGCGGAGGCGGCCTGGCGCGCCGCCGCGCCCAGCACCACCGGCTCGGCGCCGAAGCGTATGGCCTGGAGATCGCCCAGGGGAACCAGGCGCGCGTCCGCGGCGACCTGCGCCTGTTCGAAGGCGCGGCCGACCAGGTCGCACCAGCTCATCTTGAAATAGGCGTCGGGGGTCTTGACCCCGCACACCACCAGCCGGTCGCGGGCCCGGGTCAGGGCCACATAGAGCAGGCGCAGGCTCTCCCCCGCCCCCGCCGCCTCGCGCCGCTCGCGCGCGGCGGCCGAGGCCGGGCAGTCCTCGGCCTTGCGCGGCGCCCACAGAAAGCCGCCCTCGGCGGTGTCCAGCAGCGGCCCGCCCTGAGCGGTGGCGCGGGTGGTGGTGTCGGGCAGGATGACGATGGGCGCCTCCAGGCCCTTGGAGCCGTGGGCGGTCATCACCCGCACCTCGCCCCCGTCGCGGCCCGAGGTATCCTCCTGCTCGCGCTTGATCTCCAGGGCGCTGGCGGCCATGGCGTGCAGGAATCGCTCCAGGTCGCGCACCCCGCCCTGCTCCAGGGCGAGGGCCTGGCCGAGGAAGGCCTCGACGGCGTCGTCGGCCTCGCGCCCCAGGCGGGTGAGCAGGCGCGCACGGATCGCCCGGCCAGCGCTATCCAGCCGGCTCAGCAGACGGCCGTAGAAATCGAAGGGCGCGCGCGACGCGGCTTCCGTCAACACCCAGTCGAACAGGGCCTTGGCCTCGCCCCAGGCCGGCCGCTCGCCCGCCCGGCCGACCAAGGCGGCCCACAGCGAGCCCTGGCGCTGATAGGCCAGGTCGAACAGCCCCGTCTCGTCGATGTCGCACAGGGGGCTGCGCAGCAGGGCGGCCAGGGTCAGGTCGTCGTCCGGGAAGCGGGCGAAGCGGCCCAGGGCCATCAGGTCCTGGAACACCACGTGCTCGGACAGCATCAGCCGGTCGGCGCCGCCCACCGGCACGCCCTCGCGCTTGAGAGCGCGGATGATCTCGTGGAACAGGGCCTTGCGCCGACGCACCAGGATCAGGAAATCCCCCGCCTGGGCGGGACGCCAGGCGCGCGCGTCCTTGTCGAACACCGCCTCGCCGCGGTCGATGACCCCAGCGATCCATTGGGCGATGCGCCGGGCCAGCTTCTTGTTGGCGCCCTCCTTGGGCTCCAGGTCCACCGGCGCCCAGACATCGGCCTCATCGAGGGGGTCGCTCTCCTCCAGCGGCCATAGCTCCACCGAGCCGCGGCCTCGATCGCGCCGGGCCAGGTGGCGGATCGGCGCGACCTCTCCGCCGGGCGAGGCGCGCAACGCCGCCGCCAGCACCGGATCGGCGAAGACAGCGTCGACGAAGTCCAGCACCTCGGGGGTGGAGCGCCAGCTCTCCTCCAGCGGCACCTGCTCGAACCGCGCGCCCGTGGCCTCGACGCGCCCCTGGTAATCGGCCGCCTCGGCGGCCAGGCGTTCGGGCGCCGCGCCCTGGAAGGAATAGATCGACTGCTTCTCGTCGCCCACCGCGAACAGCGTGCGTTCGCGCAGCCCTCCCAACCCAGCGCCGGCGAAGAACTCCTCGGTCAGGGCGCGCAGGATGGCCCACTGTTCCGGCGCGGTGTCCTGGGCCTCGTCGAGCAGGATGTGCTCGATGCCGCCATCCAGCTTGTAGAGCACCCAGGCCGCGTCGGCCTGGCGGGTCAGCAGCCCCTCGGCCCGGTCGATCAGGTCGGCGAAGTCGAGCAGGCCGGCCATGGACTTGGCGCCCTCGTAGAGCTCGGCATAGGCCTCGGCGAGGGTGAGCACATAGAGGGTGTCGCGGGCGATGCGGGCGGCCTTGAGCTGGTCCAGCGCCTCGCCCAGCCGCGCCTGCTCGCCGCGCAGCCAGTCGCAGGCGGCGGGATCCACGGCCTTGGTGCCCAGGCGCGCGCGCGGCGCGCCCGCAGCGGTGCTGAACACCGCCCACAGCGCGGCGAAGCTGCTGTCCGAGCCCATGGCGCGCATGGTCGCGCCCAGGGGCTGATCGGTGGCGGCGCTGCCCGCTCCAAGCGCCTCGGCGGCCCGGCGCCAGGCGCTCCAGTCGACCCCGGCGATCGCCTGGGCCTCGATGGTCTCCGGCGGCGTCTCGTCGGCAAACCCCAGGCTGGCCCATATCGTCGTAGTCACCCCGGCCGGCTGGCAGGCCTGCACATAGGCGCGAACCGCCCCGCGCCGGGTCTCGAAAGCCGAGAACATGGCCTGGAAGCTGCGCCAGTCCAGCTCCACCGCCAGGTGGCGATAGGCCAGGCCCAGCCGGCCCTCCGGCGCCTCGCGCACCGCCTCGGCGATCCAGTCGCCGGCCATGGCCGAGACCTCGGCGGCGGCGGCGTCGTCCAGCACCCGGAAGCTGGGCGAGACCCCAGCCTCCAGCGGGAAGCGCCGCAGCAGCTTTTCGCAGAAAGCGTGGATGGTCTGGATCTTCAGCCCGCCCGGGGTCTCCAGGGCGCGGGCGAACAGGGCGCGGGCGGCGGAAAGATCGCCCGGCGGCTCGCCCAGGTCGGCGAGCTTGGCGGCCAAGTCCGCGTCCGGCGTCACCGCCCAGCCGCCCAGCTCCTCGAACAGGCGCCGCTGCATCTCGGCGGCGGCGGCCTTGGTGTAGGTGACGCACAATATAGCCTCGGGCCCGACCCCGCGCAGCAGCAGGCGCGCCACCCGCCGCACCAGGGTCGAGGTCTTGCCCGAGCCGGCGTTGGCGGTGACGAACACCGAGGCGCCCGGGTCCGAGGCCCGCACCTGGGGATGGGGCGCGCTCATTCCGCGCCCTCATCGTCCGACTCGCCGATCACATGCCATTCCCACAGGCGGGCCAGATGGTCGTAGTCGCCGCCGCGCTGGTCGATGAACTGCGGCGCGGCCCAGGAGACATAGGCGGTGGCCTCCTGGTCGAAATGCGCCACCCGCCGGCGCAGGCCCTCGAAGGCGGCCAGGGCCAGCTCCAGGCTTTCGCCCGGCTTGGCGCGGATTTCCTCACGGCCGGGGGTGCGCCCGCCGCTGACCGCCACATAGACCAGCTCGCCCGGCGACGCGCCCGCCGCCTCGGCGAACCCGCCGCCGTGCAGGATGGCCGCGGTCAGCGTCAGCTGGGGCGACAGGCCGCTCTCCACCTGCCGACGCGAGGGCGGCAGGCCGGTCTTGAAGTCGAGGATGTCGGCCGCCGCGCCGCGATGCTCGATGCGGTCGGCCTTGGCGGTGACCACGAAGGGCCGGCCATCGACCAGGAATTCCAATCGTCCGGTCTGTTCGACCAGCAGGCGCGCGCCGGGCCGGCGGCGGGTCTCGAACCCCACCACCCAGCCGGCGGCGTGGGCGGCCAGGGCGGCCTCGCGCGCCATCCGCCCCTGCGGCATGCCGGCGAAGACCAGGGCGTCGACGAACAGGGCGGCGAAACGGCGCTCGGCGTCGGCGGGCAGGTCGTCGGGATGGGCCAGGGCGAAGGCCTCGAAGGCGGCGTGGATGGCCGTGCCGCGGGCGCGGGCGTCGACGGGCTCGGCCGGCCGCTCCATCGGCCGCAGTCGCAGGATCTGGCGGGCGTAGATGGCGTAGGGATCGCGCACCCAGCGCTCGACCCCAGTGACCGGCAGCTCGCGCGGGCGCGCGGCCAGGGGCGGGCGCGGCCGGGGCCGGGGCGCGGTGCGCAGGGCGGGCGGGGCCGGGACGATGGGGGCGTCGAGGGCGCGGGCCCAGGCCAACAGTTCAGGCCGGCCGGGCACGGCATGACCGGCGCCCCGGGCCAGGGTGCGCAGGCGCCACAGCCAGCGCGAGGCCACTGCCGGCGCCCCGCCGCGCCGCTCGCTCTGCACCAGCAGCACCTGGGGCGCGCAGGCGGCCTGGGCGAAGTCGTGCGCCGACAGGCCGATGCGTCGCTCCGGCGGGGGCAGGCCGGCAACCTTGCGCATGGGCCGCGAGAGGAAGGGATCGATGGGCGCCGGCGCGGGCCAGACGCCTTCCTCCAACCCCGCCAGGACCAGCTGGTCGGCCTGGACCATCCGCGCCTCCAGGGCGCCCAGGATGCGCACCCGCGCATGGGCCGCCCCCGCCGAGCGCACCACCTCGCCGGCCATCAGGGCCTCGACCAGGTCGGCGAACTGGCGGGGCGTGGCTTCGGGCAAGCCGTCGCTCTCCTGGATCAGGGCGGCGAGCAGAGCCGCCGCCGCCTCGCCCGCCGGCCCCGACCACAGGGCGCCCAGGTCGCCGGGCTCAACCCCTTCGGCCAGGGCCTCGACCAGCTGGGCCAGGGCGCGCGCCGCCTCGCCGGGGGTCGCGTCCCCGCCGGTATGGGACTGGGCGGCCTCGGACAGCGCCCGATGCAGGCGCGCCAGCAGCCGGTCGGCGGCCTCGATGCGGGCGCGGCCGGCCTCGTCGATCCCGTCGCGGCTGGCGGCGGCCTGCAGGCGCCGCGCGATGACGGCCAGGTCCTGGGCGCGCGGGCCGCGCAGGCCGTGCCGCTCCAGGCTGCGCCCCTGGGTCTCCAGAGCCTCGGGCTCAAGGCCCAGGCGGGTGAGGGGATGCTTGAGCAGGCCCAGCATCAGCACCGGATCGAGGGGATCGGCGATGGCGCGCACGGCCAGGGCCAGCAACTGGCCCACCGGAAAGCCGGCCAGGACCTGGCCGGCGGAGCTGTCGGCCGCCACCCCCCAGCGCGCCAGCCGGGCCGAGACCCGGCGGGCCAGGTCCTGGTCGGGGGTGATCAGGGCGGCCGTGCGGCCGGGAACCTCCAGCGCCTCGCGCAGGGCCAGGGCGACCACGGTGGCGGCCTCGTCCTCGCTGCGGGCGGAGACCAGGGCCAGGCCGGCCAGGCCCTCGGCCACCGGATCGGCGCCGGCCGCCGCGCCTTCGCGGCGCAGTTGTTCGATCTGGCTCAGCCAGTCGGCGGTGGCCTCGGCCGGCCGCAGGGCCTCGTTGATGATCCGCCGCCGCCAGCGGCCGCGACCGTCGGGCTCGGCCGATGGCGGCCAGGGCCGCACTGCGCCCCGGTCCAGGCCAGCGCCGGCGATCAGGCGCTTGAGGTTGCTCTGCGGGTGCTGCTCGTCCACCGCCGCCCAGGCCCGGTCCGCCAGGTCCTGGTCCAGGCCTGGCAGCACCACCAGCCCACGCGGAGCGGCGGCGATCACGGTCAGGAGGTCGGCTGTGGCGGGCGCCGAACCGGTGGAGCCCGCGGCCACCAGCACCCCCGCCGGCGGATCGGCGCGCCAGCGCTCGGCCAGCAGCCGCAGCAGGGCCACGCGGCGGGCGGTGACGTCGATCAGGCCCAGCTCAGCCAGGCGCCTGGGCCAGGCCTCCACCGCCAGGCGCAGGAAATCGGCCGAGATCTTCCAGTGACGGGCCAGCTCGGCGGCGACCCAGTCGTCTAGGGCGCCCAGATCGGCCGCCTCCTCGATCTGGGCGCTGTCGAGAAAGCGGGCCAGGGCGTCGGCCAGCTCCAGGGCGCCGGCGGCGTCGACGGAACGGCCCAGCCTGGGCGCATGCTCGGCGGCCAGCCGGGCCAGCTCGAAGCGGCGGCGCCAGGCGGAGATGGCCGGGGGCAGGTCCAAGGCCAGGTCGCCGGGTTCGAAGGGCGGCTCGCCCTCGTCCAGGTCGCCCAGGGCGCGGATCTGGGGCAGCAGCAGGGCGCGCCCGCCGCCGGCCTCGACGAAGGCTTCGCCAAGGGTGCGCGCCGCGCGCCGGGTGGGCAGCAGCACCAGGGCGTCGGCCAGGGCCGCGGGATCCTCCGTCCCCAGGCCCTGCAGCAGGCCGCGGGCCAGGTCGAGGGCGAACGGACGGTGCGCCGGGATGGTGAACCAGCGCGGATACGGACCGGAAACGATATCCGCGCTCATCGTCGCCTATCCCGCCTCGGCCCGCAGCCGCGCCTGCGCGACCTCGCGCGCGGCGGGGTCGCCCACATGCATCCAGGTTCCCGGCGAGACCGCCCCACCCACGCGCCCCGCCTGCGCCAGGCGCCGCCAGACGGGGGTGAGCGAAAACGGCCCGTCCGGGCCGTCGGCCACGATCTGCGGGCGGCAGATGTGCAGGCCCACATAGAGCCAGGGCGCGGCCTCGCCGGGCGCCTTGAAGCGGATGCGGCCGTCGTCGCCCAGAAAGACGTCGCCGCTTTCGTGGAAGCCGAGCGCGCCGGCGGTGGGGGCCAGCAGCAGGCAGACGTCCATGCGCTCCGGATCCCAGGCGCGGGCCAGGGCCTGGGCCGCATCCAGCTCCGGGCCGATCCACACCGCATCGATATTGGCCACCCACACCGGACCGGCGCCCAGGAGCGGCAGGGCGGTCTTTAGGCCGCCGCCCGTCTCCAGCGCCATGGGCCGCTCGTCCGAGATCACGATCCGCGGGCCCAGCCCCGCCGCCGCGCGCCGGGCGAGATGGGTCTCCAGCCGATCGGCGAAATAGTGGACATTGACCACCGCCGTCTCGACCCCGGCGGCGACCAGACGGTCGAGCATGTGATCGATCAGCGCCTTGCCGCCCACCTCGACCAGGGCCTTGGGCCGGTCATCGGTCAGCGGGCGCATGCGCGTGCCCAGGCCCGCCGCCAGCACCATGGCCGTGCGGGGCGCGCGCGCTCCCACGCCGGTCATTGGCGCGTCTCCGGCGGAATCTCGCGATCGAACCAGGCCTTGAGCGGAACCAGGGCCGGATCGGCGAGGTCACGCTCCAGGGCCCGCCACACCCGGGGCATGAAGGCGCGGTAGCGGGGTCGGCCATAGCCGGCGACCTGGCGGGCGAAGATGAACAGGATACGCGTGGCGTTCAGCGCCGCCAGGGCGCGGTAGTCGGCCAGGAACCCCTCGCGGTCGAGATGCGGGCGCGCGTCCAGATAGCGATCCAGCATCCGCGCCTCCAGCGCCGGCTCCACCTCGCGGCGCGCGTCCTGCAGCAGGTGCAAGAGGTCCCACGCGGGGTGGGCGCGCAGGGCGTCCTGGAAATCCAGCAGGCCCACGCGCGCGACGCCCGTCCGTTGCGGCAGCCAGACCAGGTTCTCGGCGTGATAGTCGCGGTGGGTGAAGACGTTTGCGCCTTCAGCGCCACGCTGGCGGATCGGCGCCCACAGGGTGTTCCATTCGGCCTGGGCCTCGGCGGAGAACGGCGGACGACCGGAGAATTTCGGCCACCACTCCAGGAACAGCTCGGGCCCCACGCCCAGGGCCAGTTCGTCATAGTCGAGCAGGGGCCAGGTCAGGGCGCCGGCCTGCAGCCGCTGCGGCGGCGCCTCGGCGTGCAGGGCGGCCTGCAGGTCCACGGCGGCCTCGTAGAGCGGGGTCTCCGGCTCGCCCCCCGCGATGCGGCTGGCGAACAGGTCGTCGCCCAGGTCCTCCAGCACCGCCAGGCCGGCTTCGGCGTCGAAGGCCAGCACCTCGGGCGCCGAGAAGCCGCGAGCGCGCAGATAGCCGGCCACAGCGACGAAGGCCTCGATGCGGCCGGCGGCCAGGCGGGCGCGGGCGTTGTAGCCCAGGGCCAGGCGCTCGGCGGGACCAGCGTCCGGCGGACAGGGCGGCGTCTCCACCGAGGGCGGCTGGTCCATGAAGATCAGGCTGGCGCCCGCGGGCCGATGCAGCCGCTCATAGAGGCGGGTGGAGGCGTCCCCCGCCAAGGGTTCACGCCGGACGTCGCCGAAACCGTGGGCGGACAGGAACCGCGCCTTGCGCCCCTCGCGCTCAGAACTCAATCGATCGTCCCTTCCATCGCCCATGCGCGGTCAGCCGCGCCAGCCGGCTCGCGCCCTGGGCCTCAAGGCTGATGGTGATGTCCAGCCGGTCCGGCGGCAGGCGCCCCTGCAGCCGTTCGGGCCATTCGATCACCGCGGCGCCGGCGTCAAGCGCCTCGTCCAGGCCCAGCTCTTCGACCTCCTCGGCGCCGGCCAGGCGATAGAGGTCGAAATGGGCCAGCTCCAGCCCCTCGCCCTCATAGGTCTGCACCAGGGTGAAGGTGGGGCTGGGCGCCTCTTCGGTTGGCGAGGTGAGGGCGCGGATCATGCCGCGGGCCAGGGTCGACTTGCCGGCGCCCAGCGGTCCGCTGAGACACACCGCCTCGCCCCGCGCCAGCACGCGGCCCACCGCCGCGCCCAGGCGCGTGGTGGCTTGGTCGTCAGCCAAAGGAAAATCGCCGTCGGCGGGAATGGCAGGCTGCATGAGGCTTCGTGTTCGGCAAGGCCGCGACCATGCGCCGGAGCGGGGCCGCGCCGCAAGCGCCGCGGGCCGGTGGCGCACAGGTGAGCGTGGGCGCGCGCTGGCGGCGCGACAAGGGCTGGCGGCGCGACAAGGCTGGCCTTAAGCGCGCGCCTATGGTGAGAAGGCTCGGAGCCCCACCCAGCCTGGCTGACGGAAACTTTCCATGCGCGCCTTCCGAGCCTTTTTCGTCATCGTCCTGTTGCTGGTGGTGGTGGGCGGCGGCGCCTATGAGTGGTGGAACCTGGTGGCGCGCTGGAAGCCGCACGCCATCGACAAGGACCAGGCCGAGATCGGCAAGATCCTGCAAGGCGCCGGCTGGGTTTCGCCCGGCCTGTCGGGCGGCAAGCTCTATGTCATCGCCTACCGCGACTGCGACGCCTGCAACCGCTTCGAGACAGCCGAGTTCGACAAGCTGCACGCGGCCGGCGTCGACACCCGGGTGATCATGGTCGCCCGCGACGACGTCAACGGCGTGGTCAAGTCCACCCCCGCCGAGCGCGCCACCGTGGCGGAGCTATGGTTCAACCGCAGCTGGCCCCTATTCCAGAAGTGGATGGCCGCGCCGATGGACAACTGGACCGCCGCCGGCATCCCCGCCGCCGATGGCGACGTGGCCCGCAGCGCCGTGGTCGAGGCCGGCCCCGCCACAGTGGAGCGGCTGACCCCGTTGCTCAAGGACAACGGCTTCGACTTCGCCTATCCGGTGATGGTGTGGTGGACCAAGGACGGGGCCATGCACGGCTGCGCCTGCGACGATCCGAAGAGCTTCGGCCCGGTGCTGAGCGAACTGGGCGTGAACTGACCCGGCCGCGCGTTCGCTGACCGCCGATGGTCCAGTCCCTCCGCAGCGCCTATCGCCAGAAGCTGAGCACTGGTGAGATCGAGGCCGACACCGCCCAGGCTGGGGCGATCGAGGCCCTGTCGCGGCTGGAGGACGAGCTGAACGCCCTGGCCGAGCCGGGTTTCAGCCTGTTCCGCAAGCCCAAGGCCCCGCGTGGGGTCTATCTGTGGGGGCCGGTGGGGCGCGGCAAGTCGATGGTGATGGACCTGTTCTTCGAGTCCGCGCCCGTGGCGCGCAAGCGGCGGGTGCACTTCCAGACCTTCATGGCCGAGGTCCACGGCCTGGTGGGCGAATGGCGCGGCGGCGACGCGGCCGCGCGCAAGGCGCGCTTCGGCCAGGCCCGCGGCGACGATCCGATCCCGCCCCTGGCCCAGCACATCCACGCCCAGGCGCGCCTGCTCTGTTTCGACGAGCTGCAGGTGAGCGACATCGCCGACGCCATGATCCTCAGCCGGCTGTTCGAGGCCCTGTTCGAGCTGGGGGTGGTGCTGGTGGCCACCTCCAACCGCCCGCCCGACGACCTCTACAAGGACGGGCTCAATCGCCAGCTGTTCACGCCGTTCATCGACCTGCTCAAAGAGCGGCTGGATGTGGTCGCCGTGCAGGGCCCGTCGGACTATCGCCTGGCGCGGCTGGACGGCGAGCCGGTCTATTTCTCACCCCTGGACGCGGCGGCGGAGGCCGGGTTCGACGATCTGTGGCGACGGCTGCTGGGTTCGGCGCAGGAGACCGGCGCGACCGTGGAGGTGCTGGGCCGGCGCATCCGCCTGCCGCGGGCGGCGGGCGGCCTGCTGCGCGCCAACTTCACCAGCCTGTGCGCGGCGGCCCTGGGGCCACAGGACTATCTGGCCCTGGCCGCGCGTTTCCACACCCTGTTCCTCGAATGCGTCCCCCAGCTCGGGCCGGAGCGGCGCAACGAGGCGCGGCGGCTGGTGGACCTGATCGACGCGCTCTACGAGGCGCGGGCGCGGTTGGTGGTGCTGGCGGCCGCCGATCCCGACACCCTCTATCCCGCCGGCGACGGCGCCTTCGAATTCGAGCGCACCGCCTCGCGCCTGCATGAGATGCGCTCTCAGGCGTGGCTGGACGCGACCAAAACCTGAAGGCGTAAGGGCTTTCGGGCTTGCGTCTTCGAGGTCCGGTGCGGTTCACCGCCCAAAAGGGCCGTCCCGGGCCGCCAAAGCGCGGCCCGGGCGAGAGGGGGCGCCTTAGCGGACGGCGCCGTTGTGCTTCTTGGCGTAGATCGCGTGGCTGACGCGATTCAGGCGATGGTTCAGCACATGACGATCGTGCCGGGTCAGGCGGCCGTTATGCTCGGCGCGCATCACCCGTTCTTCGTGACGGATCGAGGCTTCGCGCTTTTGCAGGTGGCGGGTTTCGTGGCCGGTCAGTTCGCCGGAGCGCACGCCTTGGTCGACGCGCTGTTCCTGGTGCTGCTGGCGGGTGTCGATGGGCTGAGCCGCGGCCGGCAGGGCGGCGGCCAGGCTGGCGGCGGCGAGCACGCCGATGATCAGGGTCTTCATGGTCTGAGGTCCTAAGCTCTGTGTCTGCGGTCTCGATTGACCGTGGACAGGTTTTAGGACCCGCCGGCTGAACCGGCCGGGGACGCGACGTTCAGGTTTCCGACAGGAAATGGAGATGGGCGGTGCGGCGGCGGCGAGTGAAATCGGGCCGTCGGCAGCGGCGGTCCCAGCCTTAAACCCTCGGTGAGATTGGAGCTTAGGCCCTGGCCGGGGTCAAGGCCGACCCATCGGGGGTCGCCGCGCAGCGGGCGCCTGGCGCGCCTTGACCCCGGCCAGAGCCTAAGCAGACTTGCCTCCAAGGCCTTAAGGCCAAGAATGCTGGGCCCAAGGCGGAACGGGCCAAATTTGAGCCGTCGTGGCTCGACCGCCTCAATTCTCGCGCACCAACCGCAACAGGGTCTCGCCATAGCGGTCGAGCTTGCTCTGGCCTACCCCGCCGACCTCGGCCAGGGCGCCCAGGTCGCGTGGACGGGCCAGGGCGATCTCGGCCAGGGTGCGGTCGATGAAGATCACATAGGGCGGCACCGCCTGGCGCGCGGCCACCTCGCGGCGCCAGGCGCGCAGGGCCTCGAACAGCGGCTGGGCGTCGGGACCCAGCTCGAGCGCCTCGGCCGCGCGGCCCTTACGCGTGCGCCCGCCGCGGCCTTCACCGGCGCCGCCGCTCGCCGCCCGGCGCATGCGCACCGTCTGCTCGCCGCGATAGACCGCCCGCACCAGCTCCGCGTCGCCCAGGCCCACCAGGGGCCGGCCGTCATTGGGGTCCTCGCGCAGCAGGCCCTCGAACAGCAGCTGCTCCATCAGGTCGCGCCAGGCGGCGGCGCTGAGCTCGCCGCCAACCCCGAAGGTCGATAGTCCCGCCTCGAAGGCCGAGGGATCCTTGGTCTTGCCCAGCAGGTGGTCCACCACCCGCCCGCGCCCCAGCCGCCCGCCCAGGCGGTGCACCGCCGACAGGGCCTTCTGCGCCGCCAAGGTGGCGTCGGCGGCGTCGGGCGGGGCCACGCACAGGTCGCACTGGCCGCAGGGCTGGGCGCCGGTCTCGCCGAAGTAGCGCCGCACGCCGGCGGCGCGGCAGGCGACGCCATCGAGCAGGGCGTAGAGTTGGCGCAGCTTGCGCACCTGCACCTGCTTGACCTCGTCGGCCACCTCGCGCTCGTCGATGCGGCGCAGGGCCCAGGCCATGTCGGCGGCCGAATAAAGGCTCACCCCTTCGGCCGGGGCGCCGTCGCGGCCGGCCCGGCCGACCTCCTGCCAATAGGCCTCGATCGAGCCCGGCGGGTCGGCGTGGAT
>FTAL01000114.1_pt1 | contig 12948 bp, 11 predicted proteins | sample 1639081 | NCBI WGS metagenome assembly FTAL01 (sample SAMEA3914812, study PRJEB12502) | metagenome | biome: forest; material: soil | place: Canada | collected 2011-07-07 | depth 0.1 m | reverse complement strand
GTGGGACACCCTGGCCCCCTATGGCGGCGACCAGGTGATGGTGCAGGACCGCCCGCGCCACGTGGCCGCCTACGCCAAGGACTTCATGTTCCGCGAGGCCCAGCTGCGCCAACCCGTGGGCAGCCTGTCCGGCGGCGAGCGCAACCGCCTGCTGCTGGCCCGCGCCCTGGCCCAGCCGGCCAACCTGCTGGTGCTGGACGAGCCGACCAACGACCTGGACATGGACACCCTGGACCTGCTCGAGGACGTGCTGGCCGATTATGAGGGCACGCTGATCCTGGTCAGCCACGACCGCGACTTCGTCGACCGCCTCGCCACCTCGACCATCGCCCTGGACGGCAGCGGGATCGTGGCCGAGACGCCGGGCGGCTGGAAGGATTTCCTGTCGCAGAACCCCGGCTTCTTCGCCCGCGGGCCGGTCGCCGCACCGGCGGCCAAGGCAGCGCGCGCGGCGCCCGAACCCGCCAGGAAACTGGTCAAGCTGTCCTACAAGGAGCAGCGCCGCCTGGAGGAGCTGGACGGGCTGATGCCCCGCCTGGCGGGCGAGATCACCGCCCAGGAACAGCGCCTGGCCGACCCCGGGCTCTACGCCCGCGACCCCAAGGCCTTCAACGCCGCCATGACCGCCATGGACAAGGCCCGCGCCACGCTGGCCGCCGCCGAGGAGGAATGGCTGGCCTTGGAGGAAAAGAAAGAAGCCCTGGCGGCGAGCTGAATCTTTCCCTCTCCCCTCGAGGGAGAGGGAGGGGCCCGCGCGAAGCGTGGGAGGGTGAGGGGGCTCGCGCCGCCTCCCCCGACTGTGCTTGCTGAGATAGCCCCCTCATCCTTCCCAGCCGCTGCGCGGCCGGGCCCCTTCCTTCTCCCTCAAGGGGAGAAGGAGTCGGTGCTAGGAGCCGGCGGCGGGCGCCGGTGCGGCCGGGGGCTGCGCGTCAGGCGCAGGCGTCGCGGCCGGAGCGGCGGGCGTCGGCGCCGTGGGGCCGGGCGGGGCGGAGTCCAGGCTGTCCTTGGCCGCGGGCGCCGGCGGGGCGCCCGCAGGCGGCGCGACCGGCGTCGCCGTGGTCGAAGGCGTCGGGTCGCCGAAATCAGGCAGGGGCTGTTCGGCGGCCGGCTGGCCGTCGTTCACCTGGCTTTGCTCGTTCTGCAGATAGACCGAGCGCAGGGTGGCGTAGGGGTCGGTGGCGTCGCTGAACAGGGCCTGCAGCTGGCCGTCGACCCGCACGCGGGTGTCGATGCCGCTCAGCACCGGGCGGACGATATTGGCCGTGGTCTGGTAGGGATAGCGGGTCCAGTGCAGCGGGTCGGCTAGGCTGTCCACCCCCGTCCCCACCAAGTCGCGCACCGAGGACGGCCCCAGGATCGGGATGTAGATATAGGGGCCCTGGCCGATGTGCAGCCGGCCCAGGGTGATGTCGAAGCCGTTATCGTGGTGCGGCGCGCCCAGCTTGCTGGCCACGTCGAACACCCCGCCTATGCCCAGGGTGGTGTTCACCGCCAGGCGCGCGGTGGTGGTGGCGGCGCGCTTGAAGCGCAGCTGCAGGATGTCGTTGATCGCCACCACCGGTTCGCCCAGGTTGGACAGCACGTTGTGGATGCCGTCGCGCACCGGGCCGGGCAGGATGTGGGCGTAGGCCATGGCCAGCGGCCGGAACAGGGCGTGGTCCAGCGTCTGGCTCAGCGCGAAGGAATGGCGGTTGAACTTCTCCCACGGGTCGGGATTGGCCGTGGTTTGCGCCAGGGCCGGCGTCGCCAGGGCCAGCAGGGCGGTCCCGGACAGGGCGATCATGCTCAGTCGACGCACGCGAGGCACTCCTTTCGACGCACACGCCATATGGAAGCCATGCCGTGGGGCGCAACCCGCAAGCGCTGTCCAAGGGGCCTTTTTCCCTTCGGTCTGGACGAGGTGACCGCCGCGGTGATGTAACGGCGCCACTGAGGTCGGCGCCGCACGCGCCGGCGCAAGACGGATCGCCCTATGCTGGACATGCCCAACCTGACCGCCCGACTGGTGGGCCTGTGCCGCGATCGGGCCCGCCTGACGGTGGCTGTCGGGGTCGCGATTGGCGTGGCGGCGGCGGCCTTCTGCGCCACCCACTTCGCCCTGACCACCAACACCGACGCGCTCTTGTCGCCCAAGCTGCCGTGGCGCCAGGCCGAGGCGGTCTACAACCGCCTGTTCCCCCAGCATGACGACGCCATAGTCGTGGTCATCGACGGCCAGACGCCGGAGCTGACCCAGCAGGCGGCTGCGGACCTGGCCGCCAAGCTGGCGACGCGCACCGACCAGTTCACCGAGGTCGACCGGGCCAATGGCGGCGACTTCTTCGACCGCGAGGGCCTGCTCTACCTGTCCGAGCCGCAGGTGCGCTCCAGCCTGGACCAGCTGACTAAGGCCGAGCCGTTCCTGGGCCCCATGGCCGCCGACCCCAGCCTGCGCGGGGTGATGAGCGCCCTGTCCAATGTCACCAAGGGCGTCGCCAGCGGCCAGGCCAGCCTGGCCGACCTCGACAAGCCCATGGTGGCCCTGGCTGGGGCGCTGGAGAAGGCGCGCGACGGCCAGCCGGGCTTCTTCTCCTGGCGGGCCATGATCGGTGACGCCAAGCCCTCCGCCGACGAGCTGCGCCAGATCATGCTGGTCAAGCCCAAGCTGAACTATGACGCCCTGGAGCCCGGCGCCGTGGCCGAGGCGGTCCTGCGCCAGACGGCCAAGGATCTCAACCTCGACGCCGCCCATGGCGTGACCGTGCGCCTGACCGGCGACACCCCCCTGCAGGACGAGGAGTTCGGCACCCTGGCCGACCGCGCGGCCCTGATCGGGGTGCTGGCGGTGCTGGCCATCCTGGTCATGCTGTGGCTGGCCGTGCGCTCGCCGCGGCTGATCTTCTGCATCCTGGTGACCACCTTCATCGGCCTGGTGGTGGCCGCGGCCTGGGGCCTGATCGTGTTCGGCCGGTTCAACGTGATCTCAGTGGCCTTCATCCCGCTGTTCGTGGGCCTGGGCATCGATTTCGGCATCCAGTTCAGCGTGCGTTTCCGCAGCGACTTCCGCGGCCCCATGGATCGGGGCCAGGCCCTGGTCTCGGCCGCGCGCGGCATGGGCTATCCGCTGACCCTGGCCGCCTGCTCCATCGCCGTGGGCTTCCTGGCCTTCGCCCCGACCCAATATGCCGGGGTCTCCCAACTGGGAGTGATCGCCGGCCTGGGCATGATCATCGCCCTGGTTCTGAACCTGACCCTGCTGCCGGCCCTGATCACCCTGCTCAAGCCCGGCCCGGGCGGGCCCAGCTTCGCCCACGCCCCGCTGGAGCGGCTGGACTTCCTGGTGCTCAAGCACCGGCGCGCGGTGTTGGGGACCTCCCTGGGCGCGGCGGCGGTGTGCGCGGCCCTGCTGCCGCTGCTGCACTTCGACTTCAATCCCATGCACCTGCGCAGCGTGCGGTCGGAATCGGTCTCCACCCTGTTCGACCTGATGAAGACCCCGCTGGAGACCCCCAACACCCTCAACGTGATCGAGCCCAGCCTGGCCGCCGCCGACGCCGAGGCGAAACGTCTGGACCAGATCCCCGAGGTCGACCAGACCCTGACCCTGACCAGCCTGATCCCTGCCGACCAGGCCCCCAAGCTGGCCGAGATCAGCGACGCTTCGACCCTGCTGGGCCTGGACCTCGACCCGATCACCGTGGCCCCGCCGCCCAGCGACGCCGAGGTGCAGGCCAGCCTCTCGGCCACGGCCGCCGACCTGACCGCCGCGGCGGCCAAGGACGCCTCCAAGCCCGCCCAGGACGCCCGCCGGCTGGCCGCGGTGCTGAACGACCTGGCCAAGGCCCCGCCGGCGGCGCGCCAGCGCGCGGCCGAGGTGCTGATCCCCGGCCTCAACACCCTGCTGAACCAGATCCGCGCCTCGCTGCAGGCCGGCCCGGTCACCGCCCAGAGCCTGCCGCCGGAGCTGGCGACCGACTGGGTGAACCCCAATGGTCAGGCGCGGGTGGAAGCGATCCCCAAGGGCGATTCCAACGACAACGCCGTGCTGCGCCGCTTCACCGCCGCCGTGCTCAAGGTCGCCCCCAGCGCCGTGGGCACGCCGCTCAGCATCCAGAATGGCGGCAAGACGGTCACCGGCGCCTTCATCGAGGCGGGGATCCTGTCGTTCATCGCCATCACCGCCCTGCTGTTCGTGGTGCTGCGGCGGGTGCGGCACGTGGCCATCACCATGGCCCCGATCATCTTGACGGGCCTGCTCACCCTGGGCAGCTGCGTGGTGCTGAACCTGCCGCTGAACTTCGCCAACATCATCGCTTTGCCGCTGCTGTTCGGCATCGGCGTGGCCTTCCACATCTATTTCGTCATGGCCTGGCGCTCGGGCGCCGCGCACCTTTTGCAGTCCAGCCTCAGCCGCGCGATCTTCTTCAGCGCCCTGACCACGGCGACCGGCTTCGGCAGTCTGTGGGCCTCCAGCCACCCCGGCACGGCCAGCATGGGCGAGCTGCTCATGGTCTCGCTGGTCTGGACCCTGGTCTCGGCCCTGCTGTTCCAGCCGGCGCTGATGGGACCGCCGAAGGGGCAGGGATGACCCTCCTCTGCGCAGGCGGAGATTCAGGCCGCGGACTGGGTGGGGCGGACGAGCTGCTTGGATCCCCGCCTGCGCGGGGATGAGCGCCAGATAAAATAGTCAGAGCACCGCCCGGCTTGGATGATCCGCTCACCCCCCATGCCGCGCGATATAGTCCAGCGCCGCGGCGGTTAGTTCGAACGCGCCCTCTTCGGCGGCGGCCTCGTCCGGTTCGGGGGCGAACAGCACGCGCGGGGGCTCGGCGCCCACGGGCTCGTCGAGGATGCGGAAGATCTCGTCCTCGCGCTCGTCCCAGATCACCGACACCTCGTGCAGGCGGCCGGCCTCGCGCCCCAGCGGGCCGCTGATCACCGCATCGGCGATGCGGCGGGCGCTCAGGCTCAGCCGCACCCGGCCGCCGCCCAGGGGCTGCTGCACGTCGGCATATTGCAGGATGGTGTTGATCAGATCGCCGGAGGGCGGGCGCCGCTCGATGGGGGCGGGCTGGCGCTTGCGGGCGGCTGCGGCGCGGGCCTTGGGATAGGCGAGGACGGCCATGGCGATCTCTCCGTTTCGATGCGAAGCAGCTTGCAGCCGCCCTGCGTCAAAATCGGTCGTATTGGAAATTCGAACTTGACCGCATTGAATCGGCGCGCCTCTTGCCCCGATCCGCACCCGGCCCTACCTGCCGCCTGCGGACGGTTTCAGGAGTGGGATCCATGGCGAAGCGCACCCAGGAAGAGGCCGAGGCCGCCGTGCGGGTCCTGCTGGAATGGGCCGGCGACGACCCGGACCGCGAGGGCCTGCGCGACACCCCCGCCCGCGTCGCCCGTTCATACCGCGAGCTGTTCGCCGGCTATGAGGCCGACCCGCGCGACTATCTGCAGCGCACCTTCGAGGAGGTGGGCGGCTATGACGAGCTGATCGTGCTGCGCGACATCCGCGTGGTCAGCTTCTGCGAGCACCACATGCTGCCGGTGATCGGCCGCGCCCATGTGGGCTATCTGCCGACCAACCGCGTGGTGGGCATCTCCAAGCTGGCGCGGGTGGTCAACGGCTTCGCCCGCCGCCTGCAGATCCAGGAGAAGCTGACGGCCGAGATCGCCCAGGCCATCCACGACATCCTGCAGCCCCAGGGCGTGGGCGTGGTGATCGAGGCCGAGCACAGCTGCATGACCATGCGCGGGGTCAACACCCCCGGCTCGATCCTGATGACCAGCCGGCTGATGGGGGTGATCCGCGACGATCCGCGGACGCGGTCGGAATTCCTGCGCCTGGCGCGCAGCGAGGGCGGCGGCCCGATCCGTTAGGGTTCATCATCCCTTGGGGTGGCCGCCACTCCGCTCACCCCGGCGAACGCCGGGGTCCAGATTCAAACTGAGGCTTTTGGAATTGGATCTGGATGCCGGCATTCACCGGAATGAGCGCTGTTGAGCGCGGGCCCTGAGCCTACTCGCTGACCGCGACGCCCACGATCGCCCGGTCGGTCTCGGTCGCCGAGGCCGAGGACTGGGCGGTCTCGGCAGAGGCCGGCTTGGCCGACCCGGCGCTGGCGCTCTCGGCGTCAGGCGCGGCGGCGGGCGCGGCCGCGCCCGGCTGGTCGAGCAGGGCCAGGGTCTGGCGGATGAACGGCGCCTCGGTGACGATGCCGATCTCCAGCCGCTGATTATTGAGCTCGACCTGCTGGGTCAGGATGCCGGCCACGAACTGGGCCGGGGCGGTCTGGCCGCTGGCGGTGTCGGGACGCTGCGGATCGGCCAGGAACACCGGCCCGCCCGAATTGCCGGGAAATACGCGGAAATCCAGCAGGAAGGTCGGCGAGACCCGGGGCGAATCCACCGGCGAGGCCACCCGGCCCGAGCGCAGGATGGGGAAGCCCGCCGCATTGGCCGACAGGCCCTGCGGATAGCCCAGCACCATCATCTCGTCGCCCGGCCCCACGCCATAGCGCGAGAAGGTGTCGTCGCTGGCCAGCCAGGCCAGGGGAATGGCGGCCTTGGCGAAGGCGGCCGGCGCCTTGACCACGATGGCGGCCACGTCGCGGGTCGCATGGTGGCGCCACAGGGGCGTGTCGCCCTGGCGGATCACCAGGGCCTGGGGATCATAGGTCCAGGCGCCGTCCTGGCCCTGCAGGCGATAGCCGATATGGGCCGCGCGGCCGGGCATGCGCGAAAACACGTGGTTGGCGGTGACCAGCACCGTGCGCGGCTTGCCGTCGGGGGTGGGGTCGCTGATCAGGAAACCGGTGCCGATGGTGCGCTCGCCATCGGGCAGGGTCTGTTCGATCTGGACGGTGGCCGCGATCAACTCCGCGGGCAGGGCCATGGCCATGAAACAACCCCCTGTACGCCATCAGCGTTTGACGCGACGGCGCGCACGACTCAAAACTGGACTCGATCAACAAGGCTCGGGGGAATCGATAAGCCCATGGAGGACTCGCCGTCCAGTGAGGCGAGGGGCCGCAGCGATCACGATCGCCCGCTCGCCCTGATCACAGGCGCCTCCGCCGGCCTGGGCGAGGCGTTCGCCCGCGCCTATGCCCGTAAGGGGTTTGACCTGGCCCTGGTCGCCCGCCGGGCCGAGCGTCTCAGCGCCCTGGCGCATGAGCTGCGGCGGGACTGCGGCGTTGAGTCCCTGGTCATTCCGGCCGATCTGTCGGTGTTCGAGGCGCACAAGCCTGTTTTGGATGCGGTGGCGGACGCCGGCCGCCAGGCGGACGTGCTGGTCAACAACGCCGGCTTCGGCGTGCCGCCGCCCTTCGCCTCGGTTCCCTGGGATCGCCAGCGCGACTTCCTGATGACCCTGGTGGTCAGCGCCTGCGGCCTGGCCCATGGCGTCCTGCCGGGCATGGTCGAGCGGCGCCGGGGCGTGATCATCAATGTCGCCTCCCTGGCCGCCTTTTCGCCCGGCGTGGCGGGCAACAGCCTCTATCCTGGCGCCAAGAGCCTGATGGTCAAGTTCAGCCAGGCCCTGGACGCCGAGCACCGCCAGCATGGGATCAAGGTCTGCGCCCTGTGCCCCGGCTTCACCGAGACCGAGTTCGCCGCCCAGGCCGGCATCCAGCACGTGATCGACCGCCAGCCGCGCCTGTTCCACCAGACCGCCCAGCAGGTGATCGAGGCCGCCATCGCCGGCGCCGAGGCGGGCAAGGTGGTGGTGGTCCCCGGCCTGCACAACCAGGTCGCCGCCTTCCTCATGCGCCGCCTGCCGCAAGGCCTGGTGCGCAGCCTGATCAACGCCGGCGCCAAGAAATACCAACCCGAGAGCTGAGCCCCGCCATGGCCGACAATTTCGACATCATCATCATCGGCAGCGGCGCCGGCGGCGGGACCCTGGCCCAGAGGCTGGCGCCCACCGGCAAGAAGATCCTGATCCTGGAGCGGGGCGAGCACCTGCCGCGCGAGGCCGCCAACTGGGACGCCAAGACCGTCTTCGTCGACAAGAAATACCGCACCAAGGAGCATTGGTACGACCGCCAGGGCCATCCCTTCGTCCCCAACACCCACTACTGGGTCGGCGGCAACACCACCTTCTACGGCGCGGCCCTGATGCGCCTGCGCCAGGGCGATTTCGAGGGCGTGCAGCATGCGGGCGGCTGGTCGCCGGAATGGCCGGTCAAGCTGGCCGACCTCGCGCCCTACTACCACGAGGCCGAGGTCGCCTGGCGCGTCCACGGCGCCCGCGGGGTCGACCCCACCGAGACCGGCGACGAGCCGCCCTACGCCTTTCCGCCCGTGCGCCACGACCCGGGGGTGGAGCGGCTGAAGACCCATTTCGAGGAACAGGGCTGGAAGCCCTTCTCCCTGCCCCTGGGCGTGGACCTGGACCAGGCCCATCCGGTCACCTCGGCCTGCATCCGCTGCCAGACCTGCGGCGGCTATCCCTGTCTGGTCAAGGCCAAGTCCGACGCCCGCACCCTGGCCATCGAACCCCTGCTGGATCTGCCCAACGTCACCCTGCTGACCGGGCGCAAGGTGCTGCGGCTGGAGACCGACGCCCCGGGCCGCACCGTGACCGAGGTGGTGTGCGACACCGCCCATGGCGAGGAGCGCTGGAGCGGCGACATCGTCGTGCTGGCCGCCGGGGCGGTGAACACCGCCGTCATCCTGCAGGCCTCGCACAACGGCGCCCACCCCAACGGCCTGGCCAACGGCTCCGACCAGGTGGGGCGCAACTACGCCTTCCACACCCTGACGGCGGTGATCTCGCTGACCGAGGCGGCGGTGGACACCACCTTCCCCAAGACCCTGGCGGTGAACGACTTCTACTGGCGCGACCCGCGCGGCGGCTTCGACCACCCCATGGGCCACATCCAGCTCCTGGAATACATGTCCGGCAAGACCCTGGAGGGCCAGGTCAGCGACTGGCTGCCCCCCGCGCTCGCCCCCCACGCCTTCATGAACGCCGCCGCCGAGCGGATGCTGAGCTTCCTGGTCATCTCCGAAGACCTGCCCGACCCGGAAAACCGCGTGCGCCTAGGCCATGACGGCCGCATCAACCTGGACTACCGCCACAACAACCTCGAAGGCCACGAGCGCCTGGTGAAGACCCTGCGCCAGGCCCTGGACGGCTTCGTCGACCACGCCCACCCGCTCAGCCAGCACCATTTTGAACTGGGCTCCCTGCTGCCGCTCTATGGCACCGCGCACCAGGTGGGCACGGCGCGGTTCGGCCATGACCCGGCGAGCTCAGTGCTGGACGTGAACTGCAAGGCGCACGAGCTGGACAACCTGTACGTGGTGGACTCGAGCTTCTTCGTCACCAGCGCGGCGGTGAACCCGACCCTGACCATCGTGGCCAATGCGATGCGGGTGGGGGATCATTTGAAGGAGCGGTTGGGGTGAGGGGCGGGGGCGGAGGTGGGCTCCTAGCTAACATTCAAGGCGTCCGCTTTCGGGCAACGTCGCGGTCAGAGCGCTCAACTGGTTTCGAGGTGCAACGAGCCTTGCCTTAGGGTTAACTAATGCCCATTTGCGCGCCACAGGAGCTGCTCATGGAACGTCAGGACACATTCGATTACGGCGAGCACTTTCGCGTCTCCCAGGCGGAGGCCGAAGGTCGCTTCACCGCTTGGATTGAACGCCTTGACCGCGGGCTGGTGAGCTGCGGCTACAGCCTTTCGCAGGCCGCCGGCACCCATGAATACGAGACGGCCGACGCCGCCTTCGCTGCCGCCAAGGCAGCTGTCGACGCAAGGGAAGTCCGGCTCCAACCTTAGGAACCACAGCACTGCCGCGGGCCGCGCGGCTCGGAAAGGCGGCCCCGGCGCCGTCACCGAACTGGACACGCGGCTATGACTGAAGACGGAATCAGGCAGTCGATCGCAGAGCGGGGGTTTCTCTCGCTCGCCGTCGCCGACTTTCCCGCAATGTATCGCAACATGGCGAAGGGCTACTTCGACATGGCCGAAGACTTCAACCGGGTCGGCCAGTCGATCGCCACGCGGGCGATGAACGCCGCGCCAGACGATCACCGCGACCCGAAGGTGTTGGCGACCCTCCTACTTCTCCGAACCCTTCAAAGCTTTCAGGCGGCCGTCTTGCTTTGCGAGCGCGGCATGGCGACCGAGGCCCGAATGGTGCTGAGAAGTTGCTTTGAGAACTCGTTTTGTCTGGCTGCCATGGTGGTGGACGCGCCGACGATGATGGCGGCCTTCGAGGCCGACCACAAACACACCCTGAAGTCGCTGGCGAAGTTCATCGCGCAATCCGAAGACCGGATGCAGCACCTCGATCCGAAGGCCAAGAAAGCGGTCAGGACCACGGCGAGTACGGCTGATCAGCTGTGGGGTAAGGTCCGGCAGCTCGCGATCGACGATGTGGCGAAGGGGTCGGCATATGCGGACGCCTACCTTGTGTACCGGAAGCTTTCGTCAGACGCGTCGCACCCTTCCTACACCTCGCTGGAACGATTCTTCGACCGGAAGGGCGGTGAAATCTGGGATTTCACGGTGGGGCCTCAGCCTACCGAGATCGTCGCTGAGACGATCAACTTTGGCTGCCTCGCGCTCAATGCGGTGCTCATCGCCTTCACCCAGTTCGTGGACGACGAAGAGGGCAACAGGTACGCCGCGCGCATGCTCTCTACCTACGCAAGGGTCCTCGATTACATCACAGCTCAACAGCAACAGCAACAGCACCCGGCCGCGGCGCAATCGCGATGAAGCACCCGGTCAGGCGTTTTCGCAGTCTCGCTCTCGCGCTCGTGGAGTTGGAGCCTTACGTCAAACAGGGCCAACCGCTCAGGACGGGCCGACCCCGAAGGCCTTCCGGGGCATGCTGCCGCGTGAGATCTTGGCCAACTGGCTCCTGTGCGCCGCGATCAACGGTTCGATCGGGAGCGATCTGATGGAGTTCACCACTGACCCGACAGGCGGCGACGGGATCATCTGGGACAAGTCAAACGACAACGCCTGGCCGACGGAGCACGTGTTCGTCCCACCGGTGCCCGAGGGCGCCCGCGCGAGTGTGGAGAGCCTTATCCTCGAGGCGATCAAAGCGAAGAACCAGAAGGGAGACGTTGCCTACGCAAGAGGCAAGACGCTCGTCGTCTTCGTCGATGCAGGTGCCGTCGAATGGTATCCGAACCGGGTATTGCGGGCCTTGCCGGAGCCGCTGCACTTCGACGTGGTCTGGCTGATCTCTCTACATGGCGCCGCCGACGACGGGTCCTATGCCTATGACGCGATCTGCTTGCACGAGGAGGGCGGGAACGCTCAGACTTGGCGGATCGAAATCGCCCCTGGTTTTGACGGCTGGACCGTCACACGAGTCCAGTGACGCCGCGCACCCATCCACACCGGCTCGGGGGCTGACCGGAGCGCTAGGCCAGCTATAGGCTCCTGACGTCAGCCGCGGACTGTTCAGCGTCCGTTTGCTGGCTGGGAGCCAAGTTCCGCTTGTGGCGCTAGCTTGACAATGGTGTTGCCGGTGCCACTGGCGTAGTCCATTCTGATGCTAATCACATACTGGCAGTCTGGGCGTTGATGCGGCGCGAGACGAGGAGGTGCAATGGAACCAACTGCCGTAGTGCTGCTGCCGCTCTCCGCACTTGATGCTTGGGTTGTATTTGCGTCGATTGTGTGTGCAACAGGCCTTACCGTATTCCGTACAATAAAAAAGAAGAAGGGCGACTCCAGCACGTTTATGTCCGACGCGCTCGACGGTGGAATGCTGGCGATAGGGATTATATTTGTAATATCTGTATTAATACCAACCCCGTTGGACCTACTATACAGATCAAGAGGAATGTTTATTCCTCTTGCTGGAGTGTATCTAGTTTTGAATGCCGTTCGCTCCCTCATTGTATCTGGTCGGGGGAGGGGGCGTTGAGCATAACTTTCCCAAACACAGCCCAGCAGGCAGGAGTCTGGACACTTTCTCTCTGCGTTTTATATTTAATCGTCGCGTCTTTTGTCGCTTGGAAAAACGGCAACCTAGACAAAGAGTTTACATCTAGGGTAACATATGATGCAATAACCTTCAGCCTTGCAGGCATGTTGCTGGTTGGGGTTCTTGATCCAAAAGTATTCGATTTAATCGGCGGCATTACTACGCCAGCCATCATCGCCGGTATATCTGGAGTGCTGTACAGTGTCCGGGCGATATTTCTTGCGGCCGAAAAAGAGAAGAAGGACGGCTCGGACAAAGCTTAACGGCCCATTCTCCCGTTCGGTCTGGGTGAGCGACGGACTAGCCCCAGCTGCATGAATGTCCTGATCCTGGAGCTGCTCCAACGTCCGTTCCTGGCGCATTTCGAACCCTGTTAATCCCCCTCACCCCACCCACCGCCCCGCCGCTTCCGCCGTATCCTCCGGCGTCGTGTTGAACGCGACCGCCGCGTCCGGCGCGCCTTCACGCACGGCGTTCACCACCTGCTCGAACAGGGCCAGGCTCTTGGGCGGCACGCGCAGGCCGCCGCCGATGACCACGCAGTCATAGTCCGCGCTGGCCAGCTGGGCCTTCAGGGTGGCGATCCCGGCGTCGTCGGGGGTGATCATGCACAGGTCGCCGTCCCAGCCGCGGTCGGTCAGGGCGGCCTTGGCTGCGGCGATGCCGGCCTTGATCTTGTCGGCGTCGGTTCCCGGCGGCAGGGCGGAGTCGGAGAAGTCGACGGTTTCCGGCTTCTGGCCGACGAACAGGACGCGGGTCATGATCAGGCTCCGTTGGGCGCTCTGAAACCCTTCCCCTCGATGGGGAAGGGCGGGGTTGGGGGTGAGGGCCGCTGCGTTGGGGTTGGAGCTGGAAGACACCGGCGTCCGTCGCGGTTCCCGCTGCGGCGCCCTGCGCGCGCCCAACCAACCCTCTTTCCTGCCCCGCGCAGCGGGGGAGGTGGCGGCGCCCCCGGGACCGGCCAAAGGCCGGCCCGAGGACAGGCTCCGCGCCGACGGAGGGGGCGTTCAC
>FTAL01000140.1_pt1 | contig 13148 bp, 9 predicted proteins | sample 1639081 | NCBI WGS metagenome assembly FTAL01 (sample SAMEA3914812, study PRJEB12502) | metagenome | biome: forest; material: soil | place: Canada | collected 2011-07-07 | depth 0.1 m | reverse complement strand
CTTGGCCTTCCAGATGCCGCTCTTCATCGACAGATAGGTGGTGAACAGGAAGCTGGTGCCCGAGCCGTCCGAACGGTGCACGACGGTGATCGGCAGGTTGGGCAGGGTCACGCCATGGTTATAGGCGCCGATCTGCGGGTCGTTCCACTTCTTGATGTCGCCCAAATAGATGCGAGCCAGCAGGTCGCCGGTCAGCTTCACTTCGCCGGCGTGCAGGCCGGGGATATTCATCACCGGAACCACGCCGCCGACGACGGTGGGGAACTGGAACAGCCCGGCCGCAGCCAGGTCACCCGGGATCAGCGGCTTGTCGGAGGCGCCGAAATCGACGGTGCGAGCCTTGATCTGCTTGATGCCGCCGCCGGAGCCGATGGCTTGGTAGTTCAGGCCCACGCCCGTCTGGGCCTTATAGGTCTCGGCCCACTTGGCGTAGACCGGGGCCGGGAAGGTCGCGCCGGCGCCGGACAGGTCGGCGGCCTGTGACGCGCCTGCGGTCCCGAGCGCGAGGGTCGCGCAAGCGGCCGCGATCAAGGTCTTCAACATCCGTGTCTCCTGGGACGGCGACCGTCTTCGGCCGCAAGGGTTGCCGCTTGGCAATAATCGCCGTGCTTGACGGTTTAGTGACAGTGAAGCTGGAATTAATGCGTCCGCGCGTCAGAGACGCCGAGGCGAAAGCCTTGGGCCTGCCGATTCACCCAGGGGCGCGACTGGGATAACCTGCGACAGCGCTTAGGTTTTTTTGCATTTGAACCGCACGCGGCCGGTCTTGGTGGCTATCGAAAACTCAAGGGCTGAAACTATGACATGGGGCGGATCGGCCCTGCAGGGCCGCAAACCTGCGGGCGAAGGTTAACAGCCGGACGGACTTTGGAGATTCGCGCGGCCGCGCCTTGCTAATGGCGCTTTGCGTCGGTCGCGTTCGTGAGTAGTTTTCATCCGTGGCGCGGTTTAGGGCGGGCGCGTCCACGATAGTTTGTGCTGGGCGCCGCGCCACTGGATTGAAGTGCGCATGAAGTCGAAGAGGCCGTCCCCGTTCAGGCCCAGGGCGTCGGGTCGGCGCGAGGCTTCCAGCGCCTATGTGGCCCGGGACCTGCCGGCCGAAACCGAGGCTGGCGAGGCGTCGCCGGCCGAGAATGTGGCCGAGCCTTCGTCGGTGGTCGATCCCGAACCGCTGGACCTGGAATCCTTCGATCTGAAATCCCCAGAGTCCCTCGGCGCGGTGACCCCCTCGGACGAACGGCTGGTGCGCAACCAGGACCACAGCGCCAACCTGCCCCTGCTCAATTCCACCAGCCTTCCCGACCAGACCCTGCCCGAGCCCAGCGCCAAGCCGGTGATCGCGGTGGCCTCGGCGCTGTCGGTGGTCTGGGCCCTGGCGCCCATCGCCTTCGCCTGGGGCTATCGGCGCGAGATCATGCCGTTCCAGAACGACCTGTTCGCCCTGACCCTGTTCATCGCCATCGCCGTGGGGCCCATCGGCCTGATCTGGGTGGCGGCCTATGTGGCGCACCAGGGCCGGCGGCTGGCGATGGAGACGCGCCGGGCCCAGGCCATGGCCGAGACCCTGATCCAGCCCGCCGCCCTGGCCGCGCGCGGCGCCGGGATGGCGGTGGAGCAGATCAAGCAGGAGATCAAGAACGCCGCGGCGGTGGCCGAACGCGCGCGCACCGAGCTGCTCAGCCTGCGCGAGGTGCTGGCCATGGAGAGCGAGCGCCTGGTCGAGGCCACGCACAACTCCAGCCGCGCGGCGATCGGCCTGCACGACACTCTAAGCGGCGAGCGCGAGCGCCTGGGGGCGATCACCGCCACCCTGGACGCCCAGGCCGACCGGGTCACCGACGCCATCGCCCGCCAGGGCCGCATGGTGGCCGAAGCGTCCGACCTGGCCGAGACCCAGATCCGCGAGGCGGAGGCCGCCCTCGCCGCGCGCGCCGCCGATCTGGCCGTCGCCGCCGGCGAGGCGGGCGACGCCGCCCGGGTGGCCGCCGAGGATCTCACCCGCCAGGTGGCGCGGCTGGAGACCGCCGGCCTGGGCGTGGGCGACCAGGCTCGCTTCGTCGAGGAAACCCTCACCCAACAGCGCGCCGCCCTGGTGGCCGCCGCCCACGGCATGCGCGCCGACCACGAGAGCCTGGCGGCCGAGGCCGAGTCGCAGATGGCCCAGCTACGCGAGATCATCATCCACGCCCATGCCGGCGCGGGCGAGATCACCGCCAATGCGCAGCAGGGCGGCGACGCCCTGCGCCACATGATCGCCCAGGCCTCGGACCAGCTGCGTCAGATGGCCGACGCCGCCGCCCAGGAACGCGACCTGTTCAGCGCCGGGGCCGCCCAGTCCCTCGGCGCGGTGCAAGAGATGGCCGCCCGCGAGCGCGAGGCGCTGGAGCGCCAGACCCGCCAGTCCATCGACGAGCTGGCCGTGGCCGCGGATCAGGCGGCGAACAACGCCGCCCGCTCCCTGGGCGCGCTCACCGAGATCGCCGGGCGCGAGCGTGACGCCATCGAGCAGCAGGTTCGCCAGTCCATCGAGGCCCTGGCCGCCACCGCCGAGGAGGCCGCCACCAGCGCCGCGCGCCAGGCCGAGGCGGCGCGCGACAAGGTCGACGCCCTGGGCGAAGCCGCTTTCGGCGCCGGCCAGAAGGCCGACGCCATCTTCGAGGCCCGCCTGACCGAGGCCCGCGGCCTGATCGAGCAATCCGCCGACCTGGTGGCCGAGGCCGGGACCCGCGCCAACGCCCGGCTGGAGGAGGGCCTGTCCAACACCCGCCAGGCCCTGGGCCAGATGGAGGGCCTGCTGGTCGATCTGGAGCAGCGCCTGGCGCGCCTGCCCGCCGACGCCGAGACCCAGGCCGAGACGGTGCGCGCCACCATCGAGCGCAGCATGGAATCGCTGATGGTCTCAGCCCGGCGCGCGGCCGACGAGACCCAGAGCATCGACGCCGCCTTCCAGGACCGCGTGCGCCGCAATTACGAGATGCTCAGCGAGGCCGTGCGGCTGATGGGCGTGGTGGCGGGCGCTGCGGGCAGCGGCGGCGGCGCGCGCGCCTCGACCACCCTCGCCTCGCCGCCCACGCCTGCGCCGGCTCCAACGCCGCCCTTGGCCTCGTCCGCCGCTCCGCCCGTCTCGCCGCCCATCGAGCGCCGTCCCGAACCCAGCCGCGCGCCGCCGCCACCGCGCTACACCGAGGCCCGGGAGCCGCGCCCCCCGGAACCTCGGCAGGCGGAGCCGCGTCAGCCCGACCCTCGGCAGGCCGATCCTCGACAGGCAGACCCCCGGCAGTCGGAAGCGCGCTTTTCAGACCCTCGCCCGCCAGAACCGCGCGCGGCGGACATGCGCGCTTCGGACGCCTGGCAGGCCGAGCCGCGCCCGCCGCAACCCCTTCCAGCCGCGGAGCCCACGCCCGAGCCGGAGCCCACGGACGAGGCTGGTCTGCGTCCGCGGCTGCGCCTGACCCCTTCGGCCTCGGACCAGGAATTCAAGACCGTATTCGACGCCTCCACCGGCAAGCCGTCGGAGACCATCGGCGATAGCTGGACCTGGCGTGAGCTGTTGTCGTCCATGGACAACGAGCCCGCGTCCGAGGATCCGGCCATGGGCGACCAGCTGCTGAGCGAGATCGAGGCCATGGGTATCGACGCCGGGGCGCTGCTGCCGCGACAGCGGATCGAGGACATCGCCCAGGCCCTGCGAATCGACGATCCGGAGATCGGCCGCCAGCTGGTGCGCCGCCTGGCCCCGGCCGCCGTGCGCCGGCTGGCGCGCCGGCTGATGAGCGACCGCGCCTTTCGCGGCCAGGCCGACCGCTTCTCGCGCCGCTACCAGAGCCTGGTGATCGAGGCCGGCCGCGAGCGCGACGGCATGGTGGCCGCCACCCTGCTGGGCTCTGACCAGGGCCGCGCCTATCTGCTGATCGATGCGGCCTTCAGCGAGATGATATGACGCCGCCCGCGCCGCTGCGCCTGGAGGCCCACACCGAGCGTTGGCCCATCGCCGGCGCCTTCACCATCGCCCGCGGCTCCAAGACCGAGGCCCGGGTGATCGTGGCCGAGATCAGCGACCGCGCCGGCCATGTCGGACGCGGCGAGTCCACGCCCTACGCCCGCTATGGCGAGACGGTGGAGGGCTGCCTGGCGGCCCTGGACCAGGCGCGGCCGGCCTTGGCGGGCGACGGTGACCTTGCCGCCCTGCAGCGCCTGCTGCGCCCTGGCGCCGCCCGCAACGCCGTGGATTGCGCCCTGTGGGACCTGAAGGCCAAGCAGGCCGGCACGCCGGTCTGGCGCCTGGCGGACCTGGACGCGCCGCGACCGGTGACCACCGCCTACACCATCAGCCTGGCCGCGCCGGCGGCGATGGCCCAGGCCGCTCGCGCCGCCGCCGACCGCCCGCTGCTGAAGCTGAAGATCGGCGGCCCCGACGACGTGGAGCGCGTCGCCGCCGTGCGTTCGGCCGCCCCTCGATCACGGCTGATCGTCGACGCCAACGAAGGCCTGGACCTGGACGCCCTGCGCCGACTGCTGCCCGATTTCCAGCGCCTGGGCGTGGTCCTGATCGAGCAGCCGCTGAAGGCCGGCGAGGACAGCGACCTGGCGGGCCTGCACAGTCCCGTGCCCCTGTGCGCCGACGAGAGCCTGCACACCCGCGCCGATCTGGCCGCCTGCGTGGGCCGTTATGCCTGCGTCAACATCAAGCTGGACAAGACCGGCGGCCTGACCGAGGCCATGGCCCTGGCGGCGGAGGCCCGCGACCTGGGCCTGCAGATCATGGTCGGCTGCATGGTCGCCACTTCCCTGGCCATGGCCCCGGCCCTGCTGCTGGCCGGCGACGCCGCCTTCGTCGACCTGGACGGCCCGCTGCTGCTGGCCAAGGACCGCGAGCCGGGGCTGGTGTTCGAGGGCTCCACCGTCCATCCGCCCGAGCCGGCGCTGTGGGGTTGAGCATGGGTCATCGGCTAGGCTGGGTGATCGGCTGGGCGGGACTGCTGGGCTTCAGCGCCGTGGCCGCCGGCGCCTTCGCCGCTCACGGGCTAGGGGATGGAAAGCCCAAGGCCTGGCTGCAGACCGGCGGCGAATACGGCATGATCCACGCCGCCGCCGCCCTGGGCGCCGCCCTGCTCGCTCGCCAAGGCGCGCGCCACGCCGAGGCCGCCGCCTGGGCCCTGGCGGCGGGGGGCACGGTGTTCTCGGCCTCGCTTTATCTGATGGCCTTCACCGGCCAGCTGTGGTTGGGCGCGGTGACCCCGGTCGGTGGCCTGGCCATGCTGGCGGGCTGGGGCCTGCTGGCCTGGGCCGGCTTCAGCTGGACGGACTAGCCGCTCGCTTGGGCAGGGCGATGGCGTAGAGCGCCGCCGTCGAAGCGATCATCGACACCAATATGGCGTAGGCCATCGGCCGGGGGCTGGTGTCGCCGGTGGCGGCGATGGCGGCGGCGACCAAGGCGGCCACCGCGAACTGCACCCCGCCCATCAGGGCCGAGATCGAGCCCGCCCGGCGCGGGTCCAGGCTCAGGCCCGCGGCCATGGTGTTGGGGCCGATGAAGCCGAAGGTGCCGAACAGCAGGAACAGCGGGATCAGCACCCCCCACAGCCCGCCCAGATTGAACCCCGCCGCCACCGCCATGGCCGCCGCGAAGATCAGCGAATAGGGTCGAGCCTTCAGCAGCAGCCCCTCCGGCGAGGCGCGCTTGAGCAGGTGGGCGTTGAGTTGGCTCATGGCGATCATCGAGGCGGCGTTGGCGCCGAAGATCCACACGAACCGGCTGGCCGGCACGCCGAAGAAGCCCATCACCACCGTGGGCGCCGCCGCGATATAGGCGAACAGGGCCGCGCTGTTGAACGCGCCCGAAACGATGTAGCCCACCAGGGCCGGCTGGCGCAGCAGGGTCAGATAGCCGCGCAGGGGATGTTCATTGCGCGCATGGGCCGCCGTCTCGGCGCTGCGGCTCTCGGCCAGGCCCAGATAGGTGGCCACGCCCATGGCCACGCCGAACACGAACAGCACGCCGAATATGGCCCGCCAGCTGACCACCGCCAGCAGCGCCGCCCCGAAGAACGGCGCGATGATCGGCGCCAGGCCCATGACCAGCATCAGCAGCGACAGCACGCGGGCGGAGTCGCGGGCGTCGAAGCGGTCGCGCACCGCCGCGCGGGCGATCACCGGCCCGGCGCTGCCGCCCAGGGCCTGGACGAAGCGGGCGGCGGCCAGCAGCGGGATGTTGGGCGCCACCGCGCAGGCGGCCGAGGCCAGGGTGTAGAGCACCACCCCAACCAGCAGAGGCATGCGCCGCCCCCAGCGGTCCGAGGCGGGGCCGTAGATGAACTGACCGATGGCCAGGCCGGCGAAGAAGGTGGCCAGGGTGATCTGGCCCGCCGCCGCCGATCCGCCCAGAAGCCGGCCGATGCTGGGCAGGGCCGGCAGATACATGTCGATCGACAGGGCCACGAAGGCGGTCAGCGCCCCAAGCAACACCACCAACCCCACGCTGATGTGCGCGGGCCGCTCGGCCGGAAGGCGCGATGCGACGCTGATGGAGGCGGACTCGGACATCAAAGGCCTGTTGACGGAAGGGTTTACTAAACTGGTTTCATCCTGGTGAAAGCGCGCCGTGTGATCGCACCGGCCGAACGTGGCGTGGGGTGATCACAAAAGCACAGACGGCGAAGGGACGTCAGATGAAATTGCAGGTGGCGCCTGCGCCGGCGCGCCCTGATGTTCCATGCAAATTTCGCCCCACGGCCTCGGCGATTCCATCCGATCCCGCGTTGTCCAGGCGCATGAACGGGCGCCCAGGGTCATCAAGGACGAATTTGGCCTCGCCGCCCTGGATCGCAGGCCCGCCTCCGCAGTAGGATCGGCGATAATGGAACGCTCCCTCCCCTTCTCGACCCCCGGCCAAGGTTCGGCGCCGCGCCGGTCGCTCTATCCCGACAATGAGCCCTACGCCTCCGGCTGGCTGAACACCGGCGGGGCGCACGAGATCTATTTCGAGGAATGCGGCTCGCGTACGGGCAAGCCGGCGGTGGTGCTGCACGGCGGCCCCGGCGGGGCGATCAACCCCACCATGCGCCGCTTCTACGATCCCTCGCGCTGGCGGGTGATGCTGTTCGACCAGCGCGGCTGCGGCAAGTCGCGGCCCAACGCCAGCCTGGAGGACAACACCACCTGGGCGCTGATCGAGGACATCGAGCGCCTGCGCCAACAGATGGGCGTGGAGAAGTGGAGCGTGTTCGGCGGCTCCTGGGGCTCCACCCTGGCCCTGGCCTATGCGATCACCCATCCCGAGCGCGTCGAATCCCTGATCCTGCGGGGCGTCTTCCTGCTGACCAAGCGCGAACTGGGCTGGTTCTATCAGGACGGCGCCTCGATGTTATTCCCCGACGCGTGGGAACGGTTCATCGAGCCGATCCCGCCGGAGGAGCGCGGCGACCTGATGGGCGCGTATCACCGACGCCTGACCCACACCAGCCGCAGCATCCAGTCCAAGGCCGCCGCCGCCTGGAGCCAGTGGGAGGGCGACACCATCTCGCTGCGCGGGCCCGAGGCGCGGCCCTCCAAGTTCAACGAGGTGGACTTCGCCGTCGCCTTCGCCCGCATCGAATGCCACTACTTCGTCAATGGCGGTTTCTTTGCGGAAGACGGCTGGCTGCTGAAGAACGCGCACCGCATCGCGGGCATCCCCGGCTGGATCGTCCAGGGCCGCTTCGATGTGGTCACCCCGCTGGAGGCCGCCTGGTCCCTGCGCAAGGCCTGGCCCCGGGCCAATTTCGAGATCGTCTGGGACGCGGGCCACGCCTCCACCGAACCGGGGGTCATCGACGGCCTGGTGCGGGCGACGGATCAGGCCTGGTCGCTCTGACAGTTCCGCATCGGCGAGAGGGATGAGACTGGGAGGCTGTTGCGTTCGGGGGGTCCTTTTGTTCTGCACGTCCTCCTGAGCCGCGCTCGCCAGGGCGCGAGTCGAAGGATGCAGCGGCGGGCCAATGCGTCCTTCGACTTGCCGCTTCGCGGCGGCCCAGGAGGACGTAGACAGGTCAACTTCGCGGGCGGTCGGCGCCCGGCCGGGAAGGCTACAGCATCGAGCCCTTGCCGCTGGTGACCTCGGTGTAGCGGTGAACCCGCACGGCCTGGACCAGGCCGAAGGCCACCATCACCGTCAGGGTCACGGTGCCGCCATAGGAAAGCAGCGGCATGGGCACGCCCACCACCGGCGCCAGGCCCATGACCATGGCCCCGTTGATCAGCACATAGAGGGCGAAGGTGGCGGTGACGCCGCCAGCGCTCAGCCGGCCGAAATGGCTGTGGGAGATGGAGGCGATGCGCAGGGCGATCACCACCGCCGCCGCGTAGAGCACCAGCATGGACACGCAGCCCAGCAGGCCGAACTGTTCGGCCAGGGAAGCGAACACGAAGTCGGTCTGCTTTTCGGGCAGGAAGTTGAGCTGGGCCTGCGAGCCCAGGCCATAGCCCTTGCCCAGCACCCCCCCCGAGCCCAGGGCGATCTTGGCCTGCAGGATGTGGTAGCCCGAGCCGGAGGGATCGTTCTCCGGGTGCAGGAAGGTCAGGATGCGGTCGCGCTGATAGGCCTTCATCAGGAACTTGACGAAGATGAAGCCCGCGGGGATCGCGGCGGCGCCGCATACCGCCAGCAGGCGCAGGCTCAGCCCCGCCAGGATCACCACCGCAGCCCCGGTGGCGGCCAGCAGGATTGCGGTGCCCAGGTCCGGCTGCTTGGCCACCAGCAGCACCGGCGCGCCGATCATCGCCGCCGGGATCAACAGCCACCAGGACAGCTTGGCGTTCTTGGCCGACAGGCCATGGTAGAAACGCGCCAGGGCCAGGACCAGGCTGATCTTCATCACCTCCGAGGGCTGGAAGTGGATGTGGCCGACGGACAGCCAGCGGGTGGCGCCCAGGGCATGGTGGCCGACCACCATCACCGCCATCAGCAGCAGCAGGCTGATCCCGTAGAGCGGATAGGACAGGGCGAACCAGACCCGAAGATCGATCATGGCCAGCACCACCATCAGCACCAGGCACAGGCCATAGACCACCAGGTGGGGGGCGGCCCAGGGCGCCCAGCCGCCGCCGTCGATGGAATAGAGCAGCACGACGCTGGCGGCGGTGATCAGGCTGAGCAGGGCGGTGAGCGTCCAGTCGATCTGACCGAACTTGACCACCAGCCGGTCGCGCTCGCCCGGGCGCGTCAGGGCGCTGGAGGTCATGTGTCGGGGTTCCCGGCGTCAGGGTTGGGCGCGGCGACGCCGGTCAGCGGCCCACCCGTCGGCGGCGGCGGAGCGGCGCCCTCGGAAGCCTGGTCGGCGGGGATGGCCGGCAGCGGCTCGGGCGTGACGATGCGGGCGCGCATCTCGGGATCCTTGAGCAGGGCCACGCGCATGATCTCGCGCGCCTTGGGCGCCGCCGAAGAGGCGCCGAAACCGCCATGCTCCACCAGGACGCTGAGGGCGTAACGCGGATTGTCATAGGGCGCGAAGGCGATGAACCAGGCGTGATCCCGCTGGATCCAAGCGCCCTGAGCGCCGTGCTCACCATGACCGCCGGCATAGCCATGGGGTTGGGCGGTGCCGGTCTTGCCGGCCATCTGGATATCGCCCAGCCCAAGTTTGACGAACGCGGCCGCCGTGCCGTTGCCGGTGGTCACCGCGGCCATGGCCGAGCGCACGAAATCCAGGTGTTCCTTCTGGAACGGCAGGTCGGGCACGGCGGCGCCGGAGGGTCGCTCCACCCCGCCGACGGAGCGGATCAGCCGCGGCATGATCGCCTTCTGCCCGTTGGCCAGGCGCGACGCCTGCACGCAGAGCTGCAGCGGGTTGAGGTTCACATATCCCTGGCCGATGCCCATGCTTGGGGTCTCGCCCGGGTGCCAGACCGGATCGTGGGGAAAGTGAGTGCGCTTGTAGTGCGTGTCGGGCACCAGGCCCGGCCGCTGCTTGTCGGTGCCGATATCGAAGGTCTGGCCCAGGCCGAACTGGCGCGCGGTGGCGGCGATGCGGTCCGGCCCGATGGAAAGCGCGCACTGGTAGAAATAGATGTCGCAGGAGGTGGCGATGGCCCCGCGCAGGTCCTGGGCGCCGTGAGCCTCGTCGCAGTGCCACACCCGCCCGCCCCAGGCCCAGGCCTTGTTGCAGACGTGCACGGTCTTGGGGTCATAGCCCGCCTCCAGGGCGGCCAGGGCGACCATGGTCTTGAAGGTCGAGCCCGGCGGATAGGTGGCGTTGAGCACCTTGTTCAGCAGCGGCTTGTGGTCGTAGCCGGCCAGGGCGCGATAGTCGGCGCCGGACAGGCCCTTGACGAACTTGTTGGCGTCGAAGCTGGGCGCCGACATCATGCACAGGATGTCGCCCGTGCGGCAGTCCATCACCACCGCCGCGCCGGAATCGTCGCCGAACACCTCCAGGGCGCGGTTCTGGATGTCGGCGTCCAGGGTCAGCACCACCTGCTTGCCGGGGGTGGGCTTGATGTCGCCGGCCGGGTCCTCGCGGATCACCTTGCCCTTGGAGTCCACCTCCACCTTCTGGCCGCCGGCCTTGCCGCGCAGGTCCAGGTCCAGGGCCTTCTCCACCCCCTGCTTGCCCACCCGGAAGCTGGGATTGAGCAGCAGCGGATCGGGATCGTCCCCCGCGGCCTTGACCTCGGCGTCCGTGACCTTGGTCACATAGCCGACGACGTGGGCGAAGGCGCCGCCATAGGGATAGACCCGCGCCTCGTTCATGTCGGCGCTGAGACCGATCAGCTCGGGAGCGCGCACATTGATGCGGGCGAACTCGTCCCAGCTGAGATCCTCGGCCAGGGTGACCGGCACGAACTTGGGGCTGTCGGCCGCCTCGCGCAGGATCTGGCGGATGCGCTCGGGCGGCAGCGGGATCAGCTCGGAGACGGTGCGCAGGGTGGCGGGGATGTCCGTCACCTGGTCCTTCATCAGCAGCAGGCGGAAGTTCGGGCGGTTGGAGGCCAGGGCCACGCCGTTGCGGTCGACGATCAGGCCCCGCGGCGGCGGAACCAGGCGGAAGTTGAACTCGTTGCTGGCCGAGAGCGCCGTATAACGATTGTTCTCCAGAATCTGCAGCTCGGCCAGGCGCCCGCCCAGGGCCACCAGCCCGGCTGAGATCAGTCCGCCCATGATGAAGGCGCGCCGGTGGAACACACCCTGGCGCTCGTTGACCTCGTTGAAGAAGATCGACGGTTCATTCATCGGAAGCGGACGTCAGCGTCCTCAAATCGGTCAGTGAGATAGCCTGCGAACGGATAGAGCAGGCTTGTGGCCAGAAATTGCCAGAACAGCGAAAGCAGGTCGGGCGGCGTCAGACCGTTCAGGAACACCAGTCCATAGGCTGCGCCGAAGGCCAGCGCCATGGTGGCCAGGTACCAGATCACCCCCAGCTCGCGGCCCTGGCCGGTGATGGCCCCGCGCACCAGCAGGATGGCGGCGTAGGGCGCGAGCAGGGTCACCGCCCACAGGCCTGGCGGTCCGCCCCAGAACAGGTCCAGGAACAGGCCCACGAGCAGCAGGGCGAAGGGCGCCAGCACCGACGGGCGGATCACCGCCCAGGCGAAGGACAGCACCAAGGGAAACACCGGCTGCGGCAGGCGCAGGCCCAGGATTTCGATCGGGGTGGCGAAGACGATGGTGGCCAACACGCTGACCAGGGCCGGAACGCCGATCCAGCTCCAGGGCGCCAGAGGCCGGGTGTGCGACATCAGGCTCATGGCTGGGGCGCGGGCTGAGGCGTCGCCGGCGGCTCGTCGCTCGGCTCGGCCGCAGGCTTGAAGACCTTCGGCGGTTTGGCGGGCTTGGCGGCGTTGGCGATCTCAGGCTTGGCGACGGGCTTGGCTGCACCCTTGGCGGAGACTGGAACCGAGGACGGCGCAGGTTCGCCGGCCAGGGGAGTCGGCGCGCCGATCGGCGTCGCGGCCTGAGGCGGCGCGGGCTGCTCCAGGGCCCTGATCGCCTGGGCCTGGTTGGGCGGCAGCGGCGGCGGCGCGCTCCGGGCCAGGGCCCTTTGGTCGACCAGCTGCTGGAAGTCCTTGAACAGCAGCACCTTGACGAAATCGATGGGGGCGAAGTCGCTGTCCAGGCGCACGCGCCAGGCCCCGTCCAGGCCCATCACCGCTATGCCCACCGGCAGGCCACGCGGGAACACACCGCCATCGCCCGAGGTGAGGATACGGTCGCCCTGCTGCACCGGGTTCTCGCCGCGCAGATAGGCCAGCTTGGGATTGGGTCCGCCGTCGCCGGTCAGGATGGCGCGGCCGTTGGTGCGCGCCACCAGCACCGGGATCTTGCTGGCGATGTCGGTCAGCAGCATCACCCGGCTGGCCCCGCGAGAGACCCCGACCACGCGGCCGATCACCCCGTGCTCGCTGATCACCGGATTGCCGATCACCACCCCGTGGTCGGCGCCCACGTCGATCAGCCGGCTTTGAGCGAAGGGACCGTGGGAATCCAGCACCGTCAGGCCGCTGGCGGTGGGAATGGGCGGATCGGTGCTCATGCCCAGCAGGGTGCGCAGGCGGGTGTTCTCGTTGCGCAGGGAGATGGCCAGGTCGCGGTACTGCTGCAGCTCGACATTGTCGTGGCGCAGCTGCTCGTTCTGGGTCACGGCGAAGAAGTAGCCCCGCACTGCGGCCAGGCCCCCGCCTGTCCAGCGCACCGGCGCCGACATCACCCCGCCCACGGGCGCAGCCACATTGGCCAGGGCGTCGCGGGTGGCGCCATAGGCCTGGGCCTGCAGGGTCTCGCGCCGGTCACCCACCAGAATGGCGACAGCCAGCACCGCGGCGATGATCAGGGCGACGCTCGCCGTCCAGATCAGCGGAACCTTGATATCGGAGAAGGGACCATCCCGCAGCGACAACCGTTCGCCTCCAGGGCTCGCGCCGGCGGCCCGGCTAGCGTGTGCTTAGGACAGAGTCGACTCTAGCACACCCTTCATCCACTTCGGATGTTCGAGCACCTTGCCGCAGCCCAGGGCCACGCAGGAAAGCGGGTCGTCGGCCACCATCACCGGCAGGCCGGTATGGTCGCGGATCTCGGCGTCCAGGCCGCGCAGCAGGGCGCCGCCGCCGGTGAGCATGATGCCCTTGTCGGCGATGTCGGAGGCCAGTTCCGGCGGGGTGGCTTCCAGCGCCACCTT
>FTAL01000047.1_pt1 | contig 14059 bp, 6 predicted proteins | sample 1639081 | NCBI WGS metagenome assembly FTAL01 (sample SAMEA3914812, study PRJEB12502) | metagenome | biome: forest; material: soil | place: Canada | collected 2011-07-07 | depth 0.1 m | reverse complement strand
CTGATCACCTGCAGGCGAACATGGCGCGGGCCGGACGCCGGGGTGACGATCACCCCCTCCGGCGTGGCCTGGAAGGTCCCCGTGGGCGCGGCGAAGGCCGAGCCGCCCATCAGGACGGCCAGGCCGGTCAGCGCCATCAGCGCCGGGCGAAGATCGGTCATGATAACCCCTTGGGATCAGTAGGTCGCGAGCCGCACCCGCAGCACCTGCGGGACCGAGGTGAAGTTGAGGCCGTAATCGGTCTGGTCGCCGTTCCACAGGCGGTCGAACACCCAGCGCCCGTCCTCGTAATGGCCCTCCTCCACCCGCGCATAGGTCACCCGCTTGGAGGCGGGATCGGCGGGGTTGGCCATGGCGAAGTCCACCCGCACATGCGCGCCGGTGACCAGATATTCCCCCGGCCCCAGCTCTGCGATCAGCGCCCCGCCCGAGGGCGTGACGTTGCCGGGCGCCACCGGCCAGCCGAACTGCGGCCGCCCATAGCTGAGCTTGGCCTGCCAGCGGCCCAGGTTCAGCACCTGCTCGTGCACGTCCTTGGGCTCGGCCGCGCCCCACACCTTGCCCGCCAGGCTCAGGGCGGCGATCTGCCGGGCCATGGGCCCGATCAGGCGATAGTTCAGCGCGAAGCTCTCCAGGGTGTCCTCGTCCAGCTTCTCCGCGCCCAGGGGGAAGTTGTAGTAGCCGGTGAAGTCCATGCCGAAGGGCGAGAAGCCGATGGCGCCCCGGCCCAGGGCCTCGAACATGTAGCGCGCATAAGGGGCGGCGTTGCCGGTCTCGGGCACCATCAGCGGGTTGTCGGGCCGGGCGTACTGCTCCAGCGTGCGCACATAGCTGGCGTAGTCGGGCATGTAGAGGTCGGGCCCGATGGCGTCGATGTGCGGGGCGACAGCCTTCCAGATGTCCAGCACGTCCCAGGTGGGGCCGCCGCTGGAGAAGGTCGACGGGTCCTGGTACTTGAAGGGATCGCGCAGGGCGGCGTTCACATACATCGGCAGCGGGTATTCCGCCTTGCCGACGGCGGCCACCTGGTCGACGTAGCGCGACATGGCCCAGGCGTTGAAGAACTCGTCGGCGTCGGTCCCGAACACCTGGGTCCAGGTTCCGGGCGTCTTGCCCATGGCCTTGACCACGGCGTCGGGGACCGGACCTTGGAAGACAGCGTCGGCCATGGGCGAGTGGTCGCGCACCGCGCCATAGACGCCGGTCTCGTTCTCCACCTGCACCATCAGCACCGTGCGCTGGGGATCGGCGGCCTTGAGGTGGCGCATGAAGGCGGCGAAGGCGGTCTGGTCGGCCTGCAAGGTGGCCGCGCCCAGGGGCGACAGCGAGTTCATGGTCTCGCCCTTGGCGTTGATCGTCCGCGGGAAGCGGGCGTTGTCCAGCTTGACCCACTCGGGGGCGTAGTTGGGATTGTTGTTCTTCCAGCCGCCGAACCACAGCAGCACCAGGCGCAGGTGATGTTCGCGGGCCTGGGCCAGCAGGGTGTCGAGGAAGCTGAAGTCGAACTGGCCCTGGGTGGCCTCGATCTGCTCCCAGGCGATGGGGACCTCGACCGTATTGGCGCCGATCCGCTCCATGGCCGGCCAGACCTTGGTCAGCATGTTCGGCCAGGCGCTGGAGTTGTTCACCTGGGCGCCCAGCATCAGATAGGGCGCGTCGTCCACCATCAGGGCGTAGCGGTCGCCCTCGCGCACGATGCGCGGGATGCTGGCGGCGTGGACCGTGGCCGAACGACGGGCGTGGGTCTTGTGCGGCGCCGACAGGGGCGACAGGGGCGTGGTTCCCGGCGCCGGAGCCGGCGCGGGCGCGGCCTGAGCGCCCGCCGCCAGCACCAGGGTCAGGCCCAGGGCGATCAATCCGCCCGCCGCCCACAGAGCCGCCTTGTTCCGCATCCGCTTACCCCCGTTTTTGCGCCGCCTCCGACGATGCGGAGGTAACTTGTTACCGCTTCCGGCGCGGCCGCCATAGTCGTTTAGTCAGACAAGTTTGCAAGTGATTTCGCTGGTGAAATAATTTTCACAAAATCATCGCCCCGATTCCAACCCATCCAGCAGGGGTTGAAGCACCGCCGCCGCTGGGCGCCAGCGGCCCACCGAGCTGCGATAGAGCGGCTGGCGCACCTGGCCGGCGCTGGCGGTCCACACCCCCTCGCCCGCCCGCTGGAAGTCCAGGCAGGCGGGATCCCAGTCCAGGCCGCAATGGGCCAGCATCCGCCGCGCCTGGCCCTCCAGGTCGTCGACCACGTCTTCGTAGCGCACATCGAGCATCACGCCAGGCGGCAGCACCGCGCGCCAGTGGTCCATCAGCCGCTGGTAGCTGCGGTGATAGCGGCCCAACTCGCCCAGGTCGTAGCTGTAGCCATGGCCGCCGTCGAACAGGGTGGCGTAGCAGGACAGGCAGGTGTCCACGGGATCGCGCACCGTATGGATGAAGCGCGCATTGGGCAGCGCCATGCGGATCAGGCCCAACAGCAGGAAGTTGCCCGGCATCTTGTCGGTGACCCGCTGGGCCTTGGGCCGGCGCACGCGCACCGCCTCCATGTAGGTCCGGCCCAGCGCGGTCAGTCCGGCGCCGTCCAGGCCGCGCACCTGGGCGGGATGGCCCAGCAGGCCGGCGGCCGCATCGCGGAAGGCCGCCAGCTCCCCGCCCGCGGTCACCGAGGGATGACCGGCCAGGACCTGCTCCACCAGGGTCGAGCCCGAGCGCGGCATGCCCAGGATGAAGATCGGCGCGGCGCCGCCATAGCCCATCCCCGCCTTGGCCTGCAGCAGTTCGGCGTCGCACAGGGCGGCCATCTCCGAATGCATCGCCAGGGACTTGTCCTCGTCATGGTCCAGGTGCGGCCGCACCAGGGCGCAGCCGGCCTGGTAATGGGCGAAGGCTTCCTCGCGGCGGCCCAGGTCGTCATGGGCCTTGCCCAGGGCGAAGCGCAGGCCGATGGCGTCGATCAGCGGCAGGGCGTCGACCTCCTCCGCCAAGGCCTGCATGGCCGCCAGCTGCGGATCGCCCGCGCTGAAGCGGCCGGTCTCGGCCAGGCTGCGATAATATTCGCCCCGGCGCGGGGCCAGGGCCAGCGCGGCCAGGATCTCGCCTCGCGCCTCATCCGCCTGGCCGAGCCCATGCAGCAGACGGCCGAGGTCGTGATGCGCCTGGGCGTAATCGGGCCGCAAGATGAGGGCCTGGCGATAGTGGGCCGCCGCCTCCTGCGGCCGATCCAGCCGGCGCAGGGCCTGGGCCAGCATGTTGTGGGTGGCGGCGGCCTTGGGCTGCAGGGCCAAGGCGCGGCGCAGGCAGTCCGCCGCCTCGGCAGCCCGGTCCAGCTGCACCAGCACGTGACCCAGATTATGCCAGGCCTCGGCCCCGCCGACGCCCGCCTGCAGCGCCTGGCGATAAAGCCCCTCGGCCTCGGCCAGCGCCCCGGACCGGTGCGCCCGCATCGCCGCGGCGAGCACGGGCGGCGACGGGTTGGACGTTGGGCGGGCGGCGCTCACCGGGTCAGGCCGCCTGGGGCGGCTCGGCCTTGCAGGTGCGGTCGATGAAGGCCCGGTGGGTGGGCATCCCCTCGGCGGTTTCGGCCACCAGGGCGCGCAGGCGCTGCAGGCGCTTGCGCACCTCGTCCAGGTCCATCACCTCGGCCATCGGGTCGTGATGCTGCGGAACCACGCCCTGGCCCATGAACACCGCCACCCAGCTGGGCTCGGCGAACAGCTGGCCGTCGAAGCGCGCCACCCGGCCGCGGTTGCGGAACAGCTCCATCTTGTGCCGCAGGGGGTCGGGGATGGGCATGGTGCGGCAGTAGTTCCAGAACGGGCTGTCGTCGCGCTCGGTCGCCTTGTAGTGCAGCACCAGGAAGTCGCGGATGTGCTCGTATTCCTGCTGAGTCAGGCGATTGAACTCGTCGGCCGAAACCGGGTCGATGTCGCCCACCGGCATCAGGGCCAGCATGCGGAACAGGGCCGTCTGCACCATGTGGATGCTGGTGGATTCCAGCGGCTCCATGAAGCCGGCGGCCAGGCCTATGGCCACACAGTTCTTACGCCACGACGTGTGGCGGCGGCCGGTGGTGAACCTCAGCGGCCGAGGATCGCCCAGGGGCGCGCCATCGAGGTTGCTCATCAGCTGTTCGGCGGCCTCGTCGTCGCTGATGAAGCCGCTGGAATAGACATACCCGTTGCCCACCCGGTGCTGCAGCGGAATGCGCCATTGCCAGCCGGCGGTGCGCGCGGTGGAGCGGGTATTGGGGGTGATCTCCTCAGCCCCGGCGCAGGGCGCGGCCAGGGCGCGGTCGCAGGGCAGCCAGTGCGACCAGTCCTCATAGCCCACCCCCAGGGCCTGGCCGATGAGCAGGCCGCGGAAGCCCGAGCAGTCGATGAAGAAGTCGCCCTCGACCCGGCGCTCGCCGTCCAGCTTGAGGGCGGTGATGAAGCCGTCCTCGCCGCGCAACTCAACGTCCAGCACCCGCCCCTCGATCCGCTCCACCCCGCGCTGCTCGGCATAGCCGCGCAGGAACTGGGCGTAGAGGGCGGCGTCGAAGTGGAAGGCGTAGGACAGCACCGGCGCGTCGGGCGTCTGCTGCTGGTCGCGGGTGGGACGGCGATAGCGGCCCAGGCGGGCGGCGACGGTGGAGATGGCGTAGTCGTCCAGCGGGCCGCCCTCGCCCAATGCGTTCAGTCGCATCCAATAGTGATGGAAGGCCACCGACTCGATGTCGCGGCCATAGGTCCCGAAGGGATGGAAATAGCTGTGGCCCAGCCGGGTCCAGTCGCGGAACTCGATGCCCAGCTTGAAGGTCGCCTGGGTCTTGCGCACGAACTCGCGTTCGTCGATCCCCAGCATGGCGTTGAAGAACTGGATCGGCGGAATGGTCGCCTCGCCCACCCCCACCGTGCCGATCTCGGCCGATTCCACCAGCTGGACCGACCCGCCGCGCCCCTTGAGCGTATTGGCCAGCACCGCCGCGGCCATCCAGCCGGCCGTGCCGCCGCCCAGGATGACGATCTTGCGTTGGGAGGGGGCGCTCATGGCTGCAGCCTAACGGCAAACGCCCCGAAAATGAACGCGTCGCCGCAGCATGCGTCAGGGGGCAAAAAAACTCCCACCCGGCAGGAGGGTACGCCGGGTGGGAGGTTGCATCATCCGGCGATCAGAACTGACCGCGGAGTACGAACACGAAGCGACGATCCGAGTCGACCCAGGTGTTGCCGGTCAAGCCGGCTTCGTTCTGGACGATGGTCCGGTAGATCGCGCCGCCCAGGTTGGTGGCCTGGAAGCCGATCTTGACCTTGGGCGAGATGGTGTAGAAGGCCGAGGCGTCCAGCTGACCATAGTCGGCGGCATAGGCCGGAATATTGATGTTCGCCGCCGAGGGCGTCATCAGGTACTGCGAGCGCCAATTATAGGCCAGGCGCGCCGACACCGGGCCATAGTCGTAGAGCACAGCCAGGTTGTAGGAGTCGCGCGACAGGCCTTGCAGCGGCAGGTTCGGCTCCGTGGCGCCCGCGATCTGGGTCGGGTCATAGGGATCGGGCGAGGCGTTCTTCGCCCCGTGGCTTTCCACATAGGTGTAGTTGGCCTGGACCCCGAGGCCCTTCAACGGGCCGGGCAGGAAGTCGAAATACTGCTGGTAGGCGATTTCCGCGCCCTTGATCGTCCCATGGCCTTCATCGACCGATTGGTTGACCAGAACCGGCTCGGTCACCCCGTTGTTGGTCAGGTTCTGCACCGTGGCGGCGTCGGTGATGAAGTCATAGATGTCCTTGAAGAACACCGTGCCGGTCAGGCTGCCGGTGGACGAGAAATACCATTCCAGCGAGGCGTCGTAGGTATAGGCCCGCGTCGGCTTCAGGTCCGGATTGCCCTCGTAGGCGGTGAAGGGATAGGTCCCGGCCAGGCAGTTCGGCACGTAACCGCCCGCAGGCGCCGCGCCCGTGGGCGCCGTGGTCTGGCAGATGGTGGACGAGCCGTAGAGGTAGCCGTTGGTGTGGCTGATAGTGATCGTCGGCTGCATCTGGGTGAAGTCGGGGCGAACGATGGATTCCGCCACGGCCATGCGCAGGAACAGATCCGGCTTGAACTTGAAGCGCAGGTTCAAGGACGGCAGGGCGTCGACGTAGGAGCGCCCGCCGCTGATGGTCGAAGCGGTGGTGGTTTCGAACGTCTGGACCGAACTGGACAGGCCCGTGCAGACGCCGGAGCAGCCAACGAAGTTCTCGGCCCCCGCGCCACGCGCGTCGGTGGACACGATCCGCACGCCGAAATTGCCGTCCACGGGGATGGTGGAGCCTTCGAAGCCAAGGTCATGCTTGAAATCAAGGGTGAGATACCCGGCCCAGGTCTCTTGGCTCTGGGTGTTGGTGCCGCCGCCGCCGCCGCCGGCGGTGTATTCGTTGTAGTTCCCGCTGAACGGCGTCCAGCCGCAGCAATTGCCGACCCCTTCAGCCTTCTGGATCGCCGCCGCCGAAGCGGTGAAGTTCTGCATCAGGGAGGCGACGCCGGCATAGTAGGTGCCGGGCAGGTGGGCGGCGCCGCCGAAGAAGTTCGAGAACGGCATCAGCGCAGCCGGCAGGGTGTTGGTGCCCGGCGAGGTCGCGTTGGTCTGGTTGAGCAAGGCCAGGCCGCCGCCCGCCCAGCTATAGGTCACCTCGCCCCAGTTATAGGGCGTCTCGCGGGTGACCACGTCCTGCTCGGTGTGGCGGATGCCGAAGCGGAAGGTGCTCAGCCAGTCGCTGTCGAAGGTATAGGTGCCGTCGGCTCGCTCGGCCCATTCGTCGCCGTCGTTGTGGTCATGATAGTCCATCGCGGCGTCCCAGAAATAGTTCGCCGGATTGTTCAGGGCCGAATTGGCGGGGATCCCGATATAGGGAAGCTTGCCGTTCAGATTCAGGGTCAAGGGGCCCTGGTTGGTGTTGACGCCGTTGTCCAGATAGCTGGGGACCGGCAGGTCGAACAACGTGAAGTCGACCGACTTGGTCGAGGAGTCGATGTACTGGACGTCGGCTGAGAACGCCAGCTTGTCGGTCGGATTCCACTTGATGTTCAACGAGTAATCGGACGTCACCGAATGGGTGGTGTTGTAGCGCTCATCCAGGACGTCGAAGTTGTCGGTGGTGCCACCCGGCGACGAGGCCAGCGTGCCGGACACGAACCGGCCCTTCGAATTGAACACGTCGCTGGAGTTGGCCGAGGGGAAGCCCGGATCGGGGTCGACGCCGACGGCGTGCTCGTTCTCGGTGGAATAGGCCGCCGAGCGCAGGAATTGGGCGGTCACCAACAGGTCGCTGTTGGGCTTCCACTGGGTGGCGACATCGATCCCTTGGCGTTCGCGGTTGAAGTCCAGGGTGCGGTAGCCCGCGCCACCGGGGACGTAGACGATCTTGTCGCCCGCAGCCGCGGGAGCGGACGTGGTGATGGCGCTGTAGCCGGTGCTCGCGTCGAGGGCGTAGTACGGATCGATCGAGAGGGTGTCGGTGCGTTCTTCGTAGTTGGAGTCCGACAGATCGATCAGGGCGCCGAATTCACCGATCGGCGTGTCCCAGCGGTCGCTGAGCAGGACCGAGCCGGACGGCTGGTAGGAATTGGCCAGGTCGCCATAGCTTTCCGAGAAGTCGTAGGCGATCAGGTGGCCGGGCTGGTCGAAGGGCAGGCGCGTGCGCAGATTGACGATGGACTGACCGCCTTCGATCATGTCCGCCGAGGGGTTCTTATAGATATCCACCCCGGCCAGAAGTTCGGACGGCACGTCGTCGAAGCTCAGGGCGCGGCCGTTCTTGGCCGAGAAGGCGTCGCGGCCGTTGAACTCGCTGGCCACGTAGTTGACGCCGTCCACCTGCACGCCGCTGCCTTCCACGGAGACCCGTTGGGTGTCGCGCGGGTCGGGGGTGCGGGTGATGGTGACGCCGGGGATGCGCTGGATCGCCTCGACCACGCTGCGGTCAGGCAGGGCGCCGATGTCGGTGGCGGTGATCGAATCCACCAACTGGGTGGAGTTCTTCTTGATCTTCTCGGCCGATCGCAGCGAAGCGCGCTGACCGGTCACCACGATCTCGCCCACGGTGGTCACACCGCTGTTGCCGCCGGTGGTCGTGCCCGTGGCGGTGTTCTGCGCCGACGACGGTGCGGCCACGCCGGTGGTCTGGGCCAGAACCGGCCCGCCCGCCGCAAGGGCGCCCAACGCGAATACCGACGCGCCCATCCAGGCACGGGTACGCAAAGATGACTTGTACAGCTGCATTTGGCCTCCCCCTGATCCCGTTAGCCGCCAGCGCTCTCGAGGGGCCGGACGACGAACAATCTTGTTACCGCTACCAGTGCGGCTATTTTGTAATTAGCATATATTTTCACATCTGCAAAAACATTTATAGCTGAGGGCCAAGCGTTTGTCCAAGCCCGCACGTTCACACAGCCGTCAAAATTCGACGGAGGCCGCATATCTTATTGTTATGCAACAACTTTTATGACGGCCCCTGAAGGGGAAACGCTCTCGCCTCGCCGATGGCGCCGCCGGCGGCGATGTTGGGCCTGATGCGAAACACATGCAGCAACGCGCCGGCGCCTCGCCTGCGGGGCTGGCCAAAAAATTACTTCAGGTTGTGTGATCGAACATCAAGGAAGCGCGCGCAGCCCCAGGGTTGGGGGCGCGCGCCTCTTTTCCTGTCCTGCGAGCCGGCGCTGTGGCCTGCCAGCCACGCTGGCGTCTTATGAGTCGAGCCGGCAAGACCGGGCGACGGTCCTGCCGATCAGCTGGGCGATCAGCCGGCCGAGCGACTCGGCCGTCCGCCCTCACCCGCCCGCGCGGGTCTCCACCGCATAGAGGCCGTGATAGCCCAGGATGAACAGGGTGCGCCGGTCCGGGCCGCCGAACAGGATGTCCAGCGGCCGCTCGGGGGTGTCGATGCGCCCGATCAGCTCGCCGGCGGGGTCGTAGACGAACACCTGGCCATTGGCGACATAGACGTTCCCGCGCCCGTCGACCGCCACGCTCTCCCCGCCTCGCTCGGCGAAGGGCTTGAGATCGCTCAACGCCCCGCCGGCGCCGACCACGGCGCTGTAGGTGCGATCCTCGGCGCCGCTGACCACATAGACCTTCTGACCCGCCTGGGCGACCTGCAGGGCGGTGGCGTCCAGGTTGTCGGACCAGCGCCAGCCGCTGTCGTCCATGCCCGGATAGGAATCGTCCGGCCCCTGGGTGAACACGCGTCCGGCGGGTAGCACCAGGCTGCCGTCCGGCGAGACATACTGGCGCGCCTTGGCCTGGGTCACGTCGCGGGCGAACAGCTCGGGAATGATGGTGAAGCGATAGGTCGCCGGGTCCAGCTGGTCGCGGAACTCGCCGTTGATCCAGTAATTCACCGGCAGGGCCGTGACGGCGCCGGGCTGCGGCGCGGCCGCCTGCGGCTGCAGCACGGTGATCGCGTCGTCCAGGGCGGCCGGCTTCAGCGCATAGACCGTTCCCTCAATCCCGGCCGAGGACAGGACGATCAACTCGCCGGACTTGTCGAAGGCCAGGCTCACCGGATCCAGCGGATCGTCGCGCACCACCTTCAGCCCCTCGCCCTGCGACCAGGAAAAGATGCGCTGCTGGTGGTGGTCGACGAAATAGAGCTTGCCGGCGGCGTCCACCGTGGCTCCGCCCAGGGCGAAGAAACCGTCCTCCAGCTTCTCCACCTTGGCCCCGGGCGCCAGCACCGCCGAGGCGTCAGCCACGGGCGGCGCGGGCGGATCGGCGGGAATATCCAGGGCGGCGAACTCGCGCTCGCGCACCGCCAGGTGGTGGGTCATGTCCTGGATGGCGTTCTCATAGGGGAACTTGCTGACGCGCAGCCAGGTGTCGCAGCCATTGGCGTCGCAGGTGGAATAGCCGCTCTCGGCGTTGGTGTGCAGGTTGCGGAAGTGGATGTCCGAGGCGTTGTAGAGCCGCACCGCCGCCGGGAACGGCGCGTGGGTGCGGGTCACCCGATAGGCGTGATAGTTGGCGATGGTGATGTTGCGGGAGTCGTCGATCTCGATCGACACCGATTCCGGGCTGGTGGGCGCCTCTTCCTCGGTCTGGGGGGCGTTGATGTCCCAGTTCTCCACGTGATCCAGGCGGATTTCGCTGAACGGGTGGTGCTCGTTCGACAACTCGTAGATGTGGCCCGGCGTCTTGGTGTCCGACACATAGAGGCCGGCCTGGGCCGTGGTGTCGGGGGTCCAGATGTCGTTGAACGTGCCGCCGCCGCCGGCCGTGACCCAGATGCTCGGATACTTGCCGCCCCAGCGGCCATAGGAGTAGGCGCGCGGCGGCTTGGGCACGCTGAACAGGGCCTTGGCCGCCGCCGGCATGGCGAAGCCGGGCCCACCGAAGTGGAACTGCAGGTCGTCGGCCAGCGAGCCCTCGCCCGCCATCCACTTCAGGCTGACCACGCGCGGGTTGAAGCCGCCGGTGTCGAAGCCGAGGCCGGTGACCACCGCGTCGCCCCCCGCCGCCGTCTCCACCAATGGCTTGGGCGAGCCCACGCCCTGGTAGGCGGGGGTCAGGTCCGGCAGGTCCAGCTGGGTCATGTTCGGGTGCAGGCCGATCAGCATGGTGTCGGGCTTAAGGCGCAGGGTGTCGCGCACCACGTAGTAGCCGCTGGGGAAATAGAGCACGCGGTGGGCGTCGATCGCCGCCTGGATGGCGGCGGTGTCGTCGGTGACGCCGTCGCCCTTCACCCCCAGGTCATGCACATTGGTCCAGTCCGACACCGGCGGCAGCGACCGCATCGCCGGGCCGAGGGGCTGCGGCGCGGCGGCCAGGGGCGCGGCGTCGAAGCGCGTGCCGATCGCGCCCACCTGGCCTTCGCCCGGCACGATCAGCCCGTGGGTGAAGTCATGCACCCGATAGACCGGGCCGGAGCCGGCCACCGTGCGGCCGCTCTCGTCGAAGCGGGCGAAGACCGGGGCGTCCACGCAGATGGCGTCCTGGAACCCCACCTCGGTCATCGGGCTCTGCTCGTTGGCGATCGTCGCCACCGCCTTGGCGATGTGCTCGAAGCGGCTGTCCTTGACCCACAGCTCGTCCGAATATTGCGGGTCGATGGCGATGGCGACCGGCACGCGGCGGAAGGTGTCGCGCACCAGGGTCAGCCCCACCTCGTGCTCGCGGATCGCCGCCTCGCCCTGACCCTCGAACAGCGAGTCCAGCAGGGTGAACTGCCAGGCTGGCGAGGTCTTCTCGGTCAGGATCCCATAGCGGCCGCCGAAGATGCGTAGGTCGTAGGCCACGTTGCCGACCTGGGTCAGGGCCGCCAGGCCCGAGCCCATGTGGAAGTCCATGTGGCTGAGATAGGCGTGCTGGGCCACGTGGAAGCGAACCGCGATCGCCGCCGGATTCCCGCGCCCGACCTGGAAGTCGATGTTGCTCATCACCGAATAGAAGGTGTCGGAATTGGCGTCCGGGACCTTGTCGGTGAGCGGAACCGTGCCCTGGGGCGGCACGGCCACCTTGGTGTCGGGGCGCCAGCCCGCGCCCGGCCGGTTGCTGGCGAACATGACCATGTCGGCCACCCCGCTCTGGAAGCCGGGGGTGTTGTCGGCCAGGGTCAGCACCGGCCGGGTGGGGCCATAGCCGATGATCCGCACGCCGGACCACAGATAGACCGTATGGGTCAGGCGGTAGCGGCCGGAGGGCAGGAACACGATCCCCTCGCCGAACGCCGTATTGGCCTTGTCGATCGCCGCCTGCAGCGCGGCGGTGTCGTCGCCCACGCCGTCGGCATGCGCACCGAAGTCCTTGGCCGTGACGTAGACCGCCTTGGGATCATCGATCCGTCCGGCGAACACCGAAGCCGCTCCCGCGGGCCCGGCCAGGGCCAAGAAACCCGCCGCCGCCATAGCCGCCGCCGTCCACAGCCGTACGCTCATTCCACCCCTCCCCAGGGCGATACTTTTGCCGAGGGGTATTGGAAAACCGGGCCGTCGCCAAGGTGGGCGTAAACGATTGCGACCAAGGTCGGGGGTTTGCGGCGCTGGCCTCTAGAACACCACCACCGTGCGGATGCTCTCCCCCGCATGCATCAGGTCGAAGGCCTCGTTGATGCGCTCAAGCGGCAGGGTGTGGGTGATCATCGGGTCGATGGCGATCTTGCCGTCCATGTACCAGTCGACGATGCGCGGCACGTCGGTGCGCCCGCGGGCGCCGCCGAAGGCCGAGCCCTTCCAGACCCGGCCGGTGACCAGCTGGAACGGCCGGGTGGCGATCTCGCGGCCGGCCTCGGCCACGCCGATGACGATGCTCTGGCCCCAGCCCCGATGGCAGGCCTCCAGCGCCGTGCGCATCACCTGCACATTGCCGGTGCAGTCGAAGGTGTAGTCGGCGCCGCCGTCGGTCAGGGCCACCAGGTGGGCGACCAGGTCGCCGCTCACCTCGGCCGGATTGACGAAATGGGTCATGCCGAAGCGGCGGCCCCATTCGGCCTTGGCCGGGTTTAGATCCACGCCGACGATCTTGTCGGCGCCCACCATCTTCAGGCCCTGGATCACGTTCAGGCCGATGCCGCCCAGGCCGAAGACGATGCAGTTGGCGCCCGCCTCCACCTGGGCCGTGTTGACCACCGCGCCCACGCCGGTGGTCACCCCGCAGCCGATGTAGCAGGCCTTGTCGAAGGGGGCGTCGGGGCGGATCTTGGCCACCGCGATCTCGGGCAGCACGGTGTGGTTGGCGAAGGTCGAGCAGCCCATGTAGTGGAACACCGCCTGGCCCCTGTAGGAGAAGCGGCTCTCGCCATCGGGCATCACCCCCTTGCCCTGGGTGGCGCGGATCGCCGTGCACAGGTTGGTCTTGCGCGACAGGCAGCTTTTGCACTGGCGGCATTCGGGCGTGTAGAGCGGGATCACATGGTCGCCGGGCGCCACGCTGGTCACCCCGGCCCCGACCTCAAGCACCACGCCTGCGCCCTCATGGCCCAGGATGGAGGGGAACAGGCCCTCGGAATCCAGCCCATCCAGGGTGTAGGCGTCGGTGTGGCACACGCCGGTGGCCTTGATCTCCACCAGCACCTCGCCGGCCCGGGGGCCTTCGAGGTCGACCTCGACGATCTCCAGGGGCCGCTTGGCCTCGAACGCCACCGCCGCACGGGTTTTCATCTGGAGCCCTCCTTTGGACGGCGGCACCTTCCTGATTGCGGCGCTCGACATCAAGCTGAAATCTGGCTGTGGAATTGAGCCGGCTTCATGGTTGGGGCTTGGGTATGAATTCGGTGAAGCGTGCATCCTGGGTCGGCGCGGCGGCGGCGGCGCTGCTGGCGGCGGGACCGGGCCTGGCGCAGACCGGCGCGCCGGCGGCCCAGGGCCAGGGTGAACCGACGCCGAGCCCCGTCCCTTCGCCCGCGCCCAAGGCCGCCCCGTCTCAAGCCGCCAAGCCCAAATCCAAGCCCCCCGCCGACGCCGTGAGCGAGGACGACGACGGCGAGCCCGACATCACCGTGACCGGCCACCGCGCCCGCCCGCAGCCCGGCGCGGTGATCGGCGACATCAAGCCCGAGATCCAGCTCAGCCCGGCGGACGTGCAGTCCTACGGCGTCAGCACGGTGACCGAACTGTTGGAGGAGCTGGCGCCCGAGACCCGCAGCGACCGCGGGCGTGGCGGAGAATCGCCGGTGGTGCTGCTCAACGGCCGGCGCATCTCCGGCTTCAACGAGATCCAGAACATCCCCACCGAGGCGATCCTGCGGGTGGACATCCTGCCCGAGGAGGTGTCGCTGAAATACGGCTACACCGCCGACCAGCGGGTGGTGAACATCGTCCTCAAGCGCCGCTTCCGCGCCATCACCGGCGAGCTGGTGGGCGGCGCGGCCAGCGAGGGCGGCGATCCCAGCGGCCAGGGCGAGGCGGACCAGTTCCGCGTGCGCGGCGACAACCGGCTGAACCTCGACCTGAAATATCAGGCCAGCGGCGGGCTGACCGACGCCGATCGCGGCCTGCCCGGCGACACCTCCGGCGCGCCCTTCGCCCTGGGCGGCAACGTCACCGGCGCCATGTCGGGGGCCGAGATCGATCCGGCGCTGAGCGCCCTGGCCGGGCGGCCGGTGACGGTGGCGGGCAT
>FTAL01000074.1_pt1 | contig 14599 bp, 8 predicted proteins | sample 1639081 | NCBI WGS metagenome assembly FTAL01 (sample SAMEA3914812, study PRJEB12502) | metagenome | biome: forest; material: soil | place: Canada | collected 2011-07-07 | depth 0.1 m | reverse complement strand
GGGATCGGGCGTGTTCGACAACGCCACCGACAACCTGATCATCGCCCAGAACCTGATCGGCCGCTGCGACAATTCCGGCGTCTTCGCCATCCTGCGCCCTGACCGCATCGGCGCCGGCACGGCCACGGGCAACACCGTCGCGGGCAATATCTTCGCCCAGTGCGGCAAGTCGGCGATCGTCTTCCTCAGCCCCAACAACCAGGCCGACAACAACGTCTATGTCGGCCTGCCGGACAATTTCCAGGGCTATTACCAAGGCGATTCAAAGCAGTATATGGGCCTGGCCGCCTGGCGCGACGCCCACGGCTGGGACAAGGACTCGGTCGTGGCCGACGCTCAGATCGCGTTCGATGCGGACACGCTGCAGCTGACCTTCGCCAGCAGCCAGCCGCTGCCGCAGGCGCCCGCGGCTAATCACATCCAGAGCGACATGCTGGGCGTGGCGACGGGTGCGACCAGGGTGGCGGGCCCGCTCGCGAATCCTGGGGCCAAGGGTGTCTGGCCGGCGGATCCGCGGTCTTAGACCAGGCGCCGATCTCAGAGCGGGATCATATCTGCTTGAGTCAGAAACGCCCCGTCACCGCCGGGCTTGCCCCGGCGGCCCCTCAGTCAGGGCTGCGCCCTGACAGCTCCCCCGCTTCGCAAGGGAGCAAAGAATCGCAGGCTTCCCCTATCCGGCCGCCTCGTCGTCGAACGAGGAGAAGTTCTTGCGATAGAGCTGGGCGAACAGGCCGCCCGAGGCCAGCAGGCCCTGGAATGTGCCCTGCTCCAGGATCTCCCCGGCGCGCAGCACGATCACCTGGTCGGCGTCGCGCACCGTGGCCAGGCGGTGAGCGATGATCAGGGTGGTGCGGCCGGTCCGCAGCACGCGCAGGGCGGCCTGGATGTCCTGTTCGACGAAGCTGTCGATGCTGGCGGTGGCCTCGTCCAGGATCAGGATGCGCGGATCGGCCACCAGGGCGCGGGCGAAGCTGATCAGCTGGCGCTGGCCGATCGACAGGTTCTGGCCGCGCTGGTCCAGCAGGGTGTCGTAGCCCTGGGGCAGGCGGATGATGAAGTCGTGCGCCTTGACCGCCTTGGCCGCGGCGATCACCGCCTCCAGGCTGACCTCGGGGGTGGAATAGCGGATGTTCTCCAGCACCGTACCGGTGAACAGGAACGGCTCCTGCAGCACCATGGCTATGGCCCGGCCCAGACTGTCCTGGTCACCTCGCGCACGTCCTGGCCGGCGATCAGCACCTGGCCGCTGTCGACGTCGTAGAAGCGGTGGATCAGCGAGGCCACGCTGGTCTTGCCCGAGCCGGTGGGTCCGACCACCGCCACCACCTGCTGCGGCTCGATGCGGAAGCTGAGGCGGTTCAGCACCGGCTGGCCGGGGCGATAGCTGAAGGTGACGTCGCGGAACTCGATCGAGGGATGGTCGGCGACCAGGGTCGGCGCGCCGGGCCGGTCCTGGATGTCCACCGGCACGTCCAGCACCTCAAAGATGCGCTTGGCCGCCGCCGTGGCCCGCTGCATCAGGGTGTATTGCTGCGAGACGGTGCGGATCGGGTCGAAGAAGCGCTGCACATAGAAGATGAAGGCGACCATCACCCCCACCTCGATGCGCCCGCCGGCCACCATCTGGCCGCCGGCCACCACCACCGCGGCCATGGCCAGGCCGGTCAGCACGTCCACCGCCGGGGTCATGATCTGGCCCGACCACGAGGCGGCGGTCTGGGCGCGGAAGTTCTCCTGCGCCTTGGCGGTGAAGTCGCCCAGATTGACCCGCTCGCGCCGCGCGCCCTGCACCACCCGTACCCCGCCGATATTCTCGGCCAGGGCGCCGTTGACGATCGACGAGGTGTCGCGCGCATAGGCGAAGGTCTTCTTGGCGTAGGGCAGCCAGGCGGCGCGGATCAGGGCCAGCACCACCAGCACCGCCAGGCTGGCCAGGGCCAGGCGCCATTCCATGACCAGCAGCACCACGGTGATGCCCAGGATCAGCACCAGGTCGCCCAGAGCAGAGACCGAGGTCTCGAAGAACTCCTGCAGGGCGTTCACGTCCCCCTGCAGGCGCGACATGATCCGGCCCACATGGGTGCGGTCCATGAACGACATCGACACCGCCTGCAGGTGGGCGAACATGGCCCGGCGCATGTCGAAGATCACCCACTGGGCCAGGTTGGCGGCGCTGGTCTCGTTCAGGTAGCTGACCCCGGCGTTGGCGATGATCAGCCCGACGAACAGGGCCATGACCCCGTCCAGGGAACCTTGGCCATGGGCATGGCGGCCAGCCACCGTGTCGATGGCGAAGCGGATCACATAGGGGATGCTGATCTGTATGGTGACGAAGGCCAGCACCGCGCCCAGGGCCTTGGCCAGCTGCAGCCGGTAGGGACGCAGGAAGCCGGACAGGCGCGCCAAGGCGCCGGTGTCCACGGCGCTGAACGCCTCCTCGGTCAGGGCGCCGCCCACGCGGGCGGAGACGCGGCGGGGGGTGACGACGGGATCGATCGCGCTCACGCCACGGCCTCCTTCACGGCGCCGTCGCTCTGCAGGCGATAGAGCTCGGCATAGTAGCCGCCCCGGGCCAGCAGGCTCTGATGGTCGCCGCGCTCGATCACCCGGCCGCGGTCCAGGACCAGGATCTCGTCGGCGTGCATCAGCGAGCCCAGGCGGTGGGAGATGATCACCGTGGCCCGGTGGCGGGTGGCCTCGCGCAGGGCGTGGCGCAGGCGGTGCTCGGTGGCGGCGTCGACCGCCGAGGGGGCGTCGTCGAACACCAGGATCGCCGGGTCGGGGGTCAGGCCGCGGGCGATGGCCATGCGCTGGCGCTGGCCGCCCGACAGGTTGGAGCCGCGCTCGCCCACCGGGCTGTCATAACCCCTGGGCAAGGCGGCGACGTGCTCGTGGATCTGGGCCACATCCGCCGCCTCGACAAGGGCCGCGTCCTCGGCCTCGGGATCGGCATAGGCGATGTTGTTGGCGGCGCTGTCGTCGAACAGGAACACGTCCTGCTGGATCACCGCCACCGCCCCACGCAGGGAATCCAGCGTTACCTGGCGCACGTCCTGGCCGTCTATGGTCACCTTGCCGCCGGTGACGTCGTAGAAGCGGGGGATCAGCTGGGCGATGGTGGTCTTGCCCGAGCCCGAGGGGCCGACGATGCCCAGGGTTCGGCCAGGGCCGACGCTGAACGAGACATGCTCCAGGGCGCGCGGCGCATCGGGGCCGCCATAGGCGAAGCTGACGTCCTCGAAGCGCAGCACCCCGCGCTCCACCACCAGGTCGGCCGCGCCGGGCGCGTCGCGGATGACAGGCTCCAGGTCCAGCACCTCGAACACCCGCCGCCCGGACGAGACCGCGCGCGCCGAGGAGTTCATGATCATGCTGATCTGGCGAACCGGCAACTGCAGGATGGTCATGAAGGCCAGCACCTCGGTCAGGCCGCCGACCGTGAGCGTGCCGGCGGCGATGCGGTAGCCGCCGACCCACAGCACCAGGCCCATGGCGGCGTAGTAGCCGAAGTTGATGCTGGCCAGGGAGCTGGAGCGGATGGCGATGCGCTGGTTCGACAGGGCCAGGGCCTCGTCGCCCACCTGGTCGAAGCGGGCCAGTTCGTGTTCGTGGGCGGCGTGGGCGCGCACCACCCGCGCGCCCTGCAGGTTCTCCTCCATCACCCGGGTCAGCACCGCCATGCGCTCCTGCAGCCGGGTCCAGGCCCAGCGCAGGCGCAGGCCCATGCGCGCCGCGCGCCAGGCGACGAAGGGCGTGAAGCTCAGCGCCAGGGCGCCCATCAGCGGGTCGCGGCCCAGCAGCATCACCGCGCCCACGCCCAGCAGCAGCACCAGGGCGATCACCCGCTGCAGGCCGTTCTCGATGAAGCCGCGCATGCCCTCCAGGTCGAGCATGCCGCGGCTGATCAGGTCGCCCGAATGGATCCGATCGTGATAGTCGAAGCCCAGGCGCTGCAGCGCCTCGAAGAAGGCCAGGCGCAGGTCGCGGGCCACGCACTGGCCCAGCCGCTCGCTCTGATAGCCCGAGATCATCTGCATCACGCCGCGCAGGCTCTGCGCCGCCACCACCAGGCCGGCGGTGACGCCCAGGGCCGCCAGGGCCGCGCCCGGCCTGGCCGCATGGCCGGCCAGGGCGTGGGCCTGGTCCACCGCACGGCCCAGCAGGCGCGGGACCAGCAGGTTGAACACCGTCGCCCCCAGGCTGGTCGCGGTGGCCAGGCCGAAGCTCCAGGGATAGCGCAGCACCAGCCCGACGATGCGCCCCAACACGCGCCGCGCCTCGGTCCCGCTCAGGCCCAGGTCGCGCAGGATGGTCGCCCTGTCAGGGACGGAGACCCGCCGCCCCCGGCCCACCAGGGCTCGGCCTGCGCTCGACGCCACGCGGTCGTTCATTCCACTTCCCCAAAGACTCACCAAACGGCGCGGCGCAAATCCATAGCGGCTTTATAGGATATGGACAGGCCGGCTCCAGAAAGTTTTCCTGGACGGACGCACAGCCGACCTTAAGCGGGCCTATGGCGATCGCCACAGGTTTCCGACTCCATCTACTTGCGAACGATTATCATTAGCATATCATGGTCACCCACCAGCGGGAGCGGACCCATGATTGATCTATGGCCTGACGAGCCTGACACGGTGCGGCGGCTGAGCCGGCCCGAGCACCTGCTGGTCTGGTCCATGCGGGCCATCGCCCTGGGTCACGAGGAGTGCCCGGCCGTGGTGCGCGCCTTTCGCGCCGCCTGCGGGGCGCGCGGCGACCAGATGCTGCAGACCTACGCCGTGTTCATCAAATACCTGGCCATGGCCTCGCCCCGCCGACTGCAGGTGCACGTGCCCGGCTGCATCTGCGTAGCCTCGGACGAAGCGGCGGCCCTGGCCATCCTGGCCGCCGGTCAGCGGTCGCTGCACGACCGCAGCGAAATCGCGCTGCGCCGCGCCCTGGGCGACCTGATCGGCGAGCGCCAGGACGAGTCCCTGATCCTGGTCGTCCAGGGCGTCGCCGACCTGCTCAGCGCCTGCGGCCTGGAGCTGCCGGACCGGACCGGCGAAGCTGGCGCGCGCGATGAAACCGGACCTGCGCAGGCTTGCCGAATGCACTGAAAAACCCTGCGCCACCTCAGCCTTTTCTTAAGCCAGACCGTCTATTTGTCCGAGGATGGCTTTCCACATCCGCTAGATCGGGCTGGGTTATGGGCTTCAGATGGCGACCCCGCAGATGGCGCCTCAGCCGCCCCGCGGAGACGCCGCGGGGTGTCTGGACGGCCGCAGCCCTGCTGGCCATCTATGCCGGGCCAGCCTTCTGGCTGAGCCACATCTGTAAAGATTCCGATTTCGACTCGGCCTTCTACATCCCCAACGGCGTCATCGTCGCCGGCCTGCTGGTGCTGTCCGGACGCCTGACGCCGCTGTTCTGCCTCGGCTGCTTCGCGATCAACCTGGTCGAGAATATCGCCACGGCCAACGACCTGGGCCACAACCTGCTCTACACGACGTTGAACATCGAGGTGGCGCTGAGCGCGGCGCTGATGATCCGCGCCTTCTGCGGGGCGGCCACCGATCTCTATCGTTTCCGCCGATTGATCACCTTCGCGGGGATCACCCTGGTCGCCGCCGGCGTCGAAGCCCTGATCGGCCAGACCCTCGAGCGGTTCATGCATCCGCTGCTGGACCAGGGCTTCAGCGCCTGGCTGCAATGGGTGGGCGAGGACGCCCTGGGCCTGCTGATCGCCACCCCGGCCGTGCTGCTGCCGCTCAAGCGCCGCCGGGCGCACTATTCATCCGACTCCGGCCTGGCCGAGCGTGTCGCCCTGCTGGCCGGGCTGATCGTGCTGGGAGCCTGGACCTTCGGCCAGTCCGACGACCTGCTGTTCCTGGCCATCTATCCGCTGATGGTGCTGATCGCCTTCCGCGCCGGGCCGGCCTGGGTGTCGGCGGCGGTGCTGACCGCCTCGTTCGAGGCCGCGGCCATGACCGTGCACGGCTTCGGCCCCATCGCCCGGGCCGCGCATGGCGACCCCACCCGCGCCCAGCTGCTGATCCAGTTCTTCGACCTGTCGGTGTTCCTCAGCGCCCTGCCCGCCACCACGGCCTTGGGCGAGCGCAACCGCGCCGCCCAGCGCCTGCAGCGCGCCCACGCCGCCGCCCGCCGCGCCCGCGCGGCGGCCGAGGCGGCCAACACCGCCAAGTCGCAGTTTCTGGCCAATGTCAGCCACGAGATCCGCACTCCCCTGAATGGCGTGCTGGGCATGGCCCAGGCCATGGCCGCCGATCCACTGCCCGCCAGCCAGCGCGAGCGCCTGGACGTGATCCGCGATTCCGGCCGCGCCCTGCTGACCCTGCTCAACGACGTGCTGGACCTGTCCAAGATCGAGGCGGGCAAGCTGGAGCTGGAATGGGTGGCCTTCGACATCGCCGAGGTCGCCGGCAGCGCCTGCGCCATCTTCCAGCCTCTGGCGCGGCAGAAGGGCGTCGAGTTCGTGCTGAGCATCGAGCCCGCCGCCGAGGGGTCCTATCTGGGCGACCCGGTGCGCCTGCGCCAGGTGCTGCACAATCTGCTGTCCAATGCCCTGAAGTTCACGGAGCAGGGCGCGGTGCGCCTGGAGGTGGCCGCCGCCTCGCCCGGCCTGGCGATCCGGGTCACCGACAGCGGCATCGGCATCTCGCCCGAGCAGCAGCGCCGCCTGTTCCAGAAGTTCGAGCAGGCCGACGTCTCCACCACCCGCCGCTTCGGCGGCACAGGCCTGGGCTTGACCATCTGCCGCGAACTGGTCGAGCGCCTGGGCGGCGAGGTCACGGTGGAGAGCCAGCCGGGCGTCGGCTCGACCTTCATCGTCACCCTGCCCCTGGAGCGCACCGCCGCCGTCGTCCCCGCGCCGGAGCCGGCGCCCGCCGAGGCGGCCCAGGCCGAGATGGGCGCGATGCGCATCCTGGCCGCCGACGACAACCCCACCAACCTGCTGGTGCTGAAGACCCTGCTAGGCCAGGCGGGCCTGGAGGTGGAGACGGTGGAGGACGGCCAGGCGGCGCTGGACGCCTGGGAGACCCAGGACTGGGACGTGATCCTGATGGACCTGCAGATGCCGGTGATGGACGGTCTGGCCGCCACCCGCCGCATCCGCGAACGCGAGGCGGCCACCGGCCGGCGGCCGATCCCGATCATCGCCCTGACCGCCGATATCATGGCCCACCAGGTCGCCGCCGGCCGCGCCGCCGGCGTGGACGCCTTCGTCGGCAAGCCGATCAACGCAGCCGAGCTGTTCGAGGCCCTCACCGCGGCCCTGCAGGATCGCGGCGAGGCTGAAGACCAGGACCTCGCCGGCACGGCCTGAGCCTCTTTCCTCCTCTGCTTCGCAAGGGAAGAAAGAAAGACTCTCCATATCTGGCGCCTAAACCATTGGTCACCCTTGAGTAACCTCTTGGATCACCCCGCGGCCTTCCCACATGCGGGCCGTGACCGTGCTCGAAATCGAGCCCACCCAGGAGATGAACCGTGAAACACTTCGCCAAAGCCGCGGCCGCGGGCGCGATCAGCCTAAGCCTTCTCGCCGGCGTCGCCGCCCAGGCCCAGCCCGGCCCGGCCAATCCGGACCCCAAGGCCGTGCAGGCCGGCAGCTATGGCGTCGAGCCCTTTCACACCCGGGTCGAGTTCAGCGTCTCGCACCTGGGCTTCACCCACTATTATGGCGACTTCAGCGGCCTCAGCGGTTCGCTGGAGCTCGATCCGCATCATCCGTCGGCCTCCAAGCTGGACGTGGACATCCCGGTGAGCTCGGTCTCGACCACCAACGCCAAGCTGGACGACGAGCTGAAGGGCGATGAGTGGTTCGACGCCGCCAAGTACCCCTCGATCCATTTCACCGCCACCAAGATCACCCGCCTGGGCCCGTCCACGGCCCTGATCACCGGCGACCTGACCCTGCACGGCGTCACCCGCCCGGTCACCCTGCACGCCAGCTTCAACGGCGCCGGCGTCAACCCGCTGGACAAGGCCTACACGGTCGGCTTCGACGCCACGACCACCATCCATCGCAGCCAGTTCGGCGTGACCAAGTACGTGCCCCTGGTCGGCGATGACGTCAGCCTGCGCATCAGCGCCGCGTTCGAGAAGAAGCCGGGCTAAGCGCAGGGCTCCATCTGGAGCCGCCCGTTATCGTCATCCCGGCCGGAAGCCCGCTTGCGGGACGCAGAGCCGGACCCAGGACCGGCGCGCCAGCCCCTGGGTCCCGCCTATCCGCTTCGCTGCGGCCGGGATGACGAGCCCTTTTTCGATCGAAGCCAATCTCGGCGGTCAGTCCAGCGCCCTGGACAGGACCCGCGCGGCGCCGTCAGTTTCGCCGCCGTTTAAGGTCGCATCGATCGGATCGTCTCCATGTCCAAGGCTCAACCGCACGGCGCCGCCCTGATCCTGGCCGCCGCCCTCGCCCTCGTGCCCCATCCGCCGGCCATGGCCGCGCCCAGCGTGCTGGGTCCGCAAGGAACGCTGACCGGGCTCGACACGCCCGACGGCGGCGCGACCTTCCTGGGCGTGCCCTACGCCGCCCCGCCGGAGGGCGATCTGCGCTGGCGCGCGCCACAGCCGCCGGCGGCCTGGAGCGGCGCGCGGGCGGCCAGCAAAAACCCGCCCAGCTGCCCGCAGAGCGACTATGGCGCCTGGAACGCCGACGACGCCGCTCGCGGGCGGGAGGACTGCCTTTATCTGAACATCCACACGCCCCAGCTGGATCCGGCCGCGCGCCTGCCGGTGATGGTGTGGATCCACGGCGGCGGCAATCGCGGCGGCTCCATGCGCGGGATCGTCGCTTCGAGCCTGGCCGGCAAGGGCGTGGTGCTGGTGGCCATCCAGTATCGCCTGGCCGCCCTGGGCTTCATGGCCCATCCAGCCCTGGCCGCCGAAACGCCCGGCCACACCGCCGGCGACTATGGGCTGATGGACCAGATCGCCGCGCTGCGCTGGGTGCATGCCAACATCGCCCGCTTCGGCGGCGATCCGGACAACATCACCATCTTCGGCCAGTCGGCCGGGGCGCAGGACGTGGGCCTGCTGAACCTCGCCCCCGCCGCGCGCGGCCTCTACGCCAAGGCCATCGAGGAAAGCGGCACCGCCGACTTCGGCATGCATCCGTTGACGCCGGCCAAGGCCCAGGCCCTGGGCGTGTTGATCGCCGGCAAGGCCGGCGCCCCGCCGAACGCCACCGCCGCCCAGCTGCGCGCCTTGCCGCTCGCCGCCCTGCTGGCCGCGCCCGAGCAGGGGCCGTTGCCGGGCTTCAACGACGCCAGCTACGTCTGGCTGGGCCCGGTGGTCGATGGCGACGTCCTGCCTCGCTCGCCCGAGGCCGTGCTGGGCGCGGCGGCCCAGGCGCCGATCCCGCTGATCATTGGCGTCAACGCCCATGAGCTGGACATGGCCTGGACCAATCCGGCCAGCGAGGTGCGCGAAATCTATGGCCCCAAGGCCGCCGGCGCCCTGGCCTTCTATGGCCTTGCGCCCGGCGCCGCGCCCCTGGCCGCCGACCCGCTGCTGGGCGACGTCAAGGCGCAGATCGCCACCGACTACGGATTCCGCTGCCCGGCCGTGCACGTCGCCGCCAGCCAGGCCCGCGCCGGCGCGCCGGTCTGGCTCTACCACTATGAGCGCACCCCGGCCTCCGGGCCGCTGGGCCATTCCTCGGAGCTGGCCTCGGTGTTCGGCGGCTGGCCGATCTCGCCGCCGGGGGCTGCGCCCGCCTACGCCCTGGCCGACTACTGGGCCGCCTTCGCCAAGACCGGCCAGCCCAATGCGCCCGGCCTGCCCGTCTGGCGCCGACAGACCACGGACCAGCATCCCTACATGGCCTTCACCGACCAGGGGCCGCAGGCGCGCGAGGCCCTGCGGTCCTTGCCCTGCCAGCTGTCCGACCGATTTTGAGCTTGAGGGCGGCGCGCTTCCGGCCTAGGTGTCCATTAAAGAAAAACAATAACTGAATTGGGCGAGGAGTCGGGACGATGACGGCGAAGATCAAGACGGCGGCGGCGCTCGGCGCCCTCATGCTCGGCGCCTCCAGCGTGGCCCTGGCCGATTCTCCCCGCGTGCAGACCGGCTCCGCCATCGGCCCGTTCAATGTCGAGGTCTGGGCCGGCGGCGCCGGCGTGGAGAAGCCGGTCGACCCCAAGGCCCCCACCATCCAGGCCGGCGCGCCCTTCACGCTTTACGCCTGGATCGACGGCGCGGCGCCGGCCAAGGGCGTAGCCCTGCTGGCCTCGTTCGGCCGCCCCGAGCAGCCGCAGGCGCGCCTGTTCGGCTTCGACGACGGCCGCCTGTTCGCCGCTCAGGGCGATAGGCGGGTGATGGCCTCAGCGCCGGTCAGCCCCGGCCTGCACCTGGTGGCCTTCACCTATGCCGACGGCCAGCTGCACATCTGGCAGGACGGCGCCGAGGTGGGCTCAGGCCCGATCAGCTTCCCCGCCACCCCGCCGCCGCCGGTGGTCACGCCCTGGGACTATTATCCCGACAGCTTCTTCGACATCGCCCCGCTGACCCCGGGCGCGGTGGCCAACCAGCATTTCGCCGGCCGCATCGGCGGGATCACCGTGGTCGACACCGCCCTGAGCGCGCAGGACATCAGCGCCCAGACCCACGACCGCCCCGACTGGTCGCTGACCCAGTTCGAGGCCGGCTCCAAGCCCTGGCCGCTGCAGGCGCGCACCTGGCTGGGCTATGACGCGCCGCAGGATCCGTCGACCCTGCCCCGCAGCCGGGCGCCGTTCGCCGCCCCAACCACCAAGCCGCCCTATGCCGGGCCGGCCCTGATCGCCGCCGCTGACGGCGCCTGGGAGATCAAGGGCGGCTGGAAACTGGTCCCCGCCCCTGCGCTGAAGGGCGCCGACGGCGCGGCCATCTCCAGCCCCGGCTTCGACGACGGCCATTGGTACGCCGCCACCGTGCCTGGCACCGTGCTGACCACCCTGGTCGATCGCGGGGTCTATCCCGACCCGGCCTACGACCTGAACAACATGGCCATCCCGGAGACCCTCAACAAACAGGACTACTGGTACCGCACCGAGGTCGAGGCCCCGGCCGCCCTGGCCGGCCGCCACGCCGAACTGACCTTCGAGGGGATCAACTACGCCGCCGAGGCCTGGCTGAACGGCCACCGCCTGGGCGACGTCAAGGGCGCCTTCATCCGCGGCCGCTTCGACGTCACCGGCCTGATCCGGCCGGGCCAGGCCAATGTGCTGGCCGTGCGCATCTCGCCGCCGCCGCATCCGGGCATCCCGCAGGAGCAGTCGATCGTCGCCGGGCCGGGCGAGAACGGCGGCCTGCAGATGGAGGACGGCCCCACCTTCGTCGCCACCGAGGGCTGGGACTGGATCCCTGGCGTGCGTGACCGCAATTCCGGCATCTGGCAGCCGGTGGTGCTGTCGGCCAGCGGCGACGTGCGCATCCGCGACCCGCAGGTGGTGACCACCCTGCCCCTGCCCGACCGCAGCCACGCCGACGTGACCGTCACCGTCACCCTGGAGAACCTGGCCTCCACGCCGGTGGCCGGCGAGCTGAAGGCCGGCTTCGACGACGTGGCCGTCGCCAAGACCGTCACCCTGCAGCCGGGCCTGAACACCGTCGCCCTGACGCCGGCCGAATATCATCAGCTGACCGTGCCGCATCCGCGCCTGTGGTGGCCCAACGGCTATGGCGAGGCGGCCCTGCACGATCTGACGCTCAGCTTCGATGAGGGCGGGACGGTCTCGGACGTCAAGAGCCTGAAGTTCGGCATCCGCGAGATCACCTACGAGCTGTCGGCCTTCGACCAGGACGGCCGCCTGCAGCGTGTGGAGCTGGACCCGTCCAAGTCGGGCGGCCGGACGCTGATCGATGGTGACCACGAGCACATCCACAAGACCGTCAACGCCTACGCCGTCTCCATCCACCCCGGCGCGCTGAACACCCCCGGCCTGACCGCCCTGCCCGACGATCCGCTGTCGCCGTTCCTGGTGATCAAGGTCAACGGCGTGCGCATCGCCGTGCGCGGCGGCGCCTGGGGCATGGACGACTTCATGAAGCGGGTCTCGCCCGAGCGGCTGGAGCCCTATTTCAAGCTCAACCGCGACGCCCACATGAACATCCTGCGCAACTGGGTGGGCCAGGACACCGAGGAGGCGCTCTACGACCTGGCCGACAAATACGGCATCCTGGTCTGGAACGACTTCTGGGAGAGCACCCAGGACGACAATATCGAGACCAGCCAGGAAGACCTGTTCCTGAAGAACGCGGCCGACGTGATCAGCCGCTATCGCAACCACGCCTCGGTCGCCATCTGGATCGGCCGCAACGAGGGCGTGCCCCAGCCCTATGTCAATGACGGCCTGGCCAGGCTGGCCAGCCAGCTGGACGGCACGCGCTATTACGCCGGCTCATCCAACCGGGTGAACCTGCAGGACAGCGGCCCCTATAGCTATCGCGAGCCCGAGGCCTATTTCACTGATCTCAGTCATGGCTATGCGGTGGAGGTGGGCACGCCGTCCTTCTCCACCCTGGAGGCGTTCAAGGCCGCCATCGCCCCGGCCGACCAATGGCCGATCAGCGACGCCTGGGCCTATCACGACTGGCACTTCAGCGGGAACGGCGACACCCACAGCTTCATGGCCTCGCTGGCCACCAAGTTCGGCGATCCGACCAGCCTGGAGGACTTCGAGAAGAAGGCGCAGATGCTGCAGTACGACAGCTATCGCGCGGTGTTCGAGGGCATGAACGCCCATCTGTGGACCGTCGACAGCGGCCGCATGCTGTGGATGACCCAGCCGGCCTGGCCCAGCAACCACTGGCAGATCTACAATTGGGATTACGACACCGCCGCCCCCTATTACGCGGTGATGAAGGCCGCCGAGCCGGTGCACGTGCAGCTGAACCTGCCCGACTTCTCCACCTCGGTGACCAACACCACCCTGGCCCCGCTCAGCGGCCTGACGCTCCACGCCAAGGTGGTCGGCCTGGACAGCCGGGTGCTGGCCGAGCGCCGGGACACCGTTTCGGTGGGCGCCGACGCCATGGTCCATGGTCCCAGCCTGGACCTGGGCAAGCTGATGGCCCAGGCCGGCGGGCCGGTGTTCGTACAGCTGACCCTGACCGGCGCCGACGGGGCGGTGCTGTCGCGCAACTTCTACTGGGAGGCGGCCGAGCCGGCCCAGCTCAAGGCCCTGGCCGGCCTGCCGGTGGAGACTGTGCGCCTGACCCTGGCCGACGGCGGCGCGCAGGACGGCGAGCGGCGTCTGGTGGCCACCCTGACCAACACCGGCGCGGCGGCGGCCCTGCAGGCCAAGCTGACCCTGCAGAACCCCGACGGCGGCCGCATCCTGCCGGCGCGCTACGCCGACAACTATGTCTCGCTGCTGCCCGGCGAGATCCGGACCATCGAGATCCGCTATCCCGTCTCGGCCGCCAAGGGCGCACCGCAGGTGGCGCTGCGCGGATGGAACCTCACCCCGGCCCTGGCGCGCCTGCCGTGATCTTCGCGGCCGGCGCGCTCGCCTGCAACCTGACGGTTCGGCCGTCCCTAGTCTGGATATCGCGTTCGCATGGCTTCTGATTCAACACCGGGCGCCGACGCCCCGCATCCCGCCTCCAGCGGCCTGCGCCTGGGCGTGGACCTGGGCGGCACCAAGATCGCCGCCGCCCTGCTGGGCCAGGACGGCGCCACGCTGGAGGAGCGGCGGATCGCCAATCCCGGCGGCTATGACGCGGTGCTGGTCGCCATCCGCGACCTGTGCGACGGCCTGGTCGGCCGCGAGGTCAAGCTGGGCATCGGCATGCCGGGCTCGATCTCGCCGGTCACCCGCCTGGTGCGCAACGCCAACTCCACCTACCTCAACGGCCGCAACTTCGCCGCCGACCTGGCTGGGGCCACCGGCCGCCAGGTGCGCTTGGCCAATGACGCCAATTGCTTCGCCCTGTCGGAATCGGTGGACGGCGCCGGCGCGGGCGCGGCCTCGGTGTTCGGGGTGATCATCGGCACCGGCGTCGGCGGCGGCCTGGTGGTGCGTGGCGAACTGGTCGAGGGCGCCGGCGGCGTGGCCGGCGAATGGGGCCATATCCCCCTGCCCTGGGCCGAAGACGGCGAGCGCCAGGCCCAGCCCTGCTGGTGCGGCCTGCGCGACTGCATGGAGCTGTGGGCCTCAGGCACGGGCTTCGAGAAGGACTATGGCCAAGCCGGCGTGCGCGGCCCGCAGATCGTCGAGCGCGCCCGCGCCGGCGAGACGGCGGCCAAGGCGGCCCTGGACCGCTACATCTCGCGCCTAGCCCGCGGCCTGGCGGTGATCTGCAATGTCTTCGACCCGAACGTCATCGTGCTGGGCGGCGGCATGTCCAATGTCGACGAGCTCTATACGGCCCTGCCAGAGGCCATGCGGCCCTATCAGTTCACGGACCAACCCGCCAACCAGATCCTCCGCAACCGCCACGGCGACGCCTCCGGCGTGCGCGGCGCGGCGTGGCTTTGGCCGCGTTGAAATGAACAACCCTTCCCCTCGATGCAGGGCTATCGCCTATGGGGCCTGCTCTTTTCTTTGCTCCCTTGCGAAGCGGGGGAGCTGTCAGGGCGCAGCCCTGACTGAGGGGGCGCTGCGGCGGT
>FTAL01000108.1_pt1 | contig 14738 bp, 16 predicted proteins | sample 1639081 | NCBI WGS metagenome assembly FTAL01 (sample SAMEA3914812, study PRJEB12502) | metagenome | biome: forest; material: soil | place: Canada | collected 2011-07-07 | depth 0.1 m | reverse complement strand
CGTGAACCCTAAAGCGCGCGCATGCCCTTGCTGCGCTCGACGCCCAGAGCCGAAAGGGCCGCGTGGACGATGCCATCGGCGTCGAGTCCGGCCAGGGCGTACATGACCTCAGGCTTATCTTGATCCTGGAAGATGTCGGGCAGGGTCAGGGTGCGGATCTTCACTCCGTCGTCCAGGGCGCCGCGGTCGGCCAGCAGATGCAGCACGAAGGCGCCGAAGCCGCCGATCGAGCCTTCCTCGACCGTGATCAGGGCCTCATGCTCGCGGGCCAGGCGCAGGATCAGATCCTCGTCCAGCGGCTTGGCGAAGCGGGCGTCGGCCACGGTGGTGGAGATGCCGCGGGCGGCCAGCAGATCGGCGGCGCGCAGAGACTCCTGCAGGCGGGTGCCGAAGGAGAGGATGGCCACCGAGGTGCCTTCGCGCACCACGCGACCCTTGCCGATCTCCAGGATCTGGCCGACGTCGGGAATGGCCACGCCCACGCCTTCGCCGCGCGGATAGCGCACGGCGCTGGGGCGGTCATCGATGGCCGCGGCGGTGGCGACCATGTGGGTCAGCTCGGCCTCGTCGGCGGCGCCCATGATCACGAAGTGCGGCAAGGCGCCCAGGAAGCCCACGTCGAACGATCCGGCGTGGGTGGCGCCGTCGGCCCCAACCAGCCCAGCGCGGTCGATGGCGAAACGCACCGGCAGCTGCTGGATGGCCACGTCGTGCACCACCTGGTCGTAGCCGCGCTGCAGGAAGGTGGAATAGAGGGCGCAGAACGGCTTCATGCCGTCGGCGGCCAGGCCGGCGGCGAAGGTCACCGCATGCTGCTCGGCGATGCCCACGTCGAAGGCGCGCTGGGGGAAACGCTCGGTGAAGATGTCGATGCCGGTGCCCGAGGGCATGGCGGCGGTGATGCCGACGATGCGCTCGTCCTTCTCGGCCTGGCGCACCAGCTCCATGCCGAACACCCGCTGATAGGTCGGCGGCGCGTTGGCCGGACCCTTGGCCTGCAGGCCGGTGACCACGTCGAACTTCGCAACGGCGTGGTACTTGTCGTCGGCGCGCTCGGCCGGCTGGAAGCCCTTGCCCTTCTGGGTGACCACGTGGACCAGGACCGGCTTGTCGGTCATGTCGCGTACGTTCTTCAGCACCGGAACCAGGTGCTCCAGATTGTGACCGTCGATTGGGCCGACGTAGTAGAAGCCCAGCTCCTCGAAGAAGGTGCCGCCGGTGGCCATGCCGCGGGCGTATTCCTCGGCCTTGCGGGCGGCTTCCTTCAGCTGGCGCGGCAGGGCCTCGGCCACGTGCCGGCCGATCTTGCGCAGCTGGCGATAGGGGCCGCTGGAGACCTGGCGGGCCAGATAGGCGCTCATGCCGCCCACCGGCGGAGCGATCGACATGTCGTTGTCGTTCAGAACGACGATCAGGCCCTTGGTCGCATGGGCGGCGTTGTTCATCGCCTCATAGGCCATGCCCGCGCTCATCGAGCCGTCGCCGATCACGGCGATGACCTTGTTGTCGTCCCCGCGCTGATCGCGGGCGGCGGCATAGCCCAGGGCGGCCGAGATCGAGGTGGCGGCGTGGGCCGCGCCGAAGGGGTCGTATTCGCTTTCCGAGCGCTTGGTGAAGCCTGACAGGCCGCCGCCCTGGCGCAGGGTGCGGATGCGGTCGCGCCGGCCGGTGAGGATCTTGTGCGGATAGGCCTGATGGCCCACGTCCCAGATCAGGATGTCGCGCGGGGTTTCGAACACGTGGTGCAGGGCCACGGTCAGTTCGACCACGCCCAGGCCAGCGCCCAGGTGACCGCCGGTGACCGACACCGCCTGGATGGTCTCGGTGCGCAACTCGTCAGCCAGCTGACGCAGCTCGGGGATGGACAGCGCGCGGGTGTCGGCCGGGCTGTGAACGGTATCAAGCAGCGGGGTCTGTGGAGCCATCGCACTTCGGGCGGCACGGCGCCCGACCTTCCAAACTTTAGTGACGTCGACTGAGGACGAAATCGACACTACGCCGCAGATATAGGGCGGAGCTTCCGAATATGTCGAGATGCGCCTTGGCTTGAACCGCCAGCAAGTCCACCCGCTCGCGTGCGCCGTCAACCCCTAATAGGGTGACGAAATTGGTCTTTCCGCGAGCTGCGTCCTTTCCGCCGGCCGTTTTTCCGAGCAGATCCTCGTCGCCGCTGGCGTCGAGAAAATCATCAACAATCTGATAGGCCAGGCCCAGATCCTGGGCGAAAGCGGCCAGGGCCTGGCGCTCGGAGTCCGACCCACGGACCAGAATCAGCGGCAGGTCGAAGGCGCAGGCGATCAGGGCGCCGGTCTTCATTCGCTGCATGCGTGCGATGGCGCCAAGGTCGCTGCCGGCGCCGATCAGATCGATCATTTGTCCGCCCACCATGCCTTTGGCGCCACAGGCGGTGGCCAGGCGCCGCACCAGGTCGGCGCGCACGGCGCCGTCGGCGTGGGTGTCGGGATGGGCGATGATCTCGAAGGCGGCGGCCTGCAGGGCGTCGCCGGCCAGGACGGCGGTGGCCTCGTCATAGGCCCGGTGCAGGGTGGGCCGGCCGCGTCGCAAATCATCGTCGTCCATGCACGGCAGGTCGTCGTGGATCAGGCTATAGGCGTGGATGCATTCCAGGGCGCAGGCCGCGCGCAGCACCCCGCGCTCGTCGGCGCCCATCATCTTGGCCGTCTCCAGGGCGAAGAAGGGCCGCAGGCGCTTTCCGGGTCCGAGGGCTGCATAGCGCATGGCCTCGGTCAGCCGCTGCTCCGGGCCGTCCGCGCGCGGCAGTAGGGCGTCGAGCGCCACGGTGACCAGATCGGCGGCCTCGGCGACGCGCTGGGCGAGCGAGGCGTCCACCATGGCCTTAGGAGAACTCCGCCGGCTCGGCGCCCACCGCACCCTGCGGCCCGACCACGATCTTCTCCACCCGCAGGCGCGCGGCCTCCAGGCGCTTCTCGCAATGGGCCTTCAGCGCCGCGCCGCGCTCGTACATGGCGATGGAGGTCTCCAGCGGCGCCTGACCCGACTCCAGGGTGGAGACGATCTTCTCCAGCTCGGCCAGGGCCTGCTCGAAGGTCAGGGCGGCGATGTCGGGCGTGTCGGACATGAACTCTCAAACCGGCTCGGACGGCAACTTAGCCGTCCGCAGGAAAGTGGAAAGCGCTTTTGCTCAGCGCACCTGCTTAGCGTGTCGCGGCGGCCGCGCGGATCAAACCCGCTCGAACCGGCGCAGCGACCAGTAGTGGAAGCCGTGGTCCTCCACCAGCCGCCATCCGCGTCGCTTCAGGCTGCGCCCGATCATGTGGTTGAAATAGCCGTGGGCCAGCACCACTACGTCGCCGCCGGCGCCGGCCTCCAGCTCCAGGCGCTCGGCCACGGCGGCGGCGCGCACCTCGGCCTGCGGCCGGGTCTCCTGGCCGTGGTGGTGGTTGAAGAACCACCAGAAGCGGGCGATCACCCCCCAGGTGCGCGGGGAGAAGCGCAGCCAGCTCGGCAGCAGCGGCGGCGGCAAGGGCGCCTCGATCAGGGTCTCGTCCACCTCGAACACCCGCCCGGCGGCCACGGCGCGGGCGGTCTCGATGGCGCGGATCCGGCTGGATGCGAACAGGGCCGCAGCGCCTTCGACAGCGCGCAGCAGGCGCTCCGGCGGCTCCTGGCCCTGGCGCAGACCGGTCTCCTCATAGCGCGCCCACCAGGCGGCGTATTCGGCGGCGCAGAGCTTCAGCCGGCGGGAAATGTCGGGTTCGCCGTGCCGGGCCATGATGATGGCCCCCGGCTTGCCAGCGCCACCGGGATCGGAAGGCCCGAAGGTGGGTTCGTCAGGGCGCAGGGTGTCAGCGGCCATGCTCACGCCGTCCGCCTTCCACGCCGCGCGGGCGAGCCGGCCCCCATATCACCCCTCCTCCAGCGCACGCACATGCGCCAGGGCCGACTGGCCGAGCGCCAAGAGGTCGTAGCCGCCCTCGAGGGAGGAGACAATACGGCCGCTGCAGCGATGGCGCGCCACCGCGGCCACCGCCCGGGTGGCCCAGGCGAAGTCCTCCGCCTCCAGGGCCTGCTCGGCCAAGGGATCGCGGGCATGGGCGTCGAAGCCGGCCGAGATCAGGATCAGGTCGGGGCCGAAGGCGTCCAGCGGGACCATCAGGCTCTCGAAGGCCTTGCGCCAGACGGCGCGCTCGGCGCCCGGCGCCACCACGGCGTTGACCACATTGCCCACGCCGCGCTCGTCGGGCGATCCGGTGCCGGGATAGAGCGGCCACTGGTGCGCCGAGGCGAAGAACAGGCTGGGGTCATGCTGCGCCACCGCCTGGGTGCCGTTGCCGTGGTGGACGTCGAAATCGACCACGGCCACCCGGGCGAGACCGGCGGCCTGGGCGACACGAGCGGCGACGGCGACATTGGAGAAGACGCAGAAGCCCATGGCCTGGTCGGGCTCAGCATGATGGCCGGGCGGGCGCACGGCGCAGAAGGCGCGCGACAGCTCGCCCGCCGCCACCGCCCGCACGGCCGCCGTCACCGCGCCCGCCGCCCGCCGCGCCGCCGTCAGGCTGCCGGGCGACAGCGCGGTGTCCGGATCCAGCCGCGCCAGGCCGCCGGCCGGGGCGGCCCGCGCGATCGCGTCGACATAGGCGGCGGGATGCACGCGGCGCAGGTCGGCGTCGTCGACCAGCGGCGCCTGGCGCCAGTCCAGCGTCAGGTCGCCGGCGTCCTCCAGCGCGCCCACCACGGCGCGCAGCCGCTCCGGCCGCTCGGCGTGGCCGGGCCCCGGGTTATGGCCAAGCATGTCGTCATGCGTATAAAGAGCCAGGTCCATGGACCCATCTTGCCGCATTCGCGGCGATTCCCGCACCCCCGACGCGTAAGGTCCGCGTGATGAACGCCTCGTCCGCCCCTGATTTGCGCCGCGCCTGCCCTGCGGACGCCGAGCGCCTGGTCGAACTGGCGCGCGAAACCTTCATCGACACCTTCGGCCACCTCTATCCGGCCGAGGATCTGCAGGCCTTCCTGGCCGACGCCCACACCCCGCAACGCTACGAGGCCTGGATGGACAATCCTGCCTACGCCGTGTGGATCGCCGAACAGGACGGCCGCGCCCTGGGCTACGCCCTCACCGGCCCCTGCCATCTGCCGCACCCGGAGGTCACCGCCGATTGCGGCGAGCTGTGGCGCCTCTATGTGCGGCGCGAGACGCAGGGGACGGGGCTGGGCGGACAGCTGCTCGACGCCGCCCTGCAGGGCCTGGCCCAGCCGGGCCGGCGCCTGTGGCTGGGGGTATGGTCCGAGAACCACCGGGCGCAGAAAATCTACGCAGGGCGTGGCTTCACCAAGGTCGGGGAATATGAATTTCACGTGGGCCGCACCCGCGATCGCGAATTCATCTTGAGCAACCAGCCCGCAGCGGCCGACCTGAGCTCTGACCGGGAACCGCCGCCCTCACGGCGGAGTTGAGCCGCCATGCCCCGCCTCCGCATCCGCCACGACACCGTCTACCGCTACGACCAGCCGGTGGCCTTCGGCCAGCACCGCCTGCTGCTGCGTCCGCGCGACAGCCACGCCGGCCGGCTGATCGACGCCTCGCTGACCCTATCGCCCCAGGGCGAGACGCGCTGGCTTTATGACGCCCTGGGCAATTGCGTGTGCCTGTTCGCACCCCAGGGAACCTCGACCGAACTGCACATCGCCAGCGAACTGGTCATCGATCGCTATCCCGCGCCGATGATCCCCATGGCGATCGAAGACCCGCACTCCACCTTCCCGATCGCCTATGACCAGACCGACCGCGCGGCGCTGGCGCCCTTCTCGTCCCCCATGTCCGGCGGCGAGGAAAACGCCTTCCTGTCCTGGCTGCGCGATCACGCCGCCTATCCGCGCGAGAGCCTGGTCAACTATCTGCAGCGGCTCAACCACACCATCTTCCAGGAATTCAGCTACGGCGAGCGCTACGCCGAGGGCGTGCAGAGCCCCAACGACACCGTCCAACTCGGAACTGGATCTTGCCGCGACTTCGCCTGGCTGATGGTGGAGGCCTTGCGCCGGCTGGGCTTCGCCGCGCGCTTCGTCACCGGCTATCTCAATTCGCCCATGGGCAATTCCGGGGTGCGCGGCGCGGGCGCCACCCACGCCTGGTGCGAGGTGTTCCTGCCAGACCTGGGCTGGCTGGAGTTCGACCCCACCAACGGCCTGGCCGAATCCTCCGACCTGATCCGGGTGGCCACCGCCCTCACCCCGGCCGAGGCCGCGCCCGTGGCCGGCAGCCTGATCGGATTCCCGGGCGGATCGACCATGGAGGTCACCGTGCAGGTGGACCGCCTGGACACGCTGGAGCCGGTCGCGGCCTAGACTCCACGCTCAATTCCCGTGCGAGCGGGAATCGCGCCGCCGATGCGATGGGCGTGCCTGGATCAAGGCTTGCGCGAGGATGAGCGGACTTAGCGCGTCACCTTCTGACCCGAGACCTCCGCCACGGTGCTGACCGGCCGCATCGGCGCGCCGGGGATCGGCGGCGCGCCCGAGGGCAGGGGCGCGGCGGGGTCGCGCAGGAAGCTTTCGATGTCGCCCCACACCTTGGGGGCCTGGTGATCCACCAGCAGCAGATGCCAGCCGTCGGCATAGTAGGCCGAGCGAGCCTGCGGCCCCAAGCGGTGGGCGGCCTGCAGGCTGGGGGCGCGCGGGATGATCTCGTCATGGGCGCCCATCAGGTCCAGGGTCGCCACCTGCGGCTCGCCGATCTTGCGCCAGGCGGTCTGCATGATCCCCACCAGGCCATAGAGGGTGTCGGTGCGCGCGCCCCAGATCATCAGCGGGTCGCGGCCCATGTGGATCAGTTCGTCCATGTTGTCGCTGGCCTGGATGTGCCGGTAGATGAACTTGGGCGGCTGCAGCACCGCCGGCCCGTCCACGTGCGCGGTCAGCCACAGGGCCGCGCGATAGGCCAGGGGCTGGCTGGACCAGCCCCACACCGCCGGCGAGACCAGCACCAGGCGATCGGCGTCCGGCGGGGTCTTGGAGGCGAAGGCGGCCACGGCCACAGCCGCGCCCATGCTTTCGCCCACCACGGCGATGGTGGCATGCGGATAGCGCTGGCGCGCCAACAGGGTCAGGGTGCGCAAGTCCTCAGTCATCAGCCTCTGGCCCGCCCACACGCCCCGGTTGGGTGAGCGGCCGAACCCGCGCTGGTCATAGGCCAGGGTGGCGATCCCCTCCTGGGCCCAATAGGGCGCGGCCAGGCGGAAGGCGTTGGAATAGTCGTCCATGCCGTGGACGCCGACGACCACCGCCCAGGGCTCGCGCCCCTCCGGCGTCCAGGTCTGCAAGCCCAGCGCCGCCCCGTCGAAACTGACGAAATCATGCGCGCGCAGGCGCGGCCCGGCGAACTCGGCCTCGGGGCGCGCCGCCTGCTGCACCGTGGGCGCGCAGGCCGAAAGGGTGGTCGCGGCCACGAGGGCGCACAGCAGCTGGCGGATCATTCGGCCAGCATAGAGGCGACTCGCGCACGCAGGTAAGGCGACACCTCGTCTCTGAACCAGGGGTTGCGCTTGAGCCAGCCCGTATTGCGCCAGGAGGGGTGCGGCAGGGGCAGGACGTTCGGCCGATAGTCGCGCCAGGCGGCCACGGTCTCGGTCATGCTGGGCTTCATCCGCTCGCCCAGGGCCCATTTCTGCGCATAGGAGCCCACCAGCAGCGTCAGCTCCACCTGGGGCAATTGCGCCAGCAGCCTGGGCCGCCACAGGGCCGCGCAGCGCGGCGGCGGAGGATGGTCGCCGCCCTTGGGATCGGCGCCGGGAAAGCAGAAGGCCATGGCCGCGACGCCGATGGCGGGGTGGCCGTAGAAGGTCTCGCGATCCACCCCCAGCCACTCGCGCAGCCGGTCGCCCGAGGCGTCGTCGAAGGGCAGGCCACTCTCATGCACCCTGCGCCCCGGCGCCTGGCCGCAGATCAGCAGCCGCACCCCCGCGCCGACCCGCACCACCGGCCGCGGCTCGTGCGCCAACTCATCGGCGCAGGCGCGGCAAGCGCGGATCTCGGCCAGCACGGCGTCGAGGGACATGGCGCTTATCTAGGGGATGCGTGGGGAGGCTTCCACCGCCTGCGACAGTCATCCCTCATCGGGAGGACGGGCTTCTTCCGGCTCTACCGCCGCCTGATCCCCATCCATCGGCGCGCGCAGGCGATAGACGCCCTTGAACGCATTCGGGTCGGCGGGCTTGCCGTGGCGGGTGATCACCAGCCGGCCCTGGCGCGCCAGGCCTACGCAGATGGCCCGCACCTGGGGCAGCAGCCGGCGCCAGCTCTCGGCGTCGGCGGCGCGGGCGACCTCTTCCGGCGAAATGCTCTTGCCCGGCTCCAGGGCGGACAAAAGATCGAAGATCACCGTCTCGACGGGATGAGTCATGCGGCCCACGCGCTCCTCAAAGCGAATTCCTGCGGAAATCCGCCCAAACTTGAACTTCCGTTGACGACACTCCAGATCGCGGCCAGATCGGCAGGATGAGTTTCGGCGCAGAGCCGATCCGCTGACGTCTGAAGGATGGACAGTTATGGCCGACGGCGAAGACGGCGTCACCGGGGATGTGATCGCCGAGGGTGAATGGGCCGGCTGGCGGGTGTGCGCCTTCCGCGACTCCTTCGAGCGCCTGATCGGCCCCTTCCACGTCAAGCGTGAGGACGGCGGCGGCGTGGTCTGCGCCTTCCGCGCCGAGCCGCGGCACATGAACGGCGGCGGCTCCATGCACGGCGGCTGCATCATGAGCCTGGCCGACACCAGCCTGTTCGTGATCGGCCATGACGCCATGAACGGCCAGTCCGGCGTGACCGTCTCGTTCACCGGCGACTTCGTCGGCCCGGTCAGGATCGGCGACCTGGTGGAGGCCCGCGGCGAGGTGGTGCGCGACGGCGGCTCGCTGATGTTCGTGCGCGGCCTGGTCACCGCCTCGGGCCGCCCGGCGCTCAATTTCTCCGGCGTGGTCAAGAAACTGCGTTCGCGCTGAGCCACCCCAGACCCGCCCCAGCGCTTGACGCCGCGACCGGCGGCGTCGGATGGTCGGCCCCATAACAGAACAGGTTTCGGGAGCAGCGAGATGGGCGACATCCGGTTCGACGGCAAGGTGGCGATCGTCACCGGCGCAGGCGGGGGCCTGGGCCGCCAGCACGCCCTGGAGCTGGCCCGGCGCGGGGCCAAGGTGGTGGTCAACGACCTGGGCGGGGCGATGGACGGCTCGGGCGGCTCGTCCGAGGCGGCCAAGGCGGTGGTCGCCGAGATCGAGGCCGCCGGCGGCGCGGCCATCGCCAACGGCTCCTCGGTGACCGACGACGCGGGCGTGGCCCTGATGGTCCAGCAGGCCATGGACGCCTGGGGCCGCATCGACATCCTGGTGGCCAACGCCGGCATCCTGCGCGACCGCTCGTTCTCCAAGATGGAGATCGCCGACTTCGAACTGGTGCTGAACGTTCACCTGATGGGCACGGTCAAGCCGGCCAAGGCGGTGTGGGAGATCATGCGCGCCCAGAACTACGGCCGCATCGTGGTCACCACCTCGTCCAGCGGCCTCTACGGCAATTTCGGCCAGTCCAACTATGGCGCGGCCAAGCTGGGCATCGTCGGCTTGATGAATACCCTCAAGATCGAGGGGCAGAAAAACAACATCCACGTGAACGCCATCGCCCCGGTGGCCGCCACCCGCATGACCGAGACCATCCTGCCCCCGGAGGCGCTGGAGAAGCTGCGGCCGGAATACGTCACCCCCGGCGTGGTCTACCTGGCCTCGGACGAGGCTCCCACCGGCGCGATCCTGGCCGCCGGCGCCGGCGTCTTCGCCCTGGCCCGCATCTTCGAGACCGAAGGCGTGCACCTGGGAGAGGCGGCCCTGTCGGCCGAGGCGGTGCGCGACAACTGGGGCCGTATCGCCGACGAGGCGGGCCAGAAGGCCTACAGCTTCGGCGCCGAGCAGGGTGGCAAGATCTTCCGCAAGCTGACCGAAGGCTGACGGCGACAGGACCCGACAGGCCATGGCCACGCCACCGAAGGGGCTGTCGCTGCTGCGCACCCTGGGCTTCTCCTGCCCGTCGCTGCCGGTGGGGGCCCTGGCCGTGGCCCTGCCGGTGTTCCTGCCGCACTACTATGCCAGCCACCTGGGCCTGAGCCTGACCACGGTGGGGTTGACCTTCACCTGCATCCGCCTGGCGGATATCCTGGTCGACCCGGCCATCGGCTTCGCCATCGACCGCACTCGCTGGCGGCTGGGGCGCTATCGGCCGTGGATGGCCCTGGGCCTGCCGCTCTACGTGCTGGCCATCCACCAGCTGTTCATGCCGCCGGCCGGGGCGGGCTACGCCTACCTCGCCGGCTGGCTGCTGGCTTTCTACCTGGCCATGTCGGTGCTGCTACTGGCCCACATGGCCTGGACCGCCGCCATCACCCCCGACTACGACGCCCGCTCGCGCCTGTTCGGCTGGATCCAGATCCTGGGCGTGGCCGGCGCCTGCGCCATACTGGCGGCCAAGGACGTGCCGACCATGGGCTGGCTGCTGATCTCCGCCGGCCCCCTGGGCGTGCTCCTGGCCTGCGTCAGCGTCGGCGAGCCGCCCCTGGCCAAGGACAGCGGCGAGCGCTTCGGCCTGGCCGACTATGGCCGCATGCTGATGCGTCCGGACCTGCGCCGGATCGTGGCCGCCGACTTTTGCCTGCAGTTGGGTCCCAACGGCATGGCGGCCCTCTACCTGTTCTATTTCCGCGACCTGCGCGGCTTCAACGCCGGCCAGGCCAACATCCTGCTGTTCGTCTATGTGGTCTCGGGCCTGGTGGGCGCGCCGCTGCTGAGCTGGCTGGCCACGCGCTGGGGCAAGCACCAGACCCTGATGGTCTCCAGCACCGGCTTCTCGCTGGGACTGATCGGCCTGACGATGTTGCCCAAGGCGAACCTGTGGGCCGCCTCGCCGTTCATGTTCGTCATGGGCGTCCTGGCCACCAGCTTCGTCATCCTCGACCGGGCCATGCTGGCCGACGTGGGCGACGCCATCCGGCTGGAGACCGGCCTGCAGCGCGCGGGCCTGCTCTACGCCCTGCTCAACAGCACCCAGAAGGTGGCCGGCGCGCTCAGCATCGGCCTGACCTTCCTGATCCTCGGCTGGCTGGGCTACGACCCGCACGAGGGGGCGGTGAACACCCCGCACGCCATCCACGCCCTGGCCTGGACCTTCCTGCTGGGTCCGGTGATCTTCGTCATGCTCGGCGGCGCCTGCTATCTCGGCTACGACCTGGACGCGCGCCGCCACGGCGAGATCCGCGCCGCCCTGGCGGCTCGCGACGCGGCCGCCGGCGCGGGATGAGGAAAGGTGCGACGCGGTTTTCCGTTCGCATTCCGCGCCCAACCTCAGATGCCCAGCCGCCCCATTCGCGCCGCCAAGCGCCCCTAAATCGTCGATCAACTCCTGGTCACCATGGCTTGAAGCCCGCACGGTGAGGTCTTGACGCTGTCCCTGGCGCATCTCCCAGGCCTGCCGGCCAGCGCGTCGGGCTCGCGGCGCAACTGGCGCCGGCGGCGGGCGCGCGCCTGGCAGGCGGCCCTGGGCCTGGGGCTCTATGCGACCTTGGTCACCCTGATCTTGCTCTCGGTCCGCAGCCAGCCGATCTATGACGGCCCGGTGATGCAGGCGACCCTGGTCACCTTGGCGCCCGAGCCTCCGCCGCCGCCCAAGCCACTGCGGGCGCGCAAGCCGCCGCCACCAGCGGCGAGCACCAAACACCCCTCGCCTGCCGCGCCCCGGCCTGTGGCGGGGCCGATCGCGACCTATGCGCCGCCGCCGATCGCCTTGCCGCGCAACGACGACACCCCGGGCCTGGACGGCTTTCGCCACGCCCTACGCACCAGTTCCGGCTGCTCCGACGACGATTTCCTGCAGCTCACCCCCGCCGAGCGGGCCACCTGCCGCCGGCGCATGGCCATCATCCGCGAGAACCCGCCCAGCTACGACGTGGAGCCCGCCGACCCGGCCAAGGCCGCCGCCTTCGCCAAGGCCGTCCGCCAGAACGAGGCCACGCGCCGGCTGATGGAGGGCGCCATGCCGGCCTGGCAGTGCCATCAGGGGCTGCCGGGGTGTTGAGGTTAGTCCCCGAACACGATCTGCGGCGCAGGCTTGATCCCCTGCCCGGCCTCCACCGCCGCCAGCACCTGTTCGGCTATGGCCAGGAAGGTCGCGCCGGTGGCGCCGGCGGTCTCCTGCATCACCAGGGGCCGGCCGTCGTCGCAGGCCTGGCGCAGGGCCATGTCGATGGGGATCTCGCCCAGGAACGGCGCGCCGAGCGCCTGCGCCGTCGCCTGGGCGCCGCCGCGGCCGAAGATGGGGATAGGGGCGCCGGTGGTCGGGTCCGGGAAATAGGCCATGTTCTCGATCACGCCCAGGATCGGCACCCGGGTCTTCTCGAACATGGCCACGCCCCGGCGCACGTCGATCAGCGCCACCTCCTGCGGGGTGGACACCACCACCGCGCCGGACAGGGCCACGCGCTGGGCCAGGGTCAGCTGGATGTCGCCGGTGCCGGGAGGCATGTCGATCACCAGCACATCCAGCGGCGCGTCGGCCTCGCCCCAGGCCACGTCGTTGAGCATCTGGTTGATGGCCGATGAGGCCACCGGCCCACGCCAGATCATCGGCGAGGCCTCGTCCACCAACAGGCCGATGGACATCACCTTCAGGCCCCAGGCCTCCAGCGGTTTGAGCTTCTTGTCGGCGGTCATCTCCGGATCCTGGTCGACCCCGGTCATGCGCGGGATCGAGGGGCCGTAGACGTCGGCGTCCAGCAGGCCGACGCTGCAGCCCAGGCGCGCCAGGGCGCAGGCCAGGTTCACCGCCACGGTGGACTTGCCCACGCCGCCCTTGCCGCTGGCCACCGCCACCACGTGACGCACATGGGCAGGGCGCAGGGCCTCGGGCGCGGGGCGCGGGGCCATCTGGGCCTGGGCGTCGGTGGACAGGCGCGCGCCCCGGCGCACGCGCACGGCGCCGGGCGCCAGGACCGGTTCTTCCTGGTGGTCCTCATGGGCCGCCGCCGGCGGCGCGCCACTCGCCGAGGCGGTCAGCACCACCTGGGCCTGGGTCACCCCCGGCAGAGCGCGCAGGGCCGCCTCGGCGGCGTCGCGCGCGGCGGCGTAGAGATCGACGTCGGCCTGGGCCACCTCCATCATGAAGCCGGCCCGGCCCGGGCGCAGCACCAGGGCCTGCACCAGCCCCGCCTCGGCCAGGCCCTTGCCGCTGCGCGGATCGCGCACGGCGTTCAGGGCGGCGATAACCTCGCTGCGATCTGGGGCGCGGTCGGGAGCGGCGGGATCGGACATCGGTTCAAGCCTGACGTGGAAAGGCCCTCATATCCGAGCCTGGGCGCGCCCGCGCAAGCCCAAGCCATGGCGATCAGGCGGCGCGCGCCTCGATCAGGGCCAGCACCTCGTGCAGGCTGGAGGCGATGTGCACACACTTGGCCTGCATCTCCTCAGTGGGGTCGAGCAGGTCGGGGACCATCACCGTCATCATTCCGGCGGCGTGGGCGGCGCGCACGCCGTTGTGCGAGTCCTCCAGGGCCAGGCAGGCTTCGGGGGCGACCTTCAGCCGGCGGGCGGCCTCGAGGAACGGGTCGGGATGGGGCTTGTGGCGCGCCACGTCCTCGCGCGAGACCACGGCGGCGAAGCGGCCAAGGACGCCCGCCCCGCCCAGGTGAGCCTCCACCGCCCCGCGTCCGGAGGAGGTGGCCACGGCGCAGGGAAGGCCCGCATCGCCAAGGTGCTTGAGCAGTTCGCGCACGCCGGCCTTCAGGGCCACGCCCTCGGCGAACAGGGCGTCGACCTCGCGCTGCTCCTCCATCAGGTAGCGGGCCAGGTCGAAGCCCGGGCCGAAATGGTCCTGGATCAGCTGGTAGCTGCGCTGCGAAGGCAGGCCGATCATGGCCGCGCACAGGGACAGGGGCATCTCGAAGCCGAGATTGGCCGCCGCCCGCAACATGCCCTCGCGCACCAGGCTCTCGGAGTCGATCAGCAGGCCGTCCATGTCGAACACGACCGCCGCTATGGGGTGCGGGAACACCATGATCAGCTCTGGAACGCTTCGGCTGGGTAGCCCTGGAAGTAGAGCAGACTGGTCAGGTCGCCGTGGCTGATGCGGGCGTGGGCCTCGGCCGCCACCAGGGGCTTGGCGTAGTAGGCCACGCCCAGGCCGGCGGCGCGGATCATGTCCAGGTCGTTGGCGCCGTCGCCTACCGCCAGGGTCTGCGCCAGGTCGATCCCCAGCGCGGCGGCCTCGGCCTGCAGGGCGGCCTTCTTGGCCTCGCGCCCCAGGATCGGATCGCCGACCTCGCCCGAGAGCTTGTCGCCGGCCTCTAGCAGGCTGTTGGCGCGGTCGGCGTGGAAGCCGGCCAGCTTGGCCACGCGGTTGGTGAAGAACTCGAAGCCGCCCGAGACCAGCACGCAGCGCGCGCCACGGGCGGCCATGGTGGCCAGCAGGGTCCGCGCACCGGGATTGAGCCGCACGCGCTCGTCGAAACAGGCCTGCAGGGCCGTCAGCGGCAGGCCCTTGAGCATGGCCACCCGCTCGCGCAAGGCGCCCTCGAAGCCGATCTCGCCGCGCATGGCCCGCTCGGTGATCGCCGAAACCTCAGCCTTGACCCCGGCGAAGTCGGCCAGCTCATCCAGGCATTCGCAGCCGATGATGGTGGAGTCCATGTCGGCGATCAGCAGCCGCTTGCGCCGGCCCTCGGCGGG
>FTAL01000083.1_pt1 | contig 15254 bp, 15 predicted proteins | sample 1639081 | NCBI WGS metagenome assembly FTAL01 (sample SAMEA3914812, study PRJEB12502) | metagenome | biome: forest; material: soil | place: Canada | collected 2011-07-07 | depth 0.1 m | reverse complement strand
GCTGGCCGACAACGCCGCCATGCAGCTGGTCAAGAACCCGCGCCAGTTCGACGTGATCGTCACCGACAACCTGTTCGGCGACATCCTCTCGGACGAGGCCTCGATGCTGACCGGCGGCATCGGCCTGCTGCCCTCGGCCGCCCTGGGCGATCCGGGCAAGCCGGGCCTGTACGAGCCGATCCACGGCTCGGCCCCCGATATCGCCGGCCAGGGCGTGGCCAACCCCCTGGCCGCCATCCTGTCGTTCGAAATGGCCCTGCGCTGGTCGCTGGACCAGGCCGCCGCCGCCGACCGCCTGTGGGCCGCGGTGAAGGCCGCCCTGGACGGCGGGGCCAAGACCCGGGACCTGGGCGGGACGCTGACCACGGCCCAGATGGGCGACGCGGTGCTGGCGGGACTTTAGGCTTCCCAATTGGGCGCTCATTCCCGCACAGGCGGGGATGAGCGCCGGAGGGCGGGCGCGGGCCTTTGTGGGGATGGCGTCAGCGCTTCAGAATACCGATCAGGCCGACCACCGTGAACACGGTGGTGAGCAGACCGTATTCCGCGATGCAGCCCCAAAACAGGCCCGGCTCGAATTTGCGCCTGACGATATAGTTTTCCGAGGGGCGACGGCCGGTATGGGGCGCCTTGCCCATCAGCAGGCTGATCATGATCACCAGGGCGCCGATGGCGGCTGGGATTAGGAAGATCACCATATCGCGCCACCCTGTTCCGAAGTCAGCGGCAATCAGCTGTTACGCCCAAGGCGCGGGCGCGTGGAAGCCGGAAGGGTTTCGCCTGCGGCCCATGCGATCGGAAAACAGCCCGGCCGTGTGCGACGAGGCCGCTGAAGGCCGCCTCCGGGACATCGCCAGGGATTTCAATCTCCAGACCTCGGGGTGTTTCACGCCAGCGCGCTGGCGCTGGCGGCGGCAGGCCGCCCTCGGCGTATTGAAACAGCACCCGCGGTTCGGCGCCCGCCGGCCGCACGAAGACCCGCAGGCCGTCCACATCGTCGACGCCGCGATCGATGCATAGGCCGGAGAAAAGCTGGGCGGATGAGAGGTTGAATTCCAGCTTTGCCGGCGGCGCCGGAGCCGCGCTCACAGGCGCGGCGAGGACTAGCCAGCCGCACGAAGCCAGGCCGGCGATCCAACACCCTGTGGTCCCTCGTCCAGCCACACCGCCCCCAAACCCTTGCAGGCCAGTCTGCTCCGGCGGCCGGCCAGGTCAAGGCCGGCGCCTTGCGCCGCCGCGCAGCGGGCGCCTTCGGCGCGCCTTGAGCTGGCCGGGCGCCGGAGCTCCAATCTCGGCATGGGCTTTGGTGATCGGCCGCGTTCCCAAAGGAATGGAGACTTGCTCAGCTTCTGTATGAGGCGGACGGCGGCGTCCGACTTCAACATTGAAGCGGCCGCGCATTGGGACAATGGTCGGCCGCAGCAGGATCGGCGACGGGGGCTGGCTTGGACGGATCGGCTGACGTGGCGAGGCGACCGGCCGGCGGCGTTCTTCTAGGGCGCACGCCGATCAAGCGGCTGGCCTTCCTGGGGCTGGGCGCCCTGGCCCTGTTCACGGCGCTGGAGCACGAGCCGCCGCTGCTGAATCCGGCCAATCCGGAATGGGCGCACATCGCCCCGTTCCGCGGCTGGCTGGCGGCCCACATCGTCGTCGCCGCAATCGCCCTGATCACCGGGCCGTTCCAGTTCTCGTCGACCCTGCGCCGGCGCTCGATGGGGCTGCACCGCTGGCTGGGGCGGGTCTATGTCTGCAGCACGCTGATCGCCTCGGCCCTGGCCTTCTATATCGGCGTGGCGTTCGAGCTGCCGGCCAACCGATGGCTGATGGGCAGCATGGCCGGGCTCTGGTTCCTGGCCACCGCCTGGGCCTGGATCGCCATCCGCCGCCGGGCTGTGGACCAGCACCGGCTGTGGATCACCCGCAGCTACTTCCTGACCTACACCTTCGTGACCACCCGCTTCATCCCAGACCTGATGCTGCCGCACATGGGCTATGCGGGCGTCACCGCGCTCTATTGGGTGCTGATCGTGTTCAGCCTGATCGCGCCGGATTTTCTGGTGTCCAGGCTGCCCAACAGGCCCCGCAAGGCGGCGGCTCAGCCAGCCGATAGGCTGCATGGATCCCCGCCCGCGCGGGGATGAGCGCAATTAAGGCGGCGGCTCACCCGCCTCCCCCCGCAGCCAGGCGCTCTGGCGCAGCAGGGCCAGGCAGACCAGGACCACGGCGGCCAGGGCGAAGGCCAGTACCAGGGCCAGCTGGGCCCAGGGCGGCAGGTGCAGCGGGCGGCGCAGCATCAGCATGCCGGCCAGGCCCAGGCCGATCAGCCCCTCGGCGCCGACATAGAACGGCGCGGCCATGCGCGCGGCGTCTCTTTGGCGACGGCGATAGGCGGTGAGGGTGCAGATGGCGTGGGGCGGTCCCGCAGGCGACTCCCCCACCCTCGGCGTCAGGGACCCTGACGCCCCGGAAGTGCGGGCGGTGGCGGCGGGCACGCGCATAACAGCGCTACGACGACGCCGAAAGGGCCGCCGGTCAAGCCATCAGGGTGCGTCAGACCGCCGCACGGACGGTTCCAACACCTTGATCATACGAGCAAGTTATAGCCCGCCACGGCGCGCCAGGCCAGCTGAATCCATCCGCCTACCGCGCGATTCAGCCGCCCACCGCCGCCTTCTGCAGGGCGATCAACTCGCCGATGCCCTGGCGGGCCAGGCCGAACAGGGCCTCGAACTCGACCTGGCTGAAGCCGCGCTTTTCGCCGGTGGCCTGGATCTCGACGATGTCGCCCGCGCCGGTGAGCACGAAGTTGGAATCGGCCTCGGCCTGGCTGTCCTCTTCATAGTCCAGGTCCAGCACCGGGGTATCGGCGAACACGCCGCAGGAGACGACGGCGACCTGGTCCAGGATCGGGTCGGTGGTGATCACGCCTTCTTCCAGCAGGTGGCGCGTGGCCAGGCGCAGGGCGACCCAGGCGCCGGTGATCGAGGCGGTGCGGGTGCCGCCGTCGGCCTGGATCACGTCGCAGTCGATGGAGATCTGCCGCTCGCCCAGGGCCTTGAGGTTGGTGACGGCGCGCAGGGAGCGGCCGATCAGGCGCTGGATCTCCTGGGTGCGGCCCGACTGCTTGCCCGCCGCGGCCTCGCGCCGGCCGCGGGTGTGGGTGGCGCGGGGCAGCATGCCGTATTCGGCGGTGACCCAGCCCTGGCCCTTGCCGCGCAGGAACGGCGGCACGCCCTCGTCCAGGCTGGCGGTGACCAGCACCTTGGTGTGGCCGAAACTGACCAGGCACGAGCCCTCGGCATAACGGTTGACCCCGGTCTCCAGGGTGACCGCGCGCAGGTCGGTAGGCAGGCGTTGGGAAGGACGCATCACAGGCTCTCCAGGCTGCGCCTTGCGCGGCGCGGCGGCGCGCTTATCCTAAATTGCGACCGCCCCGTCCATGCCTGGACGCCGCCAGCCGCAGAAGGACCGTTTTCCCCCGCGATGGACCCGCTGATCCGTTCACCCGGCCGATCGCCGAGCCTGACCGAACTGGACGAACGCGCCCGGGACATCTTCCGGCGCGTGGTGGAGAGCTATCTGGAGACCGGCGAGCCGGTGGGCTCGCGCACCCTGTCGCGCGGCGGGGTGCAGCTGTCGCCGGCCTCGATCCGCAACACCATGCAGGACCTGACCGAACTGGGCCTGCTGGGCGCCCCCCATGTCAGCGCCGGGCGCCTGCCCACCCATGCGGGCCTGCGGCTGTTCGTCGACGGGTTCATGGAGGTGGGCGACCTGAGCGAGGACGAGCGGCGGGCGATCGATGCGCGCCTGTTCGCCCACGGCCGCGGCTTCGACGAGGTGATGGCCCAGGCCAGCGCCCTGCTCTCGGGCCTGGCCGGCGGGGCGGGCATCGTGGTCACCCCGGTGCGCGACGCCGGCGTCAAGCACGTGGAGTTCGTGGCCCTGGGCGGCGACCAGGCCCTGGCGATCATGGTGTTCGACGACGGCCAGGTGGAGAACCGGCTGATCCACCGCACGCCGGGCCTGACGCCCTCGGCCCTGCAGGAGGCCTCCAACTTCCTCAACGGCCGCCTGGCCGGCCGCACCCTGGCCGAGGCCAAGTCGGAGATGGGCGCCGAGCTGGAGCGCGCCCGGCGCGAACTGGATGTCGCCGCCGCGCGCATGGTCGAGGACGGCCTGGCCGCCTGGGGCGGCGGCGACGGCGACCGCAGCCTGATCGTGCGCGGCCACGCCAAGCTGCTCGGCGACACCACCGCCGTGGCCGATCTCGACCGCGTGCGCATGCTGTTCGAGGACCTGGAGCACAAGCAGCAGCTGATCGACCTCTTGGACGACGTGCGCGACGGCCAGGGGGTGCGCATCTATATCGGCGCCGAGACGCGCCTGTTCTCGCTGTCCGGTTCCGCCGTGATCGCCGCGCCCTATATGACGGGTCATCAGCGGGTGCTGGGGGCGATCGGCGTGATCGGCCCCGCCCGCCTGAACTATGCCCGGGTCATTCCGCTGGTGGACTACACTGCGCGGATGCTAGGGCGTCTGTTGAACGCCTAAACACGAGAGACCGACCATGACTGACGACGCCAATCCGGCCGCCGATCAGGACCAGACCGACGCCGCGGCCGACGCCGCCGGCGAAGAGGTCGAGGCCGTCCTGCGCGCCGAGATCGCCCAACTGAAGGACCAGATGCTGCGCGTGGCCGCCGAGGCCGACAACACCCGCCGCCGCGCCGAGCGCGAGGCCAATGACGCGCGCGCCTTCGCCATCCAGAAATTCGCCAAGGACCTCTTGGGCGTGGCCGACAACCTGGCCCGCGCCATGCAGCACGCCCCGCGCGACAGCGACGACCAACTGGTCAAGAACCTGGCCATCGGCCTGGACATGACCCAGAAGGAACTGCTGGCCGCCTTCGAGCGCAACAGCGTCAAGCGCGTGGAGCCGGCCCCCGGCGCCAGGTTCGATCCGCACCAGCACCAGGCGGTGATGGAGCAGCCCTCCACGGAGGTCGCCGCCGGCGGGGTCGTCCAGACCCTGCAGAGCGGCTACGAGCTGTTCGGCCGCATCCTGCGCCCGGCCATGGTCATCGTCGCCGCCAAGGGCTCCACGGCCCCCGGCGCCGGCCCCACGGCGGAGGCGGCGGTCAGCAATCCCTACGCCCATCCGGAAGGTGAACCGGAAGGCGCGGGCGCAGCGGTGGACCGGAAGGCTTAGGGGCGGATCAGCTCACACCCAAACCCAAACCCTGGCCCACCCCTCCCAACCCACGTCATCCTGAGCAGCGCCCGCCAGGGCGCGTGTCGAAGGACGCATAGGCGGCGCCGTCATCGCGTCCTTCGACACGGCGCTTCGCGCCTGCTCAGGATGACGTAGGTTTGGAGATGGCGTCGGATGATGGCTGGGAGAGAGGCCGCGCGCAGCGGCGGCCCAAACCTTGAACCCTTGCAGGCCAGAAGCGGCTCGGCCTTTTATCCGGCGCACGGATCCTAAGACGCGTCGAACTCCGCCACCCAGTGCCCAGGCGCAACCTCCTCCAGCATCGGCTGGTAAACCGGCGCGGCGCCTCGGCGCGAGGGCAGGAAGCGCAGGGCGGCCTCGGGGTCGTAGGGGCTGGGCGGCTCGCCGGTGAGGCGGGCGCGCACGCGGACACGCTCGATGGCCGGGTCGGGGATCAGGGCCGCCGAGAGCAGGCCCCGGGTGTAGGGATGGCGCGGATCGGCATAGAGGGCGTCGCGGCCGGCCAGCTCCATCACCCGGCCCAGATAGAGCACCATCACCCGGTGGCTGATCTCGCGCACCACGGCCAGGTCGTGGCTGATGAACAGCATGGCCAGGCCCAGGGTCTTCTGCAGGTCGATCAAGAGGTCGATGATCTGGGCGCGGATCGAGACGTCCAGGGCCGAGACCGCCTCGTCGCAGATCACCAGCTTGGGTTTCAGGATCATGGCCCGGGCTATGCCCACCCGCTGGTTCTGGCCGCCGGACAGCTCGTGCGGGTAGCGGTTGACCAGGCCGGGCGCCAGGCCCACCCGGGCCATCATCGCCGCCGCCTCGGCCTGGCGCTCGGCGCGGGTCAGGCCGGGGCGATGGACCTGCAGCGGCTCGGCGATGGAATCGCCCACCGTGGCGCGGGGATCGAGGCTGGCCAGGGGGTCCTGGAACACGATCTGCAGGTCCTTGCGCGCCTGGCGCAGGCCCTTCTGCTGGGCGTGGGTGATGTCGCGGCCGAGCAGGGTGACCGCCCCGGCGCTGGCCGGGACCAGGTGCAGCACCGCCCGCGACAAGGTGGACTTGCCGCAGCCGCTCTCGCCCACCACGCCCAGGGTCTCGCCGGCGCGCAGGGTGAAGCTGACCCCGTCCACGGCGCGCAGGGTGCGCCGGGGCGCCAGCAGGCCGGCGCTCTGGTGGAACCAGACCTTGAGGTCCTTGGCCTCGACCACCACCGGCGCCTCGGCCGACGCCGGCGCGGTCTGGGGCCGGCCGCCGCGGTCGTCGCGGTCCAGGCGCGGCACGGCGGCCAGCAGGCCCTGGGCGTAGGCGGTCCGGGGCGCGGCGAACACGGAGGCGGCCGAGCCGGCCTCCACATAGGCGCCGTCCTTCATCACGCAGACCCGGTCGGCCAGGCGGGCGATGACGCCCATGTCGTGGGTGATCAGCACCATGGCCGCGCCGGTCTCATCGCGCAGCTCGGCCATCAGGTCGAGGATCTCGGCCTGGACGGTGACGTCCAGGGCCGTGGTCGGCTCGTCAGCGATCAGGAGCTCGGGGCCGCAAGCCATGGCCTGGGCGATCATCACCCGCTGGCGCATGCCGCCGGACAGCTCGTGTGGATATTGGCTCAGGCGGCGTTTGGCCTCAGGGATGCGCACCCGCTCCAGCCAGTCCAGCGCCCGGGCCCTGGCCTCGCGCCGGCCCAGCCCCAGATGGCGCACCAGGGGCTCGGCGATCTGGTCGCCGATCCGCACGTGCGGGGTCAGGGCGGTGAGCGGATCCTGGAAGATCATGGTCATCTTCGAGCCGCGCAGCCGGTTCAAGACCGGGGGCGCCAGGCCCAGCAGCTCCTGGCCCTTGAAGCGGACAGAGCCCGCCGCGCGGCCGTTGGCGGCCAGCAGGCCCATGGCGGCCATGAAGGTCTGGCTCTTGCCCGAGCCGCTTTCACCCACCACGCCCAGGCATTCCCCGGGCGCCACCGACAGGCTGATCCCGCGCACGGCCTCGACCAGGCCGTCGTGGGTGGCGAACTCCACGCGCAGGTCGCGGGCGTCGAGGATGGGCTGGGTCAGGGAAAAGCTCCGCAGGCGACGCGGCCGATAAGGCGGCGGCGGCGCGGGCCGGTCAAGATGCGGCTTGCCAGCCCCGCCCGTCCGCCGCTCAATGGATGAAAACAGGAGCGTCGCAGGCCATGCCCATCGCCTATCCCCAGATCCTGGACCTGAAGAGCGAGGGCCAGACCTTCTCCTGGACCGCCCAGGACAGCATCCTCTACGCCCTGGGCGTGGGCCTGGCCACCGACCCGCTGAACGAGGCCGAGCTGGCCTTCGTCTACGAAAAGGACCTCAAGGCCGTGCCGACCCAGGCCGGCGTGGCGGCCTGGGGCGCGTTCCCGGGCGACCTGGGGATCAATTTCATGCTGGTGGTGGATGGCGAGCGCCAGATCGTCTTCCATCAGCCCATGCGCACCTCCGGGACGGTGACCGCGGTCAGCCAGGTGCTGGGCGCCTGGGACAAGGGACCGGGCAAGGGGGCGGTGATCGCCATCGAGAACGCGCTCAGCGACGCGGCGACCGGCGAGCGCCTGCTGACCGTGACCAGTTCGATCTTCGCCCGCGGCGACGGCGGCTTCGGCGGCCCCAGCGAGGGCCAGCCCGAGCCGCACCCCGTGCCGGCCCGCGCGCCGGACGCCTCGGTCGACATCCCCACCGCCCTGAACCAGGCGGCGATCTACCGGCTGTCGGGCGACTTCAACCCGCTGCACATTGACCCGGCCTTCGCCAGGATGGCCGGCTTCCCGCGGCCGATCCTGCACGGCATGTGCACCTACGGGATCACCTGCCGCGCGGTGCTGGCGACCTATGCCGACTGGGACCCGGCCCGGTTCAAGAGCCACCAGGCGCGGTTCTCGGCCCCGGTGTTCCCGGGCGAGACCATCACCGTGGACCTGTGGCGCGACGGGGACGTGGTCTCGTTCGAGGCGCGGGTGAAGGAGCGCGGGGTGACGGTGATCAAGAACGGGAAGACGCTGCTGGGGTGAGAAGCACGCATGCTGTCGCTGGATGATCCCGAATGGTCGCGGCTGTCGCACGCTTACGGACTGGCGGCCGACATCCCGGAGCTGTTGAGGCAGGCTGATCTGCCGGCTCATTCGGCGATCCGCGGTGAGGAGCCGTGGGAAGCGCTTTGGTCCAGCCTCTGCCATCAGGGCGACGTCTATTCCGCGTCCTATGCCGCCGTTCCCCATCTGATCGCCACCGCAGGCAAGACGGCAGGACCTGTCGCCTTCGATTTCTTTCTGTTGCCAGCCTCCATCGAGGTCGCCCGCATCAATGGGCGCGGCCCGGAAATGCCGCCATCGCTGTCGGATGATTATTTCAGCGCGCTGACGGCGATCATGGATTGTGTAAGCCGGCACAGCGGCGAACCCTGGAGCCAGGATATGATGATCTCCGTGGCAGCCGCCCAGGCGGTGTCCAAGCGGCGCTACGCTCTGGCGGAAGCCATCATGACCCTCGATGACGATCTGATCGCTAGGATCAACCGAGGCGAATGGGATTAAGGGCGCGGGTGGGCTCGCCTTGCGAGATGAGGGGCGACGCGCCCCTGACCCACGTCATCCTGAGCCGGCGCGCAGCGCCGAGTCGAAGGACGCAGGGATGCGGCGGCTCCGTGCGTCCTTCGACTCGCCGGCTGACGCCGGCGGCTCAGGATGACGTAGGTCGGGGGTATGGCCGAACCCCAAACAGCCCAGCCTGTTCCGGCGCCGCTCTTGCGCAGCGGCAGGCGCCAGACGCACCGGGGGCGGCGACATGTATGCATTCGAAACAGTGGTGACCAACGGCGATGAGGCCGAGCGGGTGACCAGCGCCTATTATGCGTTCCTGAGCTCGCGCGCCGCGCCGCCGGACGCCGCGGCCGGGGTGCGCACCGAGGTCCTGGGCCTGGAGCGGCGCTGCACCGTGACCTTGTGGAGCGAGGAGGCCTATCGGGAGTTCCGCGGCTATCTCAACCGCCTGGAGCTGCCCAAGCCCCTGGCGCTGACGCCGCGGTTCGGGCCGGGCGCTTAGCCCACCCCCGCACCCAAATTCCTCATCCTGAGGCGCCCGCGCAGCGGACCTCAGGATGAGGACCCAGGTGGATGCTAAGCCAGAGTTTCCTAAGCCGGCCGCCCGCTCGCCAGCGCGCCATAAAGGTCCGGCCGGCGATCGCGGAAGAAGCCCCAGGCGGCGCGGTGGGTGGTGAGGAAATCCAGGTCGAAGCGGGCGGCGACGATCCCCTCCTCGTCGCGGCCCAGGGTGCTGACCAGGTCGCCGCGGTGGTCGGCGATGAAGCTTGACCCATAGAAGCGCTGGCCGCCGTTCGGATAGCCGTCCCAGGCCTCGAAGCCGGTGCGGTTGGCGCCCACCACCGGGATCACATTGGACACCGCATGGCCCTGCATGGCCCGGCGCCAGGGCTCGGCGGTGTCCAGGCTGGGGTCGTGCGGTTCCGAGCCGATGGCGGTGGGGTAGAACAGGCACTCGGCCCCCATCAGGGCCATGGCGCGGGCGGCCTCGGGATACCACTGGTCCCAGCAGATCCCCACGCCCAGGCGCCCGAAGCGGGTGTCCCAGACGCGGAACCCGGTGTCGCCGGGACGGAAATAGTATTTCTCCATATAGCCCGGCCCGTCGGGGATATGGCTCTTGCGATAGACGCCCAGGGGGCGGCCGTCGGCGTCCAGCATCACCAGGCTGTTGAAATAGTGCGGGCCTTCGCGCTCGAAGATCGAGACCGGGATCACCACGCCCAGTTCGGCGGCGACCGGGGCCAGGGCGGTGACGCAGGGGTGCTCGCGCCAGGGATGGGCGGTCGCGAACCAGCGCTCCTCCTGGGCGACGCAGAAATAGGGGCCCTGGAACAGCTCCGATGGCAGAATCACCTGGGCGCCGCGATCGGCGGCCTGGCGGATCAGGTCGATGGTCTTCTTGATATTGGCGGCCAGGTCGTCGCCATAGGACGCCTGCAGCGCGGCTGCGTGGAGGGTGCGGCTCATAGGGGCTCCTGCTGGCTGATGCAGTGGAACGAGCCGCCGCCGGTGAGCAGGGCGGTGGAGGGCAGGCCGATCACCGCCCGTTCGGGGAACAGGCTGCGCAGGGCCTCCAGGGCGAAGGTCGCCGCGGCCTCGCTATAGAGCGGGGCGATCACCGCGCCGTTGGCGATGATGAAGTTCATGTGCGAGGCGGGAACGGCCTCGCCGTCCTCGTTCTCGATCAGGCCCGGCGAGGGGATGCGCGCCACCTGCAGCGGGGCGCCGCGGGCGTCGGTCATGCCGGCCAGCAGGCGGGCGGTCTGGTCATAGACCTCGGCGTTGGGATCGTCGCGGCCGAAGGCCACCGGGCAGGCCACCACGCCGGGGGCGACGAAGCGGGCCAGGTTGTCCACGTGGCCGTCGGTGTGGTCGCCTTCCAGGCCGTCGCCCAGCCACAGCACCTTGCGCGCGCCCAGGGCCTTAACCAGGGCCGCCTCGGCCTCGCCTTGCGTCCAGCCGGGATTGCGATTGGGATTGAGCAGGCATTGGCGGGTGGTCAGCACCGCGCCGAAGCCGTCGTGATCGATGGCCCCGCCCTCGAGCACGAAGTCGTTGGCGGTCAGCGGGGCGCCCGCCGCGGCGGCGATCTGGCCGGCCACGGCGTCGTCGCCCTCCAGCACATATTTGCCGCCCCAGCCGTTGAAGCGGAACGACGCCGCCGTCGGCGCCTCGCCGCCCTGGGTGAAGATCGGGCCGGTGTCGCGCAGCCACACGTCGCCGAACTGGCCCTGGACCAGCTCCACGCCGCCCACGTCGGACAGCAGGGCCTGGGCCGCCTGGGCCGCGGCCTCGCCGCAGACCATCAGCCGCACGCGCTCGCCGCCCGGGCCGGCCAGGGCGCGGGCCAGGGCCGCCACCTCGGCCTGGGCGGGCTGCAGGTCGTCTTCCCACAGTTCGGCATGGCTGGGAAAACCCAGCCAGAAGGCCCGGTGGGGCGACCATTCGGCAGGAACAGTCGAGGTCATGATGCGCATCACTCCAGGGCCGCGCGCAGGTAAGGCCGCCCCCATGTCCAGTCAAGGGCGGCCGCCGTAAAAGCAGAGGGCGGTCTGTCGCCGGACCGCCCTCGCCGCGTCGGAACTTCGCGCCGGCTTAGAACGGCACGTGCAGGGTGGCCTGGATGGTCTGAGGCGTGCCCTGATAGGCGTAGGCGTAGCTGTAGTCGGGCAGGGACGCGTTGTTGGTGTCGGTCACGTTGAGCGAGCCGAGGTATTTGGCGTTGAAGATGTTCAGCACGTCGAGCTGCAGATAGGTGTTCTTGCGCACCGCATCCAGGCCGAAGCGGGCATAGGCGTCCCAGCTGACATAGCCCGGCACCTGCAGGTCGTTGACCAGGGTGACATAGCGGCTGTCGACCCATTCGCCTTCCAGGCCGAAGCTCATATTGTTGATGTCGTAGGTGCCGCGCCAGCCGACGGTCCATTCGGGCGTGTCGGCCGCCTGCTTGCCCTTGGTCGGGATGACGTAGGTGGCGCTGTAGGGGATATTGCCCATGTCTTCGCTGTGGTTGTAGGCGAAGGACAGGACCAGGTTCAGGTTCTGTATCGGGCTGTAGGCCCCGATGCCTTCCACGCCGTAATATTGGACGGTGCCGACGTTCTGGTCGATCGAGTCCTGGGTGGTCTGGTCGAACGACTGGACGATGTGGTTGTCGTCATCCAGCTTGTAGGCGTCCAGGGTCAGCTTGGCCTTCGAGGTCTGGTAACGGTAGCCGACTTCGTAGGTGGTCGAGGATTCCGGCTGCACGTTGTCGACGCCCACGGCGTTGGCCGAGGTGCCGTGACCGATGATGGCGATCGAATAGAGGTCGTCGTTGACCGGGGCGTTCAGCGCCTGGGTATAGTCGAAGAACACCGAGTTGGACGGATCGAACTGCCAGGTCAGGCCGACGTTGGGCAAGGCCTTGTTGTAGTTCAGATGGATGTGGAACGGCGCGACCGTATAGCCGTTGGCGGTGGCGACCGAAGCATAGCTGGTGCAATAGACGTTGCTGGCCGGCTGCGTGTAGCAGTACTGGCTCAGATTGCGCGAGTACATGGGATCCCGCACGCCCAGGTCCAGGCGCAGGTGCTCATCGAAGAACTTGCCGATATATTCCAGGCTGAACTGATCCAGCTCGGCGATGGTCAGGCGGTTGCGCTTCTCGAAGGTGGTGCCGTCGGCGGCCAGGATGTCCGGACCCCAGCCCTGCAGGCCGCCGAACACGCTCTCGGGAAAGCCGCTGGCGGTCAGCGGGCTGTATTCGCCGGTCTGACGGACATTGGCGTGGTCATAGGCGTAGGACAGCTGGATCAGATGCTCGTCGGCGATGTCCCACAGCAGCGAGGTGTTGATCGTGAAGCGATCGGTCTGGGTGTTGCTGGGGCTGAGCAGGCGGGTGGTGTCGGTGCAGACCGGGGCGCCGCCAGCCGTCGTGGCGCCGTCCAGGTCCAGGCCGGTGATGTCGCCGGCGGCGTTGTAGCAGGCCGGATAGTTCGATTTGTTGGTGGTCAAGGTGCCCGGCCCGATCAGGCGCGGGTCGGTGCCCTTGATGTTGGTCGAGCCTTCGCCGTTGGCCAACACCCACTGATAGCTGGGATCGAAGGTCAGCTGCAGGTTGGGCAGCAGGGTGAACCGCGACTGGCCGCGCAGGTTGCCGGTATAGGTGGGGTTCTCCTCCACGCCCTGGAAGCTGGAGTTGGACGAGGTGCTGGAGGGCGGGGTGTAGATCGGGCTGTAGTCGCTGTTCCAGGGGGTGGAGAGCAGGCCGCCGTAGTTGTAGCCGGCGGTGGTCACCGGGTGGTAGTTCGAGCCCGAGGTCACGCCCGAAGAGGCGAAGTTCACGCCGTCGTAGAAGTCGGCGACCTGGCGGTCGTAGAAGCCGGCCACGGAGACGAAGTCGCCATTATCGCGCACGGGCTGGTAGATCTTGAAGTTGGTCTCCCACTTCTTGTCCTTACCGACACCGGTGTACTTATTGTAGTCCTGGGTCGAGCCCTCGATCCAGGCGCGGGTGCCGAAGGGGCCGATCTCGCCGGTGTTCACCAGGCCGGCATAGCGCTGGTAGTCGAAGCTGCCCACCGAGGCGTTGATGAAGCCGTTGAAGTCCTTGGTCGGGGTCAGGGTGTTGATATCGACCACGCCGCCCAGCGACGAGGAGGTGGGGCTGTCGACGTCGGACGAGCCGGTTATCACGCTGACGGTGTCGATGGTTTCGGGATCGACCAGCTCGCCCGGATAGATGGCGTAGTTGCCGGCGTCGTTCAGCGGCACGCCGTCGACCATCTCCGCCACGTTGGCGCCCTTGATGCCGCGGATGCTGAAGTGGCCGCCACTGCCGGACTCGCCGTAGGGGTCGTCATTGGTCAGGCGCACGCCCGGGATCAGGTTCAGGTCGGAGAGCGCGTTGGCGCCGGCCGGACGGGTGCTGATATAGGCTTGGCTGACCACCGCGCGCGTCTTGGGGGCCACCTGCTGGGCCACGACGCCGCCGATGCTGGCGTTGTGCTTGCCGGTGACGACGATCTGCTCCGCCGTGGTGGTGGCCGTCGATTGGGCGAAGGCCGCCGAATAGGCGAACAGGCTGCCGCTGATCGCAGACACAAGCAGGCAAGCGCGCGCGATCCGCGGGCGCGAAACATAGGTCATTTTATAATCCCCAGAATACGGCCGGCCATGCGCCGGCAGTTAGCCCTGGGGGCGGGCAATAGTCAGACGACCTGACGCATTCTTGAAGGTCGTAAGAACATTCGATGACAACGATCTGGCCTGGAAAACCGTGGTTTTAGAATGTGATTGCCTATTGACACAATATATTGGTCATAATTCGCCTACTTCATCGCCTCGGCGCCCCAGATTTGGCTCAGGCGCGCGTCCTTCCCGCAACCTTCGCGGTACTGCATGTAATAGACGGGGTTCTTGCTGGCGAACATCTGGTGATAGTCCTCCGCCGGCCAGAAGCTGTCGGCTTGGCGAATCTGGGTGACCACCCGCCCCTTGAACCGGCCATTGTTCAGCGCGTCGCGCGAGGCGGTGGCGATGCGCAGCTGTTCCGGCGTCTGGACGAAGATGGCGCTGTGATACGAGGCCCCCCGGTCGCAGAAGGCGCCGCCCGCGTCGGTGGGGTCGATACGCCGCCAATAGCGCTCGACCAAGTCGGCATAGCTGATCTTGGCGGGATCGAAGGTGACCAGCACCGCTTCGAGATGGCCGGTTGTCTCGCTCGAGACCTGCTCATAGGTGGGATGGGGCACGTGGCCGCCGATATAGCCGACCTCGGTGCGGACCACGCCGCGGATCGGGCCCATGTCGTGCTGCATCGACCAGAAGCAGCCGCCGGCGAAGATGGCGGTCTGCAGCTTGGCTTGGGCGGAGGCGGCGGCCGCCGTCAGGGCCAGGCCGAGGACGAGCAGCAGGCGGGGGATCAGGCGCGGCATGGGGGTCGGGCTCCAGGGACTGCGGATGAATACGCCGCCCCGCGCCCGCCGGTTACCTCGCGCTTGAAAAAACTGCGCGCTTAGGACTGCGCCCATGAAAAAAGAGCCCGGCCGAAGCCGGGCTCTCGCAGGTGACCCGTTAGGCGCTCGACTTAGAAGTTGATGTCGATCGTCGAACGGCGGTTCAGCGGTTCCTTCACGCCGTCCGGGGTCGGCACGGCCAGATCGGTCTTGCCCTTCCAGTCGACGTTCAGGACGGTCTGCGGCACGCCCAGACCCACCAGCGCGTCGGCGACGGCCTTGGCGCGGCGTTCGGACAGACGCAGGTTGTACTTCACGCCGCCCGAGGTGTCGGTGTGGCCGACCACGACGATGCGGGTCGCATGGCCGTCGTTGGCGTACTGCGCGGCTTGCTGCACCACGGTCTGGGCTTCCGGCGTCAGGATGTACTGATCGAAGGGGAAGTAGACCACGAACTGCTTAGCCACGAAGGCCGGCGGCGGAGGCGGCGGCGGAGGCGGCGGAGGCGGCGGGGGCGGAGGCGGCGGGGGAGGCG
>FTAL01000025.1_pt1 | contig 15297 bp, 8 predicted proteins | sample 1639081 | NCBI WGS metagenome assembly FTAL01 (sample SAMEA3914812, study PRJEB12502) | metagenome | biome: forest; material: soil | place: Canada | collected 2011-07-07 | depth 0.1 m | reverse complement strand
TCCTGCGCCGCCTCGCACTGGGCGACGCCGGGAACCAGCGTGACGCGGCCCGCCGTCTCCAGGGCCAGGTCGGCGCTGAGCGACTCGGTGACGTTCTCACCAATGGAAAGCTTGTGCAGGTCCTGCAGGTTGGGCAGGCCATCGAGGAACAGGATGCGCTTGATCAGCTTGTCGGCGTGCTTCATCTCGCCGATGGACTCGGCGTAGGTGGTCTGACCCAGCCGCCGCAGGCCCCAATTCTCATACATCCGGGCGTGCAGGAAGTACTGGTTGACCGCTGTCAGCTCATTGGTGAGTACAGCGTTCAGCAGCTTGATGATGTCCTTGTCGCCTTGCATCGCGGCCTCCTATTCCGCCGCGCAGAGCGCCGCATCCTGGCGCGCTTCGATCATACGGCGGATGTCGCAAACGCATTTGGCGCACTGGGGACGGCCTTCGCAATGGCGAAAGACCTCCGCTGGGCGCGAGGCTCCAGCGTTGATGGCCTCGTGGACGTCGCGCTCGCGAATGCCGTTACAATTGCAGGCGTACACCGGGCGCTCCGAGGGGGTGACCTGAAGCTCCTATAGCGCCGCCCGAAGGTGCTTGCAACTCATTCGCATTATTATTCGCTGTCACCATTCGTCGCGGTGGGTCCCCGCTCCGCTCGCGGGCCTTGCGCGACGGCGTGGAGGCGGGCCACATGGCGCCAGCGCTGGCAAACCAGCGATATAGGCCAGCGACATAGGTAGGATGACGGGAGCATGGACGTGGATCGGCGCGCTTTCGTAGCTGGAACGGCGAGCGCCCTGGGCGCAGGCCTGACCGTCCACGGCGCACAGGCCCATGAAACAACCTCGTCGCCGGTCTTCTCCACCACCAACCGCCGCTGGCAGGACGCCTATGACACGGCCCAAAGGGTGCTGGCCGGCAATGTGCAGGTGATCCCCCGCTACGACCGGCCGGTGCTGATAGAAGGGGCGAGCTATCGCGGCGTCTGGATGGAATCCGGCCCGCAGGAGGCCCTGCTCTATCGCCCTTTCAACCCCGACGTGGCCCGCGCCAACCACCTGATGTTCTTCGACCTGCAGCGCGCCGACGGCCAGTTGCCGGCCAAGAACAAGCAGACCGAACTGGGCTACGGCCAGATCCAGATGGTGGTCCCCATCGCCGCCACCGCCTGGGAGCTGGCCCGGGCCACAGGCGACGAGGACCTGCTGCGCCGCGCCTATGACGCCTGCGGCCGGTGGGACGCCTGGCTCATGCGCTATCGCAACACGCGCGGCTCGGGCATGGTCGAGGGCTTTTGCGTGTTCGACACCGGCCACGACAACAGTCCGCGCTGGGCGGGCGTCCCCGACCGCTGCCTGGATGGCGAGGCCGCGCGCTGTCCGCCCGTGCCCGGCCTGCCGCGCCTGTGCCCGGACCTGTCGGCCACCACCTATGGCGGTCGCGTGGCCCTGGCCGCCATGGCCCGCGCCCTGGGCCGCGAGGGCGAGGCCGCGCGCTGGGACGAGGCCGCGGCCCACATCCGCGAGCTGATCTTGGCCCGTCTCTACGTGGCGGCCGACGCAGCCTTCTACGACCTCGACGCCCAGGGCCAATTCGTGAAGATCGACTGCGACGTGCTCAGCCGGGTCTGCGGCGAACACGTGGTCGACCAGGCCCTGTTCGAGACCCTGTGGGCGCGCCAGCTGCACAACCCCTTCGCCTTCTGGGCGCCCTGGCCCCTGCCCTCGGTGGCGCTGGACGATCCCCTGTTCGTGCGCCCGATCCCGTCCAATTCCTGGGGCGGCGCGTCCCAGGCCCTGACCGCCCTGCGTGCCGGCCGCTGGTTCGAGCACTATGGCCGCGCGGCTGAATTCAGCACGCTGATGGATCGGTGGTGCGAGGCCATCCAGCGCGACCCGAGCTTCCGCCAGCAGATCGATCCCCTCACCGGCGCCTTCACCCAGGCCGACGCCCCCGGCTATACGCCCACGGCCCTGCTGATGGTCGACTTCACCTGGCGCCTGGCCGGGGTGCGCGAGGCGATGGATCGCCTGGAATGGACCGTGCGCCCCGCCCATCCCGCCGCCGCCGGCGCCCGCTTCGCCCTGACCACCGATGCGGGGCGCAGCGCGAGCCTGGCCTATGACGCCGACGGGGCGCGCGTGGCCCTGGCCGGCCGTCCGATCGCCCATATCACCGGCGGCGCGGCGCGCCTGATCACCGACCTGGCGGGCGCGCCGTTGGACCTGCTGGGGGTCGCCGAGACGCCGCAGAAGGTGCGGGTGGCCGTGGCTGGCCAGCCGCCGAAAACCCTAACCCTCGCGCCGAACCAGCGCGTCGAGCTCTGAACCCCTCGCCCTCCCAGGCTACGCATGGGAGGGCGAGGGGGTTACGTCGGTTCAGAACGTCTCACCCTCCACCGCCGCTTCCATCCGGTCCGGCCGATCGAACGCGCCGAAGCTACGGAAGCGGCGCAGGCGGCTGAGGGCGAAGGCCGGGCCGGCGGAGGCGCGCAGGCGGAAGACATCCAGGCCGTCCACGTCCTGCGCCCACAGGGCCGGACGCGGATCGGCCGCCGCCACCGCCACCTCCACATTGCTCAGCTCGATGTTGCGGGCGTTGCGGATGAACAGGCCGCTGGCCGGCAGGTCGCCGAACATGGTCGGCTCCGGATAGGCCAGCTCGGCCGTCGGCGGCTGCAGCCGGGCCATGGCCTCCGACGCCCCGCCGACCTGATGCAGCATGACGTCGCTGATCTTGATGTCCTCGATCGGCCGCTCGGGCAGGCCGGCGATGATCGAGGGCAGCTGCACGGCGTCGTAGCTGGTCAGGTTGCTGATCAGCACCCGCTTCAGCGTGCCGATCGGCCGCCCCGCCGGCCCGCGCATGCGCCGGCCCAGCCGCAGGAACAGGGGCGAGTTAAAGCTGCGCCGCATGGTGACGTTGCTGATGGTCACGTCCTCCAGCTCGGCCCCGTCAACCGCCTCCAGGGCGAAGCCGCCGCTCTCCTCGAACACGCAGTTGGTGACGGTGATGTTCTTGAAGCCGCCGTTGGATTCGGTGCCGAACTTGATGCGCCCGTGCACGATGGGGGCGAAAGAGGCCGGCATGCGCCGCCAGGTCCCGTCCAGCATCGAGCCCAGCTGGTAGTTGCCGGTGACATAGCAGCCGCAGATGGTCACGTTCTCGGTGGCGCGCGGATAGCCCAGGCCGAAGCTGCTCTTGAGGCAGATGCCGTCGTCCCAGGGCGAGTTGACGCTGCAATTGGTCACCCGCACGTTGCGGCAGCAATCGATGTCGAACCCGTCGCGGTTGGTGTCGATCAACAGGTTATCCAGGGCCAGGTTGTCGACCCCGGTGGCCAGCACCGCGAACCAGCCGCCCTGCAGCACGCGAAAGTCGCGCAGCAGCACGTTGCGGCAGTTCTTCAGGGCGATGGCCTTGTTGCCCACCCCCGGCTTGGTGGTGTCGGGCAGGTCGGTGTCGTGCTCACTGCCGCGGCTGAGGCCCTTGCCCCAGATCAGGCCCGGACCGGTGATGGCTACGTCGTGCAGGCCCTCCCCCCAGATCAGGCTGTTGCGCCAGTGGTTGTGGCCATAGTCCTGGTAGGCCTCGAAAGGCCCCTGCGGCTCGGCGAGGTCGTAGCCGCCGCTGTCCATGCCGCTCAGCGGGGTCGAGGCGGCCAGGATCACCGCCCCGGCGTCCAGGTGCAGGGTGATCTGGCTGCGCAGGCGGATGGTGTAGCAGGCATAGGTCCCGGCCGGGAAATAGACCGTGCCGCCGCCCCGCTCGGCCAGGTGCTCGATGGCGCGGTTGACCGCGGGGGTGTCGATGGCCGCCCCGTCGCCCACGGCGCCGAAGTCGCGCACATTGGCCAGGCCCCAGCCGGTCTGGATCGGAGCCGCGCCGGGCTCAGCCGCCAGCGCCGGTGAGGCTAGGGCCACGCCGGCGCCGCCAGCGAACAGGATCGAACGGCGATCGAACATGCGAAGGCTCCTGATAGGTCTGGAAAAGAGGGCTCACGGCGCGGCGGTGGCGAGCGCGGTGGGTTGGGGATGGGTCACATGCACCCAGTCGACGTCGATCCAGCCCGCGCCCACAGCCTTGGCCGGGGCGACATAGCTGAACAGGGCCGGCCGCGCGCCTTTCCACCAGGAGAAGCGCAGCGGCGGCGACGGTCCCAGGGGCTGGAAGACGCCGCCGTCCAGGCGGAAGCTGTAGTGAGCGGTCTGGTCGGGGGTGACCTCGACCCGCAGCTCGACCATCGCGCCGGCCGCCACCGGGCCCGGCGTCTCGACCCCGGCCGAGGCATAGGTGATCCGGCTCACCCCGCCCTCGCGCACCAGGCCGATCCAGCTGGGCCTCTGGCCGAACATGGCCAGGCCCGCGCGTTGGCCGTCGCTCATATGGGCGATGTCGACGCGAGCGGTGACCACCATGTCCGGGCCCTGCAGGATCTGGGTCAGGGTGTTGCGGGCGGTGACCAGGCCGTCGGCGGGCTGGGCGCGCAGGCGCAGGAAGCCCGGCCGCTCGGTCAGGCTCCAGCCGCGGTCGTCGGGATTGTGGTTCCACTCCCATTGCGGCCCCAGGACCGGCGCCTCGAACTCGTCGCTGTCCTGCAGGCTCAGCCGCTGGGGATGGCCGCCGACATCGGGCGCGGCATGGACCGTCACCGGCTGGCCGGCGTCGGTTCCCGGGATGGGATCGCCGATCACCGGCCAGTCGTCCTTCCAGATCACCGGCTCCAGATAGTCGATGCGGCCGAAGGCGCCGGCGCTGTTGAAATGCACGAACCAGCCCTGGCCGGAGGGCGTCTCCACATAGCCGCCCTGGTGCGGGCCCAGCACGGGGGTGGTCCCCTGGGTCAGCGCCACGCGCGATTCGTAGGGACCCCAGATCGAACGTGAGCGCAGCACTGCCTGGGCGCCCTTCTCCACCCCGCCGAAGGGGGCGAAGATGTAGTACCAACCGTGCCGCTTATAGAGCTTGGGCCCCTCCAGCACCGGCAGGGCCTTTGGGTCGTCGACGATCACCCGGCCGCCATCCAGCACGCGCCGCCCGTCGGGGCTGAGCCGGTGCAGGATCAGCGGCCCGGCGCCCACCTTGGAATGGACCAGATAGGCGCGGCCGTCGTCATCCCAGAACGGACATGGATCCTCCAGGCCCGGCCCGGGGATCACCGCCACCGGCGCGCTCCACGGCCCTTGCGGCCGCTTGGCCGTGGCCATGAAGATCCCCTCCTGGGGCGTGGGCCAGTAGGCGTAGAACAGACCGTCATGCCGGCGGATCGACGGCGCCCACACTCCGCCGGCATAGCGCAACCCAGGCCCGGCATGCGTCCCCGCGTCAGTCAGGGTGAAGGGCGGACGCATGTCGTATTCGGGCGCGAAGGGCAGCTTGGGCAGCACGTGGCCGATAATGGTCCAGTGGATCAAATCCTGGGATCGCAGCACCGGCAAACCAGGCGAGAAATGGAAGCTGGACGCCACCAGATAGTAGGTCCGGTCCACCCGGATCACGTCCGGATCGGAATAGTCGGCATAGAGGATGGGGTTGGCGTAGTCCGTCGCCCGCGCGCTGAAACCCAGGCCAGATAAGGCCACGGCTGTTGCAATGCCGATGATTTTCAATCGCCGCTCCACGCCGGCTCCCCCTGGCTTCGACCCCGATCCTCGCGGTTGCGACAGCCGCCGTCCAGGCCGGCTCCAACGCCGCTCTTGTCGTTTGTGCTAGCGCTAGCACTTCCTGCTTGACCATGCCATCTCTCAAATGATAGCGATATCGCCCATAATATAGGACGAACTTGAGGGGGTTCAGCGCCGGACGAAAAACCACGGCGCGCTGAGGGGGAACGACATTCCGGGGCGACCGGACCAACACACAAGCGACCGACGCAAGAGAACCGTCAGTATCCGGGCCGGGTCGTTCCATTCCGTTCACGCCAATAGCCGGCCGTCATCTCGATTACGCATGACGCGGCAAGTAACCGGGCAATCGCGTAGCAGATCTGCGGGCGTTCAACCGCACGGCCGACGCTCATCAATCAAGACCAAGAGCCAGTACCCGAACACAACCGGGTCGGCGCAGGGGAGAGGGACAATGACCAGGGAATTCACCGCACGCCGGGGTGCGAAGGCGGAAACGGCTATCGCAGCGGTGATGGCCATCTGCGCGTGGTCGGGCACGGCCCACGCCCAGGCGACGCCGGCCGCCGCCGCGCCGGACCAGAGCCAGGCCGCATCGCCCGGATCGGTCACCACCGCGCCGCAGATCGTGATCACCGGCTCACGCCTGGCCAATCGCGGCTACAAGGCCCCGACCCCGGTCACCACCCTCACCGCCCAGGACCTCAAGCTGTCGGGCACCCAGAACGTCGAGACCCTGCTGGGCGACACGCCCCAGGTGATCGGCTCGCAGAACTCCGGTCCCACGGCCAACACGGTTCCCGGGGGCACCGCCCTGGTCAACCTGCGCGGCTTCGGCGAGCAGCGGAACCTGGTGCTGGTCAACGGCCGCCGCTACACCATCGATGGCCCCGAACAGGTCACCGACCTCAACACCATCCCCGCCGCTCTGGTGCAGCGGGTGGAGGTGGTCACCGGCGGCTCCTCGGCGGTCTATGGCTCGGACGCCATCACCGGCGTGGTCAACTTCATCCTCAAGGACGACTTCCAGGGCGGCCAGATCAGCGCCCAGAACTCGGTGGACCAGCACACCGGCACGCCGGACTACAATTTCGACCTGACCATCGGCAATAACTTCGCCGACGACCGCGGCAACATCACCGCCTCGTTCGAATACATGAAGCGGGACGGCTACACCCAGTCCCAACGCGGCGGCTGGGCCGACCAGTCGCTCAGCGACGGCTGCGTGACCTCCTCGTCCTGGAGCTCGTCCGCGGCCGGCACGCCCATGGCGGTGCCGTCGGGACAGACCTGCCTGACCGCAGGCGGTCGCCCGGGCCTGGTCTATGCGGGCAGCAACACCATCCCCGACGGCCGCTTCACCGCCGCCGGCTTCGGCGGATCCAACGCAGGACTGAACTCGGCCCTGGCGGCGGCGGGGCTGCCGGGCCTGAGCTCGCTGGGCTTCACCTTCAACAAGGCCGGAAGCCAGGCCACGCCGATGGTGGACCCCACCGACGAGTACAACCTCTCGCCCTTCGCCTACCTGATCGTGCCGCAGGAGCGGCGCATGGCCAACGTCTTCGCCCACTACGACTTCAATCCGAAGGTCACCGGCTATGTGGAGATGCACTACAGCACCAACGACGTGCAGGCTCAGCTGGCCCCCACCAGCGTCAGCGGCAACTTCCTGGTCAACACCAACAACCCCTATCTGAGCCCGCAACTGCAGGCGGTGCTGGGCCAGTTGGACATGGCCGAGACTGGGCCGAGCACCGTCACCGAAGGCACGTCGAGCCTGACCACCACCCCCGGCGACGGCCTGGCCGTGCTCAGCGTCAATCGCCGCCTGCCGGAGCTTGGCCCGCGCACCGCCATCGACGACCTGACCGCCTACCGCATGGCCATGGGCTTCCGCGGCGACCTGGGCAGCGCGACGGACAACTTCCTGACCAACCTGCACTACGACACCTATTTCACCTACGCCCGCACCACCGAGGTGGACCACCTGGGCGGGGCGGTGTCGCTGAGCGCCTTCCAGCGGGGCTTGCTCTCGGTGGGCGGGGCGGCGCCGCTGATCAACCCCTTCGGCCAGAACCTGAGCCCGCAGGCGATCCAGTCGATCGAGATCACCTCGACCAACCTCACCGACACCGACCAGGAAGTGCTGGCCGCCAACCTGACCGGTTCGCTGTTCAAGCTGCCGGCCGGTCCGGTGGACTTCAATACCGGGGTGGAGTGGCGGCGTGACGCCTCGACCTATAGCCCGGACAGCTACCTGGCCACCGGTGATGTCTCCGGTTTCAACGCCTCCAAGCCTACCGAGGGCAGCGAGTCCGTCGGCGAGGTCTACAGCGAAATCCGCGTGCCGCTGCTGACCGACACCTTCCTGGCCAAGCGCCTGGCGGTGAACAGCGCCTTCCGTTACTCCGACTACGACCTGCACGGCGTGGGCGGGGTGTGGACCTACTCCGTCGGCGGAGAATGGACGCCGGTCAGCGACATCACCTTCCGCGCCCAGTACCAGCGCGCCGTGCGCGCGCCGAATGTGGGCGAGCTGTTCGGCGGCCAGACCACCACCGGCCCCTCCCTCACCGACCCCTGCTCCAGCCGCCAGCCGACGGCGCAGCAGACGGCGGCGGTGCGCGCGGTCTGTATCGCCACCGGCGTGCCGTCGGCGGACGTATTCACCTTCAATGTCCAACCCAACCAGTTCATCGACGCCGTGGCCGGCGGCAACCCGAACCTCGGGCCGGAGACTTCGGACACCCACACCTTCGGCGCCGTGTTCAGCCCGCGCTGGATCCCGCGCCTGGTGTTCAGCGTGGACTACTTCCAGATCGACCTGTCGGGGGCCATCGCGCCCCTGGGCAGCGGCGCCCAGAACGTGCTGACCCTCTGCTATGACACGCTGCAGAGCGCCGCCAGCCCATACTGCCAGGCGATCCACCGCGACCCGGTCACCGGCCAGATCGCCGCGCCCAGCTACATCACCACCACCAACACCAATATCGGCGGCATCCAGACCTCGGGCACAGACTTCGACGGCAGCTATTCCCTGCCGGTGGACTGGGGCCTCTATTCGGGCGGCAGCCGCTTCGACCTGAGCACCGACATCACCTATACCCACGACTTCACCCTGACCCCGTCGCAGTCGCTACCGCAGCGCAACTACTGCGTGGGCGCGTTCGGCCAGACCTGCGGCCAGCCGATCCCGCAATGGAAGGGCGAGACCCGCCTGACCTGGCGCAACGGCCCGCTGACCCTCAGCGTGCGCCACCGCTTCATCGGCTCGGTCACGGTGGACACCTACGTGCTGCCCTCGCGCACAAAGGGGGCCAGCGTGCCGGCCCTGAACTCACTCACCAATCCGGTGATCCCGACCCAGAACTACGTGGACCTGTCGGGGACCTACGACTTCGGCAAGAAGTACGAAGTCACCGCCGGCGTCCGCAATCTGCTGGACAGCGATCCGCCGATCATCGGCACTCCCGCGCCCTCGGACAACACCTTCGCCGCCACCTACGATGTCGAAGGCCGGGTGTTCTTCATGGGCGTGACCGCCAACTTCTAAGCCTTCCTTGGCGCGAGGCGGGGCAAGCGCCCCGCCCCGCGCCCTTGGCCGGCCGGTCCCCCCTTCCTAAGCCGGCCGGCCAAGCTTTTTCCTTGCATCCGTATGGATACGGACACATTCCCGATCATCATGACGGCTTCCCCGGCGATCAAGCCCACGCACAGCGTGACTATCGGCGACATCGCCGCCGCCACCGGCGTCTCCATCCGCACCGTCTCGCGCGTGCTCAATGACTCGCCCAAGGTCAGCCGCGACACCCGCGAACTGGTCCAGGCGGAGATCACCCGCCTGGGCTTCCAGCCCAGCCTGCGCGCCCGGGCCCTGGCCGCCGGCCGCTCGTTCCTGGTGGGCGTGGTGCAGGGCGACTCCAACGCCCACGTCCTGGGCGTCTTCCAGCACGGCATTGTCGAGGTTTGCTCCGCCGCCGGCTACGAACTGATCGTGCACCCGGCGTCCACCGAGGATCCGCAACTGGCCGAGGCCATCGCCGGCTTCGTGCGCCGCTCGCGGGTGGACGGCCTCCTGCTGCTGCCGCCGATCTCCGAGAACGCCGCCATTCCCCAGGCCCTGGCCGGGCTGGGCGTGGCGGCGGTGGCCATCGCCGCCGTGCGCGCGCCCGGCTACCCCTCGGTGCTGGTCAGCGACGAGCGCGGGGCCGCCCGCCAGATGGCCGAGCACCTGATCGGCCTGGGCCACCGGCGCATCGCCATGATCAACGGCCCATCGCGGTTCTTCTCGGCCCAGGAGCGCGAGGCGGGCTTTTGCGCCGGGCTACAGGCCGCGGGCCTGGACTTGCCGGCCGCCTATCGCCGCGAGGGCGACTACGGCTTCGAGCGCGCCCGCGCCGCCGCCGCCGATCTGCTGGACCAGGCCGAGCCGCCCACCGCCATCTTCGCCAGCAACGACATCATGGCCGCCGCCGTGCTGAAGACCGCCGCCGAACGCGGGCTGGACGTGCCGGGCGACTTGTCGGTGGCCGGCTTCGACGACAGCGACATCGCCACCATGGTCACCCCGTCCCTGACCACGATCCGCCGCCCGCTGCTGGACATGGCCCGCGACGCCACCCGCCAGCTGCTGGCCCAGATCGCCGGCGGCCCCGTGGCGGCTGTCGATCAGCGGGTGGAGCTGAGTCTGGTCGCCCGCGGCTCGAGCGCGGCGCCGCGAAGCTGAGACCCGCCTATTTCATCCTATCCAGCCGGTAGGCCTTGCGCACCAGGTTGTAGGCCAGGTCCTGCGCCGCCTCGGCCGCGTCCCAGTCGGTCATGCGCCCCTCGGCCACCAGCCGGGCCAGGAAGCCGCAGTCGACCCGGCGGGCCACGTCGTGGCGGCAGGGGATGGACAGGAAGGCGCGAGTGTCGTCGTTGAAGCCGACCGTGTTGTAGAGCCCCGCCGTCTCGGTGGTCATCTCACGGAAGCGGCGCATGCCCTCGGGCGAATCGTGGAACCACCAGGCCGGGCCCAGCTTCAGGCACGGATAGTGCCCGGCCAGGGGCGCCAGCTCGCGCGCATAGGTGGTCTCGTCCAGAGTGAACAGGATGATCGACAGGTCGCGCTCGTTGCCGAAGGCGTCCAGCAGCGGCTTGAGGGCGTACACATAGTCGGTGCGCACCGGGATGTCGGCGCCCTTGTCGCGCCCGAAGGCCTGGTGCAGCCAGCGGTTATGGTTGCGGAAGGCGCCGGGATGGATCTGCATCACCAGCCCGTCGGCCAGGCTCATCCGCGCCATCTCGGTCAGCATCTGGGCGCGGAACAGCTCGGCCTCGTCGGCCGAGACCGGGCCGGCCATCACCTTGTGGAACAGGGCCTCGGCCTCGACCTGCGAGAGGTTGGCGGTGGCGGCGGTGGGGTGGCCATGGTCGGTGGAGGTCGCGCCCATGGCGATGAAGTCCTGCCGGCGGCTGGCGTGGGCGGCCAGGTAGCCGCGCCAGCTGGCCACGTCCTCGCCGGTGATCTCGGCGAAGCGGGCCAGGGCCAGGCGGAAATCCTCGTGCTCGGGGTCGACCACCGCGTCGGGGCGATAGGCGGTGACCACCTTGCCCTTCCAGCCCGAGGCGCGGATGGCGGCGTGGTGCTCCAGGCTGTCGTGCGCGCCTTCGGTGGTGGCGATCAGCTCGATGTTGAAGCGCTCATAGAGGGCGCGCGGGGCGAAGGTGGCCTTGGCCAGGCTCTCGCCGATGCGGTCGAAATAGAGGTCGGAGGTCTCGGGGCTGAGCGCGATCTCGAAGCCGAACACCTCGGAGAAGACATGGTCCAGCCACATGCGCGAAGGCGTGCCGCGGAACAGGTGCTGCAGCCCGGCGAACCGGCGCCAGGCCTCGCGCGGGTCGGCCTCGCTGGGCCGGCCGTGGGCGGGCACGCCCAATTCTTCCAACGGCACGCCCTGGCTGTAGAGCATGCGGTAGAGATAGTGGTCGGGGGCCAGCAGCAGTTCGGTGGCGTTGTTCCAAGGCGCGTTGGTGGCGAACCAGGACGGATCGGTGTGGCCGTGGGGGCTGACGATGGGCAGGCGCGCCACCTCGGCATAGAGGGCGCGGGCGATGGAGCGCGTGGTCGGATCAGCCGGGAACAGGCGGTCGGGATTGAGGGCGAGCGGCTTGGTCATCAACGGCTTTCCGACGGGTGTCCTTATTGTGCTAGCGATGGCACAAGTGCTAGATCATAGCCCATGCCGCAAGTTGTTTCTCCCCCTGCGTTAAGCTCGGACAAGCTGCCCGCCGTGGTGCGGGCGCATCCGGCCGACGACGTGCTGGTGGCCCTGCGTCCCCTGTTCGCGGGCGAGACTGTGTCGGCCGGCGGCTTCTCGCTGGTGGTGCGCGAGGCGGTGGAGCGCGGGCACAAGCTGGCGGCCATGCCCATCGCCTCCGGGTCCATGGTGCGCCGCTACGGCTGGCCCATCGGCCACGCCACCCGCGACATCGCCATCGGCGAGCCCGTGCACAGCCATAACCTGGCCACCAACCTCTCGGGCGAGCTGCCCTACGCCTATGAGCCCGCGATCCTGCCGACGCCCGTCGCCGGCCCGCGCCGCAGCTTCCAGGGCTACCTGCGGGCCGACGGCTCAGTGGGCGTGCGCAACCAGCTGTGGGTGCTGCCCACCGTGGGCTGCGTGGCGCGCACGGCCCAGCGCGCGGCGGCCGACGCGGCCCAGCGCCACCAGGGCCGGCTGGACGGGGTGTTCGCCTTCACCCATCCCTTCGGCTGCTCGCAGCTGGGCGACGACCTGGACGCCACCGGCCGCATGCTCAGCGCCCTGGCCTGCCATCCCAACGCCGGCGGCGTGCTGATCCTGGGCCTGGGCTGCGAGTCCAACCAGATGGCCCGGCTCTTGGAGCGCATCCCGCCCGAGCGGCGCGAGCGCATTCGCGCCGTGGGCGCCCAGGACAGCGACGACGAGCGCGGCGACGCCGCCCGCGCCCTAGGCGAGTTGGCCGAGATCGCCGCCGCCGACCGCCGCCGCCCTGTGGGCCTGGATGCCCTGCGCCTGGGGCTCAAGTGCGGCGGCTCGGATGGCTTCAGCGGCCTGACCGCCAATCCGCTGATCGGCCGCTGCGCCGATGCGGTCATCGCCGCCGGCGGCGCGGCCATCCTGACCGAGATCCCCGAGGTGTTCGGCGCCGAGCGCATCCTGATGGCTCGCGCCGCCGACCGGGCGGTGTTCGACCAGTTGGTCGAGCTGGTCAACGGCTTCAAGCGCTACTTCATCGCGCACGGCGAGCCGGTGTCCGAAAACCCCAGCCCCGGCAACATCGCCGGCGGCATCACCACCCTGGAGGAGAAGTCCCTGGGCGCGGTGCAGAAGGGCGGCTCCTCGGCGGTGACCAGCGTGCTGACCTATGGCGAGCGCATCGCGCAGCCGGGCCTGGCGGTGCTGGAGGCCCCGGGCAACGACGCCGTCTCCACCACCGCCCTGGCGGCGGCGGGCGCCACGGTGACCCTGTTCTCCACCGGCCGCGGCACGCCCCTGGGCGGGCCCGTCCCCACCCTGAAGCTGGCCACCAACCACACCCTGGCCCAACGCAAGCCAGGCTGGATCGACTTCGACGCCGGCGACGTGCTGGAGGAAGGCCTGGAGGCGGTGAGCGAGCGCCTGCTGGACCGCATCTGCGCCGTGGCCAGCGGCGAGCTCACCCGCAACGAGCTGAACGACGAGCGTGAAATCAGTCTTTGGAAGCGAGGCGTAACCCTGTGAGTCCGCCACGCTTGTCGCAGGCCGCCCTCGCCCAGGTTCCGGCAGGGGTGGATCGGCCCGCCTATGACCGCACGGGCCTGGTCCCCGGCGTAGTCCATTTCGGCCCCGGCGCCTTCCACCGCGCGCACCAGGCCGCCTATGCCGACCAGGTCCTGGCCGACGATCCGCGCTGGGCGATCAGCGGCGTGGCGCTCAACTCCACCAGCACAGCCGAGGCCCTGCGCCCTCAGGACGGGCTCTACACCCTGGCCCTGCTGGGCGAGGCGCCGCGCACGCGGATCATCGGCTCCATGGTCGAGCTCCTGACCCGTCATGACGCCGCCGCCATCGCCGCGCGCCTGGCCGCGCCGACCACGCGGCTGGTCACCGCCACAGTCACCGAGAAGGGCTACAATCTCACCGCCGAGGGCGGGCTGGACGCCGAACACCCCGCCATCCAGGCCGACCTGCAAAATCCGCAGGCGCCGCAGAGCCTGATCGGCTGGCTGGTCCATGGCCTGGCCTTGCGCCGGGCCGCCGACGCCGGCGGGCTGACCGTGCTCTCCTGCGACAACCTCTCGCACAACGGCCGCCGCGTGGCCCGCGCCGTGGGCGAGTTCGCCCAGCGCGTCGATCCGGATCTGACCGCCTGGATCGGCGACCATGTGCGCTTTCCCTGCTCGATGGTCGATTCCATCACCCCGGCCACCGACGCGGCCCTGCGCGAGCGGGTGACGGCGCAGCTGGGCCTGGTCGACGCCTGGCCGATCCAGCGCGAGCCCTTCACCCAGTGGGTGATCGAGGACGACTTCGCCGGCGAGCGACCGCCCTTCGACGCAGCCGGCGCCCAGTTCACCGGCTCGGTCGCCGCCTTCGAGGAGGCCAAGCTGCGCCTGCTCAACGGCGCCCATTCCAGCCTGGCCTATATGGGCCTGGCCCTGGGCCACGAGACGGTGGCGCAGGCCATGGGCGATGCGGCCCTGGCCGGGTTCGTCGAGGCGATGATGCGCCAGGACATCGCCCCCTCGCTGACGCCGACCGCGGGCCTCGACCTGCCCCGCTATATCGACGACATCCTGGCCCGCTTCCGCAATCCGGCGATCCGGCATCTGCTCAGCCAGATCGCCTGGGACGGCTCGCAGAAGCTGCCCTTCCGCCTGCTGGCCACCATCGCCGAGGCCCGCGCCGCTGGACGGCCGGTGGAGCGGCTGGTCACGCCCGTGGCCGCCTGGCTGCGCTTCCTGGCCTGGGCGCGCCCGCCCGCCTCGCCGCTGGTCGATCCGCTGGCTGAGCGGTTGACGGCCCTGGCCGGCGCGGGCGACCTGGACGTCCTGGTGGAAGGCTGCGGGGTGTTCCCGCCGCCCCTGCTGGGCGATAGCCTGTTCCGCGACGCCCTGGCCAAGGCCTGGGGCGGCATGGCCGGGCCGGACGGTATGCGCGCGGCGCTGTGATTGGGTCTGCCGCACCGGGAAACGCTGGGCGGCATTGTAAGGACGAGTTGGGGGAAGGACGAACGGATGGGTGAGCCCGCTGCCCCGGCGACGCCGGCGCCTTCGCGCTATCGCTGGGTGATCTGCGGCCTGCTGCTGCTGGCAACCGGCATCAACTATGTCGACCGTCAGATGATCGGCCTGCTCAAGCCGACCCTGCAGGCCGAGTTCGGCTGGACCGAGCTGTCCTACGCCAACATCGTCTTCTGGTTCCAGGCCGCCTACGCCATCGGCTATATCGGCTTCGGCGGCATCGTCGACCGCATCGGCGCGCGGCTGGGCTACGCTGTTGCCTACGCCATCTGGACGGTGGCCCACGTGTTGCACGGCTTGGCCCACAGCGTGCTGGGCTTCGGCGCGGCTCGCTTCTTGCTCGGCATCGGCGAGAGCGGCAACTTCCCCGCCGGCCTGAAGGCGGTGGCCGAGTGGTTCCCGCCCAATGAGCGGGCCCTGGCCACCGGCCTGTTC
>FTAL01000147.1_pt1 | contig 15513 bp, 12 predicted proteins | sample 1639081 | NCBI WGS metagenome assembly FTAL01 (sample SAMEA3914812, study PRJEB12502) | metagenome | biome: forest; material: soil | place: Canada | collected 2011-07-07 | depth 0.1 m | reverse complement strand
CTCGACCATCGCCAACGAGTTCAACGAGGCGACCAGCGACATGCACGTCTCGGCCCTGATCGCCCTGGGCCTGGTCCTGTTCGGCATCACCTTCGCCGTTCTGGCGATGGCCCGCGCCCTGCTCGGCGCCGACAAGCACGCCTGAGGACGCCATGGCTATCTCATTCCGCCGCGCCCGCCGCTCGATCACCAACGGGGCCTTCATCGGCTTCTGCTATCTCACCACCGCCATCGCCCTGGCGGCCCTGGCCCTGATCTTCTGGAGCCTGGCCACCAAGGGTCTGGGCGGGATCAATCTGAAGGTGTTCACCATGGACACCCCGGCGGCCGGATCGCCCGGCGGCCTGATCAACGCGATTGTCGGCTCGGTGGTGCTCTGCGTCATGGCCATGGTGCTGGCGGTGATCGTCGGCGTGCTGGCCGGGACCTGGCTGGCCGAGTTCGGGCGTGACACGCTCTACGCCGAGATCGTGCGCTTCGTGAACGACATCCTGCTGTCGGCGCCTTCGGTGCTGGTCGGCCTGTTCGTCTACACCCTGCTGGTCAAGCATGTGATCCATCACTTCTCGACCATAGCCGGCGCTGTGGCCCTGGCCCTGATCGCCGTGCCGATCATCACCCGCACCACCGAGGACGTGCTCAAGCTGCAGCCCTCGGCCCTGCGCGAGGCCGGGGTGGCCCTGGGCACGCCGCTTTGGACCACCATCCGCAAGGTGCTGTGGAAGTCGGCCGGCAGCGGCATCCTCACCGGCGTGCTGCTGGCCTTCGCCCGCATCAGCGGCGAGACCGCGCCGCTGCTGTTCACCGCGCTGAACAACCAGTTCGGCAGCTTCGGCCCCGACAAACCCTGGTTCGGATTGACCACGGCCTTCACCAACCCCATCGCCAGTCTGCCGGGGGTGATCTTCAACTTCGCCCTCAGCGCCTATGACGACCTGGTCAGCCTGGCCTGGGCCGGCGCTCTGATCACCGCCGTCGCCGTCCTCGCCGCCAATATCCTGGCGCGCGTCATCACCCGGGAGCGTCGTTCCTCATGAACGCCATCACCAGCGAAACCTACGAGCACTTCACCGTCGAGTTGCCGGCCGAGACGGTCAAGATGCACGTCCGGAACCTGGACTTCCATTACGGCAAGCACAAAGCCCTGCATGGAGTGACGCTGCCGGTGCTGGCCAAGGGCGTCACCGCGATGATCGGCCCCTCGGGCTGCGGCAAGTCCACCCTGCTGCGCACCATGAACCGGATCTATGGCCTCTATGCGGGCCAGACCGCCGCGGGCGAGATCATGCTCGACGGGGTCAATATCCTCGACCGCAAGGTCGACGTCGCCACCCTGCGCTCGCGCGTGGGCATGGTGTTTCAGAAGCCGACCCCGTTCCCGATGTCGATCTACGACAACGTGGCCTTCGGCGTGCGCCTCTACGAGACCCTGTCCAAGGCGGACATGGATGTGCGCGTCGAAGAGGCCCTGCGCCAGTCCGCCCTGTGGAACGAGGTCAAGGACAAGCTGAAGCAGTCCGGCCTGGGCCTGTCCGGCGGCCAGCAGCAGCGCCTGTGCGTGGCGCGCGGCATCGCGGTGAAGCCCGAGGTGCTGTTGCTCGACGAGCCGGCTTCGGCCCTCGACCCGATCTCTACCCGCGGGCTGGAAGAGACCATCGTGGCGCTGAAGCAGCTCTACACGATCGTCATCGTCACCCATAACCTTCAGCAGGCCACCCGTGTGGCGGACAACACCGCCTTCATGTACCTGGGCCGGCTGATCGAGTTCGGGTCCACCACCGAATTGTTCAACGCCCCGCGCGCGAAGCGCACCGCCGACTATATCGGCGGCCGCTTCGGCTGATCCTGGCGTGTGGAGCCGGCTTTAGAAGTCTGCGCTCCTCGCGGAAGCCGGATTCAGCTTCATCTATGGATTTCACCACGAAGAACACGAAGCCGAACGACCCTGGCCAGGGCCAAGATATTGATGTGCTTCGTGTCCTTCGTAGGCAAATCAGTCACCCGGCTTCGCCGGATTCGCGCCTCAGCAGGGGTGCGTGCCCTTGGCGATCTGGTGTCCGGCCACCGCGCCGACACCGGCGCCGATCAAAGTGCCACCCAGGCGGCCGCCGCCCCTGGCCAGGGAATTACCTGCCAGGCCGCCGGCCACGGCGCCCAGCACCGTGCCGGTGTTGGCGTCGCGCCGTTGGCCTGCGCGGCAGCGGTAATAGTGGTGGTGATAATAATGATGATAGTACTGGGCGTCGGCTGAGCCGGCCGAGGCCAGGCTAAGCGCCAAGCCTGCGGCGATCAGGGCGCGAGACATCGTCTTGGTCATGGGCTTTTTTCCTCTATCGCCCACGCCTGTCAGGCGCGGGACGCATCCCTCGCCGACAAAATGATCCGCTCAAGGCGAAGGTTCCCGCCCGCTTCGACGCGGCGGGAGGGATCAGCCCGGTTCGATCCAGCCCAAGGTGCGCTCCACCGCCTTCTTCCAGCGCCCATAGGCCCGCTCGCGCTGGTCGGCGGGCAGGGCGGGGGACCAGCGGCCGTCCTCGCGCCAGTTGCGCCGCAGGCTGTCCAGGTCGGGCCAGAAGCCAACCGCCAGGCCTGCGGCATAGGCCGCGCCCAGGCACGTGGTCTCCGCCACGCTGGGCCGCACCACCGCCGCGCCCAGCACGTCAGCCAGGATCTGTAGCAGCAGGGTGTTGGCGGTCATGCCGCCGTCGACCTTGAGGCTTTCCAGGGTCACGCCGGAATCGGCGGCCATGGCCTCGGCCACCTCGCGCGTCTGCCAGGCGGTGGCCTCCAGCACGGCGCGGGCGATGTGGCCCTTGTTGATATAGCCGGTCAGGCCGACGATCGCCCCGCGCGCGTCGGAACGCCAGTGCGGGGCGAACAGGCCCGAAAACGCCGGCACGATGTAGCAGTCGCCGCTGTCCTCGACGGTGCGGGCCAGGGTCTCGATCTCGGCGGCGTTGGCGATCAGTCCCAGATTGTCGCGCACCCACTGCACCAGGGCGCCGCTGATGGCGATGGACCCTTCCAGCGCGTAGGCCGCGGGCTGGCCGGCGAACTGGTAGGCGAGGGTGGTCAGAAGGCCATGGCGCGACTGGACGATGTCGGCGCCGGTGTTGAGCAGCATGAAGGCGCCGGTGCCATAGGTGCACTTTCCCTCGCCGACGCCGAAGCAGGTCTGCCCCACCAGGGCCGCCTGCTGGTCGCCCAGGGCGCCGGCGATGGGCACGCCCTCCAGCACGCCGTGGCCCAGGCCATAGACCTCGGACGAGGGGCGGATCTGCGGCAGCAGGGCGCGCGGAATGGCCATGGCCTCCTGCAGCGCCGGATCCCAATCCAGGGTGGCGAGGTTCATCAGCAGGGTGCGGCTGGCGTTGGTCACGTCGGTGACGTGACGCCCGGTCAGGTTCCAGATCAGCCAGCTGTCCATGGTTCCGAACAGCAGATCGCCGCGCTCGGCCGCCGCGCGGGCGCCGTCCACATGGTCCAGCAGCCAGGCGATCTTGGGGCCGGAGAAATAGGTAGCCAGGGGCAGGCCGGTAGCGGCGCGGAACCGGTCCTGGCCCTCGGCCCCGCCCAGCTTGCGGATCAAGGCGTCGGTGCGGGTGTCCTGCCAGACGATGGCGTTGTGGATCGGCCGGCCGGTGCGCCGGTCCCACAACAGAGTGGTCTCGCGCTGGTTGGTGATCCCCGCCGCGGCCAGGTCGCCGCGCTGCAGCCCAGCCTTCGCCAGGGCGCCGCTCACCGACTGCTCGACCTTGGCCCAGATCTCGGCGGCGTCGTGTTCCACCCACCCCGGCCTGGGGAATATCTGCCGGTGCTCATGCTGGTCCGCGGCGACGATCCGGCCCTGGGCGTCGAAGATGATGCACCGCGAAGAGGTGGTGCCCTGGTCGATCGCTGCAACGCATTGGGTCATGTCAGCCCCTTTTTTGAGCAAGATTGATCCAATTGGTCGGGTTTAGGAAGGCCTCGATCCAGCATTTCGCCGCGCCTTGGAGGTCGAGTTTTGCGCATCTGTAAACCTGACTTCAACAGAAGGCCGCCATAGTGACCGCTCAGCTCGTCTCCCCGGGGCCCGATGCAGTCGCTATCGCGAAGATTCCTCATTGGCGTGGGCCTGACCGCCCTGATCATCACCGCCCTCGGGTCGGTGGGCGCCTTTGTGGGATTCCAGCGCGAGCTGTCCCAGCGTCAGATCAGCTATCTGATGGACTATGTGGCTGAGCGCAGCACCAATGTGGACCGGCGGTTCACCACGCTGGCCGCGGCGCAGCAGGCCGCCGCTCACGATCTGGATCGCCGCCTGGACGCCGCCGATCCGGCGGCGGTGAGCCACCTGCTGGATGAGCACTATCCGCGCCAGCCTGACGGCACCCGGCGCAGCCGCCCCGAGGCCTTCGACGGCAAGCTATCCGCGGATGGCGAGTTCATCTACGGCATGGGCGCCTTCATCGGCCATGCCGATCAAATGAGCGCCCAGGACCGGGCCGCCTTCGCCGCCGCCTTCGACGTGGTCAGCGATTTCGGCCGGGTGATGCGCGGCGCCTATGACAACTTCTATTTCTTCACGCCGCAGACCCGGCTTGTGATGTTCGGCCCCGATCGGCCCGACCACCTGATGTTCTATCGCCACGACGCCCCGGCCGATCTCGACATCAGTCAGGAGCAGATCGCCCAGCTGACCCTGCCGGCGGCCGATCCGCAGCGGGCCATCCGCTGCACCAGCCTGCAGCGGCTGCTGCAGGACAATCACGGGGAGCGCATGGCCACGGCCTGCATCACCCCGGTCTATAATCACCAGCACTATGTGGGTTCATTCGGTTCTTCGATCGACCTGACCGGCTTCTTCCTCGACGCGGTGCGCCATTCGGTGCCGGGGGCCACCAGCCTGGTGGTCACCAGCGACGGCCAGCTGATCGCCTCGCCCGAGTTCGCCAAGCAGGGCTCACCGACCCCCGAGACCATCGCCCGCTATGAGCATCAGCTGGGCCTGAAGGCGATCGCCCAGGCGGTCCACGCCGATGGGCGTCAGGTCGGGGTGCTGACCAGCCCCGACGGCCGCCAGATCGTGGCCTTCGGCCGCCTGGCTGGCCCTAACTGGTGTCTGCTCGAGCTTTATCCCAAGTCGCTGCTGCTGTGGTCGGCCTTCCGTTCGGCGGGCTGGGTGCTGGGGGTGGGGCTGATGGCGGCCGTGTTCCAGACCTTGATCATCATGGGCCTGGCCCGGCGCACCATCGTCGATCCGCTCAAGAGCCTGGCCAACAGCTGCACGGCCGAACCGGTGCGGCCGGCCGTGGCCGCTGCGGTGGCGGCGGCGGAACGGCGCCAGGACGAGATCGGCGTGCTGGCCCGCGCCCTGGCCGACGAACGGCTCAAGGCCGAGACCCTGCTGGCCTCGTTGGAGGAGCGTGTGGCCGCACGGACGGCCGAGCTGGAGCGGGCCAACACTGAGAAATCACGCTTCCTGGCCAATATGAGCCACGAACTGCGCACGCCGCTCAATGGGGTGATCGCCATCTCCGACGCCCTGGCCCAGCGCCAGCGCACCAAGCGCGACCGCGAGCTTGCCCAGCTGATCGTCTCCTCGGGGCGCCTGCTGGAGCAGGTGCTGACCGATATCCTGGACTTCTCCAAGATCGAGGCGGGCGAGATCACCCTGGCCGACGAGGTGGTCGACCTGCGCGCGGTGGTCGAGCGGATCGCCGAGCTGCACCGCGCCGCCGCCGAGGCCAAGGGCCTGGCCCTGATCTGGCGCGTGGCGCCCGAGGCTCAGGGGACCTACCGTGGCGATTCCGTGCGCCTGACCCAGGTGCTGTCGAACCTGCTCAGCAACGCGGTCAAGTTCACCCAGGCCGGCTCGGTGATCCTCACCGCCGAGGCGCGGGATGAGGGGCTGTTCTTCTCGGTGGTCGACACCGGCATCGGCTTCGACGACGCGGTCAAGGCGCGGCTGTTCCGCCGTTTCGAACAGGCCGACACCTCCATCCGCCGCCGGTTCGGCGGCACGGGCCTGGGCCTGGCCATCAGCCGCTCGCTGGTGGAGCTGATGGGCGGCCAGATCGACGTGGATTCCGCGCCGGGCTACGGCTCGGCCTTCCATTTCACGCTGCCCCTGGTGCGGGCCCAGGCCGAAGCGCCGCACGAGGAGGCCGAGGCCGAGCCCGCGATCGAGCTCGCCGGGGTGCGCATCCTGCTGGCCGAGGACCATCCCACCAACCAGAAGGTCATCCAGCTGATCCTCGAAGCGGTGGGCGTGCATCTGGACATCGTCGAGAACGGCGCCCTGGCCTTGGACCGCGTCCGCGCCGAGCCCTACGACCTGGTGCTGATGGATATGCAGATGCCCGAACTGGACGGGCTGTCGGCGACCATGGCCCTGCGCGCCTGGGAGGCCGAGGCCGGCCGCGCGCGCCTGCCGGTGATCATGCTCACCGCCAACGCCCTCGACGAACATGTGCGCTCCAGCCTGGAGGCCGGCGCCGACGAGCACCTGAGCAAGCCGATCCGGCCCATGGCGCTGATCGAGGCCATCGCCCGGCGGTTGCCTCAGGCGCCTGAGGCCGAGGCCAACGCGGCCTGATCATCCATCGTTCTCCCTATGGGAGAAGGTCAGTCAGTTCACCCGCTGTTGCGCAGGCCCGCGGCGATGCCGTTGATCGACATGTGAATGCCCATGCGCACCCCCTCATCGGCCTCGCCGGCGCGATAGCGGCGCAGCAGTTCGACCTGCAGCACGTTCAGCGGGTCGATATAGGGCAGGCGCACGCGCACCGACTGGGCCAGGCGGGCGTTGGCCTCGACCAGTTCGGTCTGGCCGGTGATGGCCAGCACCGCCTCCAGGGTGGTGCGCCATTCGCTGTGGATGCGGCCGAACACCTGGGTCGCCAGGTCGCGGTCCTCCACCAGGCCGGCATAGCGGCTGGCGATGGGCATGCTCGACTTGGCCAGCACCATCTCCAGATTGGCCACCACCGACTTGAAGAAGGGCGAGGTGGCGTAGAGCCGGCTCAGCCGGTCCAGGGCGTCCGGCGTCTTCTGGCTGACCGCGGCCACCGCCGAGCCGAAGCCATACCAGCCCGGCAGCATCACCCGCGACTGCGCCCAGCTGAACACCCACGGAATGGCCCGCAGGTCCTCGATCTTGCTGGAGGCGGTGCGCGAGGCCGGGCGGCTGCCGATCTTCAGGTCGGCGATCTCGCCCAGGGGCGTGGACTGGCGGAAATAGACCTCGAAATTGGGCGTGCCATAGACCAGGTCGCGATAGGCCTCGCAGGCCGTGCCGCTGAGGGCGGCCAAGAGCTCGGCGTCCGGGCCGTCGGCGGCGTCGTTGGCGTGGGCGCAGCGGGCCAGGAGTGAGCCGGCGACGATCGTCTCCAGGCTGAGCAGGCCGGCCAGGGGATGGCCATACTTGCTGGCCACCACCTCGCCTTGCTCGGTGATGCGGATGCCGCGCGACAGGGCTTCGGTGGGCAGGGCCTGGATGGCCTCGAAGCTGGGGCCGCCGCCGCGGCCCACGGCGCCGCCGCGGCCATGGAAGGTGCGCAGGCCAACCCCGCGCGAGGCGAACAGGGTCGCCAGGCTGTTGATGGCCGAGCGGATCTCCCAGTTGGAGGTGAGGTAGCCGCCGTCCTTGTTGCTGTCGGAATAGCCGATCATCACTTCCTGCAGGTCGTCCTGTCCGGCCACCAGGGCGCGGGCGACGGGCAGTTCGAAATAGGCGCCCATGATCTCGGCGCCGGCGCGCAGGTCGTCGACGGTCTCGAACAGGGGCACGATGCGCAGGTCACAGCGCGGCTTGTCGCCCGGCACGAACAGGCCGGCTTCCTTGAGCAGGATCGCCACCTCGAGCATGTCCGAGACGCTGGCGGCCTTGGAGATGACGTAGTTCTCCACCGCCCCGGGGCCGAAGCGCTTGCGCAGGCGGGCGGCGGCGTCGACCACCCCCAGCTCCTTGACCGTCTCGGCCGAGTAGTCGGCATAGGGCGAGCGCAGCACGCGCGGGCTGGTCAGCTCGGCGATCAGCACGGTCACGCGCCCGGCCTCGGGCAGGTCCAGATAGCCGTCGGCCACGCCGGCGCGGCCGAGCAACTCGGCCACAACACGCTCGTGCACGTCGGAGTTCTGGCGCAGGTCCATCACCGCCAGGTGGAAGCCGAAGCTGCTGACCGCCTCGCGCAGGTCGGCCAGGCGGCCCTGGGCCAGGTCGGCGCCGCCGCCGGCGGCCAGGGAGTGGGCCACCACCTCCAGGTCGGCCTTCAGCGCCTCGGGATCGGGATAGGGCTCGGCCGGCAGGTTGGCCGGGCGGGTGGGCGGACGGCCCAGGATGTTGGTGCGGGTCGCGGCCAGGCGGGCGTAGCAGCCCACCAGCGCGCGCCGGTAGGGCTCGTCGTCGCGCCGGTCGCTGTGGTCGCCGCTGGCGCCGGCCAGCTCGGCCAGTTGCGGGGTAATGGCGGCGAAATCGGCCGACAGCGACAGCTCCGCGCCCAGGGCGTGCAACTCGTCGAGCATGTAGTCCATGGCCAGCGCACCCTGATGGGTGACGGCGTATTCCAGGGTGTCGGCGTTGACGAACGGATTGCCGTCCCGGTCGCCGCCGATCCAAGAGCCGACCTTGACGCAGGGCGCCATGGGGCCTTCCAGGCCCAGCAACCGCGCCAGGCGCCGCTTCAGCACCGGCAGCTGCGGCAGGAAGGTCAGCTTCATGAACGAGGCGACGTTGTCGATCTCGTCCGTCACGTTCAGCCGCACCGGACGCAGCATGCGCGTCTGCCACAGGGTGCGGATCTCGCGCTTCAGCTCGGACTCGTTTTCCTCGCGGTCGGCGGGGCGCAGGCGGCCATCGCCGCGCTCCAGCCGTTCGGCGATGGCCAGCTCCCGATCGAGGATGCTCTTGCGCCGCACCTCGGTGGGGTGGGCGGTCAGCACCGGGGTCAGCACCGCCTGGCCGAGGAATTCGGCCGCCGCCTGGGACGAGACCGCATGGCTTTCGCCCAGCTGGGCGAAGGGGTCCTGGCCGATGCTCTGCCGGCGCGCCTGATGGTCGTCGGCGATATTGGCCAGCTGGGAGAAGATGGCGAAGCCGCGGATCAGCAGCCGGGCCTGGTCCAGGGTCAGCTCCTGCAGCAGGCGCTCCAGCTCGGCGTCCGGCTCGCCCATGCGCTGCGCGTCCACCGAACGGCGGCGGATGGCCTCGATCAGTTCGAAGACCTGGGGGCCTTCCTGGTCACGGATGACGTCGCCGAGCAGACGTCCCAGCAGGCGCACGCCGCGCCGGCCATCGGCGATGGGGGGTTGGGGCTCGGTCATGGCGCTCCACGCGGTTGACGTTAGGGCAAGCGGTTCAACGTCCGCCTAGCCGGGTCCTGGGCCGCTATCAATGGCGCGGCGCCAGGAACTTCACCATCGCCAACCCTGTAAGGGCCAGCGTCGATGGTTCCGGCGCCCCGGTTGCGGCGCGCAGGGCGGTACGCAGACAGGGGCGCCTGTTTTTGGTGCAGGCGCCCCTTACCGCAAGACGACAGGAATAGCTACGGCCGATCCCTGGGTGGGATGGCGGCGATCTGCTGCGGGCTGAGCTTGGTGATCGACTTGATGAACAGCGGTTCTTCGGTGCCGTGGCCTTCAGAGATCGACAGCTGCAGGTCGATGGGGTCGCAGACGCTGTTGTCGCCGTGGACCCGGTTGATCAGGTGGCTGTCGGGCCAGGTCAGCATGTTGGAGCTGCTGGACAGGTCGAGCTGATAGACTTGGTTGATGCGCACGCGAAGGTAGAGGGTGTGGTCGTTAGGCGCGTGCCAGCCGTCCCATTCATTGAGGAAGAAGCAGGACGACTGCTTGTTGGGCGTGGGGTCGGCGGCGGCGGAGCCGGCGATGGCGGCCAGGGCGCAGGCGCCGAGTGCGACCCGGGTCAGAGTCTTGAAGACGGACATGGCTGTTCCCTCTCGGGTCCTTCTGAAAAAACGTCCCTCCGGAAAGGACATTGGGCCGAAGCCTGCGTCTGTCAACTGGCGCCTGGAGCAGAACGAGAGAAAGTGTGATGCGCCTTTCCTTCCGCATTCCTCCCTATATTTCAAAGGCGACGCCCCATTTCAAAGACGAAGCCCCAGGCGCGGGCCCAACCAGACGGTGAGGGCGTAGAGCGCCATGGTCAGGGCGCATCCGACGCCGATCGCCGGCCAGAAGCCGACCCCTCGGCGCAGCAGGGCCGGGATCAGCAGGAACATGGGCAGGGACGGCAGCACGAACCAGAAGGTGCCCTCGGCATGGGCGGCCATGCGCACCGGATCATGGGTGTCGCGCCACAGCCAGATCATGCCCAGCACCGAGACCAGGGGCAGGGAGGCGACCAGCCCGCCCAGGCCCGGATAGCGCTTGGCGATCTCGGAGACGGCCGCGACGATCACCCCGGAGATGGCCGCCTTGATCGCGAGATAGAGCATGGACTTCTCCTGGGCCGGAAACCGGCTTCCCCTTTTTTCCGGCACGCTTTAGCAAGGCGCAGCTACAGCGCTTGGAGCGCCACATTGAACGCCGAACCCCCCTCGCCCAAGCGCAAGTCCTGGTGGTCGTGGATCAAGATCAGCGAGGTGGTCGGCGTATTGGCCCTGGTCATCGCCGCCCTCGGCTTCTGGGACACCCATACCGAGCGCAAGCTGAGCGACCGTGAGCGCCAGGCCGCCGAGCAGCGGGAGATCGCCGCGCCCGCCTTCGTGCTGATCGGCTCGGCCAGCGACGACGGGACCCGCATCGTCCTGCGTCCGGCTCACGAGGACCAGGTGGTGCAGAACCAGACCTTCGTCTTTCCCACCCAAGTCCGCACCGATCCGGTGGAGACCACCGGCGACGCCCGCATCGAGGTGGGCTGGGTCGAGCAGGGCCTGCGCCGGCTGGGCGGGGGCAAGGCCACACCTGGCGACCTGCGCCTGCCGGTGGGCGTCTCCACCAGCTATCTGGTCGACGGGGACGTCAAGGCGGACCAGTCGATCTACGATATCGGTTATCGGCGCGAGCCGCGTTTCCTGCGTCCGGACCGGGTGGTGCTGGAGGGGCTGTCGGTGGCGCGCCGCGGCGTCCCGGGCGACCTGAAGACGGCGGTTGAGCAGGTGTTCAAGGCCCGCCAGCCCCAGGAGGCGACCAATCCATGAGCCAGGCGCGCGTTCCCGAAGCCCTGTCCCTCGACCAGATCCACATGGCCGCCGCCCGCATCGCCGGCCATGTGGCGCGCACCCCGCTGGCGCCGCTGATCCCGCAGGGGCTGCGGCTGAAGGCTGAAAGCCTGCAGCCCATCGGCGCCTTCAAGCTGCGCGGCGCCTTCAACGCCATCCTGTCGCTGAGCGACGAGGAACGCGCCCGCGGGGTGATCGCCTTCTCCAGCGGCAACCACGCCCAGGCCATCTCCTACGCCGCCGGCAAGCTCAAGGTGCGCGCGACGGTGGTGATGCCCGCCGACGCCCCCCGCGCCAAGCTGGAGGGCACGCGCCGCTGGGGCGCGGAGGTGATCACCGTGGGCGCCAGCAGCGCCGAGCGCGCCGCTCAAGCCATGGCCCTGGCCGAGGCGCAGGGCTACAGCCTCATCCCGCCCTTCGACGCCTGGCCGATCATGCAGGGCACGGCCACCATCGGCCTGGAGATCCTGGCCGCGGCGCCGGACGTGGAGACGGTCTATGTCCCCGTCTCCGGCGGCGGCCTGCTGGCCGGGGTGTCGGCGGCGATCAAGCAACTGGCGCCGCAGGTGCGGGTAGTGGGGGTCGAGCCGGAGCTGGCCAACGACGCCTATCTCAGCCTGACCTCGGGCGAGCGGGTGATGCTGAGCGCCGCCGAGACCGCGCGCACCATGGCCGACGGCCTGCGCGTGCAGCAGCTGGGCGAGCGCACCTGGCCGGTGATCAAGGCCTGTGTCGACGAGATCGTCACCGTCAGCGAGGCCGAGATCCGCGCCGCCATGCGCGCCATCGCCGCCGGGGCGCGCCTGATCGCCGAGCCCAGCGGCGCAGTGGCGACGGCGGGTGCGCTGAAGTGCGGCGCCGACCTGGGCCGCTCGGTGGCCGTGGTCAGCGGCGGCAATGTCGACCTGGAGACGCTGGCGGCGGTGTTCGGGGAAAGCCCCGACTAAATCAGGCTACCTTACCTTCCGTCTTCGCCGGGCCAAGTCTGGCGAAGACGGATGTCGGCAGTTATGCGCCCAGATGCGCCTCGATCAGCGCCGCCACCTCATCGGCTCGCGCGTGGGCCAGATCATGCCCACCGCCCTCGATCAGCTGCAGCCGCGCATCCGGCAGGCGGCCTAGCAGATATTCGCCCACCGAGGGCGGGCTGATCGGGTCGGCGGTTCCGAAGATCAGCAGCACCGGCTGGGTCACCTGGTCCAGGTGGTCGGAGAGGTCGATATCCAGGTCGCGCAGCCAGGTCGCGGCCGTGGGATAGGCGCGGTAATAGTCCGCGCGCCAGTCGATTGCGCCCAGCCGGGCCATGGGCGCGCCGGCCGAGGTGACGGTCAGCACCAGCCGGCGCACCTGTTCGGGCCGGCGCAGCAGTACGGTCATGGCCACCAGGCCGCCCATGGACTGGGCGACCAGGTCCACGGGCGCTTCACCCATCTGCCCCTCGACGAGATCGGCCAGGGCGTCCAGGCCGTCGACGCCAGCCTGGGGCGGCTGGTCGCCCAGGCCGGGCCAGGCGGGACGTATCGTCTCCCAGTCGGTGGGGAGGCGTTCGGCCACCGGGCGCCAGAAGTCCGGATCGGCGCCCGCGCCCGGCAGGAACAGGACGCGCGGGCGGCTCATGGGGCGGCGGTTGCGGCCGCCGCGGTGACGTCCAGTTGCGCCTTGAGCGGGTCGGGGCCGGCCTTGGCCTGGCCGTCGGCGGCGAAGTCGAGGATCTGGTCCTTGGCCGGGTCATAGCGCGGCCAGACGGGCAGGCCGGCGCCGTTCGGATCGCCGGTGAGGGCGAAATTGGCCCAATAGCGGTTGGCCAGATCGCCCACGGCGAGGTCGGCCGGGGTGGTGTCGGCGCCATAGCGGGCGGCGACCTGGTCCATCACATAGGGGATCTCGCTGGCGTGGTGGGCGCCGGTCCATTGGCCCTGGCGGACCTTGGCCACATAGCTGAAGCGGAATTCGTAGGTCGGCAGACCCTGGGCCGCCATGGTGGCGGCCACGAACCGCGCCGGCTCCAGCATCAGCTGATTGCGGCCCGCGGCGGCGTTGATCTGCTCCAGGCTGGCGGTTCCGGTGGGATCATAGGCGGCGCGGGCGGCGGCGGTGTCGGGGAAACCGGAGAAGGCCTCGTCCTTGGTCTTGGCCTTGAGGGCGCGGATGTCGTCGTTGTTGGCGCCGATCAAAACCGGGACCTTGGCCTCGCGGCCGGCAAGGTAGGCGGCCTGCGGGGCTTCGATCACCAGGCGGCCATCCTGCATCGGGCCGCCATAGGTGTCGGCCTGGGCGTCGGCGTTCATCAGGCTCATGCCGTTGCTGACCGTGGCGGCGGGCAGGGCGCGCAGGGCGGCCAGGGCGGCGGCGCCCGTCCCGCTGATCCCGTTGGCGCGGGCGAAGGTCACGCCCAGGTCCTCGGACGAGAGCTTGCCGGGCCGGTCGCGGTCCAGCAGGCGCGGGCCCGTCAGTGGTCCACGCCCGCCGCCCGATTCGATCATGGCTCGCTGAAACAGCCCCCGCGCCAGGGGCGAGGTCAGCAGCATGTGCACCGAGGCGCCGCCGGCCGATTCTCCGAACACGGTCACCTGGGCCGGGTCGCCGCCAAAGGCCGCGATGTTGCGCTGAACCCACTGCATGGCCGCGATCTGGTCCATGTAGCCGTAATTGCCCAGCTGGCCGTGATCGGGATTGGCGGCGGTGAGGGCCGGGAAGCCGAAGAAGCCGAACCGGCCGAGGCGATAGTTGAAGCTGACGAACACCAGGCCGCGCCGGGCGAAGGCCGAACCGTCATAGATGGCCGGCGAGCTACCGCCGTTGATCGCTCCGCCGCCATAGATCCACACGATCACCGGCCGCGGCTTGGCCGAGGGCGCGGTGGGTCGCCAGACATTGGCTGTCAGGCAGTCCTCGGTCGGCTCGGTGCGCAGCGGCGCGTCGTCCTCCTTGAACGGGGTCTGCATGCAGTCGTGGCCATAGTGGTCGGCGGCCTTGACCCCGGTCCAGGCGACCACCGGCTGCGGCGCGCGCCAGCGCAGGTCGCCCACCGGTGGGGCGGCGTAGGGGATGCCCTTGAACCAGGTGACGTCGCCGTCGACCACGCCGGAGACCTGGCCGCCCTCGGTGACGGCCGCTGGCGCGGACTGGGCGTGGGCGGCGCCCGCGGCGAGGAGCAGCGCGATGGCGAGGGGTGCGATGGCGCGCATGGAAAGCCTCCTGGGGTGATGTCGTTCTGTCCCTCTCCCATGGCGGGAGAGGGATGGGTTCAGGCCTAGCCTGGGAAAGCGAGGGGACTCAACCACGACCAATGGCTTGCAGAGCCCCGAAACTCACGTCTTCGAGATTATCCACCTCGTTGTTCCAACGCCGCCCGCTCCGGATAGAGCGACAGCAGCCCCGCCTCGTCGGCGAGACATAGCCCGCGCTCGGTGATCAGCCCGGTGACCAGGCGTGCGGGGGTGACGTCGAAGCCGTAGTTGGCGGCGGGGCTGCCTTCGGGAGCGATGTCGACCGCCACCAGTTCGCCGCCGGCGGCGCGGCCGGTGATGCGGGTCAGCTCCAGCGGATCGCGTTGCTCGATGGGGATCTGGGCCACCCCGTCGGTGAGGGTCCAGTCGATGGTCGAGCCGGGCAGGGCGACGTGGAAGGGCACGCCGTTGTCGGCGGCGGCCAGGGCCTTGAGATAGGTGCCGATCTTGTTGGCCACGTCGCCGGTGCGGGTGGTGCGGTCCGAGCCGACGATGACCAGGTCCACCTGGCCGTGCTGCATCAGGTGGCCGCCCACATTGTCGGCGATCAGCGTATGGGCCACGCCCTGCTGGCCCAGCTCGAAGGCGGTGAGCGAGGCGCCCTGGTTGCGCGGGCGGGTCTCGTCCACCCACACATGCAGGTCGATCCCGGCGGCCTGGGCGGCGTAGATGGGGGCGAGCGCCGTGCCCCAGTCCACCGTGGCCAGCCAGCCGGCGTTGCAGTGGGTGAGGATGTTGACCGGGCCGCCGCCGCGCCGGGCCTGGATATCCCGGATCAGCTTCAGGCCATGCTGGCCGATGGCCTGGCAGGCGGCCACGTCCTCGTCGCAGATGCGGGCGGCCTGCGCCTGGGCGGCGGCGTGGCGCTCGCCGGGCGGCAGGGATTGGACGGCGGCTATGACCTCGCCCACGGCCCACGCCAGGTTGACGGCGGTGGGGCGGGCGGCGCGCAGGGTCTCGGCGGCGCGGGCCAGGGCCGCGTCCGAGGCGTCCTCGCGCAGGGCCAGGGCCAAGCCGTAGGCGGCGGCGGCGCCGATCAGCGGCGCGCCGCGCACGGTCATGGCGCGGATGGCGTGGGCGGCGTCGGCCAGGGTCTTCAGCCGCACCACCTCGACCCG
>FTAL01000152.1_pt1 | contig 15894 bp, 16 predicted proteins | sample 1639081 | NCBI WGS metagenome assembly FTAL01 (sample SAMEA3914812, study PRJEB12502) | metagenome | biome: forest; material: soil | place: Canada | collected 2011-07-07 | depth 0.1 m | reverse complement strand
CCGGCTGGAGACCAATCCGCGCTTCGCCGCCATCGCCCGGCCGGCCAACGCCGCCATCCTGGTCAAGCTGCGCATCGACATGGAGGATCGCGGCGGCCGTATCGAACTCTTGCTGCCCTACGCGACCCTGGAGCCCATCCGCAAGATGCTGCTGCAGCAGTTCATGGGTGAGAAGTTCGGGCGCGACAATATCTGGGAAGGCCACTTGGCCACCGAGCTCTGGACCACCCAGCTGGACATCCACGCCGTGCTCGACGAGCAGCAGGTCAACCTGAAGAAGGTGCTCGACCTCAAGGTCGGCGACACCCTGATCCTCAACACCACCTCCGACAGCCTGGTGGAACTGCGCGCCGGTTCGATCGTGCTGACGCGCGGCCGCATGGGCCGGCGGAATCACAATATCGCGGTGCGGGTGGAGGCGCCGCTGTCTCCGGCGGCCAAGACGGCCATCCAGAGGGGCTCATGAGCACCATCGCCATCGCCATGAACCTGTTGCTGGCCGGCCTGCTGGTCGTGGCCCTGATGTTCGGCTGGATGCTCAACCGCCGGCTCAAGGCCTTGAAGGACAGCCACGCCGGCTTCGCCGACTCGGTCGCCATCCTCGACCGCGCCGCCCAACGCGCCGAACTGGGCCTGGCCGAGCTGCGCAGCGCCACCGAACAGGCCTCCGACCTGCTGGCCAGCCGCATCGCTAAGGCCCGCGACCTCAGCGATGATCTGGAGCGCCTCACCGCCCGCGGCGCCGCCGTGCTGGAGCGCCGCGACGCCGCTCGCCCCGCCGCGCCCCTGTCGCCCCGCGCCCTGGCCGATCAGATCGCCGCCGAGCGCGCCCAACTGCGCGGCGCGCACACGCGTCCGGCGCCGCAACCGGTCGCCCATCCCGCAGCGCGGCCGGTCGTCCTGCCGCTGGAGCGCACACCCTTCCGCGCCGAGCGCACGGCCTTCGACCAGGAGGCAGACCGCGCCCGCGCCGCCCAGTTTCCGCTGACCAGCGAGGAGGAGGCCCTGGCGGCCGCCGAGACGCTGATCCTGCGCCTGTCCCAGGCCGAGGCCCTGACTTCGGACGAGCCGCCGCGCTACGCCGCCCACACCGCGCCGCGCGCCGCAACCCCGAGCCGCCGGCCGGCGCCCGCGCCGGAACCGGAATTCTACGAGCCCCAACCCCAGGTCCAGGCGCGCCCCAATCCCCGCTCGCGCGCCCTGGTGGACGATGATCTGTTCGACACGCCGCTCGGCGGCGGTCGGCTTCGCGCTTTTGACGGAGGCCGCGCCTGATGCCCGCTCCCCGGATCCTGCCCCTGGTCGCCGTAGCCATCGGCGGCGTGCTCGCCGTCAAGGCTATCTCTGGCGCGCCGCAACTGATCTCGGCCACCAGGGCCTTCGCCGAGGACGCCGGCCTGCCCAAGAGCAGCCAGTCCTCGGCCATTCCCGGCCTCAGCACGGCGGCGTCCGCGGCGCCTGCGGCGGCCAAGGCCGCGCCCGCCGCCTGCGCCCCCACGGCCGCCGAGCTGGCCAAGGAGGCGGGTCTGTCTCCGGCCGAGCTGCAGGTGCTGCAGACCCTGAGCAATCGCCGCGGCGAGCTGGACCAGCGCGCCACCGACCTCGACACCCAGGTGCAGCTGATCGCCGCCGCAGAGGCCAAGCTGGACAACCGCATCCAGGAGATGAACGGGGTCAAGTCCGACATCCAGGCCCTGCTGGGCCAGGCCGATCAGCAGGCCCAGGCCGAGACCGACAGCCTGGTGCGGGTCTACGAGGCGATGAAGCCCAAGGACGCCGCGGCGCGCATCACGCTGCTGGACGACAGCGTGCGCCTGCCCATCGCCGCCAAGATGAAGGAGCGCAGCCTGTCGGCGGTGCTCTCGTTCATGACCCCGGAGGACGCCAAGGCCCTCACCGAGAAGCTGGCCAAGCGGGTCAGCGGGGCGGCGGCCATCTCCAACGCTCAGGCGGCCCTGAACCCGCCGCCCGCGCCGCCGGCCGCAGCCTCTGCTCAAGGCTCCGCGCCGGGCGCCGATCAAACCGCCGCCGCCGATCCCAACGCCGCCCCGGCAAAGCCCGCCGCCAAGCCGCGTCGCCACGCCGCCGCGAAGCCGCACAAGCCGGCGCCGGCGGCGGCCGACAGCTCGGCCGGCTGACGCGATGAACCTGAAGGCCCAGCTCCGGTCCGGCGTGGCGGCGATCTGCATCGCCCTGCTCGCCGCGCCCCCGAGCGGGCTGGCCGAAGTCAAGGCCGTCGCGCATGCCGGCGGCGCGAGCGTGCAGGTGGCCGAGGCCAAGGACTTCTCCCGCATCGAATTTCGCGGCGGCGGCCATATGGCCGTCCATCGCGACGGCCAGACCCTAGTCCTGCGCTTCGGCCGCTACTTCAAGCCGGACATGAGCCATCTGCGGGTGGATCCGCCCCGGTGGCTGAAGAGCGCCGATGACGCCAAGGTCGGCGGCGGTCTGCAGATCACCCTGACCCTGGACGATGACGCCGACGCCAAGGCTGGCGACGGCGATGGGGTCAGCTACGTCAACCTGTTCGCCTCCAAGGCGGCCAAGAGCGCCGAGCTGGTTCCCCCGCCGGCCGCGCCCGCCCAGACGCCGGCCGAGGCGGCCGCGTCGGCCACGCCCGTCAAGCTGGTTCCGCCCGCCCGCCCCAACGCCGCCCCGGCCTCGGGCGTGGTCAAGATGACCGCCGAGATGAGCAGCGGCCACGTGCTGCTGCGCTTCCCCTGGAAGTCGCCCCTGGGCGCGGCCGTGTTCCGCCGCGGCGACGCCATCTGGATCGTGTTCGATTCCGTGGCCCGCCTCGACCTCAGCGCCGCCCCGCACGGGTTCCGCCAGGCTTCGGGCATGCGCGCGGTGCAGGGCGCCGACTATTCGGCCGTGCGCATCGACGCGCCGCCGGACATCACCGCCGTGGCCATAGCCGAGGGTCCCACCTGGACCGTCGCCCTGGCCTCGCATGACGACAACCTGCCCGAGGCCATCAAGGTGGGGCGTGACCCGACTTCGGCCCTGCCGGGGCTCAGCATCACCATGGCGGGGGCCACCAAGGTGGTCTGGCTGGACGATCCGGTGGTGGGAGACCGCCTGGCCGCGGTCACCGCCCTGGCGCCGGCCAAGGGCATGATCGCCCGCCAGGCCTTTGTCGACATGACCTTCTTGCCCACCGCCCAGGGCCTGGCCATCCAGCCTGAGCGCGAGGACCTGACCGTGGCCACCGACGGCGACGTGGTGGCCATCGGCCGTCCGGGCGGCCTGGAGCTGTCAGCCAGCTCCGCCGCCGGCCAGGTCGCCGCCAAGGGCCAGACCGCGGCCGAGCTGGCCTCGCCCCAGCCTGCCTCGCTGCCGGGGCTGGTGGAGTTCGACGACTGGTCCAAGACCGGCTCCGACGGCTTTTTGCCGCGCTACGACGCCCTGCAAGGCGCGGTGGCCGATGAGATGTCCCGGGGCAAGGACGCGGGGGTCAAGGCGCGCATGGCCCTGGCCCGGTTCCTGATCGGCTCGGAGCTGTCCTTCGAGGCCATCGGCGTGCTCGACATGACCGGCAAGGCCGACCAGATGCTGCTGGGCGACGCGGAGTTCCGCGGGTTGCGCGGGGCGGCCAAGGCCATGAGCGGCCGCTACAAGGAGGCCCAGGCCGACCTGGCCGCCGGCATGCTGGGCGACGATCCCGCCAGCGCCCTGTGGCGCGGCTATGTGGACGAGAAGCTGGGCCAGCACAGCGAGGCGCGCCAGCAGTTCGCCGCCGGCGCTTCGGCCCTGTTCGAGTTCAACACCAAATGGCGTGGCCGCTTCGCGCGGGCCAACGCCGAGGCGGCCATCGAGATGAACCAGTTGCCGGTGGCCGACGTGGCCATCGACGACGCCCTGCGCGGCCAGGACGATCCGCAGGAGCTGCTCGCCACCCGTCTGGTCCAGGCGCGCCTGTTCGAGGCCGAGGGCCAGAAGGCGCGGGCGCTCAAGCTCTACGACGTGTTGTCCCAGGCCAGCGAGCCGTTCCTGTCCACCCCGGCGGAGCTGCGCGCCACCCAGATTCGCCTGGACCTGGGCCAGATCGCGCCCATGCAGGCGGCCGACATCCTGGAAGGGCTACGCTATCGCTGGCGCGGCGACGCCACCGAACTGGATACGGTGCGCGCGCTGGGCCAGCTCTATTTGAACATGGGCCGCTATCGCGAGGCGCTCGAAGCCTTGCGCTCGGCCGGTCAGCGCCTGCCCGACCTGCCCGAGGCGACCCAGGTGCAGAACGATTTGAACAGCGCTTTTCGCACCCTTTTCCTGGGCGGTCAGGCCGATGGCCTGCAGCCCGTCCAGGCTCTGGCCCTGTTTTACGACTTCAAGGAACTGACCCCCATCGGCGCCGATGGCGACCAGATGGTGCGGCGCCTGGCCCGGCGGCTGGTGGACGTCGATCTCCTGAGCCAGGCCGCCGACCTGTTGAAATACCAGGCCGACAACCGCCTCGAAGGCGTGCCGCGGGCCGAAGTGGCCACGGACCTGGCCACCATCCAGCTGATGAACCGCCAGCCTGAAGCGGCTATCGAGGCGTTGAACGATTCGCGCAGCACCCTGCTGCCCGCGGCCCTCACCGCCCAGCGCCGGGTGATCGAGGCGCGGGCCTGGCTGGGCCTGGGCCAATTCGACCACGCCCTGGAGATCGTCGAGCAGGACCGCACGCCCGACGCCGGCGCCATCCGCGCCGAGGTGGCCTGGAAGAAGCACGACTGGGCCGGCGCGGGCGCGCAGTTCGAGCATATCCTAGGCGATCGCTGGCGTTCGCCCACCCCCCTGACCGAGGCCGAGGAATCCACCCTGCTGCGCGCGGCGACGTCCATGAGCCTGGCCGGAGACGATGCGAGCCTGACCCGCCTGCGTGGTCACTTCCAGGGCTTTATCGCCCAATCGCATTCGCCTGACGCCCTGAAGGTGGCCCTGTCAGGCATGAACGACACGGCCCTGACCAGCGCCGACTTCAGCCGCGCCGCGGCCGAGAACGACAGCTTCGCCGGCTGGGTGCAGGCGATGAAGGCCCGCTTCCGCGCTCAAAACGCTGGGGTGTAGGTGCAAGGCCCGCGGGGCGGGCCAAGCCCTCAACAACAGCGCGCGCAGGCCGCGTCCCGATTCTACAGGGCCATTCCCGGCGACGGCGCGGGGCGCGGGCCGAATCGGTTATCGCCCGTCTGACCCGGGGACAGGCTCAGCCACAGCAGGAACAGAAGATGGATGGTCACCGCCAGCGCCAGCAGCGCGGCGCCGATCCACATGCCGCCGATCATGGCGCCCAATCCCATCAGCAGATGGTCGGCGACGAAGCCGCTGGCCGCCGGGCCCAGGATGGAGGCCATCACCATCAGCCCGCCCAGGATCAGGCCGCCGACGCCGATCACCATGGGCGCCAGCTGTAGCCAGCCGGTGCGCCCCATGTCGTGCAGCCGCTTGGACAGCACGCAGATCCAGCAATAGAGCGACATCAGCCACAAAAGGCCGCCCAGCAGGGGCAGGACGTGGACCGCCAGGCCGGCGACCCACAGGATCGCCACAGCCAGCAGGAAGGGCTTTCGCCCGATCCGGCCCTCCGGCGTAAAGAACAGGTCGCTCCAATTCATGCTCTGGCCTCGATGCGGATCGGGCCATTCAATCACGGGGCGTGGCGTTTCGCCAAGCGGCTCAACTGATGCCCGGTCCGTGATGGAAGCTCTCCACCAGGCTGCCCGCCACCAGGCGCCAGCCGTCGACCAGCACGAAGAAGATCAGCTTGAACGGCAGGGACACCACCACCGGGGGCAGCATCATCATGCCCATGCTCATCAGCACGCTGGCCACCACCAGGTCGATCACCAGGAAGGGGATGAACAACAGGAAGCCGATCTCGAACCCGCGCTTCAGTTCCGAGATCATGAAGGCGGGCGTGATGACGTGGATCGGCAGGTCCATGGCGTGGGCGGGCTTGGGGATGCGCGCCAGTTGGATGAACAGGCCCAGGTCGTCGCGGTCCACCTGGCCGAGCATGAATTGCTTCACGGGGATGGACGAGGCGTTGAACGCCTGGGGCAGCTCCATCTGGTGATTGAGCAGCGGCTTGATTCCGGCGTCGTAGGAGGCCTGGAAGGTGGGGGCCATGACGATGGCGCTGAGGAACAGGGACAGGCTGATCAGCACCGCATTGGGCGGGCTCTGCTGCAGGCCGAGCGCCGTGCGCAGCAGGCTCAGCACCACGATGATGCGCACGAACGAGGTGGTCATGATCACGATCGACGGCGCCAGCGACAGCACGGTCATCAGCGCCGCCAGCTGGATCACCCGGTCGGTCAGGCCGCCGCCGGTGCCCAGATTGATGTTCAGCTGCTGCGCCGCGGCTATGGCCGGGAAGGTCAGGCTCATCAGGGTGGTCAGGGCCGCCAGGCCGGCCGCGTTGGACAGGTCCTGCGGCTGCAGGGCGCCGAACCGGCGCTTGAGGCGGGTGATGAGGGCGCGCATGGGTCAGGCCTCCGGCGATGCGGGGGATGGGGTGGGCGAAGAGAAAGAAGCGCCGGCGTGGGGCACCACTTGGCCTTCGCCCAGCAGCAACAGCCGCTCTTCGGCGTCGCAGCGCACCAGGACCAGCCGGCGGGTGGGATCCAGCACCAAGGTCTCGATCACCGCCAGCCGCCGCTCGGTGCGGCCGGTCTGAAAGCCCTGCATCCGGCGCAGGGTCTCCGGGCCGAAGCGGCGAAACGCCACCACGCAAAGGCCGACCAGGCCCAGGGTGACGGCCAGGGCGAGGGCCATTCTGGCGATGTCGAAAAGCAGCATGGGCCGGCTCTGAAACGCGGCCCTCCTGGGGTCGCCTCAGCCTGTTCTGCGCCGAGCTGCTTAATGGCGGATTAACCATGTTCCGTGCGCGCGGCATGGCCCGCGACAGGGCGCCGCAAGGGGGCGGCGGGACGTGGTTAATTGGCGATTAACCTTAACCGTTCATGTTTTCCCGGACATGGCCCTCGCAGACATCCCGCTGTTTTCGATGCTGAAAAGCCGCCTCGGCTATCTGTCCGAGCGCCAGCGGCTGATCTCGCAGAACGTGGCCAATTCCGACACCCCCGGCTACGCCCCGGAAGACCTCACCCCCTTCCAGGTCAAGGATATGCACCTCGACCAGAATGGCTCGGCCAGCCTGGGCGTCTCCGCGCCCCTGGCCCCGGTGATCACCCAGCCGGGCCATCTGGGCGGCGTGGCGACCCCCGCCCAGCCCTTCGCGCCGAACCAGACCGCCGATTCGGAGACCCGCCTCGACGGCAACAAGGTCGTGCTCGAGGAAGAGATGATGAAGATGACCGATGCGCGGATGAACTACGCCGCCACCATCGGCTTCTACGAAAAATCGATGAACATGATTCAGCTCGCCATCCGCTCGCCGGGTAAGGGAGCTTGAGGACCGGGGACATGAGACATGGCCGACAACTCCACCCCTGCCGCCATGGCGACCATGAGCGTCGCCGCCTCGGCCCTGCGCGCGCAGCAGGCGCGTATGCGGGTGATCGCCGAGAACATGGCCAATGCCGACTCGGTTTCGCAGACGGCCGGCGGCGACCCCTATCGCCGTCAGGTGCCGGTGTTCGCCCCCGTGATCCTGGCTGACGGCCAGCAGGGCGTGCACATGGCCCGCGTGGCGCCGGATCCCACGCCCTTTCGTGTCGAGCATCGACCGGGCGACCCGTCCGCCGACGCCCAGGGCAATGTGAAGCTGCCGAATGTCGACCCCCTGGTCGAAGCCATGGACATGCGCGACGCCCAGCGGGCCTACGAGGCCAATCTGAACGTGATCGAGACCTCGCGGTCGATGCAGAACAGCACCCTCGACCTGTTGAACAAGTAGGTTAGGTCTCAATGATCGCGCCACTCGCCGTCACTCGCGCCTATGCCGCCGTCCAGGCTCAGGCCGGCGCCCTGACTACCCAGGCCGCCTCGCTCAACCAGGCGGGCGGTGCGGGGGCGACCGGAACTGCGGCCCAGCAGGGGCCGGGGTTCGAGGACATCCTCAAGAACAGCATGAGCGATGTGGTGCAGAGCTCGCGCAACGCTGAAACCCAGATGATCAAGCAGGCCCAGGGCAAGGCCGACCTGATCGACGTGGCCACGGCGGTGCAGTCCGCCCAGTCCAGCCTGCAGACCGTGTTGGCCGTGCGCGACCAGGTGATCCAGGCCTACCAGAACATCATGGCCATGCCGATCTAGGTCTGGTTCAGGCTAGGCCGGGCTCAGGCCGGCATTCTTCAATGATGACGCAGGTTTGATCGAATCCGGTTGAGCCTTGTCCGCGCATATCCGCTTTGAAATCGCCGCGGCGCCCACCAAGCCTAGAAGACCGCGGTACTGCCCTTGGGCCTCGCGTGGCGAGCCCGCGGCCTTGTGACGGACGAATTCGCCTATGGCCGATCTGCTGGCCGACTGGACTGTACGACTCGCCTTGAGCTTTGTCGCCCTGACGGGCGGCGCGGCTGTGGTGCTGGCCGTATGGGCCAGGCTGAGCGGGCGCAGCCGCCAGGCGCGGATCGACGAGGAATGGGCGCGCCGGCGGCGCGAAGGCCTGTCGCGCTAAAGAGGCCTGTCGCGCTAAAGCCAGGCCCGTTACGGCTTATCGTTGGTCATCCTTGCTGTAGGGTGGGGCGATGACCGCGCCCCGGATCGAGTTGGCGGCCGTGACCAAGGCCTATGGCGCCGCCCACGCGGTGGCCGACCTGTCGCTGTCGATCCCCGCGGGCGCCTTCGTGGCCCTGGTCGGGGGCTCGGGCTCGGGCAAGACCACCTGCCTGAAGATGATCAACGGCCTGGTGACGCCTGACGGCGGAGAGGCGCGCATCGACGGCGCGGCGGTGGGCGCAGGCCCCGGCCACCTGCTGCGGCGGCGCATCGGCTATGTGTTCCAGGAAGTGGGCCTGTTCCCGCACCTGAGCGTGGCCGAGAACATCGCCATCACCCTCAAGCTCGAGGGCCGGCCCCCCGCCGAGCGGGCGGCGCGGGCGGCCGAGCTGCTGGCGCTGGTGGGTCTGCCGGCGGATTTCGCCGGCCGCCGGCCCCAGGCCTTGTCGGGCGGCCAGAGGCAGAGGGTGGGCGTGGCCCGCGCCCTGGCGGCGGGGCCGCAGATCATGCTGATGGACGAGCCCTTCGGCGCCCTGGATCCAGTGACCCGCGACGCCCTGGGCGGGGAATATCGCCGCCTGCACGAGCGGCTGGGCCTGACCACGGTCATGGTCACCCACGACATGACCGAGGCGGTGCTGCTGGCTGACCGCATCGTGGTGATGGCCGCCGGCCGCCTGCGCGCCGAGGGCTCGGCCGCCGACCTGGCCCGCAGCGACGATCCCGATGTGCGCGCCCTGATCGACACCCCCCGCCGCCAGGCCGAGCGCGTGCGCCAGCGGCTGGGAGCGGCGGAGTGAGCCCAAGGCTGGCGGCGGCCTTCGCGCTCTTGCCCGGCTATCTGGGCCAGCACGTGCTGCTCAGCGCCTCGGCCCTGGCCCTGGGGTTGGCGGTCAGCCTGCCCCTGGCGGTGGCGGCGCGCGAGCGGCCGCGCCTGCGCTGGGGGGTGATGACCCTGGCCGGCGCCATCCAGACCGTGCCCAGCCTGGCGCTGCTGGCCCTGTTCTATCCCCTGCTGCTGGCGCTCTCGACCCTGACGCGCTCGTGGCTGGGTGTGGGCTTTCCGGCCCTGGGCTTCCTGCCCTCGCTGCTGGCCCTGAGCCTCTATTCCATGCTGCCGGTGCTGCGGAACACCGTGGCGGGCCTGGCGGGCGTGGACCATGCCGTGCAGGAGGCCGCGCGGGGGGTGGGCATGACCGACCGCCAGCGCCTGTTGCAGGTGGAGCTGCCCCTGGCCGCGCCGGTGATCATGGCCGGGGTGCGCACGGCGGCGGTGTGGACCATCGGGGCGGCGACGCTTTCCACCCCCGTGGGCCAGACCTCCCTTGGCGACTACATCTTCTCGGGCCTGCAGACCGAGGACTGGGTGCTGGTGCTGTTCGGCTGCGCGGCCTGCGCCGGCCTGGCTTTGATGGTTGACCAGCTGCTGGGCCTGATCGAGCAGGGCGCCGCCAAGCGCTCGCGCGGTCGCGTCCTGACCGGCGCGGCCGGGCTGCTGCTAGGTCTCGCCTTGGCCGTCGCGCCCTTGGCCCGGCCGGCGGGACAGGGGCCGGCGGTGGTGATCGGGGCCAAGAACTTCTCCGAGCAATATATCCTGGCCGACCTGATGGGCGCACGCCTGGGGGCCGCCGGCTACCGGGTCAGCCAGCGGAGCGACCTGGGCTCGGCGGTGGCCTATCGCGCCCTGGCCGCCGGGGAGATTGACGCCTATGTCGACTATTCCGGCACCCTGTGGGCGGACCTGCTGCATCGCACCGACAATCCCCCTCGCGCGGCGCTGCTGGCCCAGCTGTCCCAGGCCTTGGCCGTCCGCGACCATGTGCGGGTGCTGGGCGCCCTGGGCTTCGAGAACGCCTACGCCCTGGCCATGCGCCGCGACCGGGCCCAGGCCCTGGGCGTGCGCAGCCTGGACGACCTGGCGCGCGTGGCGCCGGACCTGACCCTGGGCGCGGACCTGGAGTTCCTGTCGCGGCCGGAATGGGCGGCGCTGCAGGGCGCCTACGGCCTGCGCTTTAAGGCGCAGCGGCGCTTCCAGCCGACCTTCATGTACAAGGCCGTGGAGGACGGCGAGGTCGACGTGATCTCGGCCTTCTCCAGCGACGGGCGAATCGCCGCCGACGACCTGGTGGTGCTGGGAGACCCGCGCCGGGCCATCCCGCCCTATGACGCCATCATCCTGGTCTCGCCCCGCCGCGCGGGCGATTCGCGCTTTACCGGCGCGCTGCAGCCGCTGATCGGCGCCATACCGGTGGAGGCCATGCGCGCGGCCAATCTCAGCGTCGACCGCGACCGCGACAAGCTGACGCCGGCCCAGGCCGCCAGCGCCCTGGCGCGCCGGACCGGCGGTGAATCCTGACGCCGGCGGGAAAGTCTTAGCGCGCCATTAACCATATTCGCCGAGCCTTGGAGCCTGTCATCCGTGTCGGCGCCGAAGGCGCGTTTCAGTAGCGAGGTTTGGCCGCATGTCCGGAGCGGAAGTCTTGGACGTCGGGCGTGATGCGATCTGGCTGACCCTGCAGCTGTGCGCGCCGGTGCTGATGGTGGGGCTGATCGTCGGGGTGGCCATCGGCCTGCTGCAGGCCCTGACCCAGATCCAGGAGGCGACCTTGGTCTATGCGCCCAAGATCCTGGCCATCTTCGTGGCCCTGCTGGTGTTCCTGCCGATGATGGGCGCGCTGATGACCGGCTTCATGCATCAGATCGCCGCGCGAATCGCCTCGCTCTGACGCCGTGGAGCACTTCGCCACAGCACAGCAGGTCTGGGTGGCCGGGCTGATCCTGTTCCGGGTCGGCTCGATGGTCATGGTCATGCCTGGGGTGGGCGAGACCTATGTGCCGCCGCGCCTGCGCCTGTGCCTGGCCCTGCTAATCGCCCTGTGCCTGGCGCCCATCGTCGCCCCCAGCCTGCCCGCGCCGCCCGCCGACCTGGGCGGCATGATCGGCGCGGTGCTGAAGGAGGTGCTGGTCGGGCTGATGGTCGGCGCGCTGGTGCGCATCTTCATGTCGGCCCTGACCATGGCCGGCGAACTGGTCTCGCTGCAGACCACCCTGTCCTTCGCCCAGACCGCCAACCCCACCGAGGCCACGCCGGGCACCACGGTCAGCACCTTCCTGTCGATCCTGGGCTTCACCCTGGTGTTCGCCACCAACCTGCACGCTCTGTTCATCGCCGCCATCGCCCGCAGCTACACTCTGTTTCCGCCCACCAAGCCGGTGATGCTGAACGACGCGGCCCTGCTGGCGGCGGAGACGGTGGGCAAGTGCTTCGCCCTGGGCCTGCAGCTGGCCGCCCCGGTGGTGGCCTTCTCGCTGGTTTTCAACCTGGCCACCGGCCTGGTGGGGCGCGCCATGCCCCAGTTCCAGGTGTTCTTCGTCGCCACGCCCCTGACGCTGTTGTTCGGGCTGTCCATCTTCGCCTTGAGCCTTGGCGGGCTAGGCCTGGTGTGGATGCAGCACTATGACAGCTTCATGCAGCTCTTCATCTAGGAGCGCGGCGTGGCGGACGAAACCGGCGACAAAACAGAAGCCCCGAGTCAGCGGAAGATCGACGAGGCCCGTCGCCACGGCGATGTGGCCAAGTCGCCGGAGGTGGGCCAGTGGGCCTCGATGGCGGCGGTCACCACGGTCATCATCTGCATGGGCGGGTCCATGGCCCGCGACCTGGCCGCCAAGCTGCTCCCGTTCATCGACCATCCCGACGCCTTCGACATGGACGGGGGCAACCTGGCGCTGCTGATGCGCCAGGCCTTCCTGGCCGCCGCGCCGATCATCATCATCGTCATGTCCGCGGCCGCGGCGGCGGGGGTGGCCGGCAACCTGCTGCAGACCGGCTTCCTGCTCTCCGTCGATAAGCTGATGCCCGACGCCTCACGCCTGTCGCCGATGAAGGGGCTGGAGCGGCTGTTCGGCATCGACGGCCTGATCGGCTTCGCTAAATCGGTAGTGAAGATCGTGCTGGTGGTCGCGGTGGCCTGGATCTCGCTCAAGCCGCACCTGACCGAGTTCGAGAACCTTACCGGCGCCGAGCCGGTGGTGCTGCTCGACGTGGCCCTGGCCATGGTGCGGGCGCTGTTCATGGGCGTGCTGATCCTGTTCGGCGCCGGCGCCATCCTGGACTGGTTCATCCAGCGTATGCGCTTCATGAGCCGCATGCGCATGAGCAAGCAGGACATGAAGGAGGAGCATCGCCAGAACGAGGGCGACCCGCACATCAAGGCGCGCCTGCGCCAGATGCGCATGGAGCGCGCCCGCCGGCGGATGATGCAGAACGTGGCCAAGGCCAGCGTGGTGGTGATGAACCCGACTCACTACGCCGTAGCCCTGCGCTACGAGCCGGGCGAGACCGCCGCGCCGCAGTGCGTGGCCAAGGGCCTGGACAGCCTGGCGCTGAAGATCCGTGAAGTCGCCGAATCAAACGGCGTGCCGGTGGTGGAGAACCCGCCCCTGGCGCGAGCGCTCTATGCGTCGGTAGATCTGGATGAGAGCATCCCGCGGGAGCATTATGAGGCCGTGGCCAAGGTGATCGGCTTCGTCATGCAATCCAAGCGGCGCCGCGCCGGCCGTAAGCCAGGTCCCCAGGGTGGGGCGAAGGCTTTGGCCAAGGGCCCGGCGGCCATGCGGCCTTAACGGCCCGGAAAGCATGATCGCCCATCCCTAGGCAGGCGCCGCGTTCGGGGCGAAGCCTTGGTTGAGTTATCCTTATGCGTGATTCGTGGGGGCTCTCGCCCCATCCCCAGCGACAGGATTGGCCGGCCATGGCGCAACCGCTGGACCTCGACGGCCCAAAACCACGCCGCCTGGACCCCCTTGCGGCGGCGGTGGCGATCTTCTTCGGCATGGCCTTCCTGTTCGCGCTCTACCCCGCCATGCGCGCCGGGCCGGCCAGCATGGGCGGCCTCTTGCTATTGCTGGGCCTGGTGGGGGTGATCTTTTTCGCCGTCCTGGCCGTGCGCACCGGCCGCGGCCGCAGCGGCGAGACCGTGGAGACCGACCGGCAGTTCCTCGCCGCCCTGGTCGAGCCTGCGGCCCTGATCACGCCGGACGGCCGCATGCTGGAGACCAATTCCGCCTGGGACGCCGATGTCGCCGCGAGCTCGCGCCTGCCGCGCTCGACTCCCGCCAGCGGCCTGTTCGTAGCCCTCAACGCCGCGCGCCGGGGCGAGATCGGCTCGGCGACGATCGAATTGGACGAGGCCGAACGCGCCGTGGTGGTCACTCGCCTGGGCGCGCGCTGCTTCCTGATCCGGCTGGAGGCCGCGCGCACGGCTGTCCCGGCCGTCCCCGCCACGGCGGTGGCCGAGGCCGCGCCGACCGCCGCCAGCGCCCTGGACGCGTTCGCCGCCGCCGCTCCCTTCGGCGCGGCGCTGCTGGATGGTCCCGACCCGTTGACCGCCATCATCAGCCAGGTCAATCCGGCCATCCGCGCCATGACCGGCGGCGCCGATCCCTGTGGCGCGGGCCTGGCCTCGCTGATCGAAGCGGTGTCGTGGACCGACGCCTCGGAGCGAATCGCCGGTGGCCGCGCCGCTCCGGTGGAGGTGCGCCTGGCCCATGATCCCAGCCGCATCGCCCACCTCTATCTGACCCGCAACGGCGCGGGCTTCGTGGCCTATCTTGTCGACGTCTCCGAACAGAAGCAGATCGAGCTGCAGCTGACCCAGTCGGAGAAGATGCGCGCCATCGGCCAACTGGCCGGCGGCGTGGCCCACGACTTCAACAACCTGCTCACCGCCATCCAGCTGCGCCTGGACGAGCTGCTGCAGCGCCACTCGGTGGGCGACCCGTCGCACGAGGGCCTGATCGAGATCCGCCAGACGTCAGTGCGCGCCGCCGACCTGGTGCGCAAGCTGCTGACCCATGCGCGCAAGCAGACCGTGCAGCGCCAGTCGCTGGAGCTGGGCGAGCTGATCAGCGAGATCGAGGTGCTGCTGCGCCGGGTGCTGCGCGAGGACGTGCGGCTGGAGACCGACTACGGCCGCAACCTGCCCCTGGTGCGGGCGGACAAGAGCGAGCTGGAGACCGCGGTGATGAACCTGGCGGTCAACGCCCGCGACGCCGTGCGCGCCCAGGGCGGCGGGGTGGTGCGCATCCGCACCGCGCGCCTGTCCTACGCCGAGGCCAAGGCCCTGGGTTATGCCGACGACCAGGCCGGCGCCGTCGGCGAACTGGCCATGATCGAGGTCAGCGACAATGGTCCGGGCATTCCGCCGGACGTGATGAAGAACATCTTCGTGCCCTTCTTCACCACCAAGCCGGTGGGCGAGGGCACCGGCCTGGGCCTGGCCACCGTCTATGGCGTGGTCAAGCAGGCCGATGGCTGGATCCATGTGGAGAGCCCGCCGGGGAAGGGCGCGACCTTCCGCATCTTCCTGCCGGTCTATGTGGCGCCCGAAGGGGTCGCCCCTGCGCCGGCCCCGGCGCCCGCGCCGCGTCCGGTGGCCCGCGACCTGTCCGGCGCCGGCCGCATCCTGTTCGTGGAGGACGAGGACGCGGTGCGTATCGTCGCCGCCCGCCTGCTGCGCGCCCGCGGCTACGAGGTGATCGAGGCCGGCGACGGCGAGGAGGCGCTGATCCTGGCCGAGGAGCACGCCGGTGAGATCGACCTGCTGATCTCCGACGTGATCATGCCCGGCATGGACGGCCCGACGCTGCTGAAGAAGGCCCGCGGCTTCCTGGGTTCGGCCCCGGTGATGTTCATCTCCGGCTATGCCGAGGCGGAGTTCTCCGATCTGTTGGAGGACGAGCCCGACGTGACCTTCCTGCCCAAGCCCATCGACATCAAGACCCTGGCCGAGCGGGTGAAGCAGCAGCTGCAGGCGGCCTGAGGCGCCCGCGAAGCGAGCCTCGAGCATGACGTGGGTGGGGGATGCCAGGGAGAATCGCCGACGCTGATCGTCCGCCAGCGCCGTTTCTCCCAACTCCGTCATCCTGAGGGGTAGCGAAAGCGGAGCACATAGAGGCTCTCCGCGCGCGGCTTCACCTCGGTGGTCAGTTCGAACGTGTAGTTCCGCTCCGCCCCGCTTTGGACCTGCGTCGTGACGATCAGGTTGGTGACCCCGTGCGCGGCCTTAGGCTTGATGAAGAGGATGTTCTTCTCGGCCGCGACCTCCCAGGCCGTCGCATCGCCCACAGCGACATGGAGGATCGTTTCGCTATCGCCGAACAGGATCTGAGTTGCCGTGCGATAGACGCCGTTGATGTGCACCACCTGCAGCGGGTCATAGTCGATCGTTCGCACGCGCGGATCGGCCTTGCCCGGCGTCGGCGTCTCAACCGCCAACGCGG
>FTAL01000104.1_pt1 | contig 17174 bp, 16 predicted proteins | sample 1639081 | NCBI WGS metagenome assembly FTAL01 (sample SAMEA3914812, study PRJEB12502) | metagenome | biome: forest; material: soil | place: Canada | collected 2011-07-07 | depth 0.1 m | reverse complement strand
GTCATCGAGACCATGGCCGTCAGCGTGTGGAACATGTAGTTGCGCCCGACCTGGTCGGAGCCGTTGGCCAGGCCATTAGGGTGAGCCCCGCCGGCGGAGGCCTGCAGGATCACCGCCGTGTTCACCGCGCCCGCGGCCAGCACCACGATGTCGCCGCTCCAGCGCTCCTCGCCCTGGACGGTGTCGCACACCACCTCGGTGACTTGGCGCCCCGGCCCGTCGGTCTCCAGCCGCTTGACCTTGCGCCCGGTGAGCAGGGTCACGTTGGGCAGGGCCATCAGCGGCTCCACCGCCAGGGTGCGCGCGTCGGACTTGGCCTTGACCAGGCAGGGATAGCCGCCGCAGGTCTTGCAGCGGATGCAGGCCGAGGTGACCGGGTGGTCCTGGTCCAGGTTCACCCCCAGCGGCAATGAGAACGGCCGCCAGCCCTGGCCCTCGAAATGGGTCTTCAGCCGCTCCACCCCCGGATCGTGGCGCAGGGCGGGATAGGCGTAGGGCGGCTCGTCGCCGTTCTCAGTAGGATCGATCCCGCGCGCGCCATGCACCCGCCACAGGGTCTCGGCCTCGGCATAGTAGGGCGCGAGGTCGTCGAGCTTGATCGGCCATTCGGGGGAGATCCCGCCGGCGTGCCGCGTCTCCTGGAAGTCGCCCTTGCGCAGGCGCATCAGGGCCGCGCCGTAGAAGGTGGTGTTGCCGCCCACCCAGTAGTGGGTGTTGGGCACGAAGGGCCGGCCCTTGAGGTCGTACCAATGCTCCTTGGTGCGATATTTCTTGTCGATGAACACGGTCTTGGAGTCCCAGTTCTCCGCCTCGCGCGGCAGGTGCTCGCCGCGCTCCAGGATCAGGATCTTCTTGCCCGTGGGCGCCAGGCGCTGGGCCAGGGTGGCCCCGCCGGCGCCGCTGCCGATGATGATGATGTCGAAGGTGTCGGCCATGGGGTCAGGACTCCGGCTGGTATTTCTTGGCGCCCGCGCCGATGGCGGCGCGGACCAGGGCTTGGGGCAGGCGGCGCATCAGGAAGGCGGCGGCCTGGTTGTGCAGGCCCGGCACCACCACCACCCGGCCGCGAGCGACGCCGGCCAGGGCGGCGTCCACCACCTGCTGCGGGGTCTGGGCGAAGTGGCGCGGCTGGCGGTCGATCACGTGCTGGATGCCCGCCTGGGCGGCGAACTCGGTGGTGGTGAAGCCGGGGCACAGGGCGACGATGCGCAGGCCGTGGCGACGGTGCTCGGCGTCGAGGGCCTGGCTGAACTTGACCATCAGGCTCTTGGCCCCCGGATAGAGGCTGTTGCCGGCCACCCCCGGCGAGAAGGCGGCCAGGGAGGCGACATTGATGATCGTCCCGCCCCCGCGCTCCACCATGCCGGGGATCACCCCGTGGGCCAGGCCGCAGCCGGCCACCACCAGGGTCATCAGGAAATCGCGCTGGCGGTCCCAGGGCACGTCCACATAGGGCTGAGGCACGCCGAACCCGGCATTGTTGACCAGCACGTCGACGACCCGCCCGTGATCGGCGATCGCCTGCAGAACGGGCAGGTGCGCTTCGAAGCGTGACAGGTCGGCGGGGATGACCAGGGCCTCGATGTCGCAGGCGGCGTTGAGCTCGGCGGCCAGGGCCTGCAGCCGGTCGGCGCGGCGGGCGACCAGGGCCAGGTCAAAGCCTTGCGCGGCATAGGCCCTGGCGAAGGCCTCGCCCAGGCCGGCCGAGGCGCCGGTGACCAGGGCCAGGGGGCGACAGCCGTGCGTGGGCGCAGTGCGTCCCATCGCCTCACTGGACGCTGAGTCAGCCATCTGTTTACCAGTCCTCCCTGTATCCTTAACGGGTCTGACGCCGATTCCGGCTTGGACCTTTCGTTCTGGACGCATTTGCGGCGGCGCACCGGTATCCGCACCGACGGAAACGCTTCAGCTTGTGTTGTAGGCGCGCCGGCGTCAAACCCGGAGCCGAGTATCGGGGGCTTTCCCAATGGCCATGGCCTTGCCGTCGGACCTGATCGCCGCGACTGTGCAGATCGAGCAGGTGCTGCCCGATGGCGGCCGCACCATCGGCACCGGCTTCCTGGTCAGCGATCCCACCCCCGACGGCAAGCCGCGAACCGTGCTGGTCACCGCCAACCACGTGTTCAGCCGCATGCCCGGCAAGGAAGCCCACATCGGCTATCGCCTACAGGGCAAGGACGGCGCCTGGACCTTCGACCCGCAGCCCCTGACCATCCGCGCCGCCGACGCGCCCCTGTGGCGCCGCCACCCCAGCCGCGATGTGGCCGCCATCGTGGTCAAATGTCCGCCCGCCTTCGCCAAGGCGGCCATCCCGCTGGCCTGGCTGGCCTCGGACGACACCTTCGCGCGCTATGGCGTCGGGCCGGGCGACGAGATGATGGTGCTGGGCTATCCCCAGGGCCTGTCGGCCAATGCGGCGGGCTTCCCGATCCTGCGCTCGGGCCGGGTGGCCTCGCCGGTGGACGCGCCCCAGGTCTCGCCGACCTTCCTGCTCGATTTCCGGGTCTTCCCCGGCAATTCCGGCGGGCCGGTGTTCCTGGCCGACCCTAATCGCAGCGACGGCGCCACCGGCCAGAGCGCCCCGGCCGAGTTCATCGCCGGCATCCTCACCCAGCAGGTGGAACTGAACAACGAGCGGTTGGAGATCGGCATCGTCACCGAGGCGCCGTTCATCCGCCAGACCCTGGACCTGATCGACCACCCCGGCGCCGCCGCGCCCACCACCACGGCCGCGACCACCACGACCTCGTCGGTGGCCAAGATGGCCTCCGCCATAGGCGCCGCCCCCGCCGCGCCCGAGCGGGCGACGGTGGGCGAACCGGTCACCGAATAGGACCGCCGCCCTCGCTGCGCGCCAGGCGCAGGAACTCCGCCCGCGTGCGCGGGTCGTCGCGGATCACCCCCATCAGCCGGCTGGTCATCAGCAGCGAGCCGGGCGTATTGACCCCGCGCAGGGTCATGCAGCTGTGCTCGGCCTCGATCACCACCCCCACGCCCTGGGGCTGCAGGATGTCGTGGATGGCCTGGGCGATCTCGGCGGTCAGCTTCTCCTGGATCTGCAGACGGCGGGCGTAGCCGTTGACCACCCGCGCCAGCTTGGAGATGCCCACCACGCGGTTGGTGGGCAAGTAGCCCACGTGGGCGCGGCCGACCACCGGCAGCATGTGGTGCTCGCAGAAGCTGACCACGCGGATGTCGCGCAGCACGATCAGTTCGTCATAGCCGCCCACCTCCTCGAAGGTGCGCTGCAGGTATTCGCGCGGATCGGCCTCGTAGCCGGCGAACAGCTCGCGATACGAGCGCGCCACCCGGGCCGGGGTGTCCAGCAGGCCCTCGCGATCGGGATCCTCGCCGGCCCATTCGATCAGGGTGCGGACGGCGGCCTCGGCGTCGGTCTGGGTGGGTTTGCTCATGACTGGTCTCCGCCGCCGGTCTGGTCTCGTTCGTCTCGTCCGGCCTTGCAGGTGGGCGCCGGCGCGAAACCGGGCAAGAGCCCCACAGATTCATTCGGTCAAGTCGAAAGTTTTCTTGCGTCCGATTCTGACGCATCGCGCCCCTAGGCTCTCTTCATCGAAACAGGAGATCGCCATGGCCGTCCTCGCCTATTCCAAGGCCCGCGCCGCCGCCGCGTCCACCCGCCGCAAGGCCGCGGCCCCGGTGGAGCGGCGTCCGCCCTCGGGCGACCTGATCAACACCATCCTGCAATATGCCGACCTGCAGCAGTCCATGGGCGGCGGGCGGGTGATGCTCAGCCTCAGCGCCCGGCGCATCGCCGACCCGGTGATCAGCGGCCCCCTGGGGCGCGAGGCTGGGCGCCTGCACGAGGTGTCGATCATCTGGGACGAGCGCGAGGACGAGATCTTCCGCATCGTCGACGAACCCCGCGGCGCCGAGCCCCCGCGCGTGCTGCTGGCCCCCGCGCCGGATGAGCGCGCCGCCGAGGACGGCGCCTTCGAACTCACCGCCGCGGCGTTGGACTACATCGCCCGGCATGAGTGACCCAAACCTTCCCCCTCGATGGGGGAAGGTGAAAGGTGCTACCCCCGATGCGCCGCCAGCGTCTTCTCCAGTTCCTCCACCATCAGCGTCTGCAGCGCCGCCGGGGCCAACACGCGCACGGACGGACCCCAGGTGAACAGGTGCCAGGCCAGCTCCAGCATGCCGCTGGCGGTGAAGCGCACCACCACCGCCCCGTCGGTCTGGGTTTCCACCGCCTGGCTGGGATGGAAGCGCCAGCGGCGGGCGTCGTCGGCGCGGTCGGGGGCGATGCGCAGCACCACGCTCTCCTGGCCGCCGCCCTGGTAGATGCCGAAGGCGCGGTTGGCGAAGTCCTGCAGGTCGAAATCCGCCGGCGGGGCGGCGGCCTTGTCGCCGACGGCGAGGTCGGTCATGCGGTCCAGGCGGAAGGTGCGCGGCGCGGCCGAGCCCGGCTCGCCGGCCACTAGGTAGTTGTTGTGCCCGAACATGATGCCGAAGGGCACCATCTCGCGCCGGGCGCCGGGGCGCGAGCCGCCCTGGTAGTGGAAGGCCAAGGTCTTCAACGACTTGATCGCGTCGCGGATAGTGGCGATCACCACCTCGTCCTCGAACGGGCGCGGCCCGGCCTGGACGGCGATGGTCTCGGCCCGCACCAGGGCCTCTACGTCCGGGCCCAGGCGGCGCAGGGTGGCGTTGCGCATGGCCGAGCGCAGCTTGGCCTCGAGCGTCGCCAAGGCCGCCGCCCGCGCGGGGGCGCCGGCCGCGCGCAGGGCCTCGGCGGCCTTGGCCAACTCGACCATCTCCTCGGTGGTGGGATTCTGGAACAACCCATCCAGGCCGCCGACGATGCGGAAGCGCTTGTGCGGCGGGTCGGACACCTCCTCCAGGTTGGGGAACAGCAGGCCCAGGGCGTCGCGCATGCGCTCCACCGTGCGCCGTCCGGTCCCGGCGGCGGCGGCCATCTCGTCCAGGGTCAGGCCCTCGGCGCTGGAGGCCAAGCGGCGAGCCAGGTCGAGCAGTTGGGCGGCCTTGTCGTGTCTCATGCCTGCGACCGTTATTGACGCAGGGCCATCCTAGCTTGACCTGAGGTCGCGGCAAGGGGCTGCGACGCCCAGGAGCCTGCGCCATGTCCGCCCACATCCTCGCCGCCGCCACAGCCCTTGGCCTAGTGTTCGGCCTGATCCTGGCCCGCCGCCTGGTCTCCCCCGCCTTGCTGGCCGTGGCCTGGCTGGGCGCGACCCTGGCCGGGCGCGCCGATGAGGCCCACGCCCTGCGCCGGATGCTGGCCGCCTGCCTGGGCCTGGGCCGCGAGCGCCTGCTGATAGATCTGGTCTGAGGCCTCGGGACCGGGAGCGGAACCAACCGCCTCGCCCGCCCTTACCCTGACGCCTCTCTGCGAGGCTCTAGGCATAGGAGAACTCTCATGAAACGGCTTGTCATCGCTTCCTTGGCCGTGGCCGCCCTGGCCAGCGCCGGCGCGGCTTCGGCCACGCCCCAGGGCGTCGAGGGCGGCGCCATCGCCGGGGCCGCCGGCGGGGCGGTCGTGGCCGGACCGGTGGGTGCGGTGGTCGGCGGGGTCGGCGGCGCCATCGTCGGCAACCACGTCACCAACCACCCGCACGGGCGTCGCCACCACCACCGCTATCATCGCTGATCACGCCTGGAACAGAACCCGGCCATCGACGTTTCTAGACTGCCGACCACGAAATGCCCCCCCGACTCGATCACGTGGTCGATAGCCTTGGTGAATTCCAAAACGCTATGATCCGGCGGCCCTGCCGCCGGATCGCAAATGTTTGAGGGGCATAATAAATTCGCCCTGCGGGGATCGGAACGCCGACTGGCGCGTTTGTGGCTCCGGCGGGACGATACCGCTAAGCTAGTACAAGCTGAAAATCGCTGGAGAGGCACTCATGAAGGTCATCGTCTCGGGGCTGGTCGCGGCCGCGCTGCTCGTTTCCGCCACCCCCAGCCTGGCGCAGGGCTGGCATCATCACTGGCATCATCATCATCATCAGGTCTGCGGCTGGCGCCACCATCACCACTGGTGCCACTGGTAGGATCCTATCGCGGGCGGGCGCTTGTTCGGCGCCCATGCGAGGAAAAGGCTGCGCCCGTCGCGGCCTTTTTTGCGTACGGCCAGCGAACATTTCGAACGGCCGGCAAATTGGCTTGGAGGACAGGAGCGGAACGCGGCAAGCTTCAGCGCGGCCGGCGACAGGAGGAACCCCGCCATGGAGGCCCCCCAGCCGCCCCACACCCTCAGCTGCAGCCTGGGCCCGGCCGAGGTGCTGTTCCTGACCTTCTCGGCCCTGTCCCCGGCCATGTCGGTGTTCATCTTCGGCGACGGCCTGCTGCACCTGGCCGGAACCGGGGCGGCGACCGCGGTGATCGTCGGCGGGATCATCGCGGCGATCATGGCCGTGCTCTACGCCGAGCTGGGCGCGGCCTTTCCCGAGGCGGGCGGCATCTATCCCAGCCTGATCCGCACCCTGGGGCCGTTCTGGTCCTTTCCCTACATCACCATGATGATGGTGCTGGCGCCGGCCCTGGTCGCCTTCACTGTGCTGGGGTTCGCCGACTATGTGCGCCAGCTGGCGCCAGACCTGCCCACGGCGCCGATATGCCTGGTCTCGCTGGCGCTGGCCTGTGGCGTCGCCGTGCTGCGCATCCGCACCGGCGCGCTGGTCACCGGCCTGTTCCTGGCCGTGGAGGCGCTGGCCCTGGCGGCGCTGACCGTGGTGTCCCTGACCCATCCCGCCCGCTCGCTGCCCTCGGTGCTGCTGCATCCCATCCTGCTGGACCACGGCGCCTTGCGGCCGGCCACCCTGGCCACGGTCGGTCTGGCCACGGTCAGCGGCATCTTCGCCACCGCCGGCGCCAGCTGGGCCATGTATTTCGGCGAGGAGATGAAGGACGCCCAGCGCCGCATCGGCCCCCTGATCGCCTGGACCGGACCCCTGGCGGCGGTGGTCATCGCCGGGCCGATCACCCTGATGGTGCTGGCGACCAAGGACCCAGCGGCTGTGCTGGCCGCGCCCGCTCCCATGGCCGCCTTCATCGCCGGCGCTGGCGGCCGCGCCTTGGCCACCCTGGTGAGCCTGGGCCTGGTGGCGGCCATCTTCAACGCCTTGGTGGTGTCGGTGCTGGGTTACAGCCGGCTGTTCTACGCCACCGGCCGTGACGGGATCTGGCCGGCGCCCGTCAATCGCCTGCTGGCGCGGATCAACCCGGTCACCCGCGCGCCCGTGGTCGCCACCCTGGTCCTGGCCGTCTGCTCGGCGGGGCTGATGCTGCTGGGCGAGCAGCGCCTGCTGGTGCTGAGCGCAGCCGAGAACATTCCCGAATACCTGCTGATGGCCATCGCCCTGCTGGTCGGCCGCCCCCGAGGCCTGACCGGCCGCGATTACCGCACCTGGCTGCATCCCCTGGCTCCCCTGTTCGGCTTGGCGGCGATGGCGGGGATGATCGTGGCCGACTGGCTGGACCCGGACGCCGGCCGGCCCAGCCTGATCCTGATCGCGGTGCTGTTCGCCGCCAGCCTCGCTTATCGCCGGCTACGCCCCGCCACCCCGGCGAGACCGTTGGTGCCGGCGGCCGAGGCCGAGATCGTCTAGCGACTCGCGCCCGCGTTTCGCACGACGCCAGGCAAATTTGCCGCAACACGGCGGAATCCGCCGCCGCCGTGCTGCGCCCGCATCGCCGGCGCCCTACATTGGCGATCAAAGCAGGACTCCCCGCCTGCCGGAGCCCTCATCCATGACCGAGCTCGCCTCGCCCGGCCTCGCCGCCGCGCCTGCAGCCCATCCGGCCGCTCCGGCCGCGCGGCGTCCGTGGGTGGTGCACACGGCCCTGGCGGTGGGCGGCTTCGCCATCGGCACCACCGAGTTCGCCACCATGAGCCTGCTGCCCTACATGGCGCGGGATCTGAAGGTCGACGCCCCCACCGCCGGCCATGTGATCAGCGCCTATGCGCTGGGGGTGGTGGTCGGCGCGCCGCTGATCGCAGTGCTCACGGCCAAGGTGGCGCGGCGCCCGCTGCTGATCGGACTGATGCTGGTCTTCGCCCTGGCCAACGGCCTGTCGGCCCTGGCGCCCAGCTATGGCTGGATGATGCTGTTCCGCTTCCTCAGCGGCCTGCCGCACGGGGCCTATTTCGGCATAGCCTCGCTGGTGGCGGCCTCGGTCGCCCCGCCCCAGGCGCGCTCCGCCGCCGTGGGCCGGGTGATGCTGGGTCTGACCGTGGCCACCATCGCCGGCGTACCCCTGGCCAACCTGCTGGGGCAGATGGTCGGCTGGCGCTGGGGCTTCGCCGTCGTCGCGGCCCTGGCGGTGACCACCGCGGCCCTGATCGCACTGTTCGCCCCGCGCCAGGGCCCCGACGCCGACGCCAGCCCGCTGCGCGAGCTGAGCGCTCTGGCCCGGCCCCAGGTGTGGCTGACCCTGGGCATCGGCGCCATCGGCTTTGGCGGGGTGTTCGCCGTCTACACCTACCTGGCCTCGACCCTGACCCATGTGACGGGGGCAGCCCCCACCACCACGCCCCTGGTGCTGATGGTGTTCGGCCTGGGCATGACCCTGGGCAACCTGATCCTGCCGCGCTTCGCCGACCGGGCGCTGATGCCCAGCGCCGGGCTGATGCTGGCCTGGGTGGCGGTCATGCTGGCCCTCTATCCCCTGGCCGCGCACAACCTGGTGACCATCACCCTGGACCTGTTCGCCATCGGCCTCGGCTGCGCCCTGTGCACCATGCTGCAGACCCGGCTGATGGATGTGGCCGGCGAGGCCCAGGCCCTGGCCGCGGCCCTCAACCACTCGGCCTTCAACACCGCCAACGCCTTGGGCCCCTTGTTGGGCGGCATGGCCATCGCCGCCGGCTATGGATGGACCTCGACCGGCTGGGTCGGCTGCGCCCTGGCCCTGGTCGGCATGGGGGTGTGGGCGATCGCCTGGCGGACGGGGGAATAGCCAAGGTCGGGTGGTAGCTGGAGGCGGGATCGAACCGCCGACCTGTGGGTTATGAATCCACCGCTCTAACCATCTGAGCTACCCAGCCGCACGCACCCGACGCCGCAGCGAGCGCAGGGTTATAGAGACGCTAATCTGTCCTTTCAAGCGGGCTCGGCGCGCATATTTCAGCATCAAAGCCGCAGGTGGGTGTCCGCCACGGTCACCGCCTGGCCGCGCAGCAGGACCCGCGCGCCGCGGACCTCACATTCCAGGTCGCCGCCTCGGCCTGGATAGGCCTGGTGGCAGGCCAGGACCGACTGGCCGAGCTTGTCGGCGAACAGGGGCGCCAGGATGCAGTGGGCCGAACCCGTGGCTGGATCCTCGGGGATGCCTGAGCCGGGGGCGAAGAAGCGACTGACCACCTGATAGGGCCGGCCAGGATCGGCCAGGGCGGCGACGGCGATATTGCCCCGCCCGCCGGTGGCCTCGGCGCCCACCTGGGCCACGCGATAGAGGTCCGGGGTCAGGCCGCGCACCGTAGCCTCGTCGGCCAGCACGGCGACCAGATAGGCGCCGGCCCAGGCCTCGGCCACCGAAGCGCCCAGGGCGTCTTCCAGGCTCGCCGGGATGTCGACGCGGCGGGGCGGCCCGGCCGGAAAATCCAGCTCGATACGGTCCTCGCGCCGCGTGGCGGTGAGTTCGCCCGACAGGGTCTCGAAGATCAGGGTCTCAGCGCTCGCGCCCAACTCGGCGAACAGGGCGTGAGCCGAGGCCAGGGTGGCGTGGCCGCACAGGGGGACCTCGACCTTGGGGGTGAACCAGCGCAGGCCGAACCGCGCCGGATCGGCGGTGCGGCGCAGGAAGGCGGTCTCGGCCTGATTGTTCTCCGCCGCCAGGGTCTGCATCCAGGCCGTCTGCGGCCAGGCGTCGAAGGGCTCGACCACGCAGGCGGGATTGCCCCGGAAGGCGGCCGCCGCGAAGGCGTCTATGGTCCATTGGCGCATGATCATCCCTCCTCAGCGGCAACCATGGACAGGCATTTGTATCGGTATATAGTCCGAGTCAAATCCACAATTGTCACATATGGCAATATAGCATGCGTCACCTCGACACTTGGTTTCCCGACCTGACCCAGGGCGATAGCCCGGTCTATGAGCGCTTGGTCGAGGCCCTGGCCGCGGACGTGGCCGCCGGCCGGCTGAGCCCGGGCGACCGCCTTCCGCCGCAGCGCGACCTGGCCTATCGCCTGGGACTGGGGGTGGGCACGGTGACCCGCGCCTATGCCGAGGCCGAACGGCGCGGCCTGCTGGCCGGGCACGTGGGCCGCGGCAGCTTCGTGGCCGAGCGGCGGGCGCGGGACGCCGGCCCCCTGGACCTGGCGCGCAGCCTGCCGCCCTCGCGCGACGCCGCCCAGGAGATCGCCCAGACCTTCGCGCGCCTGGCCCGGCGGCCGGACCTGATCGAACGGGTGGGCTATGCTCCGCCGGGGGGCTTCTGCGGCGACCGCCAGGCCGGGGCGCGCTGGATCGGCCAGATCAGCGACTGGGACGGCCTGTCGCCGGAGCGGCTGATCTGCACCGCCGGCGCCCAGCAGGCGGTGTCGGTGGCCCTGGGCGTGCTGGCGCGGCCCGGCGAGACGGTGATCTGCGAGGCGGCCACCTTCGCCGGCATCAAGGCCCTGGCCGAGGTCATGGGCTACCGCCTGGCCGGCGCGGCCATGGACGCCGAGGGCCTGACCCCCGAAGGGCTGGACGAGGCCGCCGCGCGCAGCGGCGCCAAGGTCGCCTATGTGCTGCCGGTGCAGAACCCCACCGCCCGGGTGATGGGCGAGGCGCGCCGGCGCGCCATAGCCGAGGTCGCGCGGCGGCGCGGGTTGATGCTGGTGGAGGACGACCTTTTCGGCGCCTATGCCGGCGGGGCGGGTTGGGACCGGCTGACGCCGCTAGCCGCCCTGGCGCCGGAGCGGGTGTTCTACGTCACCGCCCTGTCCAAGAGCTTAGCCCCCGGCCTGCGCTGCGGCTGGCTGGTCCCGGCCGCGGGAGCGGACTGGCGTGAGCGGACCTTGAACACCCTGCACGCCCAGGCCCTGGGCGGGCCGGGCCTGGGGGCCCTGGTGGCCAGCGCCTGGATCGAGGACGGCGCGGCCCTGCGCGTGCTGGAGGCCAACCGCGCCGAACTGGCCCGGCGCGCGGCCTTGGCGACGGAGATCCTGGGTGCGGCGGCCGAGCGCTCGCCCATGCCCGGCTCGCCCCACCTGTGGCTGCCCATGGACGAACTGGCGGCCGAGCGGGTCTGCGGGCGCGCGGGGCGGATGGGAGTGGAGATCACCCCGCCCCAGGCGCCGCTGATCGACAGCGCCCAGCTGTGCGGCCTGCGCCTGTGCCTGGGCGGCGTCGCCGACCTGGCGCAGGCCGAGCACGCCCTGCGTCTTGTCAGGACCGCCCTGGACGCCGGCGAGGCCGGCGCGCGGGCGGTGATCTAAGCTGGCGCCTAACCCGCTTTCTCCTCCATCGGCGGTCCCATCAGGGCCGGCTGGAACAGCAGGGCCGAGACCAGGGTCCAGACCAGGGAGATCATCAGCAGCTTGCCCATGCTGGCCGTCCCCGGATGGCTGGAGGCCCACAGGCTGCCGAAGCCGGTGGCCGTGGTCAGGGCGCTGAAGAAGATCGCCCGGCTGAGGCTGGACTGCAGCAGGTGCGCGGCGCCCGAGCGCCAGGCCATGACGAAATAGATGTGGAAGGCCACGCCGATGCCGAACAGCAGCGGCAGGGCGATGATGTTGGCGAAGTTCAACGGCAGGTTCAGCACTACACAGCTGCCCAGGGTCAAGAGGCCGGTCAGCACGATGGGGGCCATGGTGATGGCCACGTCGCGCACCCGGCGCAGCACCACGAACAGCAGCACGGTGATGGCGATGAACGACAGCACCCCGGCCTCGGCGAAGGCGCCGGTGACGGTGCGCCCGCCGTTCTGGATGCTCAGGGGCGTACCGATGGCGCTGGGGGCTGCCTGGAGCACGGCGGCGGTGAAGGCGCGCAGCACGGCGTTGTCGTTGGAATCGCCCTTGGGGATCACCTCCACCCGGGCGCGGCCATCGGCGGCCACCCAATCGGTGGACAGGTCCGGCGGCAAGGTCTGGGCGGTGACCGGCCCAGCCTGCAGCGAGGCGCGGATCTCGTTCAGCAGGGTGTTAAGCCCCGGGACCAGGGACTGGGCGGCCAGGTCGCGGCCGGCCTTGGGGCCCCACGCCAAGGCCTGCAGCACGTTTGCCAGGCGGCGCGCATGCTCGGACGGCTGGTTCGTGTCCTGGCCGGCGGCGGTGACCAGGTCCTTGGCCGTGCTGGCCAGGGCGGCCTGGACTTCGGCGTCGCTGGGGGGCGAAGCCACGGTGATCGGGTCGAGGTCCAGACCCAGCAGGGTGTTGGCGTCGCTGATCGCCGCCAGCTTGGGCGCCTGGTCGGCGGGGATCAGGCTGGACAGGGTCAGGGTCTGGTTCACCACCGAAAGGCGCGCCAGCTTGGCGGCCTCGGCGTCGGCGGCCGCCAGGTTGGGCTCGACCACATTGAGGGTGTTGGGGGTCTCCAGCGGATCCTTCATCAGGTCGAACAGGGTGGCCACCGACTCCGACCGGGCGTTGCGCAGGTGCATGGGGTTGAAGTCGAAGTGCAGCAGCGGCAGCAGGGCCGCGCAGCCGGCGGCGGCGACGCCGGCGCTGGTCAGCACCGCCCGGCGATGCTTGAGCACCAGGAAGTCCAGCCGCTCCAGCGGGGCGTGGGCGAAGCTGCTTCCGCCCGGCCCGGGCTTGGTCAGGGCGATCAGGGCCGGCAGCAGGGTCAGGTTCAGCGCCAGGGCCACCAGCATGCCCAGGCCGGCGATCACGCCCAACTGCGAGACCCCCGCATACTGGGTGGGGGCGAAGGCCAGGAAGCCCACGGCGATGGAGCAGGCCGCCAAGGTCAGGGGATAGCCCATGCCGCGCGCGGCCGAGACCAGGGCCTCGCCCCGGCTCACCGGCCCGCGGAAGTCGCTACGGAAGCGCACGCTGAACTGGATGCCGAAGTCGATGCCCAGGCCCACGAACAGGGGGATGAAGGCCACCGAGATCACGTTGAAGCGGCCGAACACCAACAGGCCCCAGGCCGCCGCGATCACCAGGCCCACGAAGGTGGTCAACAGGATACAGGCGATCAGCCTGGGCGAGCGCACCGCCAGCCATAGCATGACCAGGATGGCCAGGACGGCCAGGCCGGCGATCAGCCCGGCGCGGTCGGCCAGGCTGCCGAACTCCTCGTCCTGCAGCGGAGTGTCGCCGGTGAGGCGCACGCTGACGCCGTGGGCGGCGTCCAGATCAAGGCCTTTGACGACCTGGCGCAGGGCGTCGGTGGCCGCCGCCCCGGGCTCCAGGGCGGCATAGTTCAGCTTGGGCTTGACCAGCATGATCTGACGCAGCTCGTCGGTGGAAGGCGGGCTGTCGCTGATCAGGGCGCGCCAGGAGAAGCGCGCGGCCTGGCCAGCCTGAGCGTTCTGAAAGGCGCGGGTAAGGCGGACGATCGGCTTGTCCAGGTCGGCCAGGCTGGCCTGGCCGCTGCTGACCCCCTTCACCACCGTGGACAGGGCGGTCATCACCCCGCGCAGGCTGGGATCGGCGGCCATGGGGCCCAGGAACGGCTCGGCCTTGGTGAGCTGGTCCAGGGTCGACTGCACCTTGGGCAGGGACAGGTAGAGCAGGCCGTTGCGGTCGAAGAAGTCGCCGCCATTGGCGCGGTCGACCTCAGTGAACAGGTCGGTGCGGCTGGCCAGCTTGGCCGCCAGGTCGGAGGCCGCCTGCTGGGTCAGCTCGGGCGTGGCGCCCTGGACCACCACGACTATGGCGTCGTCATGCTGGGGGAACAGGTGGTTGTAGGCGGCCTCGCCCTGGCGCCAGGCCAGCTTGGGCGAGAGCAGGGCGTCTGTATTGGTGGTCATGGCGAAGTGGGTGACCGCATAGCCCCCCGCCACGATCCCCAGGCCGATGGCCGCCGCCGTCACCAGGGCCGCCCGGTCACGGCAAAAGCCCACCAGGCGGGCGGTCAGGGCGGGCATGTCGATCATCAGGGGCCTCGGTCCGGCGACGGCGCTGTCGCGCCAATTCGTGGCGCCGTTACATCACTCCAGGCGGCGGCTCGTCCAGCACCATGCGAAATCCACCGCTTAGACGACGCTTGTGGGTTGCGCCGCATAGCCGCGCTTCCATATGGCAGTACGGGTCGAGATGGAGTGATCCCTTTGCGCCAAACTTCTGCAGCCGTCGTCACCGGCGCCTTGGCCTTGAGCCTGGCTGCGCCGGCGCTCGCCGCGCCGACGCACAATCCCGACCCGTGGGAGAAGTTCAACCGCAAGTCCTTCGCCTTCAGCCAGGCGATCGACAAGGCGCTGTTCCGCCCCTTGGCCATGGCCTACGTCCATGTGGTGCCCGGCCCGGTTCGCGACGGGATCCACAACGTCCTGTCCAATCTCAACGAGCCGGTCGTGGCCATGAACGACATCCTGCAGGGCCGGTTCAAGCGCGCGGTGACCACCACCGCCCGCCTGGCGGTGAACACCACCATCGGTGTCGGCGGCGTCTTCGACGTGGCCAGCAAGCTGGGGGCGCCGCATCACGACAACGGCTTCGACGTCACCCTGGGCCGGCTGCACGTGGGCGCCGGGCCCTATGTCTATATCCCCATCCTCGGCCCCGCGACCGTGCGCGTGCTGGTGGGCACGGGGGTGGACAGCCTGTCGGACCCCCTGCACTGGACCCGCTATCCCGACCAGACCACGATCAACATCGTGCGCCCGGTGGTGGGCGGCGTCGACACCCGCGCGCGGGTGGACGACCAGCTCCAGGCCCTGCTAAGCGACGCCACCGACCCCTACGCCACCCTGCGTTCGGTCTATCTGCAGAACGAGGAAAGCCAGGTGCAAGACGGCCAGCCGGCCGCCGATCAACCGCTGCCCGACTTCGGTGACCCGACGCCTTCGGGAACCGCGACGCCGGTGACCCCGCCGGCGCCCGCCGCATCGGCCCCGGCGGCGACGCCCGCAGCGCCCGCCGCGACTCCTCAGAATGGGATGACGCCCGCCCCGACGACAGCGCCGCCTGCGCCGGCCGAGCCCGCAAGTCCGGCGCCGGCCGCGGCTCCGACGAATCCTTAGGACTACGGATTCTACGGCGCATCTCACCACGCCACGCCACGCCACGCCACGCCGTCCGCTAGGCGCTGTCCAGCTTCCGTGCAAGGCTCCTAAATCGGTGAGACCGAACGGGGGCCGAACGAGCCGATGATCATCGCGGCGGCGAACGCGACTTTCGACATGGGCCGGGTCATCGCGCGGACCTTGAGGACGATCCGCGCCGAGATGCAGACCTTCGGGGTCATCGGCGGCCTGCTGTTGGTCGCGCCAAGCCTGATCGTCCCGATGACGAATACGCTGATCGTTCGTTCGCCTGCACGCCACGAGCATTTCGCCTTCGTGTTGACCGCCCTCGTCATTCCGGTGGCCCTGCTGCACGACCTGGCGCAGGCGGCGATCCTCTTTGGCGCCCTGGTCCATATGGGCGGCGGCCGCACCTCAGTCGGCGCCTGTCTTCGGCAGGGCTTGCAACGCTGGTGGCGTTTTGTCGGAATCGAGATCATCCGCGACGTGGTGGTCTTGCTGGGCTTGGTCCTGCTCATCGTCCCAGGGTTGGTCGTGGCGGCGCGCTGGTCGCTGGCCAACGCGGCGCAGGTGGCCGAAGACCTCGGCATTGAACAATCCTTGACCCGCAGCCACCTGCTAACCGATGGCCGTGTCTTGCCGATCCTGGCGCTGAGCTTCGCCTACATGCTCGGCGCCGCCGCCTTGGAGTTCGCCGTCGCGAGCTTGACCCTCCCGTTGAATCAAGTCGCATCAGGACTTGCCGGTGGCTTGGCTGAAGCGTTGCTCCAAATGGTGAACGTCATCGCTTTCGTCGGCGTCGCCGCCATGTACAAGGAACTGGCGGGAGAGACGGCGGCGAACCACGCCGTTGAAAACCTGGCGGCGGTTTTCGACTAGAGCGCTTCCCGGCCAGGATGGTTCGCCTAGCCGATCAGGAAGCGCGACCAACAAAGGAGGCTTTAAAGCGCGATACAAAACCTTGAGCGCGAGGGGAAAACCAGCCTCCGCCTTTGCTCAACGCGCTCTCGAAATTCAATCCCGGTCGAATTTGTCGCGGCGGCGCCGGCCGAACAGCAGGCGTTGCTCCAGCCGCCCGCGCAGGGCCCGGTAGTAGGCGTCGAGGAAATCGCCGTCGCCTTCGCTGGCGCCGCGCATCCAGCCGATCTTGGCCCGGATGCGATCGGCCACGGCGGCGGCGGTGGCGGCCTCGTAGCGGCGCAGCACCTGCTCCAGCACATGCAGCTCCTTGACCCCATAGGCGTCGAGCTGGGCCAGGGTGAAGTCGAAATGGGCCACGGGGCGATAGATCGTGCCCTCGGCCAGGTCGCGCAGCAGCCGCCGCTTGGGGATCTTCACCACCCAGGTGCCGGCCACCAGGTCGCCCACCCGCAGCCGGTCGCGGTTGAACAGGGGGAACAGCACGAACACCCCGCACCAGATCACCCCCAACAGCACCACCCAGGCGTCCACGTCGTTGGCGCGTGAGACCAGGAAGATCATCGGCACATAGACCTCCAGCTCGCGCATGGCGTTGCGGGCGAACACCGCGTCGGCGCTGAGCGCCTCGCCCCGGCGCGCCACCACCCGCAGCCCCAGCATGCGCTTGCCCGGGGTGGCGGCGCGGGGGCTGAGCTCGAACAGCACGAAATAGAGGTTGCGCAGGGCGAAGGCCCCGAACAGCCAGACCACGGCCGCCGCCTCGCCCGCTTCGTCGTGGGCGCCCGTCAGGGCCATGGCGCTGAGCGCCAGGATGGTCAGGGCCACCAGGGCGGCGATGATGATCGCCGCGTCGATCAGGAAGGCGGCCGCCCGCTCGCTGGCCTCGGCCAGTTGCAGGCGCAGGTCCAGCCCCTCGGGGGTGACCAGCTCACGGGTGAGGGCGGGCTCGGCTTTCGCAGGCGTCGGCTGCTTAGCCATGGCCCTGCGCCTCCGGCCGTCGTCCGCGCCGCGGCGCGTAGAGATAGACCAGCCATAGCAAGCCGCTGGCCCCGGCGACGGCGTAGCGGATCGGCGTCTGCTGGATCAGCTGGCGGGCGAAGCCTTCGAGGAGACCGGCGCAGAACAGCATCACCACCACCCCGGCC
>FTAL01000078.1_pt1 | contig 21172 bp, 17 predicted proteins | sample 1639081 | NCBI WGS metagenome assembly FTAL01 (sample SAMEA3914812, study PRJEB12502) | metagenome | biome: forest; material: soil | place: Canada | collected 2011-07-07 | depth 0.1 m | reverse complement strand
CTAGGCCTGCCGCGCAGGCTTAACCGATCCGGCGACTTTCGACTTACAAGGATGACGTAGGACTGTGGGTCTCGAACATCCCAGCGGGATGGGGGTGCGCGCCTACTGCGCCGCCAGCGCCTCGGCCTGGCGCAGATCCACCGAGACCAGTTGCGAGACGCCGCGCTCCGGCATGGTGACGCCGAACAGGCGGTCCATGCGCGACATGGTCACCGGGTTGTGGGTGATGGCGATGAAGCGGGTGGCGGTGCGCGCGCGCATCTCGATCAGCATGTTGCAGAAGCGGTCGACATTGGCGTCGTCCAGCGGCGCGTCCACTTCGTCCAGCACGCAGATCGGGGCGGGGTTGGCCAGGAACACGCCGAAGATCAGGGCGGCGGCGGTCAGGGCCTGCTCGCCGCCGGACATCAGGCTCATGGTGGCCATGCGCTTGCCGGGCGGGCAGGCGTATATCTCCAGGCCGGCCTCCAAGGGGTCGTCGGACTCGATCAGCCGCAGGTCCGCCTGGCCGCCGCTGAACAGGGCCTGGAACAGGCTCTGGAAGTTCTGATTGATCACGTCGAACGCCGCCACCAGCCGCTCGCGGCCCTCGGCGTTGAGGGTCTCGATGCCCTCGCGCAGGCGCAGGATGGCGCCAAGCAGGTCGCCGCGTTCGTTGCGCAGGGTCTCCAGGCGGGTCTCGTATTCGCCCGCCTCCTCCTCGGCGCGCAGGTTGACCGCGCCGATGGCGTCGCGGTCGCGCTGCAGGGCGGTCAGGTGCTGCTCCATGCCGGCCGGATCGCCGGGCACGGCCACGGCGCCCTCGCCCAGCTTGCGCCCCAGCGCCGCCGGCTCCAGCTGAGTGGCTTCGCGCAGGGCGGCGGCCACTTCGGTCAGGCGCTCCCCGCCGGCCTCCAGCCGGGCCTCGGCGGCGGCGCGCAGCTCGCGGGCCTGGCCGGCGGCGCCCTCGGCGGCGCGCGCGGCGCGGTCGGCGCCGCCGCGCTGGGCCTCGGCGGCCTGCAGGGCGTCGGCGGCCCTGGACTGGCGGGCCTGGGCGGCGGCCAACTGGTCGAACAGGTCGGAGCGGCGGGCCTCCAGCGCCAGGGGCGCGGCGCGCGAGGCCTCCAGCGCGGCCCTGGCCTTGGCCTCGTCGCCCTCCAACCCCTGGAGGCGGCCGGCGGCGGCTTCGGACCGGCGCGTCCAGTCGGCCTGGTCGCGGACCAGTCGCTCCAGCCGGCCGGCGCGAGCGGCGCGCTCGCGGGTCTCCAGCTCCAGGGCCGAGCGAGCGGCGGCGGCGGCTTCGCGCGCGGCGGCGGCGCGCGCGCGGCCCTGGCCCCGGGCCTCTGCGCCGCAGCGGTCGTCGGCCGGCAAGGCGGCCACACCCTCGCGGGCCACGGCGGCGACGGCCTCGGCCTCGGCCAGTTCGGCCTCGAAGCGGGTGATAGTCTCGTCCAGCGACTGGGCGCGGGCCTCGCGGCGGGCCAGCTCGCGGCTATGGCGCTCTACCTCATCGCGCGCGGCGCCCAGGACCCGTTCGGCGGTCTCGGGACCTTTGCGGGCCGCGCGCAGGGCTTCCTCGGCGGCGCGCAGGGCCTTGACCGCCTCCGCCTGGGCCTGAGCCGCGGCGGCGGCGGCGGGCGCCAGGGCCTCGATCTCGCTTTCGAGATCGGCCAGGCGGCGGCGTTGCTCCAGCCGCACGGCGGCGGGGCGCGGGGCCTCGGCGCGAGCCGTGAAGCCGTCCCAGCGCCAGAGGTCGCCCTCCCTGGAGACCAGCCGCGCGCCCTGGGGCAGCTGGCCTTGCAGGCGCGGCCCGTCGGCGCGCTCCACCAGGCCGGTCAGGGCCAGGCGCGCGGCCAGGGCCGCCGGGGCCTGGATCACCGCCGCCAGGGGCCGCACGCCTTCGGGCCAGGCCGGCGCTGTGATCCCCGCGCGCCCAGCCCAGTGCGCCGGAGCCTTGGGGTCGAGGGCAGCGTTGAGGTCGTCGCCCAGGGCCGCGGCCAGGGCGGCCTCATAGCCGGCCTCGGGGCTGACCTGGTCCAAGGTAGGGGCGAAGGCGCTTTTCGAGGGCGACTGGCTGATCTGGGCCAGGCCCCGCGCCTCGGTCTTCAGGCGGCCGAGGCGATCCTCGGCCTTGCGGGCGGCGTCACGGGCGCCGGCCTCGACCTGGGCGGCCTTGACCTGCCCGGCCTCGGCCTGGCTGACGGCCTGTCGGGCGTCACGCAGGTTAGCCAGGGCCTGGTCGAAACGCCCCTGAGCGGCTTCGGCCTCGGGCGAGGCGGCGGGCCCCAGGGCCTGGCGATCGGCGCGGGCGGTCTCCAGGGCGCGGCGAGCGCGGGCCAGCCGCTGCTCGGCCTCGGCCTGGCGTTGTTCGGCCCCGCGCCGCTCGGCGTCCCGGGCGGCGAGGCGGGCGGCCAGGGCCTCGACCTCAGCGTCGGCGGCGGTGCGGACGGCCTCGGCCTGGGCGGCGGCCTGCTGCAGCTGGGGCAGGCGCTCGGGCGCGGCCTCGGCCAGGCCTCGGGTCTCCTCCAGCTCGCCGGTGAGGCGGGCCAGGGCCGCCTTGGCGTCCTGGGCGATCTGCTCCTCGCGGGCGGCGTCGACGCGCAGGCGGGCGAGGTCGCCCTGCAGCCGCGCCAGCTCGGCCTTGGCCTGCTCGGCCTCGCGCTCCAGCCGGTCGTTTTCCAGCACCAGGCGCTGCAGCACGACGCCGGCGATCTGGGCTTCTTCGCGCAGACCCGGCAGGCCCTCTTCGGCGGACAGGGCGGCGGTCTGGGCGGCGGCGGCCTCGCGGGTGGCGGCCTCGACCACTTGGCTAGCGGCGAGGGCCTCGGCCTGCAGCCGGGTCAGGGCCTGCTGGGCGTCGCGCCAGCGGGCGAAGTGCAGGGCGCCTTGCAAGGCGCGGATCTCGGCGGCCAGGCGCTTGTATTTCTCGGCCTGGCGCGCCTCGCGCCGCAATCGGCCCAGGGCCTGCTCCAACTCGCGCGCCACGTCCTCCAGCCGCGCCAGATTGGCCTCGGCCGCACGCAGCCGCAGCTCGGCCTCATGGCGGCGCGTGTGCAGGCCGGAAACCCCGGCGGCCTCCTCCAGGATCATCCGGCGGTTCTGCGGACGGGCGGCGATCAGCTCGCTGATCTGGCCCTGGCGCACCAGGGCGGGAGAATTGGCCCCGGTGGAGGCGTCGGCGAACAACAGCTGCACGTCGCGCGCCCGCATCTCGCGGCCGTTGACCCGATAGGTCGAGCCGGACCCGCGGTCGATGCGGCGGGTCACCTCCAGCACCGGATCGTCGGCGAACTGGGCCGGGGCGGTGCGGTCGCTGTTGTCGATGGTCAGGCAGACCTCGGCGTGGTTGCGCGACGGGCGCCCGCCGCTGCCGGCGAAGATCACGTCGTCCATGCCGCCCGCGCGCATGGCCTTGGCCGAGGTGGCCCCCATCACCCAGCGCAGGGCTTCCAGGAGGTTGGACTTGCCGCAGCCGTTGGGTCCGACCACGCCGGTCAGCCCCGGCTCGATCCGGAACTCGGTCGGATCGACAAAGGACTTGAAGCCCGAAAGGCGCAGCTTCTGGAAGTGCACGGCGCCCCCGGCCCCGTCAGTGCGCCGAAGACGCGTGATGCGGACGATGGCGCGCCGGCGCGGCGTCGTCCACCGCCTTGCTCAGGGCCTCGAGCGTGGGCTCTCCAGCCGGCATGGGCTTGCCATTGACCACCAGGGTGGGGGTGCTGTCGATCTTGTCACGGCTGTTATAGGTGTCGACGCGCTCGTTCAGCGCCGCCAGGGCCTTGCCGTCATAGAGGCAGGCGTCCAGCGCCTTGGGATCGACCCCGCCGGCGGCCGCGGCCTTGACCAGCACGTCGTGCAGGTCGTTCTTCTCGTAGATCTCCTGCTGATTGCGGAACACCTGGTCGAGAATGACGAAATAGTGTGCCGGGCCGCCGCAGCGAGCGGCCAGGAAGCCGGCCGCGGCCACCTCTTCCGGCGGGGTCAGGAACTCGCGCAGCACATAGCGCACCTTGCCGGTGTCGATGTACTTGGCCTTGAACGCCGGGAACACCTCGTTGTTGAACCGCGCGCAATGCGGGCAGCTGGCCGAGGCGTATTCGATCACCGTGACCTTGGCCTGGGCGTTCCCCATGGCCATGTCGTCCGGCGTGACCGTGAAGTCCGGCGCCGCCAGGGCGGGCGCGGCGGCCAGGGTCAGGGCGGCGAAGACCGCGAGGGGGGCGAGCAGGGATCGCAAAGCGCCGCTTCCTTCTGGACGAGAACCGGATAATTCGCCGATTAGACCGCGATTCTGGCCCGGAGTCTGTGACGGCGACTGCGCCCCTTATCCCGCCTCAGTGACCGCTTTGCGCCGCCGCGACGGCGGCGTCGAGGCTGGTCATGCTCTGCTCGCCCAGGAGCTTCTTGCCGTTGACGATGAAGGTGGGCGTGCTGTCGATGTGGGCGTCGGTTTCATAGCGGTTCACCCGGTCGTTCAGCGCCTGCAGCGCCTTGTCGTCGGTGATGCAGGCCTCGAACTGAGCGTCGGGGATGCCGGCCGACTGGGCGATGCGCTGCAGGCCGCCATGGATGTCGCCGGATTCGTACATGGCTTGCTGGCCATGATAGATGGCGTCCAGGATGCTGAAATACTTGTCTTTTCCGCCGCAGCGCGCGGTGAGGAAGCCGGCCGCGGCGAAGTTCTCCGGATTAGTGAGGAACTCGCGGAACACGTAATGAACCTTACCGGTATCGATATACTTGGCCTTGAACGCCGGGAACACCTCGTTGTTGAACCGCGCGCAGTGCGGGCAGCTCGCCGAGGCGTATTCGATCATGGTCACCTTGGCGCTGGCGTCGCCCATGCTCATGTCGTCGGCGGTGGTCGCTCCCTCGTGGCCGAACAGCTTGCCGCAACCAGCGAGGCCCAGGCTGAGCGTGAGGGCGAGGGCGACGAAACGACGGTCGAGCAGAGCCATGCGAGGATCCTTGACGGGATGATCCGAAGCTGCGGCTTCGCCGCTCGCGCCGCGCTTGTCAACGGCCTTGGCGTAGCACCTCGCGCCCCAGCCGGCGCAGGGCGGCGTTGAGGCCGGGGTCTTCGCCGCGAGCCAGACCCTGCTCCAGCTCGGCCTCGACGGCGGCGTCCAGGGGCTGGGCGCGGCGGCGGCGGGCCTGGGCGGCCTTGGCCGAGGCCTCGGCGGCCGGACGGCGCACCACGCCCTGGACGATGCGCAACCGCTCCACCGCCTCAGGGCCCAGGAAGGCGTTGACCCGGGCGAGGATGTCGCCGGCCTGGTGCTGGATCAGGGCCGCGGCGGGGCCGTCGACCTTGAGCTCCAGGGACGCGCCAGCCCTGCCCTTGACCAGCTTCATCGGCTCGGTGCGCTGGGCGACGGCCTCGCCGACGATCTCTCGCCAGCGGGCCTTGAGGCCGTCGGCGCCCTGGCCATAGCGCTCGTCCAGCCGCTTGAGCAGGGCGTCCAGGGCGCGGCCGGCCGGCGGCGCGGCCCGGCGCTGGGGCCGGGTGCGCTTGGCGGCCAGGATCTGGCGCGCCTCCTCGACGCTGGGCAAGGTACGGGGCATGAAGGCAGCATAACCCCAACGGACGGATCGGCGAAGCGCCGGCCGCATCCTTCATCGATCGCCCGCGTGACCGCCCAAATCGCCAAGACCGCCGACTCTCGCCGCATTCGCCAGGCCTTGCTGGCCTGGTACGACGTCCAGGCCCGCACCCTACCCTGGCGCGCGCCGCCGGGCGCCGATCGCCGCACCGATCCCTATCGGGTTTGGCTGTCGGAGGTGATGCTGCAGCAGACCACCGTACCTCACGCCATGCCCTATTTCCTGCGCTTCCTCGATCGCTGGCCGACGGTGAAGGCCCTGGCCGCCGCGCCGGACGCCGAGGTCATGGCCGCCTGGGCGGGGCTGGGCTACTACGCCCGCGCCCGCAACCTCCTGGCCTGCGCCAGGGCCGTGGCCGACGATCACGGCGGTCGCTTCCCGGACAGCGAGGCGGGCCTGCTCGGCCTGCCGGGAGTGGGCGCCTATACCGCCGCGGCGGTGGCGGCCATCGCCTTCGACCAGCCCGCCAATGTGGTGGACGGCAATGTGGAGCGGGTGATGGCCCGGCTCCACGCGGTCGAGGCGCCACTGCCCGCGGCCAAGCCCGAGCTGAAGGCCCACGCCGCCGCCCTGGTCGGGCCCGAGCGCGCTGGCGACTGGGCCCAGGCGCTGATGGACCTGGGGGCCACGGTCTGCCGGCCCAAGTCGCCCCTGTGCCTGGTCTGCCCCATCACCTTCGCCTGCGCCGCCAGAGCCTCGGGGGCGCCGGAGGTCTATCCGCGGCGCACGGCCAAGGCTGAACGGCCCCGGCGGCACGGCGCGGCCTTCGTCCTGGTGCGGGGCGGTGAGATGGGCCTGGTGCGGCGTCCGCCCCGCGGCCTGCTGGGCGGGATGCTGGCCCTGCCCACCACCGCTTGGCGGGCCAAGCCCTGGTCCGAGACTGAAGCCCTGGCCGACGCGCCCATCCTGGCCCTGAGCCCTGCCCGCTGGCGCGCCAAGGGCGCGGTGGAGCACGTGTTCACCCACTTCGCCCTGACCCTGTCGGTGTGGAGCGCGCAGGCGCAGGACCCAGCCGACCTGATCTGGACGCCGTTGTCGGGGCTGGACGGGCTGCCCAGCGTATTTCTTAAGGCCGCGCGCGTAGGGCTTGCGCCTTGATCTATGAGTGAGGCCGGATGACGCGGCTCAGGCCGCGCGGATGCCCGACTGGTGGTCGCCCTGCACGCCCAGCAGCGCGTCGTAGCCGAGGATCATGTCCACATCGGCGCCGTTGGTGGCCAGAGGCAGGCGCAGCCACAGGATCGACAGATGGCCGGCGCCGCGCCAGGCGAAGTTGTGGACGCCCACGCCAGGGCGGCGCTGCTCGACAATCTTGTCCAACTCACCGCGCCAGTACTCGGCGGAAGCGGAGTTGTAGACCTCCTCCAGCTTCTGGCCGGTGATCTCGCGGCCATAGACGCTGTAGAGGCCGGTGCCGGCCAGCCGCAGGCGATAATCGCGCGGCTCGGTCTGCACGTCGATCAGGCTGATGGTCGGCAAATGCCGTTTGAAATGAGAGGGATGGATGGCGCCGCGCCCAGGCAGCAGGGCGCCTTGCCGTCGTGAGGCCCAGTAGGCGAACAGTTCTTCATGAGCGCGAACCGCCGTAGCGGGCCCGCCTGTTTGCGCCAGCATGCGCAGATTCCTTAACAACCCATTGGAATCACGGTGATTCAATATCACTCATGTGACGAATCCGGGGCAAGCTGAAAATCGGACAAAAGCGCGGTTTGTGGACGCATGCGCAAAAACGCACAGAAGCGCCCGCGACGGAATCGCGGACGCTTCTGATCGAGATAGATCCCCCGCCTGAACCGGCCGGGCAGGGCCCTTAGCTTAGCGGGCCACCTTGCGGGGGGCCTGACGACCGCCTTGGCCCAGGCCCATCTGCTTGGCCAGTTCCGAACGGGCCTTGGCGTAGTTGGGGGCGACCATGGGGTAATCCTTGGCCAGGTTCCACTTGGCCCGATAGTCCTCGGGGCTCATGTTGTACTTGGTGCGCAGGTGCCGCTTCAGCGACTTGAATTTGCGACCGTCCTCGAGGCAGATCAGGTAGTCGGGGGTGATGGAGCGCTTCACCGGAACTGCGGCTTCCTTGGGCGGAGCCTCCGCCACAACGGGCTCTCCGGTCACGCCGCTAAGGGCCGCGTGAACGCTTTGGATCAGCGAAGGAAGATCGGCGGCTGCAACCGTGTTGTTGCCCACATAGGCGGACACGATGTCCGCAGCCATCTCAATGACTTCCGATTTCTCGTCCATTTTGATCTCTGTCGGTCTCGGATTGATGCAAATGGGACGCTTAGCGTCTTGCGAAAAGAGGAGCCTTGCATATCGAGCTTCTCTGATCCGGACAACGGTCAATTTTCATTTCAGAACAGTAATTCTGTTCAAGAAACACCCAAGATGACACTGGACCGCCACAAACGGGCGTGACCTAAATTTCCCAACTGCTCTTGAAATTTCACGGACTTAGCTTAGCCGGTGAGTTGGAGCTGGGAACTGCTCCGCCCTTGCGCCATCCAGTGCCCGAACGAGCGGGCGGATGCTCCGAAGTCTGATATCCTACGCCTGACGCGGATGACGGCTCAGCGCCCGAAATCGCCGGACAGAGCGAGGATGGCGGAGCGCTGGGGCACGGAATATTCGTCCTCCGCCTCGCCGCCGTCGCGGATCGCCTTGAGCAGAGCCGGGGTCAGGGCGGAGGACAGCGACCAGTTCCAATAGCGCAGCACGGTCTGGGCGCGATCCACTGCGATCATGTCGTAGGTGACCAGCACCTGTTCCAGCAGCACCGAGGGCGAGCCGTCCGCCTCGGTCTCGGGGCGCTTGAGCGCGCGCCAGAGCGAGATGAGGGCGGCGCGTGGCAGGCCAGTGGCCTTGCACAATATGGCCACCGGCTCGCCGCCGCGGTCGGTGAAGATCTTGGCCCCGGTCATCGGCTTGAGACCGGCCAGGTAGGAGATCTCTTCGGCGGTCTCGCGGGTCATGCCTGGCTCGGCGGCCAGGATGGCGGCATCGAGGCTCTCGAACGGGCTCTTCTCGATGGCGGCGCGGTTGCGCTGGCGCCGCTCGATGAACTGCAGGGCCTTGCGTGAGAGGGGATCGTTCCACTTTTCCGCCGCCGCCAGGGCGAAGACGTCGCTGGCCGCCTCCTGCAGCACCTCGCGCGAGACGGCGAAGCGTTGCAGCACGATGCGGCGGGCGGCCTGGTCGGACCACCAGAACAGGATGTAGGCGTGCGAAGGGCGCAACTCGGCGCGCTTGAGCAGCAGGGAGATATAGCGCGGCTGGTCGCGGCTGGCGGCCACCAGCGTCTCCACCGCGTCGGCGGATAGCTTGGCCAGTTCGTTGCGCAGCAGCGCGTCGATCACCGCCGGCTCCATGGGCTCGATCACCGCGTCGCAGACCAGTTCGGCCACCCCGCGGCGCAGGGCGATCGCCCGGCGGTGCTCGGGGCCAGCCTGGCGCGCGCAGTCCAGCAGGTCGGCGTCATTGAGCCACGGGCAGACCTCCAGCAGCATGCGGGAGACCTCGAACTGGTCACGCAGCAACAGGCGCACGAGGCTGGGCGGAATTTCATTCAGATTGGCCAGGCGCCGGGCCACGCGGACCCGCTCGTCCAGGGCCGCCTCGCGCAACATCTCCACCAGGAGGTCGGCGGTCACCGCCCGTTCGAAGGCGTTGACCCGGCTGGAGGGCAGGCAGACCACATCGGCCAGGCGCTTGATCAGCGCGCCGCGGGCCCGGCCTTGCATCACCGGGTCGGCTTCGTCGGAGCGGATGTCCAGGGGCGCGGGTTCACTCATCGCGATCGGTCCGCCAGCAGCAACGCGGCCTGCGCCGCCGTTCTTCTATTTCCCGCGTTCGCAGGGTGGGCGCAACAGGGCTGGCCGCCGGAGGCCCGGCCCATCACCGGCTCAGGCCGCGGCGGCGGCGCGGCCGGGGGTTTCCGGCAGGGCGGCGTTGAGGGCCTGCAGCAGGCGCTCGGGCTTGATCGGCTTTTCGACCACGCTATGCATGCCGCAGGCGATATAGCTCTTGGCGTCTTCGGGATCGGCGTTGGCGGTCAAGGCGATGATCGGCACCAGGCCGGCGGCGCCAGGCAGGGCGCGGATGGCGCGGGTGGCCTCAACTCCGTCCATGCGGGGCATGCGGATATCCATCAAGATCACGTCGAAGCGCCCGGTGCGGGCGGCCTCCAAGGCCTCCACCCCATCCTCGGCGCATTCCGAGGTGCAGTCGAACATTTCGCAGAGAGCCTCGGCGACCATGCGATTGGTGGCGTTGTCGTCGACCACCAGCACGTGGGCGGCGCCGCGCACGGCGGGGCTGTCATGCGGCTCAGCCTGGGCCACACTCTCTTCGACGGTCAACTCGAACACCACCGCGCCGCCGGCCCCGGCGTTGCGGTCGACGCGGATGGCGCCGCCCAGGCGGGCCACGATGCGGCGGCACAGGGCCAGGCCCAGGCCCGCGCCCGGCCCGTGGGCCTTGCGGTCGCAAAGCATGTCGGCCACGCGCTCGGCCGAGAGGCCCGCGCCGGAATCGCGCACACAGCCGGTGAGCAGCAGCAGACCCTCGGGCGAGCGGCGGGCTTGCAGGCTGACCTCTATGGCGCCGCAGCCGGCGCCGGCCAGGGCCGCCTCGACCAGCTTGTCGAACACCTGGCCGACCCGGCCGGCGTCGAGTTGGGCGCTCAGGTCGGGTCCACCATCATAGGCGGTCAGGAACACAACCCCGTCGCGGGCGGCGCGCGATTGCCAGCGTGCCTGGACCTCGTCCATCACCTCGCGCAACAGCACCGGCGCGGGCTCCAGGCTCATGTCCTCCAGCTGGACCAAGGACAGCTCAAGGGCGTCGTCCAGCGCCCGCAGCGTGGCCTGGCTAGATTCGAGGATGGTGCGCACGAAGGCGTGGGAATCCGCTGAAAGCGCCTGGCGCTGCAGCAACTCGGCCACCGCCAGCACGCCGTTCATCGGCGAGCGGATCTCATGGCTGATCAGGTCGAGGAAGCGGCGGTTCTCGGCCGCGGCGCTGTTGAGGTCACCGCGGTTACGCAGCAGGGCGCGCATCGAGGCCACGCCGAGATAGCGGCCCTCCTCGGCCACCACCAGGCCCGCCACGGGATCCACATGGCCGAGCACCACGTCGCAAGCCTCGTCCAGGCTCATCTCGCCGTCGATGACCAGGGGACGGGCCATGACCTCACGCACGGGGCGATCGGGGGCCGCCGCACGCACCAGGCCGCGATAGACCAGGCCGATGGGGCGATCGCCGTCGGTGACCGCAAGCAGATCACAGGCTTCGTCGAGGAAACGGTTGAGCGCCTCTCCGCAGGTGGCGTCAGCCGCCAGGGGTTCGACGTTCTCAATCAGGCTTGTGATGCGAGGCATTCGGCGAACTGCGCTTTGTTGTAGCGCAACCATGCCAATGCAGACTTGCAAACTCGTTAAGGCCCGCAATCCACAATAAAAAACGTTGTTCCCCATGAAAACACGGCCGGCGTTGTGCTTAACCAAATATAACCTGAGCGGGTCTTACGGAGCGCCGCGCTGGCGCCTAGCGCGGCGGCGCCCTATCTAGGCCTTCGCCACAATCCCTTGTGCGACAGGAGATCCCTCCATCCCCGCCTCGAACATCCAGCCCGCTGGCGAAGGCGCCCTGGTCCTGTTTTCGGGCGGCCAGGACTCCACCGCCTGCCTGGCCTGGGCGCTGGAGCGCTACGAACGGGTGGAGACCGTGGGCTTCGACTATGGCCAGCGCCACGCCGTGGAGCTGATCGCCCGGCGCACCCTGCGCAAGGCGATCGGCAAGGCCTTCCCCGCCTGGCGCAGCCGGCTGGGATCGGATCATCGGATCAATCTGCGCAGCTTCGGCGCCGTGGCCCAGTCAGCCCTGACCGCCGACCGGGCGATCGAGATGACCGAGCGCGGCCTGCCGTCGACCTTCGTGCCCGGGCGCAACCTGGTGTTCCTGACCTACGCCGCCGCCCTGGCCGACCGTCGCGGGCTAACCGCCCTGGTGGGCGGCATGTGCGAGACCGACTTCTCCGGCTATCCCGACTGTCGGCGCGCCACCCTCGACGCGCTGCAGCAGGCGCTGAACCTGGGCATGGAGCGCGACTTCCGCATCGAGACGCCGCTGATGCGGCTGACCAAGGCTCAGACCTGGGGCCTGGCCAAGGCCCTGGGCGGCGAGGCGCTGGTGCGCATGACCCTGGAGGACAGCCACACCTGTTATTACGGCGACCGCACGCCCCACGACTGGGGCGCGGGCTGCGGCGCCTGCCCCGCCTGCGATCTGCGCGCCAAGGGTTGGCGCGAGTGGAGCGAGGCCGGCCAGCCGGCCCTGGCCCCCATCCCGTGACCTATTCGGTCAAGGAGATCTTCCTCACCCTGCAGGGTGAAGGCGGCCAGGCGGGGCGGGCGGCGGTGTTCTGCCGCTTTTCCGGTTGCAACCTGTGGAGCGGGCGCGAGGCCGACCGCGACAAGGCCGTCTGCCAGTTCTGCGACACCGACTTCGTGGGGACCGACGGCGAGGGCGGCGGCCGTTTCGCCACGCCTGGGGCCCTGGCCGCCGCGGTGGCTGCACGCTGGGCCGGCGGCCCGAACAACCGATTGGTGGTGTGCACCGGAGGCGAGCCCTTGCTGCAGCTCGACCCGCCGCTGATCGAGGCCCTGCACGCCGAGGGCTTCGAGATCGCGGTGGAGACCAATGGCGTGCTGGCCGCGCCGGCGGGGCTGGACTGGATCTGCGTCAGCCCCAAGGCCGACGCAGAGGTGGCCCAACGCCAGGGCCAGGAGCTGAAGCTGGTCTATCCCCAGGCCGGCGTCGATCCCGCCCACTTCGAGGCCTGGGACTTCGAGCGCTTCTTCCTGCAGCCGATGGACGGCCCCCGGCGCGAGGCCAACACCGCCGCGGCCATCGCCTATTGCCTGGCCCACCCCCACTGGCGGCTGAGCACCCAGACGCACAAGTATCTGGGGATCGCTTAGGAAGGCCCACCGAGAAGCCACGCTCATGCCGGCCAAGGCCGGGATCGAGGGGCGCGACACGCGCAACGATGACGAATGGCGGCAGGGTCGTGACGAAGGCGGGCGGGCCTGCCCGCCACGCCTACGACTGCCTCCCTACCGCCGCGGTGGCGCGGCGCTCCAGCTTGCCCCAGGCCACGCGGGGGCCGCGCACGGCGGTGATCACCGCCTTGATCACCACATAGTACATCAGCTGGCGATAGCCGAACCGCTGCACCGGGATCCAAGGAAGGTCGGTCCAGGGCGCGCGGCGCTCCAGGGCCATGCCTAGGGCCGCCGCCGAGAGGTCGACCAGGATGAACACCGCCCAATAGAGCAGCGACTGGATCAGCTTGTCCGGGCTCCACTCGATGGGGTGGAAATAGCGGTCGAGGGCCGCGTCCAGGAGGCTCCAGACCACAGCCAGGTCCACCAGGGGCGCGGCGGTGGCCAGGATGATCTGGAACAGCCATATCTGCGGCAGGGCGATGAAGCCCAGGATCGGCCGCTTGGGGCTGAAGGTGGCGGCGCGGTGCTTCCAGATGCACTGCAAGGTGCCGAACGACCAGCGGAATCGCTGCTTGAGCAGGCCACGCACGGTCTCCGGCGCTTCGGTGTAGGCGCGGGCGTCCGGATCGAACTCCACCCGCCAGCCGGCCCGCTGCACGGCGATGGTAAGGTCCTGGTCCTCGGCCAGGGTGTCGGAGGGATAGCCGCCCATCTGCTCAAGAGCCGAACGTCGCCAGGCGCCGACGGCGCCCGGCACCACGGTCACCGCGCCCAGGGCCGCCAGGGCGCGGCGCTCAAGGTTCTGGGCGGTGACATATTCCAGGGCCTGCCAGCGGGTGACCACGTTGCGGCGGTTGCCCACCAGGGCGTTGCCGGCCACCGCACCCACCTGGGGATCGGCGAACCAGCGCGCCAGACGCGGGATGGTGTCGGGCGGGAACAGGGTGTCGGCGTCGAGGGCCACGATGACGTCGCCATGCACCTGGTCCAGGCCCTTGTTCAGCGCCTGGGCCTTACCGCCGTTGGCGAAGCGCAGCAGGCGCACGCGCGGATCGCCGGCGAAGTGGGTCTCCACCTCCTGCGTGGTGCCGTCGGACGAGCCGTCGTCGAGGACGATCACCTCCAGCCGGGCCCAGTTGGACTCCAGGATCCGCGCCACCGAGGCGGCGATCACCTTCTCCTCGTTGAAGCACGGGATCAGCACGCTGACCATCGGTCCGGTCTGCGGGTCGAGCATGGCCGGCTCGCGGCGGCTCTCCTTGGCCCGGTGGGCCAGGGACAGGGCGGCCATGAACAGCAGGCGCAGCAGGCCGAGCGCGATGGCCGAGATGAACAGGGTCTCCAGCCCCAGATCGATCTCGCGGAAGATGCCGAAGCCCAGGCGGTCCAGCTCCAGCTCGAACCAGGGGCGCCCGGACGGCGGCATGGCCTGTTCGGGGGTCATGCCGGCCAGCTGAGCGAGGGTGACCAGCTTGTAGCCATGGGCGCGCAGCTGGTCGATCAGCGTCGGCAGGGCTTCGACGGTGTGGCTGCGGTCGCCGCCGCTGTCGTGCAGCAGGATCACCTGGCCGGGCGGGCGGTCAACGGTACCCGGATCGGCCAGTCCGTCCAGCGCGCGCTGCACGATCACGTTGGCGGGGGGCTTCTGCCAGTCGTCCGTGTCCACGCGCAGGCCGGCGATCAGGTAACCCGTGGACTGCGCCTTCACCAGCGGATCGACTTCGGCCGGGGTCGATGGTTCGGCGTCGCCGAAATAGGGCGGACGCATCAGGCGCATGGAGCGACCGGTCAACACCTCGAACAGGCGCTGGGTGGCGGTGAGCTGGATGTCCACCGCCTGGGCCGGCAGCTCGGCGATATTGGGGTGGGTATAGGTGTGGTTGCCCATCACCTCGCCCTGGGCCAACTCGCGCTTCACCAGGTCCGGGTGGGCCTGCATATTCTCGCCGATCAGGAAGAAGGTCGCCGGGGCGTCCTTCTGCTTGAGGATGTCGAGGATCTTGGGCGTCCACTTGCTGTCCGGCCCGTCGTCGAAGGTCAAGGCCGCCCATCCGGGATGGGCGCCGTAGCGCTGGATCACATAACCGCTGGGCAGCTTGTCGTAGTGCTCGTCCGAGATCAGGCCGGTGTCCGGATCGAACTCCAGGCTGCGCTTGCCCGCGGTGGGGAGGGAGGCGATGTGCAGGATTTCGCCGGCGCCGTCGAAGTCCACATTGCGGCCCAGGGACAGGTCGAGCAGGCCGTTCGACTGAACCTGGCCATAGGGCTTGCCCAGCACGCTCCACATGTCGGGGTCTTCGGAGCCCAGACGCCAGACTGCATAGCCGCGCACCCGCCAGGGATCGGTGACCTTGACCTGGTTGAACAGGGTGGCCGCATCCAGGAACCAGACCACATGCGGCAGGCCGTTGTCGTCGACATATTCGAAGGTGGGGTTCAGCTCATTGTCGTCCATGCGGATCTGCGCATCGGAATCGCGCGCGTACTGCATGGCGTCGTGGAAATCGATCGGGTCGGCCGAGGCCTGCTCGGCCCGGTCCTTCAGCCGCCAGTCATAGCCGTAGGAACCGAAGGCCATGATCGTATGCTCGGGGTCCAGCTCACGCATGCGCAGGTCGAGGTTCTTCTCGAACCACTCCTGGCCGGCGGTGGGGCCCGGGCCGCTGGTGCTCCAGTGCTGGTCATAGGCCATCAGCACCAGGCTGTCGGTGGCCTGCTGCAGCTTCTTGAACGGATAGCTGTCGTCGTCGAAGGGCGCGGTGACCCACACCTCCAGAGCGTGAGCATGCAGCACGTCGTGGGCATGCTGCAGGAAGGCGGGATAGGCCTCGATCGCCTTGGGCGACAGGTTCTCCAGGTCGAAGCAGAAACCGGCGTAGCCATGCTTGGCCGCCAGGCCGAGCAGGTTGGACAACAGCTTGTCCTCGGCCGCCCGGTTCAGGATCACCCCGTCGGCCAGGGCGGTGTCGAACACCGCCTCATGGGCGTTGTGCACCACATCCATGATCGCCGGCGGGTGAGGGGCCGAGGCGATCAAGGCGGTCGCGTCAGGATCGTCGGTCTGCTCGATGTCGCCCGCCGCGTCATGCAGGGCCGTCCACTGCGGGGCCACCACGTCCAGGCTGGCGATGTGGTCGCGCAGCGATTGCCGCGATTCCTGGTCCCAGGTGACATAGAAGCCGACGGTAAGGGGCTTGATCGCCTTGTTGGTCGCCGCCTCGCGCGGGCGCTGGATCACCCGGGTCCAGGCCGGCTTGGAGCCCTTGAGGATGCGGTGGGCGTTCTCCTGGTGCAGGCTCTGCAAGGTGTCCGGGTCGCGCAGTTGCAGGTTGGGCAGCGGCGGGGCGAAGGCCAGGGTGGCCAGGAAGGCGGCGACAATGGCGGCCAGCAGGGACAGCAGCAGGCCCGCGATCTGGCCGGCCCGGCGCGCACGGCGGCCGGAGGGATCGTGGAACACAAAGCGGTCGTTGGAAGGTGTCGGTGTTTCTGGCGGCATGGCGGCGGGTGTGATGACCCGTATGATCTGATCTGAAACCTGGGCGAAGGCGCGGCGCCTCCTTAGCACTAGTTCGAATCCGCCGTCAGCTTGCTATCGCGCGGGCCCACTCCAGAGCTGCGCGCACTTGATCACGGCCGCCGCTTCGTGGCTCAAAAGGCGCATGACCCCTCGTCCGCGCCGCAGCGCCCTGTTCGTCCCCGCCGCCAACCCCCGCGCCATGGACAAGGCGCGCGCCCTGCCCTGCGACCTGGTGGTGCTGGACCTGGAGGACGCCGTCGCCCCTGCGGCCAAGGCCGAGGCTCGCGTGCGCGCAGCCGAAGCGGTCCGCGCCGGCGCCTATGGCGGGCGCGAGCTGATCGTGCGCTGCAACGGCCTGGACACGCCTTGGGGCGCCGAGGATCTGGAGGCCTTGGCCGAGGCCGGCCCCGACGGGGTGCTGGCGCCAAAGGTCGGCGGGCCGGCGGACCTGGCCGACTATGAGGCCGCCCTGGCCTCGGCGCCGGACCGCACCCGGCTGTGGGCGATGATCGAGACCCCGGCGGCGGTGTTCGCCCTGGAGCCGATCGCCGCCCAGGCCGCCCAGGCCGCCCGGCGGCTGGAGGGGCTGTGCCTGGGGCTCAACGACCTTGGCGAAGCCATGGGCGCTCGCGCCACGCCAGATCGCGCGCCGTTCCAGGCGATCATGACCCTGACGGTGCTGGCGGCCCGCGCCCACGGCCTGGCCGTGCTCGACGCGGTGTTCAACGGCCTGGACGATCCCGAGGGTCTGGCCGCGGCCTGCCGCCAGGGGTCGGAGTTCGGCTTCGACGGCAAATGCCTGATCCACCCCGGCCAGATCGAGGCCTGCCACCACGCCTTCGGCCCCAGCGCCGAGGACGTGACCGCCGCGCGGGCCGTGGTCGCCGCCTTCGCCACCCAGGGCGAGGCGGCCGGCGGGGCGATCCGGGTGGACGGACGTATGGTCGAGGCCCTGAATCTGCGCCGCGCGGAGGCCACCCTGGCCCTGGCTGAGGCGATCGCGGCGCCGGACTGCGCTGACGGCCGTTAGCGCGCGTTCAAATCCGTCGCCCGCCGGCGCGGGCCGAAATAGGCCGGGTCGTTGCGGCGGCGGCGGTCGGGGCCGAAATAGTCCTCGGTGCGGATGAAGGCTCGCGGCTGGTCGACCACCAAGCCGATGCGCATCAGCAGGCCGCGCGCGGTGACCGGCTTGGACAGGAATTCGTTGACCCCCACGTCCCGCGCCTCGGCCACCCGGCGCAGGGTGGAGTGGCCGGTGATCATGATCACCGGGGCCATGGGATTGGGGCTGTCGGGCGAGTTGCGCAGCAGGCGCACGAAGTCGATGCCGTCCAGCGGCTGCATGGCCAGGTCGGTCATGACGATGTCGATGGCGTTGTTGCGCATGATCTGCAGCGCCTCGGCGCCGTCATTGGCCGCATAGATCTGGCGCACGCCGATGGCGCGCAGGATCTCGTTGAGCAGGATCTGCATGTGGCGGTTGTCGTCCCCCACCAGGATGCTGAGCAGGTCGAACCGCAATTGGGAAACCGCTGAAACTGTAACCCCGCCGTCCCCTTGAATCGGCGGGCGGCGAGGAAGCCCGGCCGGCGGATACCATCGTTATGGTGACCGCCGCCTTAATGCAATTCGCGCCGCGTCCGCAGCTTAGCGCGGTTTCGGCGCGCCAATCTGGCCGCGATGTCGCAGGAAGGCGTCGGCCAGCACGCAGGCGGTCATGGCCTCGACCACCGGGGCGGCGCGGATGCCCACGCAAGGGTCGTGGCGGCCCTTGGTGCGCAGTTCGATCTCCGCCCCCGCCTCGGTGACCGAGCGGCGCGGGGTGAGGATCGAGGAGGTGGGCTTGAACGCCGCCCGGGCCACGATCGACTGGCCGGTGGAGATGCCGCCCAGGATGCCGCCGGCGTGGTTGGACAGGAACACCGGCCCATCGTTGCCGGCCCGCATCTCGTCGGCGTTGTCCTCGCCGCTGAGGGCGGCGGCGGCGAAGCCCTCGCCGATCTCCACCCCCTTTGCGGCGTTGATCGACATCAGGGCGCCGGCCAACTCGGCGTCCAGCTTGCCATAGATCGGCGCGCCCCAGCCGGCGGGGACGCCCGTAGCCTCGACCTCGACGATGGCGCCAGTGGACGAGCCGGCCTTGCGTACCGCCTCCAGGTGCGCCTCCCATAGGGCGACCATCTCGGCGTCCGGGCACCAGAAGGGGTTCTGCTCGACCTGGTCCCAGTCCCAGCGGCTTCGATCCACCGCCAGGGGCCCGATCTGCACCAGGGCGGCGCGGATGGTCACGCCTGCGCCCAGCACCTGGCGCGCCACCCCGCCGGCCGCCACCCGCGCGGCGGTCTCCCGGGCCGAGGACCGCCCGCCGCCGCGGTAGTCGCGCACGCCGTACTTGGCGAAATAGGCGTAGTCGGCGTGGCCCGGCCGGAAGGCCTGGGCGATCTCGGAATAGTCCTTGGAACGCTGGTCGACGTTCTCGATCATCAGCGAGATCGGCGTGCCGGTGGTGACGGGCCCGCCCGTGCGCTCGTCCTCGAACACGCCGGACAGGATGCGCACCTGGTCCGGCTCCTGGCGCTGGGTGACGAACTTGCCCTGGCCGGGGCGGCGCCGGTCCAGCCAGACCTGCAGGTCGGCGGGGGTGAGGCTCAGGCCGGGCGGGCAGCCGTCGACCACGCAGCCCAGGGCCGGGCCGTGGCTCTCGCCCCAGGTGGTGACACGGAACAGGTGGCCGAAGGTGTTGTGCGACATGGCCGCCTTCTAAACCAAGCTTGGCGTCCGCGCCAAATGGGCTGTGAGTGGGAAGGGCTGTGGGACGTGACAACCCCTTGCCTAGAGCCCTTCCGGTTGGCCGTTCAGGGTGAGTCCGCCCCTTAGGCCGCCCAGTCGGCGGAGAAGCGATTGCGCTTGCCGGCGGTGGCGGAGGCGGGCGCCTCGGCGCTGGCCGCCGGGCTGAGCCGCAGCAGCAGGTCGCCCCTGGGGCGGCCCGCTCGCGGCGGCAGGCCCTTGCCGACGATGCGCACCAGGCCGCGCATGCCGTCCTGCCGGGTGACGCGCACGGTGCGTGTGCCGATCAGGGTGTCGATGGTCAGCGAGCCGCCCTTGCGCAGCACCGCGGGATCCGCCTGCACCGTCAGGCACAGATGGTCGCCGATCACCGCCATACCGTCCCGAGTTGCGATGGTCACCGCGCGCACTTGGCCGGCCACGCGCACCAGGTCGCCGGCGCGCAGTCCGGGCGGCAGGGTCACATAGATGGCGCGCCCGTCCGAGGCCTGGGTCAGGTGGCGTCCGCCACAGAAGGCCTCGGCCGGGGAGATCTCCAGGATCGGCGAGGGCGCGGGCCGCTCGCGTGGCGGCGGGGGCGGCGCATCCTTCAGCGCCTCATAGGCCGCGATCACCGCCCGCAACCGTTCGGCGTCGCCGCCGGGCCGGTCGGGGTGATGGCGCTTGACCTGGGCGCGGAAGGCCGCGCGCACGGTTTGCGGATCGGCGTCCGGCGCCACGCCCAGCACGCGGGCGGCCTGCAAGGTGGTCAGTGGTGTTCCGCCCGGGCTCATGGCCGGGAGGCTGACGCGATTTGGTCAAAACGGTGTTAAGGCGCGGGTCAGACGCGCCGGCGCGCCCGCCATTGTTCGCGGGTCTGGCCCCAGATCTCGATCCCGGCGCTCTCATAGGGCGGCGGCAGACGGCCCGGGCCGCGATTGCTCGAGCCCAGCCGCCGGGCCACGGCCCGGGAGGCGACATTGGCCGGATCGATGGTGTGGATGATGTCGGTCCAGCCCAGGTGGTCGAAGGCCCAGTCCATGGCGGCGGTCGAGCCCTCGGTGGCGTAGCCCTTGCCCCAGGCCCAGGGGACCAGACCCCAACCGACCTCGGTCCCCGGCCATTCGGCGGGCGACCATGGACCCAGCCGGCCGGCCCAGCGGCCGCTGGCCTTCTCGATCACTGAGAACATGGAGAAGCCGTCCATGGCCCAGCCGCCGGCCATGGTCATGAACCCGCGCCAGGCCACCGAGCGCGGTTGTTGGCCGCCGATGAACCGGCTGGCGGTCTCGTCGGCGACCAGCTGCGTCCATGGCTCGAAATCCTGCGGCTGCGGCGGCCGCAGGATCAGGCGCTCGGTCTCGAGGATGGGGCCTATTTCAGCGACGGCTCGATCTCCTTGCAGGCGGCGATCAGGCCCTGGACCGAGGCCACGGACTTGGCGAACATGTCCTTTTCCGCGTCGTCGGTGGGGAATTCGATCACCTTCTCCACGCCGCCGGCGCCGATCACCGCGGGCACGCCCACATAGAGGTTCGACAGGCCGTACTCGCCCGTCAGGTGCACGGCGCAGGGCAGCACGCGCTTCTTGTCCTTCAGGTAGGAGGTGGCCATGGCGATGGCGCTCTCGGCCGGGGCGTAGAAGGCCGAGCCGGTCTTGAGCAGGGCCACGATCTCGCCGCCGCCTCCGCGGGTGCGCTTGACGATGGCGTCCAGCTCGTCCTGGGTCATGAAGCCCTGGCGCACCAGTTCGGGCAGGGGCAGGCCGCCGACGGTGGAGTGGCGCACCATCGGCACCATGTCGTCGCCGTGGCCGCCCAGGGTCCAGGCGTGGATGTCCTCCACCGACACGCCGGTCTTCTCGGCGAGGAAGTAGCGGAAGCGGGCGCTGTCCAGCACGCCGGCCATGCCCACCACCTTGTTGTGCGGCAGGCCCGAGAACTGCTGCAGGGCCCAGACCATGGCGTCGAGCGGGTTGGTGATGCAGATGACGAAGGCGTCGGGCGCGTGGGCCTTGATGCCCTCGCCGACAGCCTTCATGACCTTGAGGTTGATGCCCAGCAGGTCGTCGCGGCTCATGCCCGGCTTGCGCGGCACCCCGGCGGTGACGATGCACACGTCGGCGCCGGCGATGTCCGCATAGCTGTTGGCGCCCTTCAGGGCCGAGTCCTTGCCGAACACCGGGCTGGCCTCGGCGATGTCCAGGGCCTTGCCCTGGGGCGTGCCCTCGGCGATGTCGAACAGGATCACGTCGCCCAGCTCTTCGCGAGCGGCGATATGGGCCAGGGTGCCGCCGATCATGCCG
>FTAL01000138.1_pt1 | contig 21219 bp, 23 predicted proteins | sample 1639081 | NCBI WGS metagenome assembly FTAL01 (sample SAMEA3914812, study PRJEB12502) | metagenome | biome: forest; material: soil | place: Canada | collected 2011-07-07 | depth 0.1 m | reverse complement strand
GGTCAGCCGATTGATGATCACCCGCCGCCCCCAGGCGTCGGGCGCGCCGTCGCGTAGGCACCCGGCCATGGCCAGGGGCGGCGCTGGCGCGATGGCGCCTCGCCGCAGCGGCAGCTCGGGAAGATAGATCGCCCTCGCGTCCCGGCGCGCCAGATAGGACTGGCCGTAGTTGAAGCTGTAGAATTCGCCGTCCCTGGCCAGTCGTCCCGCTACGACGGGCTCCACCGCATCCGGTAGCCAGATCCAGACGAACGCTTCGCCAAGCGGCCCCGCCCGATCAGAACTCATCGTTCACCGTCCCCTTGGGCCGCCGGATCGAGCGCGGCAGAAGCGCCAGCTTGTCCTCCAGCCGTTCGATCTGCGGCGCGAGGCTCGAGGCCTCAGGCACGAACAGGCTGACGCCTGCTAGGGTGGCGGCTTCGAACACCAAGCCGATTTCGACCCGTGGATCGCCCTTCTCGATCAGCTGGAGCGTGCTGCGGGCGATGCCGGCCCGCTCCGCGAGCTCCACCTCGGTCATGCCGCGCTGCTTGCGCGCCAGACGCACCTGGGCGCCCAGCAGCGTCAGGGCATCCTTTGTCAGTCGTGAATACGGGCGAGGCGACACGGCTATCTCACGTTGACTGCTGCAGCGGTCAGGAAGGTCTTTCGTGACCGCCAAGACGGTCATACGATAAGCAGCATGAAAAATCAAGAGATGACCGCAAACGCGGTCACGACGACGCCTTATGACCGCTATGGCGGTCATTCTTAAATTACCGGAGCCGGGCGGAAAAAACACCCACCAGCCGGCGATCATTCCGCTTCGCCCGGACCACATCGGCTTGGCAACCCAGGCCGTCGCTCAGCCGTCGCTGAAGCTGGGCTATATCGCCAGTTTAGCTATGACCTCCGCAATGACGACGATTTCCAGACAGGACTTATTCGATAAGGTTTGGTCCAGCCCCGTGACCCAGGTTGCTGCCGAGTTCGGGGTCAGCGACACCGCGGTCCGAAAGATGTGCCGCCGCCACGGCATCCCTGTCCCGAGCCGTGGGTACTGGGCGCAGGTCGCGGCAGGAAGGACCTTTCCTAGACCCAAGCTCGGGCCCGCCAGCCGGGCAAGGCTGGAAACCGTCAGGTTCGTTGGCACTGGCCGACCCTCGCCAGAGGTGAAGGCGGTGGCTGAGCGCCTGAAGGAGAAGGCGAGGGAAGTTCAGAGGCCTCCCGATCAGGGGGCTCCAGGGGAGGAGATAGCTCCGCAGGCTCATGCCGCCGCGGACGACCAGGTGATCCATCCCCTTGTGGTTCGCACGCACGACAAGCTCGCTGGCGCCAAGGCGGGTGAAATGGCCCGCGTCTCTGGGAAGGGGCTGTTTACGGTCGTCGCTTCCGCGGAGCAGGCGGACCGCGTCGCGCGGGTCCTGACGTTGCTTCTTCGCGCTATGGAGGCGCGGGGCTGGTCGGCGAAGGGTGACGACAAGGGTCTCTTCCTCGCGCCCGACGATGAGCCGATCAGGTTCGAGATCGCCGAGCAGTCCGCTCGAACGCCGCACAAACCCACCGGCGCTGAAACGGCGGCGCTGAAACGGTACGAGGAGGGGCGAGAGCGCGCCTATCGACGAGGCTCCTGGTCTGTAACGCCCGATCCGCCTTCGATCCCCGAGTGGGATTACGAACCAACCGGCCAGCTCGTGCTCACCCTCGACGGCGGCTATCGCCACAGCGGGATGCGGCGGAAGTTCTCCGACGGCAAGACGCAACGCCTGGAGGGGATGGTCGATCGCCTGATGGAGGCGCTCACGCTTTACGCGGCCGGCGAGAAGGTCTGGCGGGAGCGCCAGGAGAAGGAGCGGCTGGAAAGGGCCGAAGCCGAGAAGCGGCGGAAGGAAGCGGACCGCCGGCAGCGCCTGGCGAGCAAGCGGCTGGAGTTTCTCGAACTGCAGTTGCAGCGTTTCCGGCGGGCCTCGGAGGTGGAGGCCTTCATCGCCCAGGCCGAGGCGGAAGGACCAGCCGAAGATGTCGTGGGGGACTTCATCGCTTGGGCGAAGCGCTATGCGGCATCCTTGCGCGAGGACATCTCTCAGGAGGCGCTTCGCCAGAAGCTACAGGTTCTCGACCTCATGAACGACGAGGTCGACATCGATGGCTGGCGGGCGGTCGATCACTCGCTCGATCCAGAGACGGAGAAGACGACACGCTATCTCGAACCGAAGGTGCGACCGAGCGCACCATGGTGGTACTGGCGGCGCTGACGCTACGCGACCGATCCCGCACAATGCCCAGCCCTGAAATTGGAACTATGAGCCATGACAATTGGAAGTCGATGGCATGTTGGTTGGGATAAGTTAGCTACCTAGGTGTGCGGTCCCGCGGAGTGATGGTGCATCATCGATCCTGAGCCGTCAGCGGGAAGGGGGTGCGAGATGAATGACGATATGGACAAGCCAGACCTGATCCGCATGAGCCCCGAGGGGTTCGCGGCGTTTCTGGCGACCTGTTCGGAGCCCGGCGCGCCTGTGCCTGAGATGGTGGAAGTGATCCGGCGGCCGGCGCCTTGGGAGCAGGGCCAGCACCTCTGCCGGGAGGAAGAACCTAGAGATTAGCGTTTGGCGCACCCGACAGGATTCGAACCTGTGACCTTCGGCTTCGGAGGCCGACACTCTATCCAGCTGAGCTACGGGTGCCTGAAACGCAGAACTAGTCGTCGCTGGCAGGCTTGGTCAACGACTCCACGGCGCACCTTTCGGCTTGCCTGAAGCTCCGACCACCTGACGGTTTACCCAGAAAACCTACGCCTGGGCTTGCGCCAAGTTGGTTGCAGTGTGGTTGCAACGCACCTTCGCCAACATCGATCCAGAAAAACCTAGTTATAACCTCCTGAAAACACTAACAAAATAGACCATCTCAACTCCGCTTGCCCGACGCTATCCCGCCTTCGGAGGGCAACGCTCTATCCAGCTGAGCTACGGGTGCGCAAGGCCGCTTTCGCGAGCGCCGGAACCTAGACGAAGCGGGGCGCGGGCGCAATCGAGCCAATGCGCCTCAGGCTGAAGCGCGCGCCAAAGCCACAGTTTCGATGAACAACCACCAGGGCTCAGTAGGCGGTGGGGCTGGGCTGGTCGGCGTTGTCGTAGGTCAGCGACAGGAACACGTCCTCCAGGTCCGGGTCCTCGGTGGACAGGTCCTTGATCTGCACCCCCGCGGCGCGCACCGCCGCCAGCACCGCCTCGACGCTCGCCGCTTCGCTGCGATAGGTGACCGCCAGATTGCCGTCGGGACGCAGCCGGCCTTCGAAACCGCTCAGCACCGGAACCGAGTCCAGGGGGGCCAGGGGCGTGATCACCACCGAGCGGGTGTCGATCCGGCGCAGCAGGTCGCGGGTGGGCTCGCAGGCCACCACCTCGCCGCGGTTGACGATGGCGATCCGGTCGCACAGCGCCTGGGCTTCTTCGAGATAGTGGGTGGTGAGCACGATGGTGACGCCGCGGGCGTTCAGTTCCTGCACCCGCTCCCAGAGTTGGCGACGCAGCTCGACATCCACCCCGGCGGTGGGTTCGTCCAGGATCAGCACCGGCGGCTGGTGCACCATGGCCTTGGCCACCATCAGGCGGCGCTTCATCCCGCCGGAGAGCTGGCGCACATAGGCGTCGGCCTTGTCGGCCAGGCCCAGGCTGGCCAGGATCTCGTCGGTCTTCCGATCTTCCTTCTTCACGCCGTAGAAGCCGGCCTGCACCTCAAGCGACTCGCGGGGGGTGAAGAACACGTCGCTGACGATTTCCTGCGGCACCACGCCGATGGCGGCGCGGGCGGCGCGCGGCTGTTCGTCGATGTCCATGCCCCAGAGCTTCACCTGGCCCGAGGTCTTGTTCACCAGCCCGGCGAGGATGTTGATGAAGGTCGACTTGCCGGCGCCGTTGGGGCCCAGCAGGCCGAACATGGAGCCGCGCGGGATGGCCAGGTCGATGCCCTTCAACGCCGTCTTGGCCGGGACCATGCGGTTGGCCGGGTAGGTCTTGACCAGACCGCGGGCTTCGATGGCGTAGTCTGGGATGCTCATGATGCTCGGACTTGCCCCAAAGCATGTTCGATTTGAACATGCTCGAAAACTTTCGACGAAATTAGAGCGTGATCGCCGCCGAAACCGGTATCCACTTTCGGCTATCACGCGCCAACGCGGCAGGAATGGACGCGCCGAATTTGACGGCTCGGGGCGCGCCGCTTAGGTAGGCGTCGCTTCACGCCTTGCCAAGCGAGACCCATCCCATGTCTGCTCCCCTGACGTCCCAACCCCACGAGGTCGTGGTCGTTCACGAGCATCGGATCGCCTGCGACGGGTTGGGCGGCGCGCTCGGCCATCCTCGGGTCTATCTCGAGATGGGCGGCAAGCCCTCGGTCGACTGTCCCTATTGCGGCCGCCGCTACGTGCTGGACGCCCACCACGCCCATGGCGAGGACGAGCGCCTCGACCCTGCCGCCTACGATCCCGAAGACACCCCCGAGGCCTAAGCCGTGTCCGGGACCTGACGCTCAGGTCCCGCCCGCGCTCAAATCTCCGGCGTCAGCAGAGCGCGGGCCTCGGCGGCGTCGCGGTCCATCTGCACAATCATGGCGTCCAGGCTGTCGAACTTGCAGTCGCCACGGATGAAGCGGACCAGTTCGACCTCGAGCGTCTGGCCGTACAGGTCCTCGTCGAAGTCGAACAGATTGACCTCGAGCCGCTCGTCGATCCCGTCGATGATGGTCGGCCGCTTCCCCAGATAGGCCACGCCCGGCGCCTCGCGCCCGTCCGCCAGCCGGGTGCGGGCGGCGTAGATGCCATAGGCCGGGCGGACATAGTCCTCCATGGCGATATTGGCGGTGGGAAAGCCGATGGTGCGGCCCAGCTGGTCGCCGTGCACCACCACGCCCTCGACCGTGAACGGCCGGCCCAAGATGGTGGCTGCGTCTTCCGGGCGTCCGTCGCGCAGGGCCTCTCGCACTGCGCTGGACGAAAACTTCAGCCCGCCGGCTCCGGTGACCGCCGGCGCGATCGACACGCCGAAGCCGAGCTGCTGGCCATAGCGCTTGAGGCTCTCCGGATCGCCCGACCGCCCGGCGCCGAAGGTGATGTCGAAGCCTGCCGCCACGTGGCGTGCGCCCAGCCCCTCGGCCAGCACCTGGCGCGCGAAGTCGGCGTCGCTAAAGTTCGCCATCTCGGCGTCGAACGGCAGGATGTAGAGCCGGTCCACCCCCAGGCCCTCCAGCAGCCGGCCGAGCTGATCGGCGTTGGTCAGGCGGAAGTGCGGCTGTTCGGGATGGAAGTACTTGCGGGTGTGAGGCTCGAAGCTGATCACGCCCAGGGGCGCGTTCAACGCGGCGGCGGCCTTGGCGGCGTCGGCGATGACCTGCCAGTGGCCACGGTGGACGCCGTCGAAATTGCCGAGCGCCAGCGACGCGCCCCGGTGCTCGTCCGCCAGCTCGCGCCAGTCATGCAGAAGGTGCAACGCCACTCAGTGCGCTCCGCGTGTGCGCCGGGGCAGGCGCGGGGCCGCCTCGGCCTCCGCCTGAGCTGCCGTCAGCGTCTTAATCACCGGCTGCGGGGCCGTCTTCGACATTCATCCCTCGTTCAGGCCGCAAGGCGCTTCTCATAGCTTGCTGTCGCTGCAGGTGCGAGAGGCGCCGTTCACCAGGCGACGATCAGCACGGCGCGCGCGGGAGCCAATCTGGTTTCCCAAGCGTTAATTCGCTGAGTTCGGGCGGCATCGCCCGAGGAGGTATGTGATGAGGAAGTTGACCACGATCGCCGCTACGGCGGTCATAGCCCTGGCGGCCACGACGGCGGCGGGCGGCGCGGCGTTCGCCCAACACGGCGGCGGCGGGCATGGCGGTGGCGGCGGGTTCCACGGTGGCGGCGGTGGCGGCTATCGCGGCGGCGGCGGTGGATACCGCGGCGGCGGCTATGGGGGTTACCGGGGCGGCTACGGCGGCTATCGCGGCGGTTATGGCCGTGGCTATGGCTACGGTTACGGCCGTGGCTGGGGTTATGGCGGTTGGGGCTACGGCGGCTGGGGCTATGGCCTGGCCGGTGTCGCGGTCGGGGCGGCCCTGGCTGACAGCTACGCCTATCCCTACTACGGCTACGGCTACCCGTACGGATACGGATATGGCTACGGGAACCCCTACTACGGCTGGTGATCCCAGGACGTAGCCGACCTCAAGCCGTCACGGCTGAAACCCCTGTAACGGCGAAATCAAAAGGGCCCCGCGGAGACGATCCGCGGGGCCTTTCGGTTCTCGGCCCACCCCGAAGACGGGTTCAGCAGCCGCAGGGACGGGGCGGCGGCGCGTAGGGGACCTGGCCATAGCTGTAATAGCTGTAGCCGGGCGGATAGGCGTAGGCGGGCGGGGGCAGCTGGACGTCCAGCGCCGGGGTTTCGGCATAGCCGTTGTAACCGTAGGCGTAGGCGCCCTGGTCCTGGCCGTAGGGCGCATAGTCGCTGGAGCCTACGCCCGCCGCGGCGTAGTCGCCACCGGCGTCATAGCCGTAACCGCCGCCCGGGCCATAACCGTAGTCGCCATAGCCGTAGAACGAGCCCAAGGCTCCTGCGGCCAGGCCATAGCCGTACCCGCGGCCAAAGCCATATCCGCGGCCGTAGCCATACCCGTATCCACGGCCTCGGCCGTAGCCATAGGCCCGGCTGCTGGCGCTGGCGTAGGCGCTGCTGTGGGCATAGGCGCTGCTGGCGGCGTAGCCGGAGGCGTGACCGCCACCCCAGGAGCCGCCGCCCCAACCGCCACCCATGTGGCCGCCCGTGTGACCGCCACCGCCCCAGTGGCCGCCCATATGGCCGCCGCCTTGGCTGTGGCCGTGGCCGCCGGCGAGGGCCGGAGAGGCCGCCGCCGCGACCAGAGCTGCGATCAGAAACACCGCGCGCATGCCGTCCTCCTGGGGACCGGGGCGCCTGCTTCCGCGCAAGGCCCGTTAATGGTTAACGAGCCCTATTCATTAACCTTCCCGAGCGCTTGCGCGCGGCCTTTCAACCGCTCGGCGAAATCCTCGCGTTTGCGGGCGCCCGGCTATCCGCCGATTGAAATCCGGCCGATCGGCACACATATCGAAGCTGTCGCGATCGACCTGCGCCGAACCCGGGCGGGAAGACCGCACACCAAGTCGCTTGGAAGAGGACTTTGGCGATGACGACACGCACCACCCTGGTGTTCGACAGCCCCTTCCTGCTCGGTTTCGAGCATACGCGGGCGCTTGTTGAACGTGCGGCCAAGGCCGCGACCGAAGGTTACCCGCCCTACAACGTTGAACAGCTGGCCGACGATCGGCTGCGCATCACCATGGCGGTGGCGGGCTTTGCGCCCGATCAGCTGCAGATCGCGCTGGAAGATCGTCAATTGGTCGTGATCGGCCGGCGCGAGGGCGCGGAAACCACTCAGAACGCCTATCTGCATCGCGGCATCGCCGCGCGCGGGTTTCAGCGCACCTTCGTCCTGGCCGACGGCATGGAGGTCGAGGGCGCGTCGCTCGAACACGGCTTGCTGCACATCGACGTCGTCCGTCCCGAACCCCAGCGACAGGTCCGAAACATCCCCATCCGCACGGTCGGCTGAACCAGCGGCCGTTGTGGACGTTCACTTTGATAAGGAGGCGGTCATGATGACGGACTCTCTGAGCCAAGAAGCCTTCGCCGCCTTGGGCGCGCCCAACCTGGTCTACGTCCGCCCCGTCAAGGCGGAGGACGTCATGGCGAGCGTAGCGCCCGAAGCCCTGGCGGAAGCGCACCTGTCCCCCGACCAGACTCTCTATGCCGTGCATGGCGCCGATGGGTCTCGCCTGGCGGTGCTGGCCGATAAGGATTCGGCCTATGCGGCGGCGCGCGCCTACGAACTGGCGCCTGTTTCCGTCCATTGAGCCATTCGGTCCGTTAGGTCGGACCTACCCTGCACGCGTGATGGCCGCCGAACCCCGGCGGCCATTGCGTTTTCAGGGCGTTGCGGAGCCCGATCAGGCCGCGGAGGGCTCGACCTCACGCGAGAGCAGGGCGTGCAGGGCGTCGGTGGTGCGGGCCTGGCGCAGTTGCTGGCGCAGGTCCGAGCGGCGCAGGCCACGGGCGGCGCGCGCCAGGGCGCGCAGGTGCTCCGACCCAGCGCCTTCAGGGGCGAACAGGGCCAGCATCAGGTCGACCGGCTGGTCGTCCACCGCATCGAAAGCGACCGGCTTTTCCAGCCGCACGAACACCGCCTTCATACGCGTCAGCGCTCGCAGGCTGGCGTGGGGCAGGGCGACGCCGGAGCCGACGCCCGTGGAGCCCTGGGCCTCGCGCGCCAGCAGGGCGTCGAGAATATCGGCCGCCGGCATGTCGATTACGCGCGCAGCGACTTCAGCCAAGGCCGCCAGGGCCTGACGCTTGCTGTCCGCACCGAGCCGGAGCGCGATCGCGCCGGGCTCAAGCCATTCACCGATGTCCATTCCCGAGGATCTTCCCCAGCCGTTTGTAGACACGCCGCCCAACCCTAGTGGGCGGGGCGGCGCGTCGCATATCACATCCGCGCGTGTTGCGCGGCGCCATCCTTCAGAACGCGCGAGGGGGGGGTGCGCTCCGGATCGATCCAGCCGATGTTGCCGTCCTTGCGGCGGTAGACCACCGACAGCCCGCCATGGGCGGCGTTGCGGAACAGCAGGACCGGGCAATCGGCCAGATCCAGCTCCATCACCGCCATGGAAACGGTCTGAACCTTAAGCGGGGTTTCGGTCTCGGCGATGATCATGGCCGCGGGCGCGCCGTCGCCGGCCGAGCCGTCCGAGCCCCATTCATCGTCCACGCCGTCCAGATCGTCGTCCGGCGCGCGCAGCACCACCACCGAAGCGAACTCGGGATCGGCCTTGGTGACATTGTTGTGATGGTTCGTCAGTCGCCGTTTGTAGCGCCTTATCCGTCCTTCCATCTTGTTCAGCGCGGCGTCGAACGCCGCATGGGCGTCGCCGCCCTCGCCCTTGGCCACGAGCTGCTGGCCGGTGGCCAGGACCACGGAAATATCGGCGCAGAGACTGTGGCCGTTTTTGCCCACGGCCACCTCCGCGCTGCCTCCGCGTTCGAAATACTTGCCGATTCCCGCCTCAAGCTCCTGGGCGATGCGCGTGCGCAGGGCCTCGCCGACAGCCATGTGCCGGCCAGCGACCTGGACGTTCATCGTAACGGGAGCGGTGGTGGGGGTCTTGGAAGCCATTCGCGTCCATCCGTAAACTGAGGTTTGCGGCGGAGCGGTCTTGCGGTCGCCCCGCCGAGGTCAAACGCCTCGTTAGGGGCTAGAGTTCGGCTCAGGTCCGAAACCAAATGGTTGCCGGAGCCCGGGTCGATCGTTTGGATCAGAAGGCGGCCTGCGCGAGACGGCGACGCTCGACCGAAGAGGGAATGCGCATTGCTTCCCGATACTTGGCGACCGTGCGACGCGCGATATCAACGCCCGTCTCCTTCAGGATCTCCACGATCCGATCATCTGAAAGCACCCCATCGCGATTGTCGAGTTCTGAATCGATCATGGTGCGAATTCGGTGCCGAATTGCCTCGGCGGAATACGCTTCGCCTCCATCGGTGGCGGCGATGGCGGAGGTGAAAAAGAACTTCAGCTCGAAAACTCCGCGCGGGGTGGCCATGTACTTGTTCGAAGTCACGCGGCTGACGGTGGATTCGTGCATGCCGATGGCGTCGGCCACGGTCTTCAGGTTCAGCGGGCGCAGGTGCTCGACGCCCAGGGCCAGGAACGCATCCTGCTGGCGCACGATCTCGCCGGAGACCTTCAGAATGGTGCGGGCGCGCTGGTCCAGGCTCTTCACCAGCCAGTTGGCCTGGGCGAAGCAGTCCGACACGAAGGTCTTTTCCGCATCGCTGCGCGCGGCGCCCGAAACGCGAGCATGGTAGCGGCGGTCCAGCAGCAGCTTGGGCAGGGTGTCGGTGTTCAGCTCGACCTTCCACAGGCCCAGGCCGTCCTCGCGCACGAACACATCGGGCGTGACGCCCTGCACCGGCTCGGAGCCGAAGGCGGCGCCGGGCCGGGGCGTTAGGGCCCGAACCTCGGCGACCATCTCGCGCAGGTCCTCATCGTCGACTTCGCAGACCCGTCGCAGGCCGGCCAGATCGCGCCGCGCCAGCAGGTCGAGATTGTCGAGCAGAGCTTCCATGGCCGGGTCGAGACGGTCGCGCTCGCGCAATTGCAGCGCAAGGCACTCGCGCACATCGCGGGCGAACACGCCGGTGGGGTCGAAGCCCTGCAGCCGGCCCAGCACCGCACAGGCGCGCTCAGGCTCGCAGCCTAGCCGCTCGGCGGTCTCCAGCAGGTCGGCGCGCAGATAGCCGCCCTCGTCCACCGCATCGACCAGCACGGTGGCGATGGCGAAGTCCGGGCCGCTCAGACCGAGCATGGCGAGCTGGTCGCGCAGATGTTCGTGCAGGGTCTTGTCGCGGCTGAGCCCAGCGGCGAAATCCTCGCCATCGGTCTCGAACGACCCGCCCTTGGAGGCGCGCGACCAGTCGGTGACGCCGCCGGCGTCCTCGGCCGGCGCCGGCGCGGCTTCGCCCGCATCGCCGGTGGCGCGGTCGCCCGGCGAGGCGTCGGCGTAGAGATCGTCATGGCGGGCGTCGAGATCGGACTCCACGGCGCCGCCGGGCGTCTCGTCGGGTGTGAAACCCGCGTCGGACTCCACCGCAGCCTCGGGGCTATCAGGCGCGTCGCCTTCACCCTCCTCCCGCGCAAGCAGGGGGTTACGCTCGAGCTCGCCCTCCACGAAGGCGTCGAGTTCGAGGTTCGACAGCTGCAGAAGCTTGATCGCCTGCTGCAGCTGCGGCGTGATGACAAGGCTCTGGCCCTGCCGGATTTCTAATCTGGGACTGAGCGCCATGGCCCCCTCCCTGGCCCGAAACTTGCTTCAGACTAATCGCAGCATCCCAACCGATTGGTTAATGGCCTGCATTTTTCCACAGCCTGATCGCACCCGTCGCCCAGATTCTATTCACACGGGTAAAACACACCCCCCGCTGGCAGGCTGGAAGGCCCTCAGCCCTCCTCACCGCCGCCGCCATAGCCGCCGCCGTCGCTGCGGCCGTAATTGCGGTGCGATTGGGAGCGGTAATCGCCGCCCTCGGCCTCGCGCGCCTTCTGTTCGTTCCAGTAGGCCATGCCGTCGCGCGGCTTCATGATGGTCCGCGGCGCGCCCTGGCGGGTGTAGACCCCGAACAGGTTGGCCTTGGGATCGTAGATCAGCCGGTCGCCATTGGCGCGCGTCAGGGTCAAGGCGCCCGGCGGCGGATGATCGCCGAAGTGGTGCACCTTGGTCAGGAAGTCGTCGAGCGTCCGCGCGCCCAGCGACTGGCCGTCGCGACGAAAGTGGTACTCCGCGTTTTCCTGAGCCGAGTGGTAGCGGTTCTCGCTCCAGACCGGCTCGCCATGAAACATCGGCACCGGCGGCCGGGCGCTCTCGTCGCCATAGGCCCGGCGCGCCGGCGCGCGGTCGGCCGCGAAAGCCTGGCCGCCACCCGCGCTCGCCGCGCTCGGGCTGGCGCTGGCCGAGCCCCCGTCGTTCTTGTTGCACGCCGACAGCGCCCCCGCCGCCAGCCCACCGAAAATAGCCGCGAAGACCGCAGCCCGGACAGAAATCATTCCCACAGCCCCAGGTTTGATACGCCTGAACGCCAACATAGCGCGATATCTTAACAAGAGTCTCGCACTTTGTTCTTGTTTTCTTCTCCATGGCTGACGCGGCGCCGCGAACGCGGTATCAGCGCGGCCAGGGTCCTGGGATCGCCAAGGCCTGGATCGGAAGACGAGGGTCGAGCCGGTGAGCGAGCAGCGGGTGCTGTTGATCGTGGGCGGCGGGATCGCGGCCTACAAGGCGCTGGAGCTGGCGCGGCTGCTGCGCAAGCAGGACATCGCCGTGCGCCCGATCCTCACCCGCTCCGGCGCCCAGTTCGTCACGCCGCTGTCTCTGGCCGCCCTGTGCGAGGACAAGGTCTATAGCGAGCTTTTCTCGCTCACCGACGAATCCGAGATGGGCCATATCGAGCTGTCGCGCTCGGCCGACCTGATCGTGGTCGCGCCCGCCACCGCCGACCTGATGGCCAAGGCGGCGCTGGGCCAAGCCGACGACCTGGCCTCCACCACGCTCTTGGCCACCGACACGCCGATCCTGATGGCGCCGGCCATGAACGTGCGGATGTGGAACCATCCGGCCACTCAGGCGAACCTCAAGATCCTGAAGGCGCGTGGCGTAGCCATGGTCGGCCCGGACGAGGGCGCCATGGCCTGCGGCGAGTTCGGCGAAGGCCGGCTGGCCGAACCGCCCGTCATTGCGGCCGCGGTGCAGACGGCTTTGCGGCGCTGGCGCAAGGGCGTGCTCAGCGACAAGCACATCCTGGTCACCGCCGGCCCGACCCGCGAGCCGATCGACCCGGTGCGCTACATCAGCAACCATTCCAGCGGCAAGCAGGGCTACGCCATCGCCGAGGCCCTGGCCGACCTCGGCGCCCAGGTGACCCTGGTCTCCGGCCCGACGGGCCTGCCGACCCCGATCAATGTGAAACGGGTCGAGGTGGAGACCGCGCGGCAGATGCAGGTTGCCTGCGAGGCCGCCCTGCCGGCCGACGCCGCGGTGCTGGTCGCCGCCGTGGCCGACTGGCGCCCGGCGTCCGAGGCCGACCGCAAGATCAAGAAGGGCGCGGCCGGCCCGGAGCCCATCGCCCTGACCGAGAACCCCGACATCCTGGCCGGGCTGTCGCAGCCAGGCCCGAGGCGGCCGAAGCTGGTGGTGGGCTTTGCAGCCGAGACCAACGACCTGGACGCCAACGCCCAGGCCAAGCTGGCGCGCAAGGGCTGCGACTGGATCCTGGCCAACGACGTGGCCAAGCCTGGCGTCTTCGGCGGCGACGACAACGAGGTGCGTCTGGTGACCGCCCAGGGGATCGAGCCCTGGGGGGCGTCGTCCAAGACGGTGCTGGCCCGACGGCTGGCGGAGAAGATTGCGGAGACTTTGGCGTGAGTGCTGAGACCTTGAAACTGGCCCTGTTGCGCCTGCCTCACCACGAAGGCCTGGAAATCCCCAGCTACGCCAGCGTCGGCGCCGCCGGCATGGACCTGCGCGCGGCGGTGCCGGAAGACGCGCCCGTGACCCTCAAGCCCGGCCATCGCGCCCTGATCCCCACCGGACTGCAGATCGCCGTGCCGGCGGGCTACGAAGCCCAGGTGCGTCCGCGCTCGGGCCTGGCGCTGAAGCACGGGATCACCTGCCTGAACTCGCCCGGCACCGTGGATAGCGACTATCGCGGCGAGGTCGGCGTGATCCTGGCCAACCTCGGCCAGGAGGATTTCGTCGTCCGCCGTGGCGAGCGCATCGCCCAGATGGTGGTCGCCGCCCATGCCCGGGTGGAATGGAACGAGGTCGACGCCCACGACGAAACCGCGCGCGGCGCCGGCGGCTTCGGCTCGACCGGGCGCTAGGCCCTTCGCTCGGACAGGCGCAGGGCCTATCTAGGGGCCTGATGATTTTCCGCGGACCCGACCCAGGGTCCGCTCATCGCGGCGCGCGCTCGATCGCCGTGTCTCAAGCACTCGCGCAAGCACCCTCTGTTCTTCGGATACCCTGTGGCCTCCAAACCCAAGCCCCTCGCCCGCCCGCCTCTCGCCGCGCTCAAGGACGTGCGACTGGCCGATGGACCCGTACAGCTGTTCGAGGGCGTGGACCTGGCGCTGGAGCCGCGGGTGCGCGCCTGCCTGGTGGGGCGCAACGGCGCGGGCAAGTCCACCCTGATGCGCATCCTGGCCGGGCTGGTGCAGCCCGACGAGGGCGAGCGCTTCATGCAGCCCGGCGCCCGGATCGCCATGGTGCTGCAGGAACCGGAGATCGTCGGCGAGACCCTGCTCGACTACGCCACCGCCGGCGGAGCGCTGGACTATCGCGCCGAGACCGAGCTCGAGACCTTTGGCCTGGACCCGCAGAAGCCCACCGTCGGCCTGTCCGGCGGCGAGACCCGCCGCGCGGCCCTGGCTCGCGCCTTCGCCGAGGAGCCGGACCTGATCCTGCTCGACGAGCCGACCAACCACCTGGACATCTTCGCGATCCAAACCCTGGAGCAGGAGCTGGCGTCGTCCGGCGCCGCCGCCCTGATCGTCAGCCACGACCGCGCCTTCCTGGAGCGCGTGACCCAACGCTGCTTCTGGCTGTCCAACCGCAAGGTCCGCACCCTGGACGAGGGGTTCTCGACCTTCGAAGCCTGGGCCGAGAAGATCGAGGAGGAAGAAGCCGAACAGCTCCGCCGCCTCAGCAAGGCGATCGAGCGCGAGACCTATACCTTCTACCGCTCGATCACCGCGCGCCGCAGCCGTAACGAGGGCCGCGCCGCCAAGCTGGAAGCCATGCGCGGCCAGCACGCCCTGGCCATGCGCGAACAGCGCCGCGACCTGCAGATGGCTGTCGACTCGGGCGAGACCTCGGGCCGGCTGGTGGCCGAGGCCAAGCACATCTCCAAGGCCTGGGGCGAAAAGGTCGTCGCCAAGGACCTGTCCACCCGCATTCTGCGCGGCGACCGCATCGCCATCGTCGGGCCGAACGGCGCGGGCAAGACCACCCTGGTCCGCGTGCTGCTGGGCGAGATCGCGCCGGACTCCGGCGAAGTGCGCCTCGGCGCCAATCTGCAGGTGGCCTATCTCGACCAGAGCCGCGCCGACCTGAACGAGGAAACCACCCTTTGGGAGGTGCTGGCGCCCGGCGGCGGCGACTCCATCCTCGTGCGCGGCCAGAGCCGCCATGTGGCCGCCTACGCCAAGGAGTTCCTGTTCAAGGACAGCCAGTTGCGCCAGCCGGTGCGCACGCTTTCAGGCGGGGAGCGCAACCGCCTGCTGCTGGCCCGCGCCCTGGCCAAGCCCGCCAACCTGATGGTGCTGGACGAACCGACCAACGACCTGGACATGGACACGCTCGACCTCCTGGAAGAGCTGCTGGAAGACTATGACGGCACCCTGATCCTGGTCAGCCACGACCGCGACTTCATCGACCGGCTGGCCACCTCGACCATCGCCCTGGACGGCCGCGGCAATACGGTGGAAGCCCCCGGCGGCTGGCAGGACCTGCTACGCCAGAACCCCGACTTCTTCGGCTCCAAGTCCCCGGCCAAGGCGGCGCGCGGCGCGTCGGCCAAGACAGTCGAAGCGCCCAAGCGCATGGTCAAGCTGTCCTATAAGGACCAGCGGCGGCTGGAGGAGCTGGAAGCCCTGGTCGAACGCCTGCCGGCCGAGATCGTCAAGCGCGAGGCCGAGCTGGAGGACCCGAACCTCTACGCCCGCGACCCCAAGGGCTTCGACCGGCTGATGGCCCAGCTCGACAAGATGCGCGCCGACCTGGCGAACGCCGAGGTCGAGTGGTTCGAGCTGGAAGAGAAGAAGGCCAAGCTGGCGGACTAGGGCGCTGGGGCGCGGATTGCGATTTAAATCCGAATATCCCCGCGAAGGCAGGGACCCAGATTCATTCGCCCCCGCCCATGGATTTCACCTGGGTCCCCGCCTTCGCAGGGATTGGTCGGGTGAATAGGATGCGAGCCCAAGTCGGGCCCACCTTCACCGCAACATGATCGCCGACAGCAGCCGGCCGTAGTCGCCCTCGGCGCGGCGCACCGCGCGGCGGTTGGAGAAGAAGAACGCCTCTTCCGCGCAGGTGTCGTGGCCGATCCAGCTGGCGTGACCGACGCCCGCCTGGGTCAACCGGTCCACCACGAAGCCCGGCAGGTCGAACATCCGCTTTTCCGCCGAGACCCCCGGCCGGAAGAATCGCTCGGCGTCCGGCGCGCCCGCCTGGAACGATTGCAGGAAATCCAGGCCTACCTCGTAGCTGTCCGGCCCGATGCACGGGCCGACGGCGGCGACGATGCGCGAACGCTCCGCCCCCTGCTCGACCATGCGATCGACGGTGGACTGCACGATCCCGCCCAGCGCACCGCGCCAGCCGGCATGGCAGGCCGCCACCACCCGCGCCTCGGGATCGGCGAACAGCACCGGCGCACAGTCCGCCGCCAGCGCGCCGCAGACCAGGCCGGGCGTGCGGGTGACGACGCCGTCGGCCTCGTGCTTGGCGGCGCCCCACGGGGTGTCGGCCGGCAAGGCGATGGTGGAGTGGATCTGGTAGCAGGTCAGCAGCCGGTCAACGCCGACGCCGAAATAGCCCGCCGCACGCACCCGGTTCTCGGCCACCGCGGCCGGGTCGTCCTTGGAGCCGCGCCCGACATTGAGGCTGGCGTACAGACCCGTCGAGACGCCGCCCTGTCGGGTGAAGAAGGCGTGGCGGATCCCCGGCAGGGCGTCCAGGGCAGGGGCGGTCAGGACGGGAAGCGCGCTCACGTATCAGCCTCGAAGCCGGGGATGCTCAACCCGTTGTGATAGATCGCCAGAACCTTGAACAGGGTTCCCATCTGATCGTCGTCGGTCAGGCGAAACAGTTGCCGTGCGATGCGCTCGGCCAGGTCCGGCCGGGCGCGAGCCAGGGCCGCAGCGCGATGCTCGATCCCCAGCCGGCGCAGGAAGTCCCCCTGGCCCAGGATCGGCGCGGTCTGCGCCCCCATGGCGCGGGCGGCCGCGGCCACGGTGGGAAAGTCGGCATGGACGGTCAGGTCGGCCTCACCAGGGCGGGCGAGGGGATCGACCTTCTGGTGCGCGACCAGGGCCTGCAAAGTGTCGCCGGGTTCGGCATGGTCGCGGCCGTAATCGATCAGCAGCGCCGCGCCGCCGTCCTGGGCCACGCGCGCGCCGATCTCGGCTCCGAACGCGGCCTGGGCGGGAGAAATCTCGATCACCACGCCCTCGACGACCTGGCCCAGGCCCTCGGGCGGCCTGAAGTCGGGCGGGGCGAGCGTCAAGCCGAACGCCAGCCGGTCCTCGGTGTCCAGACCGACCCGGCGCTCGGCCCAGCCGGCGTCAGTCCGCAGGAACTGGCGCACTGGCAGGCAGTCCAGCACCTCGTTGGCGACCAGGATAACCGGCGCGCCGCCGGGGACCTGACCCAGGCGATCGGCCCATGTCGGCCCATGAGCAGCCAGCCGCTCGGCCTGCAACGCACGCAAGGGGCCGCTGGGCTCAATCAGCCACACCTCGGCCGCTTTCAGCAGGCCGGGCAGGCGGGCCAGCACGCGCAGCACGTCGCTCATCAGCGTCCCGTCGCCGGGGCCGATCTCGACCAGGCGGAACAGAGCGGGGCGGCCGAGCCGGTCCCAGAGCTCGGCCATCCAGGCGCCGATCAGCTCGCCGAACATCTGCGAGACCAGGGGCGCGGTGACGAAATCCCCCTCAGCGCCCAGGCGCGGGCGGGTGGCGTAGTAGCCATGCTGGGGGTCATGCAGGCACGCGGCCATGTAGTCCGCCGCGGTGATCGGGCCGTCCTGGGCGATCCGCTCCGCCAGTCTTTGCTCGAGCGGAGTTAGGGCCGGCGCGGTCGGGCGTGGATCAGCGGCGGGGTTCATCCAGCGGCCCCTCGGCCTCGGATGCGCCGGACGCCAGGCCCTGCATCGGATCGGCCGGCGCCTCGGGCGGCGCATCGACGGCTTCCGGCTCGACCGGCGCGTAGACGACGGGCGCAGGCGGGGCCAGGGCGCGCTCGCTGCGGGCGTAGAGGACCAGGCACAGGCCGGCGATCACCATGGGCGCGGACAGCATCATCCCCATGGTCAGGCCGAGCGGGAAGTGGGGCATGTCGCGGTCGGGCTCGCGCACGTTCTCCAGGCTGATCCGGGCCAGGCCGTAGAAGGTCAGGAACAGGCCGGTGGCCATGCCCCGCCGCGGCAGCAGCTTGCCGCCATGGGTGCACCAGCGCAGGATCGAGAACAGCACGATCCCCTCCAGCCCGGCCTCATATAGCTGGCTGGGATGGCGCGGCTCAGGCCCGGCGCGCGGGAAGATGATGCCCCAGGGCAGGGTGGTGGGACGGCCCCACAGCTCGCCATTGATGAAGTTGGCCAGCCGGCCGAAGAACAGCCCGATCGGCACGCAGGGCGCGGTCAGGTCGCCCAGCCGCAGCAGGTCGATCTTGTTGGCGCGCGAGAAGAAGTACAGGGCGATGATCACCCCGATCAGCCCGCCGTGGAAGCTCATGCCCCCGTGCCAGGCCTTGAAGATCTCCAGCGGGTCGGTCCAGATGACGCTGGTGTTGTAGAACAGGATCGAGCCCACCCGGCCACCGACCACCACCCCCAACGCCACCCACAGGATCAGGTCGTCGACCTGGCGCTCGTCGGCGATCGGCGCAGTGCCGCGCCAGATGCGCGAGCTGCGCACCAGGTTCACGGCGTAGCGCCACCCCAGCAGGATGCCGGCGACATAGGCCAGGGCGTACCAGCGGATCGCCAGCGGTCCGATCTGCAGCAGCACGGGATTGAAGTGCGGAAACGGCAATCGGCGCTCCGAAGCTAGGCAAGAATCGCGGGAGCTTTAGCAGGCGTGGGCGGCGGCGTCGCGCGTTCTGCGCTGCGCAACCCCCGCCCGTTCCGCTCATCCCCGCCTTTGTGGGAATGAGCGGATTGAATGGGATGCGCCGGGAACGTCAGCGCGCCAGTTCGTAGACCCCGCTGACGCCGATGCGCACGGTCAGCTCACCGGGCTCGATCGGCGTGGCGGCCGCACCGAACTTGCGCGCGGCGAACATGGCCATGGGCTGGGCGAAGCCGCCGCCGCTCTCGCTGATGCGCACCAGGCGCTGGAGCTTGTAGCCGGTGGCCTGGGCGTAGAGGTCGGCCTTGGCCTGCAGCGCCTTCAGCGCCTCGCGCCGGGCGGCGTCCTCGGCGGGGCGCTGGTCGGAGAGCTGAAAGCCGATGTTGTCGATCTGGTTGGCGCCCGCCGCCACCAGGGCGTCGACCACCGGCCCGACGCGGGCCATGTCGTGCAGCCGGACCGACACCGTGTTGGAGGCCTGATAGCCGGTCAGTCGCCGCGGCGCCTTGCCATCGTCGAAATACTGCGGGTCGAGGCTGAGGTTGGAGGTCTGGATATCCGCCTCCGCCACGCCCTGGGCGCGCAGAGCGGCGACGGTGGCGTTCATCTGCTCGCGGTTGCGCCCCAGCGCCTCGGCGGCGGACTGGCCCTCGGTGCGGACGCCCAGGTTGATCACCGCCAGGTCGGGCCGAACCCGCACCTCGCCGTCGGCCGAGAGGCTGAGGGTGGTGGCGTGGAACTCAGCCGCACCCACGTCCTGGGCCTGGGCCGACGCCGCGCCCGCAACCATCACGCCCGCCATCAGCGCCGCCGTCGCCAGCATGGGAGCCAGTCCCGACGCCTTGAGAACCCGTTTCACGCCCAACCTCCGAGTGTGGTCTTGTTCTGCGGAGATAGAAGGCCATTTGCGGCCGAAGTGCGAGCCGCCCCGCGCGCCTTTCGCCACTTTGCGGCCGGAATGCAAAGTGCTACCCGCTTGCCCTCCCCGACATAGGGGCCCGTAGCTCAATGGTTAGAGCCGGCCGCTCATAACGGTCTGGTTGCAGGTTCGAGTCCTGCCGGGCCTACCAAATCCATATAGCTGAATCGAATCAAGCGGGCGGGGCCTCGCGTCCTGCATATGTGCAATTCGCACAGACTCGGCTTGACCGGAACATTTGGCGAACATAAGCTCGACTTCCACCGATGAGGGAGACGCCGCTTGACCCAACCCGCCCGCCTGTTCCGCCTCCACGCCGACCCTCAGGGGCCAGGCCTGTCCTGCGATGAAGCGGGGTTGAAGCTCGCGGGCGTGTCTCTGTTGCGCAGGGAGGACGGCGGCTTCGCGCCCCGCGAGGCGGACGAGATCGAGGCCTTGCTGGCCTGCGCCTATGGCGCGGGGCCGGACGCGCCCCGCCTGTCGAGCGGAGGTTTGGAGGCGGTGGCGCGCGCCCTGAACCAGGGCGACTTGGCCAAGGCCATGACGGCCGCGGTGTTCCTGCGCCTGCCCGAACCCGACCACAATGGCGCGGCGCGCCTCGCCCACGCGGACGCGCTGCTGGCGAAGTACAGCCCCGACCAGGCCCGCGACGATCATGGCCGTTGGACCAGCGGAACCGGCGAGACCGGCGTGGGGAGCTCCGCTCCCGTCCGTGGTGCGCCATCGAGCCTTCACCCCTCGGCCCTCGCGCCGCACCCGAGCGCGCTTCCTGACGCCGCGGCGCTCCGTTCCAGTCCGCCGATCCCGCCCACCAGCGCTCCGACGGGCCATGTGCCCAGCCGCTACGGCGTCACCGGCTCGCAGGACGGGATCAGCGCCGAAGACCAGGCGCGCCGGATCAAGGGCTTCGTCAGCGCCCTGGTCACGGCGGAGGGGCACCTGCCACCATCGAGCGACGGCTATCAGAAGCTGAAGAACGTCCTGGACATGCTCGACAGCGGCAAGGTGACGATCAACGTCACCGACCTGCCCGCGAAATACCCGACCCGGGCGCGGGCCAACGGCGTTGTCGACATCGACCTGAAGCAGCTCGCGCACCTCTCCGCCAACATTCCCGGATGGAACCCCACATCCCAAGGCGGCGACGCCTTGGCCGCCTGGGGTGCGGCGGCGGTCGCTCACGAACTCCGCCACGAATGGGATTACCTGCACCTGCTGGGAAACACCTATCCCAAGGACAAGGCGGCGGAGTTCCGCACGGAAATGAACGCCTATACGGTTCAGTATGCCGTATATCAGGCGCTCAACCTGAACGCGCCCCCGGACTATCTGAACTCGATGAGCGCCAAGGAAATCCACGACGAGATCGTCAGCGGCGCCAACCGTTCGACGCATCACTGGGAGACGGGACAATGAGGACCGCCACCGCTGCAGCTGTGGTCCTGATCTCGCTTGTCCCAGGCCTGGAGACCCACGCGCAGGCTTCTCCATCAGAGAAGAGCATATCGATCTGCAAGGTCGCGAAGAATGTGCGCCGATATTATGGAAAGGAAATCCGCACGTCGGCTGTATTTCTGTCCGGCTTCGACATAAGCACCCTGCGCGACAAGAGATGCAAAAAGGTTTCGTTTGGGATGATCATGGATGACTGGAAAAAGAACGAGTCATTCTTTGACGAGATCGCAAAGTACGGCGACCCCGCATCCACCATGCCGAAACCAGCGTTTCTCATCGACGCGACTTTAGAGATAACGCGCGAAACCTCGCTCGGTGGATGGAGCGGCGGCTTCAAGCTCAAGAAGGTCTGGTCCTACAAGGTGCTTCCGGACCGGAGCCCGCCCTCGCATTGAACATGCGGCGCCTGCTGCAACGGG
>FTAL01000006.1_pt1 | contig 22495 bp, 20 predicted proteins | sample 1639081 | NCBI WGS metagenome assembly FTAL01 (sample SAMEA3914812, study PRJEB12502) | metagenome | biome: forest; material: soil | place: Canada | collected 2011-07-07 | depth 0.1 m | reverse complement strand
TGGTGGAGGGGGCTTACGAGCGCTGCATGAGATGAGAACCGGCAAACGCACTCTAACGGCGGCCAGGAAGCTCCGCCGCGAGATGACGCCGCCAGAAGTCCATCTGTGGCAGCACCTTCGTAGCTTGGGACCGGGCTATCCTCGCTTTCGCCGCCAGCATCCGGTCGGACCCTACGTCCTCGACTTCTATTGTCCCGCGGCGAAGCTGGTCGTCGAGGTCGACGGCTGGGGTCATAACTTGGGTGATCAACCCGCCAGGGATGCAGCGCGTGACGCATGGCTGACCAGCCGGGGCTTCACGATCGTCCGGATACCGGCGTTGGATGTCCTTGCAGATCCCGCCGCGATTGGGGATGGCGTTGTTCGGCAGGCCATCGCGCTCGCGTCGCCCCCTCCGCCGGCTTCGCTGCCACCTCTCCCGCTGCGCAGGGGAGGATGAGTTGGTTTCGAACCAAGGCTGTGATTGGCAACCCTGGCGTGTCTAGTCGTGATCGCCCGAATTGTCCGTCAGGTGCACGGTCTTGAGGCCCAGCTTGGATCGCATGTGCGCCGCCTGGCTGGCCGAGACGGCCGAGCCGCGGTTGCCCCAGCTGTTGCGGATGTATGTGGAGACGTCGGCGACCTGCTGGTCGTCGAGCTTCCAGGCGAAGCTGGCCATCGACAGGGGCGAGGGGCGCGTGGGCGTCGGCGCGGTGCGGCCGCCGGCCAGGATCAGGTGCAGCAGGCCATCGGGGTTCGGCTGCTGCGCCATGGCGTCGCCCTTCAGCGGCGGGAAGAACCGCGGCTGGCCCACCCCGTCGTTCAGGTGGCAGGAAGAGCAGGCGTCGCTATAGACCGCTGCCCCGCGCTTCATGGCGCCTGGATCGGGGTCATAGGCCGGAGGCGACGGGCTGGCGGGCCGGTCCTTCAGGTAGACGGCGATCGCATGCAGGTCCTGGTCGCTCATCAGCGAGGTCGAGAACGACACCACCTCGGCCATGCTGCCTGCGGCGTTGGCGTGGGCGTTGCGGCCGGTCTTGAGGAACTCGACGATGTCGTCGGCGCTCCAGCCGCCCAGGCCGATGCGCGGATTGGAGGTCAGGTCCGGCGCCACCCAGTTGTCCAGCTCACCGCCGTGCAACGGCTGGTCGGTCTTGTCGCCGGCCAGGAAATTCTTGGGCGTGTGGCAGGCCTCGCAGTGGCCCAGCCCGGTGACGATGTAGGCGCCGCGGTTCCACTCCGCCGACTTGGAGCTGTCGGGTTTGAATTCGCCCGGGCGGAAGAACAGCATGTTCCAGCCGCGCACGAAGAAGCGGATGTTCAGCGGGAACGGCAGCCCGTTCGCGGGCGGCCGATAGCTCACCGCCGGCACCGACTTCAGATAGGCCAGGATCGCGTCGGAATCGGCGCGGGTGGCGCGGGTGAAATAGGGATAGGGCAGGCCGGGATACAGCCGCATCCCGTGTGGACCGACCCCGTTGTGCAGCGCCTGATAGAACTGGTCCGGGGACCAGTTCCCGATGCCGGTGTCGGGGTCGGAGGTCAGGTTCTGGGTGTAGATCACGCCGAACGGCGTGTTCAGGCCGTAGCCCCCCGCCAGCGGCTCGCCGCCGTCACGGGTGTGGCACGACACGCAGTCGCCCATCCGCACCAGATACTGGCCGCGTCGCACCTGGTCGGCGTTGGGAACGGTGGCCTCGATGGGCTGGGTCAGCAGCTGGGTCGGCGTCGAGACCTGGGGCGCCGGGGACGAGGCGGTGATGCGGCCTTGGCTGAACGCCAGCCCGGCCACGCCGAGCCCCGTGACGTCTAATACGGCGACACCGGCCGCCGCCAAGCCCAGAACCGTTGCGAACTTGCCCTTGCGCCCCATCGTCTTCCCTCCCTAGGCCTGGACCATGGGGCCGGGGTTTTTCAGGTATGTGCTCTTGATCGCGTCGGCGGAGAGATAGGCCAGGGCGGCCAGGGTGGCGGTGGGGTTGTAGCCGGCGTTCTGCGGGAAGGCTCCGGCGCCCATCACGAACACATTGGGCACGTCCCAGCTCTGCAGGTACTTGTTGACCACGCTATTGCTGGGGTTGTCGCCGGTGATGGCGCCGCCGGTGTTGTGCGTGGTCTGGTAGGGAACCACGTTCCACGAGCCCTTGCGGTAGTTCTTCTTGACCCCGCTGGCGCCGTCCATGGCCAAGCCGATGGCGGCGGCCTTGTCGACCATGAACTGAGACATCTTCAGCTCGTTGTCGGTGAAGTCGAAGGTCATGCGCAGCATCGGCCGCCCGAAGCTGTCGCGATAGGTCGGGTCCAGGTCGAGATAGTTGCCCCGGTGCGCCATCACCGAGCCGTGGCAGCTGATCAGCGACGAGCGCAGGTAGTTCTGCGCCGCCGCCGCCTTCCACTCCGCGCCCCATTTGGGCGTGCCCTCGGGGGTGTAGATCATCTCGATCGGCCGCCCGCCCGTGGCCATGCTGGCGATGTAGGCGCCGCCGATGAAGCCCAGGCCGGAGTGGTCGAAGTTGTCGCCGTTGAACTCGTCGATCACCGAGGCGAGGGCCCCGGCGCCGATGAACGGGTTCATGATCTTGTCTTTGAAGAACACGTTCACCGACCCCATGGTCTGGTAGGCGTAGTTCTTGCCGACCACGCCCGTGCCGCTCTGCGGGTCATAGGGCTTGCCGATGTTGGACAGCAGCAGCAGCCGCACATTGTGCAGCACATAGGCCGACAGGATCACCATCTCGGCCGGCTGGAAGAACTCTTCGCCCGCACTGTTGACGTAGGTGACGCCGGTGGCGTGCTTGCCGTCGGGCGTGGTCTCGACCTTCAGCACTTCGCTCTCGGTGCGAAGGGTGAAGTTCTTCTTGGTCATCAGGTAGGGCAGGACGGTGGTCTGCGGACTGGCCTTGGAATAGTTGCCGCAGCCGAACTTCTCGCAGAAACCGCAATAGGTGCACTCGCCCATCTGCGCGCCCAGCGGATTGACATAGGGCCTCGACATATTGCCGGTCGGGTGCGGGAACGGCTTGTAGCCGAGCTTCTTGGCGGCGTCGGCGAACATGGCCGGGCTGGCGGTCCAGGGTAGGGGCGGGTTGGGATATTCGCTGGAGCGCGGCCCCTCGAACGGATTGCCGCCGTCCTGGATCTGGCCTTTCAGGTTGCCGGCCTTGCCGCTGGTGCCGCACAGCTTGTCGAAGGCGTCGTAGTGCGGCTCGATCTCGTCCCACGAGACCGGATAGTCCTGCACGGTCATGTCGTTGGCGGTGACCGCCGCCTTGCCGTAGCGCTCCAGGTTGTGGCTGTAGGCCTTCAGGTCGCTGGGCAGGAAGCGCCAGATCTGGCCGTTCCAGTGCACGCCGCCGCTGCCCACCCCGGTTCCGAGCAGGAACGAGCCCAGCCGCCGCATCGGCAGCGCCTGCTGGCTGGTGTTGTTGCGGATGGTGAGGGTGTCGTCGCTCAGGTTCTGGAACAGGTGGTGGCGCCACATGTAGCGCAGCTCGTCCTGGGCGAAGGTCGGGGCGAACTCGGTGGGAGTGTCGCGCCAGGCGCCGCGCTCCAGCGCCACCACCTCGAGGCCCTCGTCGCAGAGCTGCTGGCCCATGATCGCGCCGGTCCAGCCGAAGCCCACCAGCACCGCGTCGACGGAAGGAAGCCGCGTGACCATCGCTTCAGGCCTCCGACCAGCCGGGACGGCCCTTGAGGCTGACCGGGGGATAGGGGACGCGCTCGTTATGGCGCCCGACCCATTCGCGATAGTCATAGTGGGCGCCGGGGAAGCCGATCATCTTCCAGGCGGCCATGTCCTTGTTGCCGCCATAGATCGGATCGGAGAAATAGCCCTCCATCGTGTTCTGCAGGAACATGGTGAAGAACATTTTCCCGTCGGCGCTATCGAGCTTGATCTCGCCGCTCTCCAGGCCCTTCAGGACCTTGTCCTGGTCCTCGTGCGCCAGGCCCTTGAACAGCGAGCCCTTGTAGGCGTCGCGGACATGCCCCTCGATAGCGGGGATGGTCAGGCGATAGAGCTGGGCCGGGGACAGGCGGCTCTGATAGCCCTGCTCCGGCACGCCCTTGGGCCAGGGGCCGCCAAGAAAGAAGTGGTCGCCGCGGCCGTAGGGCCCGGCCATCTGCCGGTCGAGGAAAATATGGACGTTCGCCTCGGTGGCGCTGGGGCCGGTGGCGTCGGCGGGGATCAGGCGATCCAGCGCGGGCTCCAGGAACGCCTGCTCCAGGGCGTTGAAATAGACGTAGCCAGTTCCCTCAGCGATGGGGGGCGCATCGGCCGCGCCGCCGCGCCAGGGCATTGTGCCATTGAAGATCCGGGGAGCGGCGCCCAACTCGCCGTCATGGAGGGCCACGGCTGCGGCTGTAGCCGCCCCGGCGCTTCCGGCCACGGCTCCGCCCACGAGCAATCGACGCCGGTTAATCCCGTTGTCGCCCATAAGCCCGCCTCCCAGCCCAATAGGTTGCTCCCCAAACGGGTTGCGACGGCCTAGGTTCCTGCACAGCTTCAAACAGCGATCCGAAATGAATTATCGACACGCCTTCCACGCCGGAAACTTCGCCGACGTCGCCAAGCACGCCATCCTGCTGGCGGTGCTGGCGGCGATGAAACCGCAGCAGGTGCTCGACACCCACGCGGGCGCCGGGCTGTACGACCTGGGCGGCGAGGATGCGCGCCGCACCGGCGAGGCCGAGGCGGGCGTGGCGCGGCTGATGGCGGATCCGGATGCGCCCCCAGTGTTCGCGAGCCTGAAGGCTGCGGTGGTGAAGGCCAATCTGCCCGATGCTTCAAAGGGCGGCGTGCGCTGGTATCCGGGCTCGCCGCGGCTGATCATCGACGCCTTGCCGCCGGGCGCCGGCTACGCAGGGTTCGAACTGCACCCCGACGCCCACGCCCAACTGCTCCAGGCGCTGCGGTCCCCGGCCAAGGGCGTGCGCGTTGAGGCGCTGTGCGCGGACGGCTATGCCGAGGCGGCCACACGGCTGGCGCAGACCCGTGGCCGGACCCTGTTGCTGGTCGACCCGCCATTCGAGCGCGCCGACGACTACGAACGCACCCTGGCCCTGACCACCGCTCTGGCGGGAGCGCCCGACGCCGGCGCCCTGATCTGGCTGCCGCTGAAGGATCTGGAGACCTTCGACGCCTTCCTGAGCCGGCTGGAAGACCAGGCGCCCGCCAGCTTGGTGGCCGCCCAGGTGCGGATGAAGCCGCTGGACGATCCCATGCGTATGAACGGCTGCGCCCTGGTGGCGGTCAACCTGCCCGACATCGATGCGCAGGCTGAGATCGTGTGCGGATGGACGGCCGAAAAGCTCGGTGGGCCCGGCGCCTTGGGCCGGGTGGAGCGCCTCGCCGGCTAAGCTTGTTAGCGTTTGCAACAGGCAACCGTCGCAGCGTGTCGCCGTTACACTTTTTCCCGCCAGGATTTGGCGCCACAAGCACCCATCATGCCGGGCAAATCCCTAATCGAGATCATCCTGGACACCTTGTCCGAGCCGCCGAAGACCAAGCGTGGCCACGTGGCGCGTGCGGCGCCCGCGGCCCTGTTGCTGGCGACCGGGGCGGGGGCTGCGGTCTGGTGGTGGACCCAGTGGGCGCGCGGCCGCGCCGAGAGCGAAGCGGCCGATCGCGCCGCCCATCCCGAGCGCGAAACGCCCGCCGACGAATGGACCGGCCCGGAAGGCTGAGTCTAGCTCAAGCCTGAGGCGTCCGGTCGCGCCCGCTCCGGCCAAGTTTGCGCCTGCCCAAGGAAGGCCCATCTAGACTCCGAACGGCGGACTGCTTCCGCCGCAACGGAGGATCGGGCGTGGTCGAACGCAGCGTTTCCGAACTTGAAGCGATCCGCGCCGGCGTGGCGCGCATCGGCAAGCTTTCCGACAGCGTCGTGCGCCTGGGGCCGCTGAGCCTGGGGCTCGACGGTCTCTTGGCCTGGGCGCCGGGCGTGGGCGAGGTCTACAGCGCCGCCGCCGGGACCTACATCATCGTCCAGGGCGTTCGCGCCGGGGTCTCGCTGCCGGTGCTGGCGGCCTGCGGCGCCTTGATGTTCGGCCGCACCACGATCAGCGCCATCCCTCTGGCTGGGCCGTTGGCGGCTGACCTGCTCACCGCGCACAAGTGGTCGTCACGGCTGGTGATCGCCGCCATCGACCGCAAGCTGCTGGCCCAGGGCGTGACCCCGCCGGTGATCCGCCGCGGCTGGTGGCCGCGCCGTCGTGCGCCGATCGTGGCCATGGCCTGATCGGCGATCGGCCTAGAGGTTCAGCCGAGCGCCGCCGTCAGTGATGGTGGCGCACCGGCGCGGCGCCGCCGGCCAGCAAGGGCTTGAGCTGGGCGTCGAGCGTGGCGAAATCCCACTCCTTGCCCGTAGGCTGCTTCAGCGCCTTGCCATTGGCGACCAGGCTCGGCGTGCTGTTGATCTTGTCGACATTGACCGCGTGGTCCACCCGCGCATTCAGGGCGGCGAGCGAAGCCTTGTCGTCCAAACAGGCGTCGAGCTGCGGCTCGCTCAGGCCGTTGGCCTTGGCGATGCGCACGAAGATGCTCTTCACGTCCTGGCTCTGGAAGATTTCCGACTGGGCGTGGAACACCTGCTCGATGACGTTGAGGTATTTGTCCTGGCCGGCGCAGCGGGCCATCAGGAAGGTGATGGCGGCCACATTCACCTCGCCCTCGTCGCCGACCAGCATTTCGCGGAAAGCGTAACGCACCTTGCCGGTGTCGATGTACTTGGCCTTGAGCTGCGGGAACACCTGGGCGTCGAAGCGGGCGCAGTGGGGGCAGGCGGGCGAGGCGTACTCCACCAGCGTCACCTTGGCCTTGGGCGAGCCCATCACATATTCCGAACCCATCCACGGCGTGGGTGCGGGGACCGCCGGAGCAGCCGCGGGCTTTGCGGGAGCCGGGGTCGCGGGCGCCGGGGCCGGCTGGGCGGAGGCGTTCGCAGCGAGGGCGGCGGCGAGGGCGGCGAAAGCGACGAGACGAGCGCGCATGCAGGGGTCCTTGCGATCCGGTATGGCTCCTTAGCATCCGCACGGCCGCGGTAAAGCCGCACGCCCTCTTTGCCAAGCGGCCCAAGCCCGGCTAACGGGCGAGCCCATGACTTCAGATGTGACTTCCGATCAGCCGCGGATGGTGCGCGGGCAGGCGCTGCGGAACGTGCGCGAGCTGTTCCTATCGTCCAGGGGGCGCATGTCGCGCGCGCCCTTCGTGGCCGTGATCGCCGTGGTGATCGCCCTGTTCTGGCTCTACGACCAGCATGTGGGCGGCTGGCTGCGCGCAGCCACGGGGTGGCTGGTCGACCTGCTGCTGCTGTTCTCTGGCTGCTGCGCCATGTCCAAGCGCCTGCACGACCGGGGTCGCGCCGGCTGGTGGGCGGGGCTTGCGCTGCTGGCGTTTCTGCTGTCCTGGCCGCTTCCGGTCGGCCCCGTCGGCTGGATCGCGTTGCTGGTGCTGGCGGCGTTCGCGATCGAGCTTGCCGTCCTGCCGGGCCAGAAGCGCTTCAATCGATTCGGGCCGTAACCCTCACAGCGGCGGCGCGGCGTCCTGCACTGGGCCAAACACGGTCTGGAAGCTGGTCCGAAGCGCCGCATCGGCTTCGTCCAGCGTCACCGGCAGGCCCAGGTCCACCAGGCTGGTGACGCCATGCTCGCGAATGCCGCAGGGGACGATGCCGTCGAAGTGGCCCAGGTCCGGCTCGACGTTGAAGCTGACCCCGTGGAACGACACCCAGCGCCGCAGCTTCACCCCGATGGCGGCGATCTTGTCCTCGCGCGGCGGAACCCCGACCTCGCGCCGCTCGACCCATACCCCCACGCGCCCCGGCCGCACCTCACCCTTGACGTTGAAGGCGCCCAGCGCCCCGATCACCCAAGCCTCCAGCCCGCGCACGAAGGCGTGGACGTCGCGCTTGCGGGCCCGCAGGTCCAGCATGACGTAGGCCACCCGCTGGCCAGGCCCATGATAGGTGAACTGGCCCCCGCGGCCGCTGGCGAACACCGGAAACCGCTCCGGCGTCAAAAGGTCGTCCGCCTTGGACGAGACCCCGGCGGTGTACAGCGGCGGATGCTCCAGCAGCCAGATCAGCTCGCCGGCCTGGCCGTCGGCGATAGCGGCCGCGCGCGCCTCCATGGCCGCGACGGCTTCGGGATAGGGCACATAGCCCGTTGAGACGGCCCAGCCCGCCGGCGCGCCATCGTCGCGCAACAGGGTGGGAGAAGCGGGGGTGTTTAACTCTGCGGAAATCATAACGCTGCAGTTTGGCGTGACGTCCCGTCGGCGCAAGGCCGTGGGCGTTCGGGTGAGCGTACTTTGAGCCAGATCGAAGCGGTCCAGGTCGAGATTTCCGTGCTGCTGGGGCGCAGCACCCTGCCGATGCAGCAATTGCTGCGCATGGGCCGGGGCGCCGTGATTCCCTTGGACGCCCACGAATCCGACGAGGTCTGGATCCTGGCCAACAACCATCCGGTGGCCCGGGGCGAGATCCAGATCAACGACGACAAGATCGCCATCAGCGTCACCCGCCCCGCCAACGTCTACGACTTCATCGCCGGCGGGCAGGGATAAAGGGGCTTAGGGGCGCGGCATCTCAACCACGCCCCTTCACATCGGCTGCGGGGTTTGCTACTGGCCCGCTTCCGAAACGCGCGGCCGTGGCGGAATGGTAGACGCGCAGGCTTGAGGTGCCTGTGGGGCAACCCGTGGAAGTTCGAGTCTTCTCGGCCGCACCAATCTTTTCGGCTCCCCATCCGTGATCTGATGCGTTCCCCCTAGCGGGGACGTGGCGGATTTCTTGCTCCGGTCGGAGCCGCGACGCCGCGTCGTGCCAAGATGGGTCGAATGAAACTCAATCCGCGACTTTCCCGTCCCGCCGTGGAGCTGGTGAAACGGTTCGAGCCTTTCGAACCGACCGCCCGCGCGACGGCTCAAGGGAGCTGGATCATCGGCTACGGGCACACCCGCACTGCGCGGGACGGCGCTATCGTCTCGCTCGAGGACGCCGAGGCGCTGCTGCTCTATGACCTCAGCGCCGCCGCCGACGTGGTGTCCCAGGCCGTGCGCACGTCCCTGACCGGGCCTCAGTTCGAAGCCCTGACCGCCTTCGTGTTCAGCGTCGGCCCCGACGCGTTCCACCGCTCGGGCGTGCCGGCCCGGCTGCACGCCGGCGCCTACCTGGACGCCGCCGACGAAATCGGACGCTGGCGCACGCCGGAAGCCGCCGACGCCGTCGCGCGCGAGGCCGAGGGCCGTCGTCGCGCTGCTGAGAAGGCGCACTTCCTGAACCAGCCTCCTGGCGAATCCTCCGCCATCCTCACCGCCGCCAACACCGTCCAAGCTCGCCTGCGCGAACTGGTGCCCGACGCCCGTCCTGAGCCCGGCCGGCCGGAGCTCGCGAGACCAGCCTCGCCGCTGGACGAGGCCGACCGGCTTCCCGCGACAGGACCGACGCCGATCCGCCAGACGGAACCGACGCCGCATCATCACACGCCGTTCCCCACCGCGCGGCTGGCGACGGCTTTCGGGGTGGCGGCGCCGATGATGGCGGCCGCCCGCCTGGTCGGGGCCTCCGAGCCGCCGCCGCCGCCATTCGTCCAGGAGCCCCAGGCTCCCGCGCCTAAGTTCGATCCCCTCTCTGAAGAGGGCCTCGAAGGCCTCGATGAGAGCCGCCTGCACGAGCCGTCGCCCGCAACCTCGCCTGGGGCCGCACGCGTCGACGCCAAGGCCCAAGCCTCGCCGCGATCCGGCGCGTCTCCGTTGCGCTTCCTGCCGCACGCCGTGGGCGTCGGCGGTCTGGCGCTGTTCGCAGGCGCGGTGGCGACGATCCTGAAAGGCCAGCCGAACCTGGTCATGGAGGGGGCCGGACTGGCCGGCGCCGTCCTGATGGCTGGTGCGCTTTACAAGTTGTTGGGTGCGCCAAAGCCCTGATTTGTCCGATATTTGCGTGCGACTGAAGCGACACGCCGATCCGGTTTTCAGGTGTTCCTAAGCGTGGCCGGAGAAAAACTGTCTTCTCAGTCCATGTGCATGGCTTAGCTTGCACTGCACAAAATCCGCGCCCCTGAAGGCTGTTCAGGGTCAGCGACGAGGGGACATCGTTTGACTAGGTTTCTTCAGGCGACGGCCGTCAGCGTAGTTGCGCTGGCTGTCGCGACATCTGCGCGGGCGGTAGACGCCGAGACGCCGCCAGCTTCTAATGGCGCCACCTTGTCCGAGGTCGTGGTCACCGCCCAGCGGCGCGAGCAATCGGTCCAGGACGTCGGCATCGCCATCTCCGTGCTGTCGGGCCAGCAACTGGCTTTGCGGGGCGTGAAGACCGTCACCGACCTGCAGTACCAGACGCCGGGCCTGGAGATCACGCCTCAGTTCGGCAGCGGCCAGCCGGGCTTCCGCCTGCGCGGCGTGGGCTTCGACGACTACGCCTCCAACAACTCATCGCCGGTGGGCGTCTATATCGACGAGGTGGCCTATCCGTTCCCGGTCCAGACCACGGGCCAGATCTTCGACGTCTCGCGGGTCGAGGTGCTGCGCGGGCCGCAGGGCACCCTGTACGGCCGCAACACCACTGGCGGCGCGATCAACTTCATCACCAACCATCCCACCAATACGCTCACCGGGGGGCTGGATGCGGACGTGGGTACGTATGGCTACAGCCGGGCCGAGGGCTTCATCTCCGGTCCGATCACCGACACCTTGAAGTTCCGCCTGTCGGGCGTGACCGAACACGGCGGCGGCTTCCAGCACGACCGCGACACGGGCGAGAAGATCGGCGACCTCGACCGCTCGTCCGGCCGGGCCCAGATCGAATGGACCCCGATCTCCAGGCTCGATGTGCTGGTGGAGGGCAGCTATGGCTACGACCACTCCGACGGCCAGGGGCTGTACCGGTTCGACAGCGCAGGCGGGGTGACGGCGGACAGCAATCCCTACGACACCGGCTGGGGTTCAAGCCCGGCCTTCGCCAAGCTGATCGGTATCAACACCGACACCAAGCCGTTCAAGCACAACCAGAACGCCGGCATCGACCTGCACGTGAACTACGACCTGGGATTCGCCAAGTTCACCAGCATCACCGGCTACCACATCCTGGATCGTCGTGAGTACGAGGACTGGGACGCCACCAGCGCCGCGGACGCAGACGAGTTCTTCAACACCCACACCAAGGTGCTGTCGCAGGAACTGCGCCTGAGCTCGCAGGACGCCGGGCCGTTGAAGTGGGTGGGCGGGGTCTATTTCGACAAGGAAGATCTGCGCGACACCTTCCTGTCCGACTTCATCGACTATCCGACGCTGGGCCTGATCGCCGACACCGCCTACGCCCAGCACGCCCACACCGTGGCGGCGTTCGGCCAGGTCGATTACCGCATCACCGACCGTCTCTCCATCACCGGCGGCCTGCGGGGCGAGTACGAGCGGCGCTCGCTGGACAATTTCTCGACCTCGTCGCCCGGCATTGGCCTGTTCTCGGCCCTGGCCTCGGAGAACACCGACTACGCCCGCCTGTCCGGCAAGGGCGAGGCGGACTATCGCTTGACTGGGGAGACCCTGGTCTACGCCAGCGTCAGCCGCGGGGTGAAGTCGGGTGGCTTCACCGCCTACAACACCACCAACGTCAATCAGCTCACGCCCTTCAAGCCCGAATCGCTGTGGGCCTACGAGGCCGGGGTGAAGAGCCAGTTCTTCAACAACACCCTGCGCTTCAACGGCGACGGCTTCTACTATGACTACCGTGACGAGCAGCTTCAGTGGGCGGTCTACGACGACTTTTCCCACGGCCCGATCGGCAAGATCGTCAACGCGCCCAAGTCCCACATCTGGGGCCTGGAAGGCGAGGTCAACTGGAAGCCTGTCCAGCAACTGGAAATCGACCAGGGCGTCAGCCTGAAGCGCGGTGAGTTCGACGACTATCAGGGCCTGGACACCGCCGCGAGCACCGCCGCCGGCGCAGCGGTCTACGACAATCGCAACGGCCAGGACCTGGGCTTTCCCAAGTGGAGCCTGAACGGCTCGGCCACCTGGACCCAACCCGTGCTGGACGGCTACCAGGTGGCGTTCGAGGCCGACTATGCCTATCGCGACAAGTATATGCCGGTGTTGCTCGGTCCGACCTTCAACGTCAGCGCCTATTGGCTCGCCAACGCCACCATCACCTTTTCGCCGAACAATGGGCCGTGGTCGATCGGGCTGTGGGGGCGCAACATCACCGGCACCCGCTACGACCTGACACGCAACTTCTTCCTGACCGGGGTCGACGTCGCGGCCCCCGGCGCGCCGGCCACCTTCGGTGCGCGGGTGAGCTATCGGTACTAGAACCGGATGAAACGGGTTTGACCTCGCCTTAAGTACCGCTCATCCCGGCATTCGCCGGGATGAGCGGGAACGGGTTCGATGGCGCCGCGCCGAGGACAGCGAATGACTGTGGACATCAAGCCGGCGCGCGCATGACTGCGACGCGCCGCGACCTGCTCGGCAATCCCGTCACCGTCGACAGCGACGCCGCCCTGGCCGGCGTCGATGATTTCGTCGCGGGGATGCTGGCCTATGAGACCCGTGCGCTGCGGGTGCTGGCGGCGGCCGACGCCGATCCCGGCGCGTGCCTGCTCAACGCCTACGCCGCGGCCCTGCACCTGCTGATCGAGGCGCCCGAAGGGCCGGACAACGCCGAGCCCTATCTGCGTCGCGCCGAAGCCTCGGCCCCAGCCGCCACGCCGCGCGAACAGGCGACCACGGCCTTCGTCCGCGCCTGGGCTGGCGACGACATCCCCGAGGCGATGCGGCTCGGCGAGCAGGTGGTGCGGGAGAGCCCGCGCGACCTGCTGATGGTCAAGCTGCTGCACTACCACGCCTTCAACGCCGGCCGGTTCGCCGTGATGCTGCGGATCGTCGAGCTGGTCGAGGCCGCCAACGCCGACGTCGCCTGGATGCACGGCATGGCCGCCTTCGCCTACGAACAGTGCCACCTGCTGGACCAGGCCGAGGCCGCCGCCCGTCGCGCCCTGGCGCTGCGCCGCAAGGAACCCTGGGCTCAGCACGCCCTGGCCCACGTCATGCTGACCCAGGGCCGGATCGAAGAGGGCGCGGCGTTCCTCGACGGCGTCCAGGACACCTGGAGCGATCTCAACTCCTTCATGATCACCCACCTCTGGTGGCACCAGGCCCTGTTCCGACTAAGTCAGGGCCGCACCGACGAGGTGCTGGAGATCTACGACCGCCACTGCTGGGGCGTGGCCAAGGACTATTCCCAGGATCAGGTCGGCGCGGTTTCGCTGCTGGCGCGGCTGGAGGTCTCGGGCGTGGACGTCGGCGACCGCTGGGACGAACTCGGCCGCTATCTCGCCGCGCGCGGGCCGGACGCCACCCAACCGTTCCTGGCGCTGCAGTACCTCTATGGCCTGGGACGGGCAGGGCGGCCGGAGGCCGACGCCCTGATGGCCGCCATCGCCGAGCGCGCCCGCACCGCCCCTGACCATGTCCGTGCGACCTGGGCTGAGGTCGCTCTGCCGACCGCCGAGGGCCTGCTCGCTCACGCCCGCGGCGACGTGGAGACCGCTGTCGCGCGCCTGACGCCCGCCCTGCCGCGCCTGATCGGCATCGGCGGCAGTCATGCCCAGCGCGACCTGTTCGACCTGATCCTGCTCGACGCGGTGATCCGCAGTGGTCGGCTGGAGCGCGCCCAGCAAGCGCTGGAACTGCGCCGCCTGCACGATCCCGACGGCGCGCCGCTGAACCGCGCCCTGGCCAAGGTCTATGCCGGGCTGGGCCTCGCTCGCGAAAGCGCCGCGGCGAGCGCGCGGGCGGAGCGGCGATGAAGCGTCTCGTCCGGCTTCTGCTCGCTCTCCTGCTCCTGTTGCTCCCCGTCGCCGTCCGCGCGGCGACGGGCGATGCAATCACCGTCGGCCTGCAGCTCGAACCGCCCACCCTGGACCCGACCTCGAGCCCGGCCGATGCGATCAAGAACGTCGCTTTTCCCACCATCTTCGAAGGCCTGGTCAAGCTAGGACCGGGCGGGACGGTGCAGCCCTTGCTGGCGAGCGACTGGACTATCTCACCCGACGGCCTGACCTATGTCTTCCACCTGCGCCGTGACGTGCGTTTCTCCGACGGCGAGCCGTTCGACGCCGAGGTGGTGAAGTTCAGTCTCGACCGCGCCCGTGCGCCGAGCTCCACCAACGGACAGCGCCCGCGGTTCGCGGTGATCGACCAGGTGCGGGTGATCGACCCCTATGTGGTCGAGCTGCACCTGAAGCGCCGCTCCGCCACCCTGCTGCAGGTGCTGGGCTGGGGCGACGCGGTGATGATCGCGCCCCGGTCGGCGGCGACCAACATCACCCATCCGGTCGGCACCGGCCCGTTCGAGCTGGACGTCTGGCGGCGCGGTTATTCCATCGCCTTGAAGCGTAATGCCAGTTACTGGGGACGGCCCGCGCGGCTGGCGCGCGTGACCTTCGCCTTCATCGCCGACCCCTCCGCCGCCGAGGCCGCCATGCGCGCCGGCGAGGTGGACGTATTTCCCAACTACCCCGCGCCCGAAGGCCTAAAGCACCTCGAAGCCGATCCGCGTTTCGTGGTCCGCACGGCGCCCAGCGAGGGCGAGACCCTGGTGGCGCTGAACGAGCGGGTGAAGGCGCTCGCGGATGTCCGGGTCCGCCGAGCCTTGTCCTACGCCATCGACCGCAAGGCGGTGATCGAGGGCGCTCTGTATGGCTACGGCACGCCGATCGGCAGCCACTATCCGCCCCAGGACCCCGGCTATATCGACCTGACCGGTCGCTATCCGCACGATCCGGCCAAGGCGCGCGCGCTGCTGGCCCAGGCCGGTTACCCGAACCTCAGCCTCACCCTGACCCTGCCGCCGCCGCCCTATGCCCGGCGCAGCGGCGAGATCATCGCCGCCCAACTGGCCCAGGCCGGGGTGAAGGTGAAGATCGTCGATATGGAGTGGGCGCAGTGGCTGGCCCAGGTGTTCGGCCGCCACGACTACGACATGACCATCGTCGATCACGTCGAGCCGCTCGACTACGACATCTACGGCCGCGACGACTATTACTTCGGCTATTCGAACCCTCGCACCAAGGCCCTGCTGGCCGAAGCTGAAGACACCACCGACCCGGCGCGCCGACTGGCCTTGCTGGGCGATGTCCAGCGCCAGATCGCCGACGACGCGGTGAACCTGTTCCTGTTCCAGTATCCGATCCTCGGCGTGTGGAACGCGCGGGTGAAGGACCTGTGGGCGCCGACGCCTGTTGCGATCCTCGACCTGGGCCAGGCCTATGTGTCGGGCGGTGGCGCGGGAGCCGGGGGCGCGAACGCGAACACGGGGCGCACGCCGGCGTGGCTGTGGGTCGTGGTGGCCGCGCCCTTCGTCTTCGCCCTGTGGGCGGCGGGGCGGCGGGCGCGTCCCGCCTATCTGCTCGGACGGGCCGGAGCCATGGCCGGCACCCTGCTGGCGGCGAGCGTGGTGATCTTCCTGCTGCTGCAGATCGCGCCGGGCGATCCCGCGCGGTTCATGATGGGATTGAACGCGGACCCAAGCGCGCTGAAGGCCATGCGCGTCGAATTGGGAATCGAAGGGCCCGCCTGGTTGCGCTACCTGCGCTGGATGGCGGGCCTGGCGCACGGCGACCTGGGCCTGAGCTACACCTATCGCACGCCAGTGGGCGCACTGATCGCTGATCGGTTGGCGGTGTCGCTGCCGTTGACGCTCTACGCCCTGATCCTCTCCACCGCCGCCGCCTTCGCCATGGGCCTGGCCGCGGCAGCGCGACCGGGTGGCGTTTTCGACCGCGTGGTCGGCGTCCTGACCCAGTTCGGCGTGGCCGTGCCGGGATTTTGGCTCGGCATGGTGCTGGTGATCGTCTTCGCCGAACGGCTGGGCTGGGCGCCGGCGGGCGGCTTCCCGGGGTGGGCGGGCGGGCCCTGGCCCGCGCTCGGCGCCCTGACCCTGCCGGCGATCGCCCTGGCCGCGCCCCAGGCGGCGGTGCTGGCGCGGGTGCTGCGGGGCGAGCTGCTGTCCGCCCTGGCCGCCGACTATATCCGCAGCGCGCGGGCGAGGGGGCTTGGTCCCAGCCAGGCGCTGCTGCGCCACGCCCTGCCCAACGCCCTGGCCCCGACCCTGACCATCCTGGGCCTGCAATTCGCCTATCTGCTGGCCGGCGCGGTGGTGATCGAGAACGTCTTCACCCTGCCGGGCCTTGGTCGGCTGGTGGTCCAGGCGGTGGCCCAGCGCGACCTGATCGTGGTGCAGGGCGTGGTGATGGCCCTGGTGTTCGCGGTGGTGGCGGTCAGCTTTCTCGCCGACATCGCCGCCGCCGCTGTCGATCCGCGCCTGTCGGAGGGACGGACGTGACCACCTCCAACACCGCTCATCCCCGCGAAGGCGGGGACCCAGGTGAAGCCCGGCCGCCGTCCAGAATGGATCTGGGTCCCCGCCTTCGCGGGGATGAGCGGGACGGCTGGAACACGCCCTTGATCGCCGGCGCCGGCGTGGTCGCCGTCATGGCGGCGCTGGCCCTTCTTTCGCTGGTCTGGACGCCCTATCCGGCCGAGGCCATCCACATCGGCGCCCGTCTGGCCGCGCCCTCCTTCGCCCACCCGTTCGGGACCGACGCCTATGGCCGCGACGGCCTGAGCCAGGTGATGGCGGGGGCGCGCACCGCGCTGCTGGTGGCGGGGACGGCGTGCCTGATCGGTATTGGTCTGGGCGCGCCCTTGGGCCTGCTCGCCGCTGCACGCCGAGGCTGGGCCGACGAGTTGATCATGCGCTTCAACGATCTTGTGTTCGCTTTTCCGGCCCTGCTCCTGGCGGTGCTGGCGGCGGCGGCGCTGGGTCCCGGCGCGCTGGATGCGGTGATCGCCATCGGCGTCTACAGCGTGCCGGTGTTCGCCCGCGTGACGCGCACAGGAGCGCTCCGGCTCTGGAGCCTGGACTACGCCTTGGCGGCGCGGGCGGCGGGCAAGGGGCCGGCGCGGATCTCCATCGAGCACATCCTGCCCAACCTGCTGGCCCCGCTGGCGGTGCAGGCGGCCCTTCAGCTGTCCCTGGCGGTGGTGGCCGAGGCGGGCCTGGCCTATCTCGGCCTCAGCGCCCAGCCGCCGGCGCCGAGCTGGGGGCGAATGCTGGCCGACGCCCAGACCCTCTATGGCCAGGCGCCCTGGCTCGCTCTCTTCCCCGGCGGGGCCATCGTGGCGACTGTGCTGGGCTTCAGCCTGCTCGGCGAGGGCCTGCGTCGCCGGTTCGCGGCGGAGGGACGGGCGTGAGCGATCCCTTGCTGCAGATCGAGGACCTGCGCGTGGCCTTCGCTTCGGGCGAGGCGGTGCGCGGCATCGACCTGAGTCTCGGCGCCGGCGAGGTGCTGGGCCTGGTGGGCCAGAGCGGATCGGGCAAGTCGCTGACCGCCCTGTCGGTTCTGGGCCTGCCGCCCGAAGGCGCGCGCATCCAGGGTCGCATCCGCCTGGCCGGCCGTTCGCTCGACGCCTTTGGTGAGCGGGACATGCGCGCCGTCCGCGGGCGCGAGGTCGCAGTGGTGTTCCAGGAGCCGTCCACGGCGCTGGACCCGGTCATGTCGATCGGCGCCCAGGTGGCCGAGACCGTGCGCGCCCATACCCGCGTCTCCCGCCGCGAAGCCCTGCGCATCGCACGCGCGACCCTGGACCGCGTCGGCCTGGAGGGCGTGGCCCTGGACCGGCGCCCGCACCAGCTCTCGGGCGGCCAGCGCCAGCGGGTGGCGATCGCCGCCGCCATCGCGCTGAAGCCGCGCCTGCTGCTGGCCGACGAGCCCACCACCGCCCTGGACGCGGCCACCCAGGCCAAGGTGATGGCGCTGCTGCTGCGGCTGGTGCGCGAGGACGGCATGTCCCTGCTGCTGATCAGCCACGACCTGGCCCTGGTCGCCGGCGCCGCAGACCAGATCGCTGTCATGCGCCAGGGCGAGATCGTCGCCTCCGGCGCGACCGCCGAGGTGCTGGCTAGCGCCCACCCCTATGTGACCGCGCTCAGGCAAGCTTCGGTGCTGGCGGTTCCGGCCGCATCGCCGAAGGTTCGAGAAGACGCGCCGCTGCTGGATGCCAGGGAGCTGGCGCGCGATTACGGCCGGCGGCGCGTCGGAGCCGCGACGCCCGGACGGCCGGCGGCGCTGGGCGGGGTGTCCCTGGTCCTGCATCGGGGCGAAACCCTCGGGGTGCTAGGCGAGTCCGGGGCCGGCAAGTCCACCTTGCTGCGGCTGCTGCTGGGGCTTGAGCGGCCGGATGCGGGCGAGGTGCGGCTGGCCGGCGAACTGTTCTCAGGCGTCTCGGCGGCGCGCCAACGGCCGCTGCGCGCGCGTATCCAGCCGGTGTTCCAGGACCCCTACGGCAGCTTCGATCCCCGCTGGACAGTGGAGCGGCTGGTGGCCGAGCCCCTGGCCCTATTCGCCGAGCCCTTGTCGCCGGACGAGCGGCGCGCGCGGGTGGAGGCGGTGCTGGCCAGGGTTGGCCTGCCCGCCGATGCGGCGGACCGCTATCCGCACGCCTTTTCCGGCGGCCAGCGGCAGAGGATCGCCCTGGCCCGGGCTTTGATCCTGCGGCCCCAGGTGCTGGTGCTGGACGAGGCCACCTCGGCCCTGGATGTGATCACCCGCGCTGAAATCCTGGGCCTGCTGGCCGAGCAGAAGGCCGAGCTGGGCGCCGCCTGCCTGATCGTCACCCACGACCTGGCGGTGATCCGCGCCGCGGCAGACCGGGTGCTGGTGATGCAGGCGGGCAAGGTGGTCGAGCAGGGCGCGACCCAGGTGGTGCTGTCCGCGCCGCGCCACCCCTATACCCAGGCCCTGCTGGCGGCGACGCCGGACCTGGAGGCGGCGCTGGCGAAGCGCGGGGCTTAGTCGCCGTCCGCCGTCCGATTGCTTTCATAGACGCCGCGCGCGATCGCCCGCGCCAGGCAGTCGGCGGCGGCGGAACCGATCAGCGCCACGTCGGCATGGCGGTCGACCGGGGCGTCGCCCTTGGCCACGGCGAAGACGATATCGCCGTCGAACGGGGTGTGGGCGGGGTGGACGGCGCGGGCCATGCCGTCATGGGCCATGATCGCCACCCGCTTGAGCTGGGGACCGGTCAGGCCGGCGTTCACCGCGACGACGGCCAGGGTGGTGTTGGCGCCCGCGTCCACCCGGCCGGCGGTCTTCAGGCGCGACAGGGCGGGCAAGGGGTCGTGGGCCAGCGGGGCGTCCGCGCCGGGCCGCACGCCGCCGAACTCGCCCGCCATCTCGAACGGCCACGCCCAGAAGGTGCGGCCGTCGGGCATGAACACCGAGCCCAGGGGGTTGACCGCCACCAGCGCGCCCACCACCAAACCATTCTCCAGCGCGACCGAGGCCGAGCCGATGCCGCCTGGGATCAACCCCGCCTTCGCCCCGCGCCCGGCGCCCACTGCGCCGAGGGCGAAGCTTTCGCCGGCCGCCTCAACCGCCTCGACGCCCAGCCGGCGATAGGGCGGCTCGAGCCCGAAGGTCTTGTCTCCGCCGTTGCCGAGGTCGTGCAGGATCGCGGTCGGCACGATGGGCAGGTGCGGCGAAGCGGGATGCAGCTTCAGCCCCTGGCCCTTTAGCGACAGGGCCGCGGTGACGCCGTCTCCCGCGCCCAGGCCGAACACCGAGCCGCCGCTGAAGACGATGGCGTGGGCTTGGCCGACCAGATTCTCCAGCGCCAGGGCCGAGACCTCGCGCTCGCCCGGACCGCCGCCGCGCACGTCCGCCGCCGCGTTCCACCCGCCCGGCAACAGCACCGCCGTCACCCCCGTGCGCACCCGCTCGTCGGTGGCGTGGCCGACACTGAGGCCGGGGACGTCGGTGATCAGGTTCAGCGGACCGGGATGGGCCATGAGCGCTCCAACTTTGACCGCAGTGTAGTCTAGGCGGTCGGGGTTTCAGCCATCGCGCCAAGCGCCTTTTCCAGCACCACGAAGAACAGGTCGGGTCGCAACGGCGTGCCGAAACGATCGTCGCCATAAGGGAACGGCTGCGTCTCGCCCGTCAGGCCATAGCCGCGGCGCTCGTACCAGGCGATCAGGGTGTCGCGCACATTGATCACGGTCATGCGCATCCGGCGGGCGCCGCGTTCCATGGCGAGGGTTTCGGCCGCTTCCAGCAGGGTGCGGCCAAGCTGGCGGTCCTGCAGGTCCGGCCGCACGGTCAGCATGCCGACATACCAGGCTTCGGACCCCGCCGGTTCCAGCCAGACGCAGCCGAGCAGTTCAGCGTCCGGCGCATCTCGCAGGGTGAAGAGCGTCGCGTCGGAATTGGCGTCGAGGTCCCGCTGCAAGAGCTCCACCGACGTCCGCTGGCCTTCGAGATAGCTCGCCTCGGTGGTCCAGCCGCGCCGGGCGCCGTCGCCGCGATAGGCGCCGTTCACCAGCGCGACGACGGCGGGCAGATCGGAAGCTTGGGCTTGGAAAAGCGGCATGCCGGTCTAAAGCCACGACCCTTCGGCGGCTTCAAGCGTCATTGCGAGCGGCCGCCCCGCGGCGACGAAACGGCGGCGCCGGGGCGGCGGTTGAGTTCGCGCGATTGACAGCCGCCGCGCCGCGCGCTCCATGCCGCTCATGAGCGATGTGCGCCACGCTATTCAACCGCTGGAGATGGGTGGCGGGACCTTGAAGCTCGGCCCCGACCGGCCGTTGCGGCTGGATTCCGGCGGCCACCTCGATGGGGTCGAGATCGCCTACCGCACCTATGGCCGGCTCAACGCGGACGCCTCCAACGCCATCCTGATCTGTCACGCCCTGACCGGCGACCAGCACGTAGCTTCGCCCCACCCGCTGAGCGGCAAGCCGGGCTGGTGGACCCAACTGGTGGGACCGGGCCGGCCCGTCGACCTGGACCGCTATTTCGTCATCTGCGCCAATGTCCTGGGCGGTTGCATGGGCTCGACCGGTCCTTCGTCGTTCGATCCGGCGAACGGGCGACCCTACGGCCTGAGCTTCCCGGTCATCACCATCGGCGACATGGTGCGGGCCCAGGCCGAGCTGATCTCGGCGCTCGGCATCGAGACCCTGTTCGCGGTGGTCGGCGGCTCCATGGGCGGGATGCAGGTGCTGCAGTGGGCGGCCGACTATCCCGAGCGCATGTTCTCGGCGGTCTGCATCGCCTCGGCGGCGCGCCACTCGGCCCAGAACATCGCCTTCCACGAGGTGGGCCGCCAAGCGATCATGGCCGACCCGGACTGGCGCGGTGGCGATTACCTGAAGCTGGGCGTGCGGCCGGAAAAGGGCCTGGCTGTGGCCCGGATGGCGGCGCACATCACCTACCTGTCCGAGCCGGCCCTGCAGCGGAAATTCGGGCGCGAGCTGCAGCGCGACGGGCTGTCCTGGGGGTTCGACGCCGACTTCCAGGTCGAGAGCTACCTGCGCCACCAGGGCTCCAGCTTCGTCGACCGCTTCGACGCCAACGCCTATCTCTACATCACACGCGCCATGGACTATTTCGATCTCGCCGCCTCGCATCGCGGCGTGCTGGCCGAGGCGTTCCGCCGGGCGCGCGACGTGCGGTTCTGCGTGCTCAGCTTCACCTCCGACTGGCTCTATCCCACGACCGAGAGCCGCAACGTGGTGCGGGCGCTGAACGCCGCCGGCGCGCGGGCGAGCTTCCTGGAGATCGAGAGCGACAAGGGCCACGACGCCTTCCTGCTCGACGAGCCGGTGATGGCCCAGGCGGTGCAGGGCTTCCTGGACGCGGGCGCCGAGGCGAGGGGACTGGAAGCCGCCGCATGAGCCTCGATCCGAGCCTGCCGATCCGGGAAGACTTCCGCGAGATCGTTCGCCTGGTGCGCCCGGAGGCGCGCGTGCTCGACGTCGGCTGCGGCGAGGGCGACCTGCTCGACCTGTTGCGGCGCGAAAAGCAGGTAGACGGCCGCGGCCTGGAGATCAGTCCTGAGGGCGTGGGCGCCTGCCTGGCGCGCGGGCTGTCGGTGATGCAGGGCGACGCCGACCGCGACCTAGCCGAGTTCGCGCCCGATACCTTCGACTACGCCATCCTGTCCCAGACCCTGCAGGCGGTGCGCCAGCCGCGTCAGGTGCTGTCGGACCTGCTGCGCCTGTCCGAGCGGGCGATCGTCTCGTTCCCGAACTTCGGCCACTGGCGGGTGCGCTGGTCGCTGCTGGCGCGAGGCCGGATGCCCGAGACCCGCGCCCTGCCGGTGCCCTGGTGGGCCACGCCCAACATCCACCTCTGCACCCTGCGCGACTTCGTCGAGCTGTGCGACGACCTCGGTCTGCGCATCGAGGCGGCGGCGGCGCTGCGCGAAGGCGAACCCGCCCGCACCATCGACCCCTCGCGCTGGACCGAGAACTGGCGCGCGGAATCGGCTCTGTTCCTACTCAGCCGCGCCCGTCACACCCCCGAACCCGCGGCGCGGGGCGACCTGTTCGGCTGAGGCAAAATTGGCCTTTGAGGCGGGCTAGCGCTCGTCCCGGCGCGCGCCCACGCCGACGGGCGCAGGGCTCAGGGCCTTGGCGCGCCGCAGGACCGGGGCCACCGCCCCGCGCGGCTTGACCGC
>FTAL01000020.1_pt1 | contig 22610 bp, 18 predicted proteins | sample 1639081 | NCBI WGS metagenome assembly FTAL01 (sample SAMEA3914812, study PRJEB12502) | metagenome | biome: forest; material: soil | place: Canada | collected 2011-07-07 | depth 0.1 m | reverse complement strand
TAGGGCGCGGGATGCAGGCCCCACTCATCCTCGAAGCCGGAGACCGGCAGGCGGCCGCTGTGCACGGCGTGGGCGTAGCGCAGGACCGCGGTGATCAGGGCGACCTCGCCCTGGCGCCGCGCCGGGCCGGCGGATTGCAGCAGCGCGTCCAGCCCTGCGGGGGTGAAGGCCTCGTGCTCGAAGCCCTGGGTCTCGGCCTGGGCCAAGGTCTTGCGCAGCAGGTCGACCTGGTCGGGGCGCAGCGGCGTGCGCGTGGGATAGACCGGCGGCGGCGCGGGCGCAGGCGCTGGCGTCGGCGCCGGAGGCTGGGCCTGGGTCGCTGGGCTGGTGAGAAACACGACGGCGCCAACCGCGGCGACCACGCGCCAGCCCCGATCACCCCCTGCGCCAAGGCGCAGATTCAAGCCGCCCAATGCCAACCTCCAGATACGCCGCGCGCGTCGCCTCCAAAGCCCCTCCGGCGGCGCACGGATCCTTGATAGAGGAAATTCTCAGCCATTTCGCCGCCCAAGCGTTAGTTTCCTGCGGGTGAGGCTTTCGGGCGACAAGCTTTCGATGTTACCGCAACCATCCAGCGCACTATATGAAAAACGGTGGTCGGCTTTCCAGCTCAACGGGGCTATGAAGCAGGCGACATCGACGACGGGAGACAGGTCATGAGCAATCCTCTGAAGCAACTGGGTGACGCCGGCCAAGCGGTCTGGCTCGACTTCGTGCAACGCGACATGCTGCATGACGGCGGCCTGGCGCGGCTGGTGGCGGAGGACGGGCTGACCGGCGTGACCTCCAACCCGTCGATCTTCCAGAAGGCCATCGGCGGCAGCGCCGACTACGACCAGGCGCTCAAGGCCTTCGTGCAGGCCTCCGACGCCGACCCGGTGGACGTGTTCGAACACTTGGCCATCGAAGACATCCAAGCCGCCGCCGACATCCTGCGCCCGGTGTTCGACGCCAAGGGCGGCCGCGATGGCTTCGTCTCGCTGGAGGTCTCGCCCTATCTCGCCCTGGACACCGAGGGCACCCTGGCCGAGGCGCGCCGCCTGTGGGCCGCGGTCGACCGCCCCAACCTGATGGTCAAGGTGCCGGGCACCGCCCAGGGCGCGCCGGCGATCCGCCAGCTGATCGGCGAAGGCATCAATATCAACGTCACCCTGCTGTTCTCGCTGAACGCCTATCTGGCGGTGGCCGAGGCGCACATCGCCGGCCTGGAGGCGTTCAAGGCCTCGGGCGGCGACGTCTCCAAGGTGCACGGCGTGGCCAGCTTCTTCGTCAGCCGCATCGACGCCCTGATCGACAAGGAGATCGACAACCGGCTCAAGGCCGGGGCGGGCGCCGATGAGGCCGCCTTGAAGAGCGTGCGCGGCCAGGTGGCCATCGCCAACGCCAAGGCGGCCTATCAGCGCTATCTCGAGCTGATCGAGACCCCGCGCTGGAAGACCCTGGCCGAGGCCGGCGCCGCGCCGCAGCGGCTGCTGTGGGCCTCCACCGGCACCAAGGACCCCAGCTATTCCGACGTGCTCTATGTCGAAACCCTGATCGGCGCCGACACGGTCAACACCATGCCGCCCAAGACCATGGACGCCTTCCGCGACCATGGGACCGTGTCGCAGAGCCTGACCGCCGAGACGGATAAGGCCGTCGAGATCCTGGCCACCACCGACCGCCTGGGCCTGGATCTGCCGGGGGTGACCAAGCACCTGGTGGAAGACGGGGTGCAACAGTTCTCCGACGCCGCCGACTCGCTGCTGACCGTGGTGGCCGAGCGCCGCGCCGCCGCCCTGGGCGCGCGCCGCAACGGCCAGGCGATCACCCTGCCGGCCGACCTGACCGCCCAGGTCAAGGACCTGACCCAGAAGGCCAGGCACGACGGTTGGAGCCGCCGCCTGTGGGCCGGCGACGCCAGCCTGTGGACCGGCAAGGACGAGGCCAAGTGGCTGGGCTGGCTGCCCGCCGCCCGCGGCGAGCGCGTGGACGTGGGGGCCCTGGAGGCCTTCTCGGCCGAGGTCGCCGGCTTCACCCACGTCCTGCTGCTGGGCATGGGCGGTTCGAGCCTCGGCCCGGAAGTGCTGGCCGAGACCTTCGGGACCCGCCCGGGCCATCCCAAGCTGCTGGTGCTGGACTCCACCGACCCGGACCAGATCTCCCGCTTCGAGGCCCAGATCGATCCGGCCAAGACCCTGTTCATCGTGGCCAGCAAGTCCGGCTCGACCCTCGAGCCCGACATCCTGCACCGCTACTTCTTCGAAGTGGCGTCCAAGGCCCTGGGCCAGCCGGCCGGCGCCAGCTTCGTGGCCATCACCGATCCGGGCTCCAAGCTGGAGGCCACGGCCAAGAGCCAGTCCTTCCGCCGCATCTTCCTCGGCGATTCCCAGATCGGCGGCCGCTATTCGGTGCTGTCGCCCTTCGGCCTGGTTCCGGCCGCGGCGGCGGGCGTCGACGTGCGCGCCTTCCTGGCCTCGACCCAGGTGATGACCCGCTCCTGCGGCCCCAGCGCCCCGGCCGGCGCCAATCCCGGCGTGGACCTGGGCCTGGCCCTGGGCGCCGCGGCCCTGTCGGGTCGTGACAAGCTGACCCTGATCGCCTCGCGCGGCGTGGCCGACCTGGGCGCCTGGCTGGAGCAACTGGTGGCCGAATCCACCGGCAAGCTCGGCAAGGGGATCGTGCCGATCGACGGCGAGCCCCTGGTGGACGTGGCCGACTACAGCGCCGACCGCGTGTTCGCCTATCTGCGCCTGGAAGGCCATGACCAGCCCAAGCTGGACGAGGCCGTTGCGGCGATCGAAGCGGCCGGTCATCCGGTGGTGCGCGTCACCATCGGCGCGCCGGGCGACCTGGGGCAGGAGTTCGTGCGCTGGGAGGTGGCCACAGCCATCGCCGGCGCCGTGCTGCAGATCGACCCCTTCGATCAGCCGGATGTCGAGTTCAGCAAGATCAAGACTCGCGACCTGACCACCGCCTACGAAGAAACCGGCGCCATGGCGCCGGAGACCCCGATCCTGGAGCAGGACGGCCTCGCCCTGTTCGCGGACGCGGCCAACGCCGAGGCCCTGGCCGCGGCGGCGGGCGCCAAGACCCTGGAAGCCTATATCGGCGCCCACATCAAGCGGGCCGGCGTGGGCGACTATCTGGCGGTGCTGGCCTATATCGACCGCAGCCACCCGCATATCGCCGCCCTGCAGGACCTGCGCGAGCGGCTGCTGCGCCACACCAAGGTGGCCACGGTGCTGGAGTTCGGGCCGCGCTTCCTGCATTCCACCGGCCAGGCCTACAAGGGCGGCCCGGCCAGCGGGGTGTTCCTGCAGGTCACCCATGAGATCGGCCATGACCTGCCGGTGCCGGGGCGCAAATACAGCTTCGGCGTGGTGGTCGGGGCCCAGGCCGCTGGCGACCTCGGCGTCCTGGCCGAGCGCGGCCGTCGCCACCTGCGCGTCCACCTGGGCGCCGATATCGAGGCGGGCCTGGAGCGCCTGGCCACGGCCATCAAGCACGGCCTGGTCTGACCACATCGGCTCCGGCCGTCGCGATCAAGACAAGAGCCCGCCGGGAGCGATCCCGGCGGGCTTCTTCGTGGCGGTCTGATCTGGCCGCATCCCATCGTGCTGCGCGCGCGCAGCAACTTTGCGGCTGGCTTGCGTCCTTTTTTACGTCGTCTTCGCTGGGCTTGACCCGGCGACCCATGCCGTGAAGTCGGGGTGGTTTTGCGATCGGTCGATCTTCAGGGAAGCCCAGCCGCCTATGTCCTGGATCGTAGGGTCAAGCCCGGCGAAGACGGAATTGAAATCCTGATCAGTCGTCCGCCCACGAAAAAGCCCGCCGGATGTCTCCGGCGGGCTCGATCGTCGCGCTGTGCGTGGGCTCAGTGCTTGTGGTTGGTCGGCAGCTGACAACCGTCTGGAGACATGTGCGCGGCCTGGCCGCAGGTCAGCAGGTCGGCCGGGGCTAGGCTGAGGTGGGGATATTCGATCACCCAGCCCGGATTGCCGTCGGAGCAGGACACCTCGACCAGGTCGGTAGTGTCGGTGGCCCCGAAGGAGCGCGCGCCGTTGACCGTGCAGGATCCGCGGCCCTTGGCCTGCAACTGGGCCGACAGCTTGGAATAGAGCATGTCGGTCTTGGTGTAGCTGCAGCGGTAGCCCAGGCTCTCCGAGCGCAGGCAGTCATAGACCATCGGGGCGCCGCCGCGCAGGGGGAACACGCCCACGCCGCCGTCCGGACGGTTGGAGCATTGCAGCTCGACGATGTCGTTCTTACCGTCGGGCGGGAAGGCGCCATACTTGGCGACGTCGCAGTCGAAGCCGGCCTTCTTGGACAGGGAGGTGTAGAGGCCGTTTTGTTCGGTCTCGGCGGCGCGCACGTCGATCAGGGTGCAGCCACCCAGCATCTGGGTGGCGGCGGTGCAGGCAATGGCGTTCTTCAGGTCGCCGGTCGCAGAGGCCTGCAACATGTAGCCGTCGCCAGCCTGGCAGGAGGCTTCATAGAAGAAGGTGCTGTCGGTGGCCTCGCCCACATAGCGGGTCTTGGCCACGACGCAGGTCTTGCCGCTGGCGGCCAGCAGCTTGCCGGCGACCTTGGCGACATAGGCGTCCTTGTCGGTCAGGGTGCACTTCACGCTGCCGTTGGGATCCATGTCCATGCAATTATAGGCCTGGGTCGCGCCGGCGTCGGTGGTGCGGGGGATGACCAGGATGTAGCCGGCGCCGCTGTCGCAGGCCAATTCGAAGTAGATCTTGTCGGGCGCCGCGCCGATGGAGCGGGTCTTGGAGATGGTGCAAGGATCGTTCAGCTTGGTGATCGCGGTCTGGAAGGCTGTCTGGCTGCTGGCGTTGGCCGGCAGGGTGCAGGCGAGCGCGCCCTTCTTGCCGTCGGGCCCCGGTTCGCTGGAGGTGGCGCAGTCGAACACCGAGACCGGCTTGGTCTTATCGTCCGGCGCGATCAGCACGTAGCCCAGGCCTTCCGAGCAGGCCAGTTCGTAGAACTTGGCCTTGGTCTTGTCCTTGTCCTGGGTGGTCGCTTCGGTGATGAAGCGCGAGGCGGTGAGGGTGCACGGCACCTTGCCCGCGGTGATCAGCGCCGGCACGGCGGCGGTGGGATCGTCCTTGGCGTAGCTGGCCGTTCCGGCCATGAGGGTCGCTACGGCAAGCGCGATGCCGATAGCCAATCGCCTGATCATTGGGGTCTCCTGGAGCATTATGCGGCGCGGAGCATAAACCTGCCCCTGCGACAGGGGTCAAGCTTAGGTGCTAGTCTGGCGCAACTATGGCGCCGAGACTTGGTTCCACGCCTTTGCTAAGGCAGCGGCCTGCACCGGCCTTGCCTGCTGCATCTTGCTCATTTTTCCTTGGAAGCTGCCGTGACCCTCGTCATCCGCCCCGCCGTCCCCGGCGACGCCGCCTTGATCCACGGCTTCATCCGCGAGTTGGCCGACTACGAGAAGCTGCTGCACGAGGTGACGGCCACCGAGGCCGACATCGCCGCCATGCTGTTTAGCGACCAGCCGCGGGTGTTCTGCGATATCGCCGAGTTGGACGGCGCGGCGGTGGGCTTCGCCCTGTGGTTCTACAACGCCTCCACCTTCCTGGGGCGCTGCGGGATCTATCTGGAGGACCTCTATGTGCGGCCCGCCGCCCGGGGCGTGGGCGCCGGCCGGGCGCTGCTGCGCCATCTGGCCCGCCGCTGCGCCCGCGAGGGCCTGGGCCGGCTGAACTGGGCGGTGCTGGACTGGAACGCTCCCTCCATCGCCTTCTATGACAGCCTGGGCGCCGAGGCGCAGGCCGAATGGGTGCTGCGCCGCCTGTCGGGCGAGGCCCTGGCGCGGCTTGCGGCGGAGTAGGCGATAGAGCGCCTCACCCCGGTTCGGCCATCACCGCCTCGACCATGTCCAGGGTCTTGGCGAACTTGGCGATGATCGCCCGGTAGGGGGTGGGCGAGGTCATGTCCAGGCCGGCGCGCTTGAGGATGTCCACCGGATAGTCCGAGCCGCCGGCGCGCAGCACGTTCAGATAGGTCTCGCGCATCGCCGGGCCGTTCTTCAGCAACTGCTCGCTGAAATAGGCCGAGGCGGCGATCGAGGTGGCGTACTGGTAGAGATAGAAGTCGTAGTAGAAGTGGGGGATGTAGGCCCATTCGATAGCCACCACCTCGTCGATCACCACCGCGTCGCCGTGGTATTTCTTCAGCAGCGCCAGGTACATCTCGCTGAACTTGGCTCCTGACAGAGCCTCGCCCTTCTCGGCCGCGTCGTGGATAGCCAGCTCGAATTCGGCGAACATGGTCTGGCGGAAATAGGTGCCGCGGAACTGCTCCATCAGGGCGTCGAGATAGAACAGCTTCTCGGCCTTGGTCTTGGCCGTCTCGAACATATGGTGGGCCAGCAGCTGCTCGTTATTGGTCGAGGCGATCTCGGCGATGAAGATGGGATAGGCCGCGGTCTGGTAGGGCTGGGCATGGTTGGCCAGCACGCTGTGCATCGCGTGGCCCCACTCGTGGGCGAAGGTGGTCATCCCCTCGTAGTCGGGATCCAGGTTGAGCAGCAGGTAGGGGTGAACGTCGTAGGCGTCGCCGTTCATATAGGCGCCGGAGACCTTGCCCGGCCGGGCATAGGGATCCATCCAGCGCTTGGAGGTGGCGGCGGCCAGGGTGGCCACATAGTCGGGGCCCAGGGGCGCCACCGCCTCCAGGGTCAGCTTGCGGATCTCGGCCAGGTCGAAGGCGCGGTTGATCTTCGCGATCGGCGGGTAGATGTCGTAATAGTGCATCTCGCTGAGGCCGAGCAGCTTGCGGCGCAGCTCGAAATAGCGGTGCAGCACCGGCAGGCCAGCGTTGGTCTCGGTGATCAGCGTGCGGCAGACCTCCGGAGGAATGTTGTCGCCGAAGGTCGCGCTGGCCAGGGACGAGGCGAAGTTGCGGGCCTTGGCCTGGAACATGTCGCCCTGGACCTGGGCGGTGAGGGTGGCGCCAAGCGAGCTCTCGAAACCCTTGAGGGCGCCGAAGAAGGCCTCGAACACCGCCTTGCGGTCGTCGCGGTTGGGGGCCACGCGGTTGGCCGTATAGCCCTGGTTGTCCAGCTTGACCTTGCCGGTGGACAGCTGGATCTCCGGCCAGGGGATGTCGGACTCGGCCAATTGGGTGCGGATCTGCTGCGGCCCGCTCAGCACCACCTGGGCCTGGGCCAGCACGTCCTCGCTTTCCGGGCTGAGGGTGTGGGGCGCGGCGCGCAGGATGTTGTCCAGCTCGAAGCGGAACGGCGCCAGGCCGGGCTCCTGAGCCTCGAAGCCGGTGATCTTGGCCGCACCCACCGCCAGCACCTCGGGATTGACCCAGGCGGTGGCCTCGCCCAGGGCGGCGGCCAGCTGGATGGCCAGGCCCCGGCGTTCCTGGTTGGCGGCGACGCGGGTGTCGGCGTCGGCGCTGAGGTTGGCGTAGACCGCCAGCCGCCCCAGGCGCCGCTGCAGGTCGGACATGGTCTGCAGCGCCAGCTTCAGCTGCGTCGCGCTCTGGCCCAGCGTGCCCTTGAAGCGGGCCAGGCCCGGCAGGGCCTGCGTCAGGGCCTGGCGCTCGGCCTCCCAGGCCGCGTCGTTGGGATAGAGGTCGGTCAGGTCCCAGGCCGCGCCGGCGTCGGCGCCGGCCGCGACCTCGGCCCAGGCCGCAGGGCTTGCAAGGTCGACGGCTGCGGCAGCTGCGGCGAGGGCCAGAAGGCTGCGGCGAGACAGGTCGGTCATGGGAAGGCTCCGGCGGGCGAAGCCGCGAGCCTAGAGCGTGTCCGATCGGGCGTGAACCGGTCGACCCGAGAAAGTGGCGCTCAAGTGCGGTTTTTTGCGCGGAGCCGGGCGCACGCGCACAGGTCTTGCGCGAAACTCAGGACTGGTTGGGGAAGCAGGCGTTGATCGCCAGGGGCACGCCGGTGCTGGACATCGACAGCAGCGAGGCCACTGGGCTGGTGAAGGTGTAGGCGATGGAGACCTGCGAGAAACCGGTCACCCCGGCGCAGCTGCTGGCGTTGCTGAGGGTGACATCTGCGGTGGGCAGGGTCACGCCCCAGCCCTGGGCGCGGGTGATGATGTAGCTGGAGGTCGACGTGGCGCTGTAGGCCCCGCCGGATGCGCAGGACGAGCTGAGCACGCCCATGCAGCGCGCGCCCGCCACGGCGGCCTCCTCCAGCGCCTGGCGCGTCCACACCAGGCGTCCGAACTCCAGCACCCCGAAGGTGAGCAGGATGAAGGGCATGACCACGATGGCGAACTCCACCGCCGTCGCTCCGCCCCGGGCGCGTCCGAACCGCCGGATCAAGCCGCCGCGCCTCATTGCACCTGCACGAAGGCGCTGGAGGTGATGGAGCTGTTCTGCACCAGGCCGTAGCTGGAGAACATGGGTTGATAGGTGTGGCTGGCGCTGATCTGCACGAACTTGCCCGCCACCCCGCCCGCCGGACAGCTGGCGCCGCAGGTGGCCGCCGCGCCCCAGGTGACCGTGCTGCTGCTCAGCGAGGGACAGTAGCAGCTGTCGGCGTTGCTGGCCGTGCCGCTGGCGGTGCTGGCTCCGCTGTTGACGGTGGTGGAGGGGCCATTGTTGACAACGATGCTGTCATTGGCCCAGCCGGAGCCCTGGCTGGTCTCGACGATGGTGGCCACCACATTGCCAAGGCTGGCGCCGTTGGTGGAGCTGACCTGGGCGGCGTTGACCAGGGCGTAGTTGGCGCCGGCCGAGATCGCCGAGTCCAGTTCGAACTTAGTGTGCAGCACCCCGCCGAAATCCACCGCCGCCACCAGCATCACGCAGAAGATCGGGGCGATCAGGGCGAACTCCACCGCCGCTACGCCGCGGCGGTCGGCGCGCAGCGCACGCGCGCATTGGATGAGGCGGTGGAGGAGCGGGCGCGCGGTCATTGCACCAGCTGCACGGCGGCCGAACTGCCGCCCGACGAGATACAGGTCGAGGCCAGGGCCGTGCCGCCCGACAGAGTGATCTGCGAGCCGATCATCTCCAGGCACTGGGACGAGCCGTTGCCCACGCTGGCCCCGCCGCTGAGGGTGATCGGTCCGTCGGGGAAGTAGAACGTCCCCGACAGGCTGGTGGCCGAGGCGCCCTCGGTGAAGGCGGCGCCGGTGGTGTTGGTGGTTGAGGTCGGGCCCACCACCAACAGCTGCGAGGTGGTTCCCGAGCTGGGCGCGGTCAGGGTGACGTGGTTATAGCCCGCCGCCACGCAGAAGGCCTGACCCGAGCAGCTGCCGGAGCTGGGGGTGCTGGTCCCCGAGATCACGAAGGTGACCCCGGTCCCGCTCATGCCCACGGTGGTCCCGCCGCAGGTGACGTCGCCACCGCCATTGGCGCCCAGGCCCACATAGCCGTTCACCGTGTAGACGCCCGCGCCCAGGATCACGCCGCCGGCGACCGAGAAGTAGCCGTTGATGTCATGCTGGCTGGCGGCGCTGACCGTCACGCAGCTGCCCCCGCCGCTGGCCACATTGAAATTGCCCACCAGCTGGAACAGGTCGCCGCCGCCGGTGGCGTCGGCGAAGGTGATGGTCGAGCCGCCGGCCACATAGACCGCGTTGCCGTCGCTGCTGGGGCCGAGGGTGAAGCTGTTGGTCGAGCCCGAGCCCAGGGTCAGGGTCGCCCCGCCGGAATTGTAGACCCCGCCCTGCAGGGTGAAGGTGCTGGGGCCGCCGAAGGTCAAGGTGGTGCCGGTGTTGCAGATGCTGTAGTCGCCGCCGCCGTTGCAGCTGCTGCTGGCGCGGCCGATGTTGTAGGTCCCGGCGGGAAAGCTGGTGGTGGTGCCGCCGCCGGTGTTGATCCCGCCGGAGATGTCGTAGGTGGCGGTGGAGGGTCCGTTCACCACCAGCTTGATGCCGCCGCTGACGGTGATCGCGCCGAACTTGAACGGCCCGGCGCCCGAACAGGTCACCGTCCAGGTGGGCGATGAGAACACCCCCGTGCAGCCTGAGGGCAGGGTGGGCGTGCCGCTATAGGCGAAGGTGATCGCCGTCCCGGTAGGCGGGGCGGCGGGCGCGCTGAGGGCGGCGACGGTGGTGATGCGCGCGGTGGCGGCGCTGACCTCGGTATTGGCCGCCAGCGGGTCGCTGCTCTTGACGTTCTTGATCTTCACCGTGCTCGTGCCGCTCGGCGGCTGGATGCCGCTGCAAGGCTGGCTCGGCGCGCTGCTGGAATCGTAGTTCACCGCCACGGTGGTGATGCTGGTGCCGCAGGGCGCCGAGACCGAGGCGTTGGAATCCACCGCGCAGCTGTTGGCGGTCAGGGCGGTGCCGCCACTGAGGGTCACCCCCGTGCCGCCGGTGTTGAGCGCGATCAGGCAGCCGGGTGTGCTCGCCTTCAGTTCTGCATAGGCCAAGCCGCCCAAGGTCACTTGGCTGACCCCGCCCAGGGCCTGGGCGAAGTGCAGCGGGTCGCTGGTGGAGATACGCACCTGGACCGCCTGGTTACCGTCGCCGGTGGGCGAGCTGGTCAGGCTGGTGGTCACCGCCGAAGTCGGCACGTTGTTGAGGCTGGCCACGTTATTGGCGGCCGAGACCATGCTGGTGGTCGAACTGGTGGTGTTATAGGCCAGGGCCCCGGCATAGGCGGCCATGTCGGCCACGCGCTGGTTCTCCGACTTGGCCACCAGGGCGTAGCCATAGTCGGCCACCAGGCCCAGCACGCCCACCAGCACCGGGAACACCACGGCGCTCAGCACGCTGACACTGCCGCGTCGATCGCGGAATATGCTCCAACCCATGCGGCGCCTCGTCGTCGCGCTCCCTGGCCGAAGTCGGCGGTCGGAGCGCCAAAGGCCAAGGTGGCACGATGTGGGCTAAGCGGATGTTTATGAGCTTAGTTAAGCAGCTATAAATGACAATATCCGACTGGATCGCGCGCTGTTCGCCGTAAAGGTGCGCTTGTATATTGAGTTATCGAATGCGTGATGCGGGTGTTTCATCTATGTAATTTTGAGGAAATGATCTGACTTGGATTTTCAGAATCCCTTATTTTGATAGGGTTGCGGCCTGCCTGGCGCGCCAATCAAGAGGTCGCTGACTTTGGCGCGACACTTCCGGCGGATCAGCGGCGCCAAGGCTTTCGGGTCCTTGACCTGAGCGGATGACAGCCGCCCGGCTTTGCGCGATGGGAGAGGCGAAGCGTCGCAGCCCGGAGGAATCGCGTTTGAAAGACGATCCGCCCGGCCCCGCCGCGCCACGCCGGCACCTGGGCCTGGCCCACGCCACCCTGCTGGCCCTGGGCATGATCATGACCACCGACACCCTGAAGACCGCCCCCACGGTGGCGCTCAACGTGGGCGGCTGGATGTTCTACGGCCTATGGATCCTGGGCGGTCTGATCTCGATGATCGGGGCGCTCTGCTATGTGGAGATGGCCACCGCCTTTCCCGATCCCGGCGGCGACTATCACTTCCTGCGCCGGGCCTATGGGGCGGAGGTGGGGCTGCTGTTCGCCTGGTCGCGCTTCTCGGTCATGCACACCGGCTGGATCGCCCTGATGGCCTTCATGTTCGCCGACTATGCCGCAGCGCTGGCGCCCATGGGGCCGGTGGCGCACACCGTCTTCGCCCTGGCCGCCGTGGCGGCGCTGACCGCGCTCAACCTGGCGCCGGTGCGGGCGGGTTTCCTGACGCAGGCGGGGTTGGTGGCGCTGGTGGCCCTGGGTTTCGCGGCGGTGGGCGTCGCGGCGCTGGCGCTTGGGGTGGAAGGCCGCTGGCCCGCCGCCGCACCCATGGCCACCGCCATGCCCTCGCGCGCCCAGGTCTCGGTGGCGCTGATCTACATCTTTCTGGCCTATGGCGGCTGGAGCGACGCGGCCACGCTCTCGGCCGAGGTGCGCAGCGAGCGGCGCGGCATGCTGGCGGCGATCCTCGGCAGCCTGGGCGCGCTGATGGCCCTCTACCTGCTGCTCAACGGCGCGATGATCGCCGGGCTGGGGTCGGCGGGCCTTGCCCACAGCACCGCCCCGGCGGCCGATCTGATGGCGCGCGCCTTCGGGCCGGCGGGTGCGGCCCTGATCGTGGCGGTGGTCGGGGTCTCGGCCATAGCCAGCATCAACTCCACCCTGATCGTCGGCGCACGCACCACCTACGCCGCCGCTCGCGACACCCCGGCCCTGGCGCTGCTGGGCCAATGGGACGGTCGGCGAGGCGTGCCGGCGCGGGCGGTGCTGGCCGAGGGCGGTTTCGCCATGGTGCTGGTGGTGGCCGGCGGCTTCGCCACGAGCGGGTTCAACGCCATGGTCGACTATATGACCCCGGTCTACTGGCTGTTCATCGCGCTCAGCATGGGTGCGCTGATGCTGCTGCGCTGGCGTCATCCCGATGCGCCGCGGCCGGTGCGCACGCCCTTCTATCCGCTGTTCCCGCTCATGTTCCTGGCCGTGGCCCTCTACATGCTGGCCGCCTCATTGGCGGACCTTGGCGCCGGCGCCCTGTGGGGCGCCGGGGTGATGGCGTTCGGCGCGCTGTTGGTGGCGGTTCTGCGCCTGCGCAAGACCGCCTAGATCGGGCCTGTCGGCCAGTCCGCCAGCAGGTCCTGGCGCTCTCGCGGCGTGTTAGCCCCGCGCAGGCGCCGCGCCAGGGCGGTCTGGCAAGGCAGGATCTTCAGCCCCGCCCGCTCCATCAACCGCCGCAGCGGCCAGTCGGCCTGAGCGTCCGGGGGCGCGGCATTCAGATCCATCGTCGCGGGTAAGGGAAAGCCGTCATAGGCCGCGCCCGGCGCCAGCGTGGCCAGCAGCGGAGCGAGGTCGTCGGCGCGCAGGGTCGGCGCATCCACCGCCAGCAGCAGGACCCGGTCGGCGCCGGCCGCGCGCAGCACGGGCAGCGCCGCCAGCACGCCAGCCACCGGCCCCGCCTGGGGTTCGGGATCGGCCACGAAGGGCAGGCCGTAGTCGCCCCCCGCCGTCATCACCAGCGCCGCCCCGGCCGCCCGCGCCAGGTCGGCGACGCGATCCACCGCCCGCCGTCCACCCCAGTCCAGCGCCGCCTTGTCGACCCCCATCCGCGACGAGGCTCCGCCGACCAGGATCACCGCGCCGATCATGTCAGCGCTTGCGGAACCGCTTGGCTTCCGCCTCCAGCTTGGAGACCCAGTCCTCCGGCGCGTTGCTTTCGGCCTGGAAGGGCAGTGTCCCAGCCACACCACGCACAGCCAACCACAAGGGGCCGCTGAAATGGCCGAGTACCCGCAGCGGCCGACGCTTGTCGTCGGTCACATCCCAGCCCTCGGCCTCGAAGGCGGCGACCTGCACCGCCGGGGCCTTGAGTTCGATGTCTTCCCATCCCGCCGGCCGCTCAACCGCCTCGGCTTCGTCCGCAGTCAGCCCGAACAACGCCGTCGTACAGGCGTCGATCTCCGGATAGTCCGCCCGCGCCTCCGGCTCGGCGAAGTCGCGCTTCAACAGCGCCCGGTATTCCAGGTCTTTGACCCCGGGCAGATCGATCAGGCGCCGCAGCGCGTCAGGCTTGCTGGTCATGCGCCGAGTTTACGGCCAGTCGCGGTCTGTGGCGAGCATCCCGTCGGCGATCTCCCGACCTCACGCCATCTTCGCGGGCGCTGGCGCGGGGTGTATTGCTGCTGGCGTACGCCCGGCGCGAGATCGGGCCGTGGGGGTGGTGATGGAAGCCATGCAGGGCCGGTTTACGGTTCCCAATCCGACCACGTCGCCGCGGGCCTGCGTGGTGTGCGCCCAGCCGCTGGACTGGCGCGTCGCCCCGAAGCCGCGCAAGGCCGCCGCCAGCACGCTCTCCGCCGCGCTCTATCCCCTGTGCCCCGATCTCGCCTGCCGCATGGTCTTCGACCAGGACGAGGCGCTGTCCGACGCCGACTTTGGGCGAAACCTGCAGTGGCGCGCCAAGGTGTGGCGACAGGAACAGGTCCGCATGCGCCAGCGGTGGAATCAGGCCCAGGCCGAAGCCCGCCAGGCCGCGGCGATGTTCGACGCCCTCTCGCGTGCTCCGCCGGGCCCGGCGCCCGACCTGCGGCTGGTGGTCGCCTCGGGCCACGCGCCGTCGCGCCGCCTGTCCGCACGCCGGCGGCGGGCTTACGCCGGCCATCTGGACGAGATCATCGCCGCGGCCACGGCCGAGCCGCCGGCCCAAGCCGCGCCTATCCAGCCCGCGTCGACCCCCGACGCCGGCGCGGCGGCGCCAAGCCTTCCTGGGCGGCTCTGCGGCGTCTGCGGCGGCGGGTGCTGCGTCAGCGGCCGGGACGCCGCCTATCTGAGCGAGGCCACCATGCGCCGGGTGATGGCCGCCCACCCCGGCCTGGACGCCGCCCAGCTGCGCGCGCTCTATCTTGAGCGCCTGGCGCCGCGCACTCTCCTGGGCTCCTGCATCAATCACACGCGGGACGGCTGCGCCCTTCCGGCGTCCCTGCGCTCGGACGTTTGCAACGCCTATGCCTGCGCCGCCTTGAAGCGCCTGCAGCAGACGCTGGAGGCCGACCCGCCCGCCCGCACGGTGATGGTCCTGCGCCGGCGGCGGAACGAATGGAGCCAGCCCGATCCCGGGGTGGACAACCCCATCGTCGCCGCCGCGGTGCTCACCGAGGTGGCGACGACGCCGCTGCGGCTGCCAAAGGCGGACGCAGAAACTGCGCCGACGGATAGGGCGCCTCCGCTCAGCCCGCCGGCGCCGGGGTGAACGACAGGTCGACCATGATCTCGCCCGAGATCTGCTCCAGCTCGGCCTGAACGGCGGCCGCCTGCAGACCGGGCGGTAGCCGCAGCCACGCCTCCATGTGGAACAGCGGGGCGCCGGAGTGCGGCTCGGCGCTGACGTGGGTGGCGAAGGTCTCGATATTGACCGCCAGGCCGCTCAAGGTGGCGGTGACCTGGCGTACGATCCCCGGCCGATCCTGGCCGACCAGGCTAAAATGCAGCGCTTCGCCCGCCGTAACCGGGTGCTCGACCACTGGGGCGATGCGCACCTCCAGGCCGTGGGCGTCCACCGCGCGCACCGCCGCGCGCAGTCCTTCGACGGCGTCCGCGTCCAGTTCAACCAGCACCGAGCCGACATAGAGACCGCCCAGCCGGCTGAGCCGGCTCTCCAGCCAGTTGCCACCGGCCGACAGGACGGCGCCCGCCAGCGCCTCGGTCAGCCCGGGCCGGTCGCTGCCGATCACGCTCAAGACCAACGATCCCATCGGCGACCCTCAGATGTGGCGCGGCGGCGCAAAGGCGCGTCCGCCGGGTGGCGGACATCAGCCCGACCCGAGCGGGTCGTCAAGTCGGGGGTATCTTTACCGGCGCTGATGGCGGCCGGCGAACGGCTGGAATATGCTCAGCTTTGGCAAGGCTGCGGATACGCGTTCGCTGGGAGGGTGGTCGCGATGAAATGGGCGGGTTTGAGGGGCGCGGTGACGTTCGGCGTGATGCTGGCCTGTGCGTCCACCGTGCGGGCCGCATCCTATTCCACCATGGCGCCGATCGATCAGTACCTGATGGACCCCGCCGCCGAGATCGCGCTGGCCAAGAGCGCCGCGCCGCCGTCCATCGCCGACAAGGCGACCATCCTGGTGTTGACGCGCCACGGCTACGACACCGCCATCAAAGGCGACAACGGCTTCGTCTGTGCGGTGGAGCGCAGCTGGATGTCGAACTACGACTTTCCACAATTCTGGAATCCGAAGATGCGCGGGCCGTTGTGCTATAATCCGCCGGCGGTGCGGACCATCCTGCCCTACACGATCCGGCGCACCGAACTGGTGCTGGCGGGCCGCTCCAAGGCCGAGATGAGCGCCGCGATCAAGGACAGTATCGAAGCGCATGCGCTGCCGCATCTGGAAGCCGGCGCGCTGACCTACATGATGTCGAAGCAGGGCTATCTCAATGACGATGCGGGTCACTGGGCGCCGCATCTGATGTTCTATTTCCCACGCGCGGCGGCCGAGATCTGGGGTGCGGACCTTCCCGGCGCGCCGCCGATGCTCAACCCGCAATTCCAGGACTCGCCGGAAGCGCTCAGCGTGATCATGGTGCCGGTGACGCACTGGTCCGACGGCACGCCGGCGCCCATGATGCAGTAAGGGGGCGAAGGAGCCGCAATGGGCTGATCTGATCCAATGGATCGCTGTAAGTGAGCCGGCTTTTTTAGTCCGCTGCGTCGTCACACATCTCCTTGATGAATTACGAATTTTTCAACCCCGCAGGGCTTCGGTCATCCGACGTTGTTTCGATCCACGCCCCCGCGAAGGGGCGACCCGCCCTCTATGCCCGGTATAGCTCCGATCAGCAGTTTCGATCCACGCCCCCGCGAAGGGGCGACGTCGGCGGCCTGCACCTCGTCCAAGCCGCTCCAGATGTTTCGATCCACGCCCCCGCGAAGGGGCGACCCCGGCCCAACGGCGCCCTTGTCGTCCGGCGCGGTGTTTCGATCCACGCCCCCGCGAAGGGGCGACCTTGGCGGCGGAGCGATAGACCGGCCCCCAGTCCAGTTTCGATCCACGCCCCCGCGAAGGGGCGACGAGCGCGGATCCAGACCATTCTGAGCGAAGGCGGAGTTTCGATCCACGCCCCCGCGAAGGGGCGACGTTCACCTTCGCGGCGAACACCAATTCGGCGCTGTTTCGATCCACGCCCCCGCGAAGGGGCGACCCTCCAAGGCGGTGGAATACTGCGGCGACACAGCGTTTCGATCCACGCCCCCGCGAAGGGGCGACTGGGTCGAGGAAGTGCTTTCAGAAACTCAATCGGAGTTTCGATCCACGCCCCCGCGAAGGGGCGACTCGAGGAAAAGTTTGCGGTGGTCCGAGGCGGCAAGTGTTTCGATCCACGCCCCCGCGAAGGGGCGACGACGGTGACTCGGAATGGTGGCACTTCTTTGAAGGTTTCGATCCACGCCCCCGCGAAGGGGCGACACCTCAGATGCCGCCGCCTGCAGCGGCGGCCTGCAGTTTCGATCCACGCCCCCGCGAAGGGGCGACGTTCTATCGGGAAGCCGCCATGGAGATGCTTGAGTTTCGATCCACGCCCCCGCGAAGGGGCGACCCTGGATCGAGCCGTCAAGCTTCACGCCGTCCTTGTTTCGATCCACGCCCCCGCGAAGGGGCGACATGACAGATTGTTCGTCGTGGTGCCGTTGTAGATGTTTCGATCCACGCCCCCGCGAAGGGGCGACCTGGTCAGGAACATCCGCATCGGCCGCTTCGGTGGTTTCGATCCACGCCCCCGCGAAGGGGCGACCCGCTGATGCAGGGCGTGACGCCCACCTTCACCGGTTTCGATCCACGCCCCCGCGAAGGGGCGACAGGGCGGCGAACACGCGCTGCACGATCGCGGTGTAGTTTCGATCCACGCCCCCGCGAAGGGGCGACCACTCGCCCGGCCTCGACCTTCTCAGAGACAGTGTTTCGATCCACGCCCCCGCGAAGGGGCGACGGCCGGGGACGATCGGGTTGCCGGTGTTCGGGGATGTGTTTCGATCCACGCCCCCGCGAAGGGGCGACCACCAGCGTACCGGTACCCGCGGCCGACCCCGTGTTTCGATCCACGCCCCCGCGAAGGGGCGACCGGCGGGCGCCGTGCTCTTGCTCCAGCAGGGCGACGTTTCGATCCACGCCCCCGCGAAGGGGCGACCCTATCCCTGATGGTCACGCCCAGCGCATCCATTGTTTCGATCCACGCCCCCGCGAAGGGGCGACTTTGCCCTGACCGTCCGACATGCCGACCAACGGCTGTTTCGATCCACGCCCCCGCGAAGGGGCGACGGCGGACTTCAACGCCGCCATGGGCGGCGACATGTTTCGATCCACGCCCCCGCGAAGGGGCGACCTATACGGCCATCGCGACGGGCATCAACGCCTATGTTTCGATCCACGCCCCCGCGAAGGGGCGACACCACCAGCGTACCGGTACCCGCGACCGACCCCGTGTTTCGATCCACGCCCCCGCGAAGGGGCGACATTTCCACCCCGGCGCAGTAAGGAGGGCGCATCATGTTTCGATCCACGCCCCCGCGAAGGGGCGACTGGCGCACGATGGTATGCGCGCGCAGTTTCTCGGTGTTTCGATCCACGCCCCCGCGAAGGGGCGACAGGCGGTCATCCGCGCACGCTTGGTTTTCCATTGCGTTTCGATCCACGCCCCCGCGAAGGGGCGACCACTGCACCGGCGGCGATCTTGGCCGACGTGACCGTTTCGATCCACGCCCCCGCGAAGGGGCGACGCCATGTAGGCGCCGTCGTTCACCCCATTGAACTGTTTCGATCCACGCCCCCGCGAAGGGGCGACGCCGAATTTGTAGAGCTGATCATGTCCATGGTGGTTTCGATCCACGCCCCCGCGAAGGGGCGACGCTCTACGCCGACACTTCGGTGTTCTGGTGGGAGATGTTTCGATCCACGCCCCCGCGAAGGGGCGACTCGCCGGCCGTGGTGGTGTACTGCACCGCCGTTTCGTTTCGATCCACGCCCCCGCGAAGGGGCGACGTCGCCTGCATGTTGGTTGAGAGCACGACAATCGAGTTTCGATCCACGCCCCCGCGAAGGGGCGACCGTTACACCAAGGGCAAGACGCATGTTCGGGCTTGTTTCGATCCACGCCCCCGCGAAGGGGCGACCGTTCCGCCATGGCCTTAAGCGCTTCGATCAGCTTGTTTCGATCCACGCCCCCGCGAAGGGGCGACAGCCCTTCTTGAGCTGACCTGGGATCGGGTGGACATGTTTCGATCCACGCCCCCGCGAAGGGGCGACACCGATCAGCACCTGGCCGAAGCGCAGATATTTGTTTCGATCCACGCCCCCGCGAAGGGGCGACCAGCGGTGGGACACCGGCGAGACGGCGTTCGCGGTGTTTCGATCCACGCCCCCGCGAAGGGGCGACATCAACTACCTGGCCAGTTTTGCTCAAAACTTGGGTTTCGATCCACGCCCCCGCGAAGGGGCGACACCCGAAGGCGTTGTGCTTGTCGGAGAGGACGCCGGGTTTCGATCCACGCCCCCGCGAAGGGGCGACGCCACCCCCGCCGCTGAGACGTAGCCACTCCAGTTGTTTCGATCCACGCCCCCGCGAAGGGGCGACCCTCGGGGTCGTAGTCGACCTCGGCCATGCGTGTGTTTCGATCCACGCCCCCGCGAAGGGGCGACCCCGCCACGAAGGCTGTGCCGCCGGCGGCGATGGTGTTTCGATCCACGCCCCCGCGAAGGGGCGACAGCGCCCCGGCCGCGCCCGATAGACCGCGGTCCTGTTTCGATCCACGCCCCCGCGAAGGGGCGACCCCGAGGAAAGGCCGATGGCACCGGCCGTAGTGGTTTCGATCCACGCCCCCGCGAAGGGGCGACACCGCGCCGTTGCTGCAGCTGACGGCGGTGATCACGTTTCGATCCACGCCCCCGCGAAGGGGCGACGAGTCCCCCAGGGGAAAGACGATGGCGCCCAGCATGTTTCGATCCACGCCCCCGCGAAGGGGCGACTTTCGCCCGGTCTCGATCTGAGATGTCCCTGGTAGTTTCGATCCACGCCCCCGCGAAGGGGCGACCCGCCCAGCCGCGCCGGACATCTCCAGCGCAGGGTTTCGATCCACGCCCCCGCGAAGGGGCGACGCATCTCGGCGGCAGCTTCTCGGCAGGCACCGTGTTTCGATCCACGCCCCCGCGAAGGGGCGACCCCAGGATGTTCGTGTCGTCAACAGTCCCGTTCAAGTTTCGATCCACGCCCCCGCGAAGGGGCGACGGCGGAACTGCGCCCTCTTCATCGCCATCCAGTTCGGTTTCGATCCACGCCCCCGCGAAGGGGCGACATGAGCGAACCGTCCCACATCATCGATCCGAAGATGTTTCGATCCACGCCCCCGCGAAGGGGCGACGACATGGACGCCGTTTGTTTCCCTACGCCATAACGGTTTCGATCCACGCCCCCGCGAAGGGGCGACCCGAAATGGGCGTAATCGTATCGGCCGGTGATCTGGTTTCGATCCACGCCCCCGCGAAGGGGCGACGTCGCTGAGGGCGTCGATCCAGTAGCGGTTGCCGTGGTTTCGATCCACGCCCCCGCGAAGGGGCGACTGCGGAATCGATAGCAGTTTGAAATGGCAGATTAAATGAGCGCGATATTGCGAACCTGCTTGCCCAGGTGAGCGGATTTTGCCCCAATCCTCCGGATTGGCGGGCTAGCAATCTGTAAAGGCTATAAATTTTTCGTCCGCGAACATCTCAGTACCAAGTCGGACGCTTGTGGTTCGCGCGGATTTATTGAGCCTAAACGATCAATGGCCCATCGAGGTCAAGCGCGGGCTTGGCGCCGACATGTTCCACGCGCCTGCGGCCGCCAGCACCGAGGAAATAGAAGCGCAGGCTGTCCCTGGTCGGATCGATCTCCGACAAAAGCCTGGCTCGCAAGGCGATCCATTGGGCTGGATCGACCTCGCACTCAAACACCGAATATTGCACGCGCTGGCCCAGATCGCGACAGGCCTTGGCCACGCGTCTCAGGCGCCGCGCGCCACCTGGCGTGCTGGTCTGGACATCATAGGTGACCAGGACCAGCATCGCTGGTTCAGCGCCAGATCATCGGCGGATAGCCGTCGAGATCGCCGCGCAAGGTGCGGCTCAGCAACCGGGCCTGAAGATGTGGCAACAGGCCCAGAGGCGCTTTTTCGCCTAGAAACGGATGCTCGATCTCCTGCTTCTTGCGCTCCTGCCAGGCTACGAGGACGGTTTTGCGGGCGATGTCGGTGAGCACAGTGGCGCCGTTCTCCATGGATCGGAAATCCCGGGCGCGCACCTGGCCGCGATTGATCAACGACAAGGCCAAACGGTCGGCCAGGTGCGGACGCAGTTCCTCCATCAAATCCAAGGCCAGGCTGGGGCGGCCTGGTCGCAGGCGGTGCAGGAAGCCGGCGGCGGGATCCAACCCCACCCCTTCCAGGGCCGAACGACAGTCGTGGGTCAGCAGGGTGTAGAGGAAGGATAGCAGGGCGTTGACCGGGTCGAGCGGCGGCCGGCGCGAGCGGCGCGTGAACAGCAAGGCTGGCTCATCAGTGCGCTGCATCAAGGGAAAGACATCGAAATAGCGCTGGGCCGCCTCGCCTTCCAGGCCACGCAGCTGATCGACATTGTCCAGATGCACCGCCCGGCGGGCGATGTCGCGCAGGCGGGTCTGGGCGGCGTCAAGCCTGGCGCGGTCCGCTTCCGTCAAATCCTGACCATGGTCGCGCAACGCCCGCTGCAGCACGGCCCGCTGGTTCTGGGTCTTGGCGGTGACGATGGACGAGACCAGCGCGCCGCATTCGGCGGGGATGTCGGCCCGGCGATATTGCTCGCGCCGCAGCAGCACGTTACCCGAGACCGGGCCCTCGACCCGGGCCAGAAAGCGACCGTTCTCGGAGAAAAACGCCGCCGTCACGCCACGTTCGGCGCAGGCGCCCATCAGGGCGGGCGACATATTGGCCCGGCCAAAACAGATCACCCCACCCAACAGGTGCAGAGGCGCGCGCAGCTTTTCCTGGCCGTCGATCTCGACAACCACGTTCTCGCCGTTCTTGCGAACATAGGCGCCCTCGGTGCTGACATAGAGCGTGTTGAGCAGGTGGCGCACGACGGTCAGTCCTCCACCATCTTTTCCAGCCACGCCCGAGCCGAGCGGGCCTTGCCGCCGGCGGCCGCGCCTACGGTTCGTGGGCGACACAGCTCGATCAGCGAACAAGGGTCACAGCGGGGCGCCTCATAGACCGCCGACGGCGTGGTTCCGGCCGCCAGGCAAGCCCGCACGGCCTGGGCAGTTGCGGCGGTCAGGGCGCGCAGTTCGGCGTCGAGCACAACCACCGTCCGGCGGCGAGGCGTGCCGTAGAATAGCGCCCCCTCGGGGATTTCGACCTCGAACATCTCCTCGAGCGCCATGGCTTGGGCGCAGAGCTGCACCTCATCGGCGCGATGGCTCTTGGGCCGGCCGCGTTTGTGCTCGACCGGATAGGGTCGCTCCGTCTTCGCGCGCCCTTGGTCCTCGCAGCGCAGCTCGACGACATCGGCGACGCCGCTGACCCCGAGGCGGAAAGAGCGCAACGGCATGCCCGTGACCGTGCGAACCCCACGTCGCACCTCCTCACCCAGTTCATTGACCCGGGCGTGCTTGACCTGACCGTCGGCGGTGGCGTGGTTCTCCGCCCAGGACTGCTCGACATGGATCAGGGCGCACTGGCGTGGACAATAGAGCCAGTGCTGCAACGCCGACAGCGGCACGAGGTCGGCTTCATCGACGCTCGTGTCCGCCGCGTCCTGCATGGCTCAGATCAGTGTCTGAACGGTGACGCCTTCGGGCAGGCCGACCTGGTCGATGGTGACAGCGTAGTCCTCGAAATCGCGCGGCGCGCCAGCGCTTCCCTCGGCGCGAGCGATGGTCACCCGCTTGAACAGTGAATCGGCGGTGGCGTTGCCCAGATCGCTGTCATGCTTGAAGACGATCAGGCCGCGCGCCGACATCATGCCCCGGGCGGCGGCGCGGTCATGCTCGAACATCTGCGCCAGCGCCTCCCACAGCAGGGCCAGGTCGTCCTCGGAAAAGCCCGTACCCTTCTTGGGGTCGTTGGCCAGCCGGCCGGAGACGAAGCCGTGGGCGCGATAGAGGCCATAGGGCACGATGTGCTTGCGGCCCATGGTGCGGTCGTTCAGCAGGGCGTCCTTCTC
>FTAL01000128.1_pt1 | contig 26138 bp, 21 predicted proteins | sample 1639081 | NCBI WGS metagenome assembly FTAL01 (sample SAMEA3914812, study PRJEB12502) | metagenome | biome: forest; material: soil | place: Canada | collected 2011-07-07 | depth 0.1 m | reverse complement strand
GTGCTGCACACCTCCGTGCCGTCGTTCAAGTCGGACGTGAAGGTGGCCGAGGCGCTGAAGGCCGAGAACCCGAACCTCAAGATCGGCATGATCGGCGCCAAGGTGGCGGTCGACGCCAACGGCAGCCTCGAAAGCGCGCCGGTGATCGACTTTGTGGCGCGCAACGAGTTCGACTTCACCATCAAGGAAGTCGCCGACGACAACGACTGGTCCAAGATTCAGGGCCTGAGCTATCGCAACTCCGAAGGCGTGATCGTCCACAACGAGGACCGCGCCCTGCTGCAGGAGATGGACAGCCTCCCGTGGGTCACGCCGATCTACAAGCGCGACCTGCAGATGGAGAACTACTTCATCGGCTACCTGAAGCACCCCTACATCTCGATCTACAGCGGTCGTGGCTGCAAGAGCCGCTGCACCTTCTGCCTGTGGCCGCAGACCGTGGGCGGCCACCTGTACCGCACCCGTTCGGTCGAGAACGTGGTCGAGGAGATCGCGTGGGCGGCCAAGGCCTTCCCGCAGACCAAGGAATTCTTCTTCGACGACGACACCTTCACCGACGACCTGCCGCGCGCCGAGGCCATCGCCAAGGGCCTGGGCAAGCTCGGCATCACCTGGTCGTGCAACGCCAAGGCCAACGTGCCGCGCAAGTCGCTGGAAGTGTTCAAGGCCAACGGCCTGCGCCTGCTGCTGGTCGGCTACGAGTCGGGCAACCAGCAGATCCTTCACAACATCAAGAAGGGCATGCGCATCGAGGTCGCCGAGCGGTTCACCAAGGACTGCCACGAGCTGGGCATCGCCATCCACGGCACCTTCATCATGGGCCTGCCGGGCGAGAGCGAAGAGACCATCCGCGAGACCATCGAATGGGCCCGCAAGATCAACCCGCACACCATCCAGGTGTCGCTGGCCGCGCCCTATCCCGGCACCTTCCTGTACGACCAGGCGATCGAGAACGGCTGGCTGGACGCGGACAACGCCGAACTGGTCGATGAGCACGGCATCCAGATCGCGCCGCTGCACTACCCGCACCTGAGCCACCAGCGGATCTTCGAAAACGTCGAGACCTTCTACAAGGCGTTCTATTTCCGCCCGAAGAAGATCGCCTCGATCGTCGGCGAGATGATCATGAGCCCCGACATGATGAAGCGGCGTCTGCGCGAAGGCGTCGAATTCCGCGACTTCCTGAAGGAGCGCAAGGTGGCGGCCCAGGCGGCGGGCGAGACCGTCTCTGCGTGAAACGCCTGATCGTCACCGCCGACGACTTCGGCGTCGCCGCCGAGGTCAATGAGGCGGTGGAACAGGCGCACACCAAGGGTGTGCTCACCGCCGCCAGCCTGATGGTCGGCGGCGGCGCGGTCCAGGATGCGGTGGGGCGAGCCCGGCGGCTCGCTTCGCTGCGTGTGGGCCTGCACGTCGTGCTGGTCGAGGGCCGGCCGGTGTCGCCGCCCGAGGCGGTGCCGGACCTGGTCGATGACACCGGCCGGTTCCGGCGCGACATGGTCGCCTGCGCCGTGGACATCTTCTTCAAGCCGGCGGCGCGTCGCCAGCTCGCGGCCGAGGTCGAGGCCCAGTTCGCGGCCTATCGCGCCACTGGTCTGCCGCTGGACCACGTCAACACGCACAAGCACTTCCACCTTCATCCCACCATCGCCGGCACGATCGTCAAGATCGGCCGCCGCTACGGGCTGAAGGCCATGCGGGTGCCGACCGAGCCGCGCGCCGTGCTGGCCCGGGCCGAGCCCGAGACCGTGTTCGGCCGCGCCTATGTCACCGGGCCTTGGTCGGAACTGGTGCGCCTGCGCCTGCGCAAGGCCGGGGTGGCTACCGCCGACCACGTGTTCGGCCTGCGCTGGTCCGGCGCCCTGACGCCCGCGCGGCTGGAAGCGCTGGTGCGCCACCTTCCCGACGGGCTCACCGAGATCTATCTGCATCCTGCAACCCAGGGCGGTTTCGACGGTGCGGCCGAGGGCTATCGCTACGCCGACGAATTCGCCGCCCTGACTGATCCCGGCGTGATCGCCGCCCTCCGCGCCGCCGACGTTCAGCTCGGCGGCTTCACGGACTTCATTGGAGCGCCGCGCCTCGCGGCATGAGTATGGACGTAAGCGTTTCTCATAAGGCCGCCGCCGCGCCGTCGTCGGCGGCGTCTTCCAACGCCAACCGCAAGGCCAGGATCGGCATTGGCGTGGCCGGCGGCCTGGGCGCCCTGCTGGCGATCGGCCTGATCGGCTGGTTCGGCGTCGGCTCGGTGCTGGGCGCCCTGGCGCGAATCGGCTGGGGCGGCTTCGCCCTGTTCACCGCGGCCAGCCTTTTGGTGTTCCCCCTGACCGGCGGCGCCTGGGGCGTGCTGGGCAAGGACGTGAACCCGCGCTCGCTGGCGGTCTTCACCTGGGGCCGGCTGCTGCGCGAGGGGGCCTCTGACCTGCTGCCGTTCTCCAGCCTGGGCGGGGTGCTGATCGGCGCGCGCGGCGTGACCCTGCGCGGCGTCAGCAACGCCTCATCCTACGGCTCGCTGGCCGTGGACCTGATGACCGAGATCGTGGCCCAGATCGTCTACATGGTGCTGGGCCTGTCGCTGCTGTGGGCGCACCTGTCGCACAGCAGCTCGAGCGGCTTGTTCCTGGTCTGCTTCGGCGGCGCCATCGTCCTGTCGCTGTTCATGATCGGCGGCGTGATGTTCGCCCAGAGCCACGGGCTCGACCTGTTCGGCAAGGTGCTCGAGCGAATCGCTCCGGACGCCGTGCAGCACATGCAGGGCGTGCGCGAGTGGATCGCCGAGCTGAACCGCAAGCCCGGTCGCTTGGCCGCCAGCGTGATCCTGCACCTGGCCGGCTGGATCGGTTCGGCGGCCTTGAGCTGGCTGGCCCTGACCCTGATGGGGGTGAAGCTGTCGTTCGGCTCGATGATCGCCATCGAGAGCCTGCTCTCGGCGGTGAAGAGCGCGGCCTTCATGACCCCCAGCGGCCTGGGCATCCAGGAAGCCGCCTACGCCTTGCTGGGGCAGGTGTTCGGCCTGACGCCCGAGATCTCCATCGCCCTCAGCCTGCTGAAGCGCGCCCGCGACCTGGTGCTCGGCGCCCCGGCCCTGGTGGCTTGGCAGGCCATGGAAGGCCGTAGAATCTTCAAGCCCGCCAACGCCTAAGCTACGAAACAAACAGGTGAACGCGCACGCTCTGGCCCCGCGCCAGGTTTGCGCATAAGGTCCGCCCGCTTTCCCAAGACCTCGGATACCGATAGCGCATGTCGACGCCACCGCGTCATTACCTGGATTTCGAACGGCCCATCGCCGAGATCGAGACCAAGCTCGACGAACTGTCCAAGCTCTCTGAAACCGCCGAAGCTGGCGCGTTCGAGGCCGAAATCGACGCTCTGCGCAGCCGCGCGGACCGGTTCCGCCGCGACGTCTATGCACGGCTGGACCCTTGGCAGAAGACCCAGGTGGCCCGCCATCCGGACCGGCCGCACTTCACCGACTTCCTGGCCGGACTGATCGAGGACTTTGTCGAACTGCGCGGCGACCGCGCCTTCGGCGACGACCAGGCCGTGGTCGGCGGGCTTGGCCGCTTCCGCGGCGTGCCGGTGGTGGTGATGGGCCACGAAAAGGGCCGCGACACCCAGACCCGGTTGAAGCACAACTTCGGCATGGCCCGGCCCGAAGGCTACCGCAAGGCGGTGCGCCTGATGGACATGGCCGAGCAGTTCAACCTGCCGGTCCTGACCTTCGTCGACACCGCCGGCGCCTATCCCGGCGTGGGCGCCGAGGAACGCGGGCAGGGCGAGGCCATCGCCCGTTCGACCGAACGCGGCCTGACGCTCGGCACGCCCATGATCGCCACCATCACCGGTGAAGGCGGCTCGGGCGGCGCCCTGGCCCTGGCCGGCGCCAACAAGGTGCTGATCCTGGAGCATTCGATCTATTCGGTGATCTCGCCCGAGGCCGGCAGTTCGATCCTGTTCCGGGACCGCGGCCAGGCGGCGCACATGGCCCGCGCCATGCGCATCACCGCCCAGGAACTGATCGGCCTGAAGATCGTCGACCGGATCGTCACCGAGCCCATGGGCGGCGCCCATGCCGACTCCGAAGCCGCTATCCAGGCGGTGGGCGATGCGGTGGAGGAAGAGCTGAAGGCTCTGTCCAGCCTCTCGCCCGACCAACTGCGCAAGCAGCGCGCCGACCGCTTCTACGCCATCGGCCGTTCGTTCGGCTGAGCAAGGCCTCTGTCAATGTCCGCCTCCCTCGGCACAAGGCCGAGGGAGGCGGGAAACAAAAATGTCAGCGTTTAGGCCACGGCCTTCAGCGCCTCGCCCAGTTCCTGCACGGCCGCCTCGGTGGTCGCCCACGAGCACATGAAGCGCACCGAGCCGTCGGTGAAGCGGTAGACGTTCCAGCCCTTTTCCCGCAGGCGCAGCAGGGTGGGCTCGTCCATCGCCACGAACACGCCGTTTGCGTCCACCGCATGGTTGATCGGGAACGGCATCAGGGCGGCCAGCGCCTTGGCCATGGCGTTGGCGTGGGCCGCATGGCGGGTCCAGGCGCCGTCGGCCAGCATGCCGATCCAGGGGGAGGAGATGAACCGGCCCTTGGACGGGAGCTGACCTGCCTGCTTCAGCCGCGCGTCGAACCGGCGCGACAGCCCCTTGTCGAACAGCACCACGGCTTCCGACAGCGGCATGCCGGCCTTGGTGCCGCCGATTACCAGCAGGTCGATGTCCAGCGATTTCAGCGCCTTGACGTCGAAGCCGGCGGCGACCGCGTTGGCCAGCCGCGCGCCGTCCAGGTGCACCGGCAGGCCGGCGCCCTTGGCGATGGCGGTCAGCTCGGCGATGGCCTCGACGGTGTAGACCGTGCCGTATTCGGTGGCGTTGGTCAGCGACAGGGCGGCGGGCGACTGGCGGTAGGAGGCCTCGGGGATCTCCAGCGCCGCCTTCAGCGAGGCGGGGTCGATCTTGCCGGACTCGCCCTCCAGCGCCGTCAGTCCCAGGCCATGGCCGAACAGGCCGGGCGCGCCGGTCTCGTCGGTGATGATGTGGGCGTGCTTGTGGGCCAGCACCGCCTCGAACGGCCGGCTCAGCGCCGCGCAGGCCACCGCATTGGCGGCGGTGCCCGAGGCGACGAAGCGCACGTCTGCGTCGGCGTCGAGCAGCGCCCGCACCGCGTCGGCGGCCTTGGCCGTGATCACATCCGTGCCGTAGCCCGAAGCAAAGCCGGAATTGGCTTGGATCAAGGACTGCAGGGCCTCGGGTGCAGCGCCGGCGGTGTTGTCGGAGGCGAAATCAAAGCGAGGGGCGGTCAAACTCTACTCCTGTGGAATTGGGGCGGCGTGGGGCTCAGGCGCGATCAAGGCCGTCAGCCTTGCGTAGCGCGGGAAATAGCTGGGACCAGCCTGCGGTGACGATCAGCGATCCGACCCCGCCGAAGATGGCGGCGCCCACCGGACCCAGCAGGCGGGCGACCATGCCGGTCTCGAACTCGCCCAACTCATTGGACGCGCCGATGAACAGGCCGGACACCGCTGAAACGCGGCCGCGCATCGGGTCGGGGGTGACGATCTGGACCAGGGACTGGCGCACATAGACCGAGATCATGTCCGCCGCGCCCAGCACCGCCAGGGCGACGACCGATACGATCAGCAGCTTGGAGACCGCGAACACCAGGGTCGCCACGCCGAACACGCCAACCGCGCAGAACATCCAGAGCCCGGCGTGGCGATGCAGCGGCCAGCGGCTCAGCCCGAAGGCCATGATCCCGGCGCCGATGGCGGGGGCGGACCGCAGGACGCCGAAGCCGTGGGCGCCGACCTGCAGCACGTCGCGAGCGAACACCGGCAACAGGGCCGTGGCGCCGCCGAGCAGCACCGCGAACAGGTCCAGCGAGGTCGCGCCCAGAACGATCTTGTTGTTCCAGACGTAGACGATGCCTTCGCGGATCTGCTCCAGTCGCGAGCCGGGCTGAGTCTCCGGACGGGTGTTGGCCCGCATCGCCAGCATGGCCGCCACCGCACAGATATAAAGCACCGCCGATCCGCAATAGGCCGCGGTGGGGGAGATTGCGCACAGCGCCCCGCCGATCCAGGGGCCCAGGATGCGGGCGCCCGTGCTGCCCAACGAGTTCCAGGCGATGGCGCGGGGCAGGATCTCGCGCGGCACCAGCATCGGCCCCATCGCCCCGACCGCCGGCTGCAGGAAGGCGCGCGAAGCGCCGAACAGGGCGGCGATGACGAAGATCGGGATCAGGCTGGGGCTCGGATGCAGGGCCAGGGCCGCCAGCACCAGCACGCAGGCGATCTCGACGAGGCTGCAGACCAGCACGATCCCGCGCCGGTCGCGCCGGTCGGCCGTGGCGCCGGCCAGGAAGGTCAGCAGGAACAGCGGCACGAACTGCACCAGCCCCACCATGCCGACGAGAAAGGCGCTGTGGCGCACGTCGTTGGCGTGGCGCGCGACGGTGTAGACCTGCCAGCCGATGGTGACGCTCTCCGCCTGGACCGCCAGGGTGGAAAAGGTTCGCGCGCTCCAGAACAGGGCGAAGGCGCGGTGCTTGAACACCGAGGGGGAGGGCGCGGCGGGGGCGTGCATATGGCGGCGCACCATGGCGGCGGCCTGGGTTTCACGCAATCGCATGTTGACCTGATGCGGCCTTAGATTTTATGCGACGGGCCGCCGCCCCGCCGTTGGCGGCCTTAACGCCCGGCGCCCCCTCCGAAATGAATGCTGTCGTCTCTCCGCCCCGGGCTGTCCCGGCCGTCGATCCCGTCGTTCGCCTCCAGCCGGAACGCGTCGAGGATGCGGCGCGCGTGGACGCGCTGATCGCGCAAGCCTTCGGACCGGGCCGGTTCGCCAAGACGGCGGAGCGCCTGCGCGAGACCTCGGCCCAGCGGATGGACCTGTCGATCTGCGCTTGGTCGGGCGAGGATCTGGTAGGGGCGGTGCGGATGTGGTCGATCCGGATCGGCGACGCCTCAGCGCTGTTCCTGGGACCGATCGAGGTGCGGCCGGATCATCGCCGCCGTGGCCTGGCCGCGGCCCTGACCGAACAGGCCTGCGAGGCGGGCCGGCTCACGGGTGAACGCATCGTGCTGCTGGTCGGCGATTCGTGGATCTTCGGCTCGCATGGATTCGAACCGACGCCGCAGGGCCGCGTGACCCTGCCGGGCCCGGTGGATACGCGCCGGGTGCTGTGGCGTGAGCTTGTCCCAGGCGCGCTTGAAGGCGTTGGAGGCCTCGTGACGGGGGTTCGGCCCAGGGTCTAAGCACAGGATCTGAGCAATAGATCTGAACAACCGGGCTGGCTTAACAATATTTCATCCCGGCCCGCGCATCCGCATGTGACCATGGAAGCCTCCTGTATGTGAAAGCCGGCGTTGACCGGCCCTCACTACCGGGCGCTGGAGGCGCACCACGATGACTCCGTTTATCTTCTTCGCGTTCCTGGCCGCGATCATCATCGTCCCGCAATACCTGCGCTATCGGGAACGGGCGCGGCTCCACGAGACGCTGCGCATCGCCTTCGAGCGCGGCCAGCCGGTGCCGCCGGAACTGGTCGAGGCGCTTCAGTCCGGCCGCCGCAGCGCGCCGGTCGACGAGGCTCCGGTCTACAACCTTCCCGACCGGGCCCAGCGCGACCTCCGCCGCGGCGTGATCTGGCTGGCGCTGGGCCTGGGCCTGGTGGGGGTGGGCGTGGCCTTCTACGCCGGCCTCTACAATGTCGGGGGCTCCGAGGAGACCTTCGGCACCTTCGCCGCCCTGGGCGCCATCCCCGCCTTCATCGGCCTGGCCTATCTGGGCTTGTGGTTCTTTGGGCGCACCAGGACCAGGGTCTGAGCGCGACGGGGGGCGACCTGTCATGGTCGACGGGAACGGAACCCGAGGACCGCCGCTGTCGGCCCTGCCCGACGTAGAGCTGGCGGCCCTCGCCGCCGCCGGGGGGCGGCAGGCGTTCGGGGAATTGGTCAAGCGCCACGGCTCGGCCGTCCGGGCCTTACTGCGGCGTATGGGCGCGGACGGCGCCACCGCCGACGATGTGGCGCAGGACGCGTTCCTGACAGCCTACGAGCGGATCGGGGAACTACGGGGCCACGGCGCCTTCGCCGGATGGATCAAGCGCATCGCCGCGCGCCTCTACATCAAGCGGTGGCGTCGGCGCGGCCGGATCGAGGCGTTGGACGAGGCGAGCTTGGAAGAGATGTCGTTCGGGGGCGAGGGAGCGGCGGCGGACCGGCTGGACCTGGACGGCGCGCTGCAAGCGCTGAGCGAGGCGGAGCGGCTGTGTGTCTCGCTGTGCTGCGGGGCCGGACTAACCCACGCCGAGGCGGCCGAGGCGCTGAAGACGCCGCTCGGCACGGTGAAATCACATGTGAGGCGGGGCTTGGACAAACTGAAGGCGCGATTAGCGCCGCATGATGGCGCGGCTACGGTCGGTGCTGCGACCGACCCGGCGGCGATGAGAGGCGAGCATGGCTGAACCCTCTTTCGAACGGCATCTGCAACGACTCTATGCGGAAGCGCCGCTGTTTCCCGACGCGGCCCTGTTCGCCTCCGGGGTGCAGCGACGGTTGGATCGAGGCTGGACGCTGCGACGCGGCCTGATCGGGGTGGCCGGCGTGACTGGCGGCCTGATCGCGGCGGTGCAGTTCGTCGGCTCCAACCTGACGGAGCGGGCGAACCTGGCCTCGGAGAGCGTGGCCCTGCGGCTGCACGAGGTGGCGGGCTGGCTGGCGGAGCGGACCGGTGTGCAGTTGGACGCGGCGCATAACCTGCCCCTGGGCGGCGAGGCGCTGTGGCTGGTGGCCGGGTTGGCGGCCATGGGAATCGCCCTGTTGGCCGCCCGCGTATTCGAGACGTTCTGAGTCGGCGGCCTGAATCGGCGGCGTGGGTTGCGCCGCCGACACCGCAGGATTTCGATCGCTGTCGTGTGCTGGATTTGCGACGGTGGTCAGATGGACGCGAGCCCTGTCTTCGCAGGGATTGCGGGTTACGATAGGGACCTTGCGAACACGCCGCGGCGCCTGTTGTTTCAAACGCTCTAGCGCCGCGGCCAAAATAAAGTCATGAACCCCAGGCTTTGCGAGCATAGTCCTGGGCCGAGGCGTCGCGTTGCCGCGTCGAGGTCCGGCCGATAAGTTCGCGGCCTTTCGTTTCTGGGTGCGGAGCCTCGTAAAAAGTGGCCGATGTCTTTGTAGAGGTCGACGAGCAGATTCGCTCGGCCCGTATCCAGGCGCTGTTCCGCAAGAGCTGGCCCTATGCCGCAGGCGCCTTGGCCGCAGCAGCGGCCGTCTCGCTGGGCGTGTGGGCCTATGGGCAGCAGCAGAGCGCCGCCGCCGCCAAATCCTCCCTGGCCTATTCCGACGCCGCTACGGCGCTGAGCTCCGGCGACGCCAAGCTGGGCCAGCAACGGTTGGAGGCCCTGGCCAAGTCCGGAACGCCGGTCTACCGCGCGCTATCGCTGATGCAGGAAGCCGGGCTGAAGCTTAAGGCCAACGATCCGCAAGGCGCGGGCAAGCTGCTGGACCAGGCCGCCGCTGCGGCGCCTAACCAGGTCATCGGCGACGCCGCCCGGCTGCAGGCGGCCTATGTGTTGATGGACACCGCCGGCTATGACGACATCTACGCCCGGCTGAAGCCCCTGACCGACGCCAAGCGCCCCTATCACGCCCTGGCCCAGGAAGCCCTCGCCGTGGAGCGCCTGGCCGCCGGACATGGCGCCGAAGCTCGCGCCGATTTCCAGGTGCTGGCGCTGTCGCTGGACAGCTCCGACGCCACCCGCGCGCGCGCCAACGCCGCGCTCGCCATGATCAAGGCCGGCACCGCTTCCAGCGTCGCCGCCATCGCCAAGGGCGCCATCGGGCTTACGCCCGCCGCGCCCGCCCCCACGCCTGGACCTGGACAGCTGATGCAACAGGCCCCCGCCCAATCCGCGCCCGAGACCGGAGCCGCTCAATGACCCGTCGTTCTGTTGAGGGTCGCGGCCTGGCGCGCGCCGCCGGCGTCGGCCTGGCCGGCCTCGTGCTGGCTTCGAGCCTGTCCGCGTGCTCGGGCATCCGCACGCCCAGCTTCTTCGGCCTGAACAAGGGCGGGAAGACCAAGGAACACGCCGCGGTCGGCCAGCGCATCCCGGTGCTGGGCGCCGCCGATTCGATCGAAGTGTCGCCGTCGCTTAAGGGCGTGGACTTCTCGGTTCCGCCGCCCCAGGCCCAGGCCGACTGGCAACTGCCGGGCGGCAATCCTGAGCAGGCGGTCGAGAACATGGCCGCCGGCGAGCATTTCCGCGTCGCCTGGCGTCGTCGCATCGGCATGGGCACCAGCCGCCGCGGTCACATTACCGGGGCGCCTGTGGTGATCGACCATCGCATCTTCACCCTGGACGGCGAGGGCGGCGTGAGCTGCCTTGACGCCGACACCGGCCGGGAAATCTGGCGCGACCAATTCGCGCCGCGCCGCGGCCAGGACCGCGAAGCCTTCGGCGGCGGCCTCGCCATCGCCAACGGCCTGCTCTACGTCAGCTCGGGCTATCGCTTCATCGCCGCGGTGGACATCGCCAAGGGCGACGTGAAGTGGCGCATCGAGACCGCGGCGCCGATCCACGGCGCCCCGACCGTGGTCGACGGCCGGCTGTACGTCTCCGACGTGGACGACCAGTTCTTCGCCCTGGACGCCGCCACCGGCAAGTCGCTGTGGGAGTTCCAGGCGCTGGAAGAACCCGCGCGGATGCTCGAAGCCTCCAGTCCGGCGGTGTCCGACGGCGTGGTCCTGGCCCCCTTCGCCTCGGGCGAAGTGGTGGCGCTCAGCGGCGTCAACGGCACCCAGATCTGGGAAGACGAGCTGTCGCTGACCAACCGTAACAACGCCCTGTCGGAAATCCGCGATATCGCGGGCCGTCCGATCATCTACCGCGGCGACGTCATCGCCGGCAGCCACGCGGGCGTGGTGGCGGCGATCGACCTGCACACCGGCCAGCGCCGCTGGAGCGATCCGATCACCACCATCACCTCGCCGTGGCCGGCGGGCGACGTGGTCTATGTGACCGACATCTCGGGCCGGGTGATCTGCATCGCTCGCGACTCGGGTCAGGTCTACTGGATCCGCGACATGAACAAGGGCGTGAAGAAGAAGCAGCGGGCGGTCTATTCCGGCCCGGTGCTGGCGTCCGGCCGCCTGATCGTGGTCAACGACAAGGGGCTGGCCATCGCGCTGAACCCCAAGACCGGCGCGACCACGACCAAGCTCAACCTGGGTTCGCCCGCATTCCTTAATCCCATCGGCGTCAACGGGACCTTGTATGTCCTGACGATGGGCGGTGAACTGGTGGCGATCCGCTAAGCGGGTCGGCCGACATGAAAGCGCTATGGCTCTAAAACTCGCCATCGTCGGGCGTCCAAACGTCGGCAAGTCCACCCTGTTCAACCGGTTGGCGGGCAAGAAGCTCGCCATCGTCGACGACCGCCCGGGCGTGACCCGCGACCGCCGCGAGGCGGAAGGCCGGCTGGGCGATCTCGACCTGGAGCTGATCGACACCGCCGGGTTCGAGGACGTCGACGACGAAAGCCTGCAGGCGCGCATGCGCACGCAAACCGAGCGTGCGGTCGACGATGCGGACGTGTGCCTGTTCATCTACGACGCCCGCGAGGGCGTGACGCCGCTGGACGGCATCTTCGCCGAGCTGCTGCGCCGTCGCGACAAGCCGGTGATCGTGGGCGCCAACAAGTCCGAGGGCCGCGCCTCGGCCAGCGGCATCGGCGAAGGTTTCGCGCTGGGCCTGGGCGAGCCCATCCCCATCTCCGGCGAGCACGGCGAGGGGATGAGCGATCTCTATGACGCGCTGGCTCCGTTCGCGGTGCAGTTCGAGGACGAGCCCGACGAAGAGGACGAGGCCGGCAAGCCGGTTCGCATCGCCATCGTCGGCCGCCCCAACGCCGGCAAGTCGACCTTGATCAACCGCCTGGTCGGCGAGGACCGCCTGTTGACCGGCCCCGAGGCCGGCATCACCCGCGACGCCATCCCGGTGGACTGGACCTATGAGGGCCGCCCGGTCCGTCTGGTCGACACCGCCGGCCTGCGCCGAAAGGCGCGGGTGCAGGAGACGCTGGAGCGGCTCTCCACCGCCGACACCATCCGCGCCATCACCTTCGCCGAGGTGGTGATCCTGGTGATGGACGCCGCCAACGCCTTCGAGACCCAGGACCTGCAGATCGCCGACCTGGTCGAGCGCGAGGGCCGGGCCCTGGTCTACTGCATCGCCAAGTGGGACCTGGTCGAGAACCCCGGCGTGCGCCTGCAGGAACTGCGCGAGATCGCCGAGCGCCAACTGCCCCAGTTGCGCGGCACGCCCCTGGTCGCTCTGTCCGGCGAGACCGGCCGCAACGTCGACCGGCTGATGCCGGCGGTGTTCAAGGCCCACTCCGACTGGTCGGTGAAGGTCAAGACGCGCGACCTGAACGACTGGCTGGCCATGGCTGTGCAGCGCCACCCGCCACCCGCGGTCAACGGCAAGCGCATCAAGCCGAAGTACATGGCCCAGACCAAGGCGCGTCCGCCGACCTTCGTGCTGTTCGCCAGCCGCGCCGAACACCTGCCCGAGCAGTATCGCCGCTACCTGATCAACAGCCTGCGCGAGAGCTTCGACCTGCCCGGCGTGCCGATCCGCATCACCATCAAGGGCAATGTCGGGGTCAATCCGTTCGCGGCGGGCGGCGACAAGTCCGACGGCGGGCGCGGGCTCAAGAAGCCGTTCAAACGGCGCTAGGGCTGCGCGCGCTCAGGCCGCGTCGATCGCCGGGGCCGCGCGTCGCCGCCTTGGTGCGCCCGGTCATGACGCCGCCCTCGACGGGAGGCGTGAAGGTCGCCGGGTCGACCGGGGTGTAGCGGAACGAGGTCAACTTCATGTCGGTGACATGGCCGGGCTCGGTCTCGTGGTTGGCGAAGCCGACCCAGGCGCCGTCGACCTGGCGATAGTCCGAGACCTCGGCATAGGCCTGACGTTCCGAATCGGTGGTCATCCGCGCCAGGCGATGGCTGTGGGCGTCCAGCCATAGATGAACATTGTCGGCGCCGGCCGGGATCACCGTCACCACGTCGTAGAGCCGGCCGTCGGCGAACCGCTGTCCTTCCGCGTGGAAGATGGCGGGAAATCGATTGGGATAGAAATAGCCGCCGAGCGTCAGGTAGGCGTCCAGCCTGGCGATGGAGCGTTCGGTGGGGTCGGAGATGCGCCGCACCACATTGTCGGAGCCCTGGCGCCAGGCGTCATGTCCATCGAAGCCGCCCCGATCGACGTGGTCCTTGAACCGGTGGATCGCCATGGTGCGCATCGCCCGCAGGTCGCCATAGGCGTCATAGGTGCCCGGCACGCCGTCTCGAACGAACTCGCCCTGCTCATGGAAGGCGACGGGCTTGTCAAGCGCGGCCCCGCCGCTGGCCGCCTTCAATTGCGCGATCAGCTTCAGCGCCTGTGGATCGCTGCCTCCGCCCGCGACGGCTGGGCCGGCGAACGCGGCCAGGGCCGCCATCAGGATGACTTGCCGCTTCATTGTTTCTTCCCCGTCATGAGAAGCTCAACCGAGCGATGTGACCCTTTGAAGGCATCCAGCCGATTGGGGGATTTCCGCTTAGCCTCGTCTAGCGCTACAGCTTGGGCTTGGCCTTGGGGCCGCGGAGATTCGCATGACTGTTCGCACCGCCGATGATCGGCGCGAGCCTGACGACCGCCTCGAACTGACCTTCCGTGGATTGATCCTCGGCGGCCTGATCACCCTGCTGTTCACCGCCGCCAACGTCTATCTGGGCTTGAAGGTCGGGCTGACCTTCGCCTCCTCGATCCCGGCCGCCGTGATCTCCATGGCGGTGCTGCGGATGCTACGCTCGACCAGCATCTACGAGAACAACATCGTCCAGACCGTGGCGTCCGCCGCGGGCACCCTGTCCTCGATCATCTTCGTCCTGCCGGGCCTTGTGATGATCGGCTGGTGGACCGGCAAGATCCCGTTCTGGCAGACCTTCGCCATCTGCGCGATCGGCGGGGTGCTGGGGGTGATGTACTCGATCCCCCTGCGCCGGGCGTTGGTCACCGACAGCGACCTGCCCTATCCGGAGGGCGTCGCCGCCGCCGAGGTGCTCAAGGTCGGGGTCGGCTCGCGCGCCCACGCCGCCGAGGCTGCCGCCGAGGGCAAGGCCGGACTGGCCGCCGTGGTGTGGGGCGCGATCGCCTCGGCCGGCTTCGCCATCGTCACCGGCACCAAGATCTTCGCCAGCGAGGCCGGGACCTATTTCCGCCTGGGCCGCGCGGCCACCGGGTTCAACGTCTCCCTGTCCTTCGCCCTGCTGGGCGCCGGCCACCTGGTCGGCTTGCAGGTGGGGATCGCCATGCTCGTCGGCCTCATCCTCTCCTGGGGCGTGGCGGTGCCGCTGCTGACCAGCCTGCACCCCGCAGCCGGGTCTGCGGCGGAGGTCGCCGTCTCGGTCTGGGCGCATCAAGTGCGCTTCATCGGCGCCGGCGCGATCGGCGCCTCGTCGATCTGGACCCTGGGCAAGCTGGTCATGCCGGTGGTCAATGGGCTGAAGTCCTCCATCGCCGCCTCGCGCGTCCACAAGGCCGGGCAGGGCGCCAGCCTGCCGCGCACCGAACAGGACATGCCCATCGCCGTGGTCGGCCTGATCAGCCTGGCCTGCCTGGTTCCCCTGGCGGTGCTGCTGACCGTGTTCCTGCATGGTGGTCCGCTCGGCGGCATGGTCGTGCCGCTGGTGGCCAGCGCCATCCTCTACATCGTGGTCGCCGGCTTCCTGGTGGCGGCGGTGTGCGGCTACATGGCCGGGCTGATCGGCTCGTCCAACAGCCCGGTTTCCGGCCTGGCGATCCTGGCGGTGCTGGGCGCGGGCCTGCTGATGCTGGCGATCGCCGGCCCGCACGTGGACCCGGCCGCGGGCAAGGCCCTGGTCGCCTTCGCCCTGTTCGTCACCGCCGTGCTGCTGAGCGTGGCCACCATTTCCAACGACAATCTGCAGGACCTGAAGACCGGCCAACTGGTCGACGCTACGCCCTGGCGCCAGCAGGTGGCCCTGCTGGTCGGCGTGATCCTGGGCTCGCTGGTGATTCCGCCGGTGATCGACTTGCTGAACCACGCCTACGGCTTTGCCGGTGCGCCCGGCCTGTCGGTGACCTCCAACCCGCTGCCCGCGCCCCAGGCGACCCTGATCTCGGCCCTGGCCAAGGGCGTGATCACCGGCCAGCTCGACTGGACCCTGATCGGCGTCGGCGTGCTGGTGGGCGTCGGCCTGATCGTGGCGGACGAGATCCTGCGCGCAACCAAGAAGGGCTCCCTGCCGCCGCTGGCCGTGGGCCTGGGCATCTACCTGCCGTCCTCCACCACCGCCTTCGTGGTGGTGGGCGCGGTGATCGGCTGGTTCTACGACCGCTGGGCCGATAAGCTCGGCGGGGCCAATACGGCCAAGGTCGAGATGGTCAAGCGTCTGGGCGTGCTGTTGGCCTCGGGCCTGATCGTGGGCGAAAGCCTGTGGGGCGTCGCCCTCGCCGGCCTGATCGTGGGGACCAACAAGGGCGAGCCCCTCGCCCTGGTCGGCGACGCCTTCCAGAAGGCGGCGGTGCCGATCGGCCTGATCGCCTTCGCCGCCATCGCCGCCGCCCTGTACCGCTGGATCGCCGTTCAGGGCCGCAAAACGCCGGTTTAATTCTCCCGAGAAGCGTGGGGGCGACGAAAGAGCCCCCGAATCTCCGGTTTCAGGGGGTGTTCCGCCGCATTCCGCTCGGTTAGAGCTAAGCCATGCTGGTGGTGCGTCCCGCGGGACCTGACGATTACGATTGGTTGGCCGATCTGGCGGCGCGTTCCGGGCGAGGCTTTACGAGCTTGCCGGAAGACGAGCCGACCCTGCGCGACCGGCTGGCGGTGTCGCAAGACAGCTTCTCCGGCGCCACCGCGCCGCTGGAGGCCTGGTATACCCTGATGCTCGAGGACACCGCCACCGGCCAGGTGACGGGCGTGGCGGGCGTGAAGGCCGCGGTCGGGTTGAAGCGCCCGTTCTTCAGCTTCCGCGTCGTCAACATGACCCAGTTCTCCTCGGCCATCTCGACCCGGTTCGACCATTCGGCCCTGGTGCTGGTGAACGAGTGTTCCGGCTGGACCGAGGTGGGCTCGCTGTTCCTGCGGCCCGAAAATCGCCAGGGCGGCGCCGGCCGCCTGCTGGCCCAGTCGCGCTACATGCTGATCGGCGCCGATCCCCAGCGCTTCGCCGAGATGGTGCTGGCCGAGCTGCGCGGGTGGTTCGCCGAGGATGGCTCCTGCCCGTTCTGGGAGACGGTGGGCCAAAGGTTCTTCCGCCTGCCGTTCGACCAAGCCGACCTGATGAGCTCGTCGACCGATGGCCAGTTCATCCTCGATCTCGCCCCGCGCCATCCGATCTATCTTGAGCTGCTGCCTGACGACGCACGCAACTCGGTAGGCAAGGTGCACCGCGAAGGCGAGGCGGCCCGGGTGATGCTGGAGCGCGAGGGCTTCCGCTACCAGAATCTGGTCGACCTGTTCGACGCCGGCCCCACCGTCGCCTGCCGCCGTGACGACATCGCCACCGTGCGCGGCAGCGTGCGGCGCCGGGTGAAGATCGTTCCCAAGGTCGAAAGCCTGGATCGCTTGGTCTCGGCCGACGCCATTGACCGCTTTCGCGCTACCCGCGCCCCGGTGCTGGTGGACGAGGAAGAGGCGCAGATCTCGTCCGAGACGGCGGAGGCGCTGCGCCTGGCCGAGGGCGACATGATCCGGATCGCGCCCTGAGGGCGAGCGCGACCCGAGACGCCGCCCCACATAAGAACAAGCCGATCCAAGGGATGAAACGATGAGCTCCGAAACCGCCCAGCAGTTCATCGCCGGCGCTTGGCGTGAAGGAACGGGCCCGCGCTTCACCTCCACCGACCCGACCACCGGGGCCCTGCTGTTCGACGCGCCCGCCGCGGCGGAAACCGAGACCTTCGCCGCCGTCGCCGCCGCGCACAAGGCGTTCCGCGCCTGGGCCGACGCGCCGCTGTCCGAACGGATCGACGCCGTGCGCCGCTACAAGGCCGCGCTTGAAGCGAACGCCGCCGAGATCGCCGCCGACATCTCGCGCGAAACCGGCAAGCCCTTGTGGGAGACCAAGACCGAGATCGCCTCGATGATGGGCAAGGTCGAGGTCTCGATCACCGCCCAGGCCGAGCGCGCCGGCGAGCGCGACGCCGCCATGGGCTTCGGCCGCGCGGCCCTGCGCCACCGCCCGCATGGGGTGATGGCGGTGTTGGGACCGTTCAACTTCCCGGGCCACCTGCCCAACGGCCACATCGTGCCCGCGCTGCTGGCCGGCAATACGATAGTGTTCAAGCCGTCGGAGCTGACGCCCCTGGTCGGGCGCCGCATGGCCGAGGCGTTCCAGGCGGCGGGCCTGCCCGATGGTGTGTTCAACCTGATCCAGGGCGGGCGCGAGAGCGGCGCGGCGCTGCTGAACCAGCCCATCGACGGGCTGCTGTTCACCGGCAGCGGCGAGGCTGGCGCCCACTTCCGCCGCCAGTTCGTCGATCGCACCGAGGTGATCCTGGCGCTTGAGCTCGGCGGCAATAATCCGCTGATCGTCTGGGACGACGCCGATCCCGAGGCGGCGGCGGCCATCATCGTCCAGTCGTCCTTCATCACCACCGGCCAGCGCTGCTCGTGCGCCCGCCGGCTGATCCTGCCCAAGGGCGCGGCCGGCGACCGAATCGTCGAGGCGACCCTGGCTTTAGCCGAGCGGCTGAGCATCGGCCCCTGGGACGGGCCGGAAGTGTTCATGGGCCCGCTCATCTCCGGTCGCGCCGCCGACGGCGCCAAGGCCAAGGTCGCAGCGTTGGTGGGGCAGGGCGCGAGCGTGCTGAAGCCGTTCGAGGGCGTCTCGGGCCTCAGCGACGCCTTCGTCACGCCGGGCGTGCTGGAGGTCAGCGCCATCGCCGCGCCGGACGAGGAGATCTTCGCCCCGGTGGTGCAGGTGACCCGCGTCGACGACTTCGACCAGGCCATCGCCGCGGCCAACGCCACCCGCTACGGCCTGTCCGCTGGCCTGGTCAGCAACGATGACGAGCGCTGGCGCATCTTCCTGAACCGTTCGCGCGCCGGCGTGGTCAACCGCAACCGCCCGACCACCGGGGCCGCGGCCAACATGCCCTTCGGCGGCCTGGGCGCCTCGGGCGACCACCATCCCAGCGCCTATTACGCCGCCGATTACTGCGCCTATCCGGTGGCCAGTTTCGAGGCTGAGCGCGCCGTCCCCACTGTCGGCGAGATCAAGGGGCTGAAGGCGTGACGAACGGGTCCGCTGCGGCGGTCGAAGCCAACCTCGACGGCCTAGTCGGCCCGACCCACAACTATGCCGGCCTGTCGCCCGGAAATCTGGCCAGCCAAACCAACTTCGGCGCGGCGTCCAACCCCCGCGCCGCAGTGCTGCAGGGCTTGGCCAAGATGAAGCTGCTGGCCGACCTGGGCGTGCCGCAGTTCGTGCTGCCGCCGCACAGCCGGCCCGACTTCGCCTTCCTGCGCAGCCTGGGCTTTTCCGGCTCCGACGCCGCAGTTAATGAAGCGGCTTGGAAGGCCGTCCCCACCATCGCCGGCGCGGCCTGGTCCGCCTCGGCCATGTGGGCGGCCAATGCGGCCACCGTCACGCCCTCGGTCGACAGCGCCGACGGCCGGCTGCACCTCAGCGCCGCCAACCTGGTCACCAACCTGCATCGCAGCTTGGAGCACGGCGAGACCGCGGCCCACCTACGCCGCACCTTCCCCGACGAACGCCGCTTCGCCGTCCACGACGCCTTGCCGTCCCAGCCCCATTTCGGCGACGAGGGCGCGGCGAACCATGTGCGGCTCTGCGCTGAACATGGTGCGCCAGGGGTGAACCTGTTCGTCTATGGCCGTGGCGCCTACGAGCCCTGGACCCGTCGTTTCCCCGCTCGCCAGACCCGCGAGGCGTTCGAGGCCATCGCCCGGCGTCATGGCGCGCACCGCCCGGTGTTTCTGCGCCAAAACCCGGCCGCCATCGAGGGCGGGGCGTTCCACAACGACGTGGTCTGCGTCGGGGCCAAGACCTGCCTGTTCTATCATCAGGCCGCCTTCGAAGATCCCGCCGCCATGCAGGCCGAGGTGCGCCGCGCGGCCGAAGGGCTGTTCGAGCCCCAGTTCGTCGAAGTGTCGGAAGCCGAACTGCCGCTGGCGGACGCGGTCGGCAGCTACCTGTTCAACGCCATGCTGATCGAGGTCCCTGGCGAGGATCGGCTGGTGCTGGTCGCGCCGATCGACGTGGCCGAGAACCCGCGCGCCCGCGCCGTGGCCGAGCGCATCGCCGCCTCCAACGGGCCGATTGGTCGGGTGCAGTATGTCGACGTGCGCGAAAGCATGCGTAACGGCGGCGGCCCCGCCTGCCTGCGCCTTCGCGTGGTCATGACGTCGGATGAGTTGGCCGCGGCCGATCAACGCCGTCGCCTGACCGACGACCTGCACACCCGTCTGACCGCCTGGGCGGAGCAGCACTACCGCGATCGACTCAGCCCCGCCGATCTCGCTGACCCTCGGATGATCGCGGAAAGCCGTGCGGCCACGGAGGCCCTGGACCAACTGCTGCAATCTGCCGGGTAAAACGCGGCCAGCCCTCCCGCGGGGGCGACCACCCCAGATGGCCTTAGAAACGCGCCTTGGAGCCCGAGGCGACGGCGGCGAGGGTCGGGGTGTCCTGGCCGAAGATCTGCCGGTAGGTCCAGTAATAGGCCATCACCCGCTGGACGTAGTCGCGGGTCTGGCTGCTGGGCAGGCTCTCCATCATCATCAGGGAGTCGGCGTCCTGGCCCATCTTGGCGCTGAGCTTCTGCACCGTGCCGGGGCCGGAATTGTAGGACGCCACCGCCTTCATCACGTCGCCCTTGGCCGAGGCCAGCAGCTTGGTGACATAGGCTTGGCCGAGCTTCAGGTTCAGGCCGGGATCGCGCAGCGCCGAGGGATTGTGGCGCAGCTTGTCGTCGCCGGCCAGGCGGGCGGCGGTCTCGGCGGTGAGCTGCATCAGGCCATAGGCGCCCGAGCCGCTGGCGGCGTTGGGATCGAAGCGGCTTTCCTGGCGCACCAGGGCGTAGACCAGGGCCTTGTCGATGGTGAAGCCGCCAAGGGGACTCAGCACCGGGGTCGGGAAGTGGCCCACGTCGAACTTCGCCCAGCCGGCCTTGGCCGGGTCGGCGTCGCCGAGCGGGGCGTTCAGCGCCAGGGCCAGCGAGGTCAGGCGCGGGCGGTCCGCGTCGCTGGCCGTGGTCATGGCGGTGCGCAGTTCTTCGCCGGCGTCCAGCGGCCGGCCGATCTGCATCAGGGCGGCGGCGCGCTTGCCCCGAGCGTCGGTCTTGGCGAAAGCCACGGCGTCGTCGTTGCTGAGCGAAGAGGCGGCCAGCAGGTCGTCGATGGCGTCGGCGTGGGGCGACTTGGCGTTGGCCTGTTCCAGCTCCCGCGCGGCGATCAGGCCGTAGAAGGTGTCGGGCGAGCGGGCCGCGACCTTGAGCAGGGTGTGGGCCTTGGCCGGGTCGGACTGGGCCGCCGCGGCGCGGGCCGCCCAATAGGCTGCGCCGGAGCGCATCCAGGGACTTTGGCGCACGTCGCTGGACAGGGCTTCGAGGTTCTTCTGCGCGTCGGGATAGTGCTTGAGGCGCATGGCGGCGAGGCCGGCGATCCAGCGCTCGCCGGAACGTTCGGCCAAGGCGTAGGCCTGTTCGAGATCGCCGCGGTAGAAGGCGTCGCGGGCTTCGCGCTGGCCAGCGGTGGGCGTCGGCGCGCCCTGCAGGCTGCGGGATACGCGTTCGGCCAGGCCGACCGAGGTGGTCTGGGTGTTCGCGGCGGTCAGCGGCGCGTGCGGCGCAGGGGCTCCGGCCGGCTTGCGCTTCATCGCCAGGTCGTAGACGCGCTCGGCCTCAGGCAGGTCGGGGTTGCGGTCCAGCCAGGCGGCCATCTCGGGATAGTTGGCGCGGTAGTTCGGGTTCAGCAGCCGTGCAGCTTCCAGCCGGCCCATCAGGCACGGGTCGGACACCTGTTTGGCCAGGGTCTCGCCGGCGATGAAGTCGCCGCGGTTCATAGCGGCGAAGGCCTGGCCGTAGCGACGAGCGTCGTCGGCGCTCAGCACTTTCAGTCCCGCGATGTCAGGGATGGAATTGGCGGTGGAAGAGGGAGTCGGAATCGGGGTGGCTTGGGCGCCGCCGGCTAGGGCGAGCGTCCCAAGGGCTAGGGCCGCAGCAAGGCCTTGCGGCCTGCGGCCCTGTCTGGACACCTTCATTCAGCAACCTTCCGCTCGGCCGCCCGCCCCCGGATTTACGGTAGAGACGGGCCGCGCGTGGGTTCGCCCCCCAGGCGAGTAGACGGTGACCGAGCTAAGCCGGGGCTTCAAGCCTTGACAGCAAGGTCAAAATATCCTGCCAGGCATGACCTTTTGCGACAGGTTGTCGCAGGAGAAAGGCCGGATGCAGGGTCGGCATGGCAGGTATAGATTGGTTTCCGTCTTCGGAAACCCAGTCCTGCCAACGACCTCTGAGGCTGAGGATTCCCTCGGGTCGCTTCAGCATGTGTTTCGCCGACGCGCCGCCCATCAGCAACAGGGCGCGAGGTCGCACGAGTGCAATGGCCCGTTCCACAAACGGTAAACAGACTTCCTGTTCCTGCTGCGAAGGGGTGCGATTCGCCGGCGCGCGCCAGAACACGGTGTTGGTGATGAACACCTGATCGCCCAGCCCTGCGGCGCCGAGCATCCGGTCGAGCAACCGCCCGGAGGGGCCGACGAAGGGCTGGCCCTGGCGATCCTCTTCCGCGCCGGGACCTTCGCCGATCACCATCACCGTGGCGTCCGGCCGTCCGCGCGAGAACACGGTGTTGGTCGCGCCGCCCTTGAGCGGACAGCCTTCGAAGGCGGCGACGGCGGCTTCCAGCGCCGCCAGGTCATTGGCGGCGGCGGCGGCGCGACGCGCCTCGACCAGGGCCTCGCCGACATTGGGGCCGACCTGAGCCTGTTGCGGCGCCGGCGCGGCGCGTACGACCGGGGCGGCGGGGGCTGCGGGCTTGGGGGCCAGGCGGCGCGCGCCCTCGGCGATCCGGTCGACCGGTTCCGCAGCGTAGGCGCACTCCACCCCGGCGTCCGCCCAGAAGGCCATGAAGCCTTCAAGCGCGCGTGGGTCGGCGGGATGATGCAGGTCGGCCATGGGATCGGGGTTGGCGCACGACGCTTGATCGTGCTGTGGTCAGCTTCGGATAAGTCCTATCGGGGATCAAGGCGACTCGTTATGCGCGCGGCTTGGACGCGGGCGCACCTTGCGGAAACTGGTTTCCGTGGGCGTTAAGCGCGCGACATTTGAAAACGAGGCTTCTTGTCCCGCTTCAGATGAGGCTATCTGATCGCACAAGAAGACTTTGAGGAACATGGCATGGGTGGGGAAGTGGTCGAGAACGAGCTGGGCGGCGTCGAAGCCGATGCGCCTGAGCGCGAGGTCATGCCCTACGACGTGGTGATCGTCGGCGGCGGACCCGCCGGTCTGGCCGCCGCCATCCGCATCAAGCAGATCTGCGCCGAAAAGGGCGAGGACCTTTCGGTTGCGGTGCTGGAGAAGGGCTCCGAGGTCGGCGCCCACATCCTGTCCGGCGCGGTGATCGATCCCTCGGGCCTGGCGACCCTGTTCCCCGACTGGAAGGAAAAGGGTGCGCCGCTGGAGACGCCGGTCACCAAGGATCGCTTCATCTATCTCGGCCCCCAGGGGTCGATGGACATTTCCTGGCTGCCCATGCCCGGGTTCATGAAGAACCACGGCAACTACATCGCCTCGCTCGGCAACCTGTGTCGCTGGTTGGCGGCCGAGGCCGAGGGGCTGGGGGTGGAGATCTATCCCGGTATGGCGGCGTCGGAGCTGGTCTACGAGAACGACGCGGTGAAGGGCGTGGTCGCGGGCGTGTTCGGCGTGGCCAAGGATGGCCACCACAAGCCTGACTTCCAGCCGGGCGTGGAGCTGCACGGCCGCTACGTGTTCCTGGCCGAGGGCGTGCGCGGCTCGCTGTCCAAGCTGGTCCAGGCCAAGTACGGCCTCAACGCGGGCTCTGACGTCCAGAAGTACGGCATCGGCATCAAGGAGCTGTGGCAGGTTCCCGACGAGACCTTCAAGCCGGGCTACGTCCAGCACACCCTGGGTTGGCCGCTGGACGACAAGACCGGCGGCGGCTCGTGGATGTACCACTTCGGCGACAACTACGTGTCGGTCGGCTTCGTGGTGCACCTGAACTACAAGAACCCGTACCTTTCACCGTTCGACGAGTTCCAGCGCTTCAAGCAGCATCCCGAGGTGCGCCCGTTCCTGGAAGGCGGCAAGCGCATCGCCTACGGCGCGCGCGCCATCAGCGAAGGGGGCGCGCAGTCGGTGCCCAAGCTGGCCTTCCCGGGCGGCGTGCTGCTGGGCGACAGCGCCGGCTTCGTCAACGTGCCGCGCATCAAGGGCAGCCACAACGCCATCCAGTCCGGCATCCTGGCGGCGGACGCGGCCTACGCAGCCCTGACGTCCGGGCGCGGCGGCGACGTGCTGTCAGAGTACCAGGACGCCTACGACAAGTCGGCGATCAAGAAGGAACTGGCCTTGGTGCGCAACGCCAAGCCGCTGCTGACCCGGCTTGGCACCTTCCTCGGCACCATCGCCGCCGGGGTGGACATGACCATCACGAACCTGACCGGCGGCTTCTCGTTCCTGGGCACGCTGAAGCACCACAAGACCGACGCGGAATCGACCGGCCTAGCCAAAGACTACCAGCCGATCGCCTATCCCAAGCCGGACGGCGTGATCAGCTTCGACAAGCTTTCCTCGGTGTTCATCTCCAACACCAACCACGACGAGGACCAGCCCAGCCACCTGAAGCTGCGCGATCCCAGCGTGCCGATCCAGATCAACCTGCCCAAGTACGGCGAGCCCGCACGACTCTACTGTCCGGCGGGGGTCTATGAGGTGGTGACGGAGGAAGGGCACGACCCGCGGTTCGTGATCAACGCCCAGAACTGCGTCCACTGTAAGACGTGCGACATCAAGGATCCGTCGCAGAACATCGTCTGGACCACCCCTGAAGGCGGCGGCGGTCCCAACTACCCGAACATGTGAGTAAGCTTGGGCGCGGCGGGCGTTAAGAGGCGCTTGCCCGGCGGCCGCAAACGGTGGATGAACGCTTTGATGTCCAAGACGAAGCGGGGTTTGGCCCGCGCCTTCGCCGCCCTCAGCGTCCCGGTCCTGCTCGCCGCCTGCGCGACCGAGCAGGGGCCTGCGCCCGCCTTGCGCCCGATCGCCGGTTCCGACGCGCCCATGATCGATCCGCGCCTGGCGGACACCTCAGTCTACGGCCTGTACCTGGCGGGCGAGGCGGCGCTGGACAACGGCGCCAGCCGCGACGCCTCGCTCTATCTCAGCCAGGCCAGCGCCCGCCGGCCCGACGCCGCCTTCCTCAAGGAGCGCGCCTTCGCCGCCGCCCTGGTGGCGGGCGATGTCGAGCGGGCGGCTTCGCTGGCGCCGCGTCCGGGCGAGAGCGACGAGGCGGCCTATGGGCTTGGTCGCGTCACCCAGGCGGTGGTGGCGCTGTCGCAAGATCGCGGCAAGGCGGCCTATGAACTTCTGGCCGGGTCCGGCATGGGCGCCCACTGGGCGGCCGCCTCGCTGCTGACGCCCTGGGCGGCGGCGGCGGCGGGCGACTGGGCGGTGGCCACGGCGCCCGTGGCCTCCAGCGGCGACCGCGCCGTGCAGGCGTTCGGCCAGCTCGACCATGCCCTGCTGCTCGAGCGCGCCGGCAAGTTCGCCGACGCCGAAGCCGCCTATCAGGTCATGAGCACGCGCGGCGGGGTGTTCGCCCTGGCCTACGGCGCCTTCCTGGAACGCCGCGGCCGCCGCGACGCCGCCCTGGTGATCTACGGCCAGAGCCTGGCCAAGGACCCGACCGATCCCGCCTTCACCGCCGCCAAGGCGCGCGCGGCCTCAAACGGTCCGGCGCCGGCCGCCCCCACCATCCGCAGCGGCGCCGCCGAGGCGATGATCGGCCCCGCCGCCCTGCTGCTGGCGCAGAAGCAGCCCGACGCGGGCCTGGCCTATCTGCGCCTGGCGCTGAAGCTCGATCCCGACCTGGCTGAGGCCTGGGTGCTGGTCGGCGACGCCCTGGACGCGCAGCAGGACACCAATGGCGCCCGCGAGGCCTATCGCCAAGTGAAGCCGGACTCAGCCGAATACACCACCGCCCAGGGACGCCTGGCGCTGAGCTTGCAGGAAGAGGGTCGCAAGAACGAGGCGCTGGGTGTGGTCCAGGCCGTTGTCGCGGCCCATCCCAACGATCCCCACACCCTGCTGGTGCTGTCGGACCTGTACCGGGACGACGAGCGCTACGGCGAGGCGGTGAAGACCCTGGACACGCTGATCGGCTTGGTCGGTCACGACACCGCGTCCGCCTGGCGGCTCTATTACCTGCGCGGCGCCTCGCTTGAGCGCAGCGGCCAATGGGACCTGGCCCAGAAGGACCTGCAACACGCGCTGGACCTCAAGCCGGACGATCCCGAGGTGATGAACTATCTGGGCTTCGCCTGGGCCGACCGCGGCGAGCACCTGGACGAAGCGCTGGGCCTGCTGACCAAGGCCACGACGCTGGCTCCCGATTCCGGCGCCATCGTCGACTCGCTGGGCTGGGCCTATTACCGTCTTGGCCGCTATCCGCAGGCGGTGAAGGAGCTCGAACGCGCCGCCAGCCTCGACCCCTCCGATCCCGAGATCAACGACCACCTGGGCGACGCCTACTTCAGTTCGGGGCGCAAGCTCGAGGCGCAGTATCAGTGGCGCCGGGTGTTGACGCTGGAGCCCGACGCCAAGACCCGCACCGCCACCGAGGCCAAGCTGGCGCGCGATGGCGGGGCGCTTACCGGTAAGCAGGCGGTTCATCCTTGATCGCAGCCGCCCTGGCGCCGGCGAAGGTCAACCTCTTCCTCCACGTCGCCCCCCTCCAGCCTGACGGCTATCATCCGCTGGCCAGCCTCATGACCTTCGCCGACGTTGGCGACCGGTTGGAGCTGAGCCATGGCGAAACCGCCGGTTTCGACCTGGAGGGTCCGTTCGCGGCCGCTCTGGCCGG
>FTAL01000098.1_pt1 | contig 26770 bp, 30 predicted proteins | sample 1639081 | NCBI WGS metagenome assembly FTAL01 (sample SAMEA3914812, study PRJEB12502) | metagenome | biome: forest; material: soil | place: Canada | collected 2011-07-07 | depth 0.1 m | reverse complement strand
CGGGACCGGCCAAAGGCCGGCCCGAGGACAGGCTCCGCGCCGACGGAGGGGGCGTTCACCGCCTTTACCGCCGCAGCGCCCCCTCAGTCAGGGCTGCGCGCCCTGACAGCTCCCCCGCTTCGCAAGGGAGCAAAGAAATCCGCTGACTCCATAGGCGATAGCCCTGCCCGCACACCCCTATCCTCCGCCATCGAGGGGAAGGGTGACCGGATGTTTCCTACGGGTGCGCGTCCACCGGCGCGGGCTTGCCGGCCGGCTCGCCCGGGCCGGCGGAGCCGCCGGCCTTGGGGGTCATCAGCGAGGCCAGCTTGGGCTTGGGCGCCGGCAGCTTGGGCGTGGCCTCGACCGAGCCGTATTTCAGCACGTCGAGGGCGCGCTGCAGCTGGAAGTCCTTCTTGGGGTCGAAGCCGGAAGGCGGGGCCTCGGCCGGCTCGTGCGGGGCGGCGCGGACCTTGCCTTCCTGGGCGTTGAGGGCGTTGGAGAAGCTGGCCTCGGAGAACTGGAAGCTCTCGTCCGCCAGGGCCTGGGCCTGCTCCAGCGACTCGGCCACCTCCAGGTCGGGCACGATGCCGGTCTTCTGGATCGAGCGGCCGGAGGGGGTGTAGTAGCGGGCCGTGGTCAGCTTCAGCGCGCCGTCGGCGCCGCCGTTCAGCGGCAGCAGGGTCTGGACCGAGCCCTTGCCGAAGCTGGTCAGGCCGACCACCGCCGCGCGCTTATGGTCCTGCAGGGCGCCGGCGACGATCTCGGCCGCCGAAGCGGTGCCCGAATTGACCAGCACCACGATGGGCAGGCCGTGGACCACGTCCAGCGGGGTGTCGCCATTGGGCCGGGCGTTGTAGCGCTGCACGTCCTTGGGATCGCGGCCGCGCTGGGAGACCACCTCGCCGCCGTCGAGGAACAGGCTGGAGATGTCCACCGCCTGGTCCAGCAGGCCGCCGGGATTGTTGCGCAGGTCGAGCACCAGGCCCTTCATGTGCGGGTTCTTGGCCTGCAGCGTCTTCAGCGCGGCGATAGCCTCGTCGGTGGTCTTCTCGTCGAAGCCGGAGGCGCGCAGATAGCCGTCGTCGCCCTCCATGTGCGCCTTGGCGGTGACGATGTTGATCACCTCGCGCGTCAGCTTGACGTCGAAGGGGTCCTTGTTGGCGCGGGCGATGGTCAGGGTGACCACCTGGCCGGCCTGGCCGCGCATCTTCTTGACCGCGTCGGCCAGGGGCAGGCCCAGCACGCTCTGGCCGTCGATGGCGGTGATGTAGTCGCCCGGCTGGATGCCGGCGCGGGCGGCGGGGGTGTCGTCGGTGGGCGAGATCACCTTGACCGCGCCGTCCTCCGAGGTGACCTCGATGCCCAGGCCGCTGTACTGGCCGCGGGTCTGGTCGAGGAATTCGGCGTAGTCGTCGTGGTTCAGATAGTTGGAGTGCGGATCCAGCGAGGTCAGCATGCCGTCGATGGCCGACTCGATCAGCTTCTTGTCGTCGACGGGGACCACGTACTGGGTCTCGACCGTCGACAGCACGTCGCCGAACAGCTCCAGCATCTTGAAGCTTTCGGCCTTGGGCGTGTCGGCGGCGGCCCGGCTGTTGATATAGGCCATCGAACCCGCGCCGAGCACGAAGGCGGACACGCCGACCAGAAGGTATTTCCGCATCATATAGGCCCTAGGGCTCCATTACGTCTTTTAGAAGACGCGTCAATTACGCGACCACCCGCCTTATGGACCCTTAACGCCGCTGGGCAAGCTGCGCCGGGGCCGAGAACCAGCGCGCGGGGTCGATCGGCGCGCCGTTCTTGCGGACCTCGAAATAGAGGTCCGGGCTGGGCGTGTCCGCCTTGGCCATCCGGCCGACGGGCGCGCCCGCCGCTACCGATTGTCCGGGGGCGGCCGTAACCGTCTCCAGGCCCGCCAGCACAAGATGGTATCCGCCGCCCAAACGCAAGATCAAGACGACGCCGAAACCGTTGACCGGCCCCACATAGTCCACCACCCCCTGGGCCGGCGCCACCACCTGCGGGCCGCCCGAGGTACGCCAGGTCCAGCCCTGGGAGCGCACGCCGCCGGCCGGATCGGTGTCGCCGAAATGGCGGATCAGGACGCCGGGCGCGGGGGGAATGAAAGGCTTGGGCTTGCCGAACAGGCCGGCATGTTCGGGATCGGGCGGCGCCGGACCTGCATCCTGGGCGCCGGGCGCCGACAAACCTTGGGCCAGGTCGCGCAGGCTGGCGTCGCGCTGGCCCAGGTCGGCGGCGTCCTCGCCGGCCGAGCGGGCGTCGGTGAGCGCCTCGCGGGCCAGGGACGTCTGGCCCGCGATCTCGTCCTCGATATGCGCCCGCTGTTCAGCCAGGTCGCTTTCGTCGGTGATCAGGGTCTCGCTGGCCATATCGGCCTGGCGGCGCAGGCGCTGCAGGGCCTCGGCCTGGCCCTCCAGGGCGCGGGCGCGGGCCTCGAGCTGCGGGGTCATGGCCCGCACCAGGATGGCGGCGCGGACCGCGTCGCGGATGTCGCGCGGGTCGACCAGCAGGGCCGGCGGCGGGTCGCGCCGGAACACCTCCAGCACGGTGAGCAGCTTGGCCAGCTGGCTGCGGTCGCCGCCCAGCCGGTCGGCCAGGTCGGTCTCGCGCACGTTCAGCGCCGCCAGCTGCAGCCGCTTCTGGCTGACCTTGGCGTCGCCGTGCTCGGCCGCGTCCAGGGCGGCCAGCTGGGCCTGCAGCTGGGCGATCTGGCTGTGGGCCGCCTGGGCCTGGGCCAGGGCGGCGTCGCGCTCGTGCTCGCGCGCCTGCTGGTCGGCCTCCACCTGGCTCACCGCCGGCGCGATCACCGGCGCGGCCAGAGCCCCCGCCGCGGCCAAGGCCAGGGCGCCCGGCGTGATCCAGACCAGGGTGCGACGAAACATGGCGCCAAGTCTGGGCAGGTTCGCGGGCGGAGGGAAGACGGCGTGGGGGCGCAGGCGCGCGCGAGGCTTTGAATTGGCCCCATGATCCGTCTGAAGCTTAGCGCAAGACGGTCAAGGACGCGCGCTTTAGCCCCGATCTCAACGCGATTCCAAGGCCGAGCTAGCCTCGAGGCTCCACGCCGAACCGCGTCCAGACCTTGCGCAGGCCGTCCAGCACCTTCTCGCGGGCGATCTCGTCGTTCGGGTTCAGGCCGCGCAGCAGGGTCACCGAGTCCACGTGCACCCGCACCGCCTGGTCGCTCCAGGTCCCTTCGGCGCGCATCACGTCGATCAGGTCGCACAGGCCGTGCGCCACCTCGTCCAGGGCCTCGAAGCCGACCAGGCCGGCCATGGCGATCATGTCGTTGGCCGCGGCGTAGAGCACGGTCGCCTGGGCGGACGGCTCGCCCTGGGCGCCGGCGGCCTCCAGCCGCCCGATGGCCTCGTCCAGGGCCTTGAGGAAGGTGTCGCGGTTCTTGTCCACCCGGTGCTCGGCGCCGCGCAGGGCGTCGACCACGGATCGACCGCCGGGCTGGCGCATCAATTCGCCCAGACGGTTCTTGACCTTGATGGTCTGGGCTTCGCTCATAAGGAGACTTTCTTGGGCTTGAAGGCCTTGTCGATCTCGTCCTGTGACAAGTTCGGCTCTTTGGCGAGGCCCACATGGGCCGACAGGTCGTCCTTGCGGCGCCCGGCCGTGCCTGGCGGCGGCCCCAGGCGCTGGAAGCGCCGGTCGGGGCCGACATAGCCGGGCGCGTTGATGAATTCACGGTTCTCCGAGCCCATCCACATGATCCGCTTGAGCAGGGTCATGGGCTGCAGGGGCTTGGCGATGACGAAGTTGGCGCCGCAGTCGCGGCCCTCCAGCACCATGGAGCGCGGCGTGTGGCCGCTGATCAGCAGCATGGGGGCGAAGCAGTTGGGCTTGCGCTTGCTGCGCCGCATCCAGCGAATCAGGTCGTAGCCGGAGAAATCGGGCAGGGCCGCATCGACGATGATGATGTTCAGGTCGCGCTTGTTGAAGATCGCCTGGGCCTCGCCGCCGCTGGCGCAGCAATGCGGCGTGTGCACGCCGAAACCGGCGAACATCTGGGTAAGCAGCGTCATACCTTCCTGGCTGCCATCGACCAGAAGGATCTCGGCGCACGACAGGTTGATCCTGTCCGTTGCTCGGTAAGGCAGATCGACCAAGCGCCAACCCCAAATCCAGAGCGCGTCCGCGCCCGCATAGCCCCTCCGAATGCGGATCGGAGGAGAGTCGCAGCATAAACCTAGTTTGGGATCGTCAATATTGTCCTGACGCGCAAGGCCCAAGGGCCGTCGGCCGCGGGAAACCCCTGTCGGCGCGAGGCGTTCTCAACAGGGGGGACTCATTCAGGAGCTTTTCCGATGTCGAAACTGCTGTCCGCCGCCGCCGTCCTCGCTCTGCTGAGCGCCGCGCCGGCCTTCGCCCAGACCGCGCCGGCCGCCCAGGGCATCCCCGCCAGCCAGCCCAATGACGCCAATGTGCTGAGCACCCCCTCGCCGGCCGACAACAATCCCCGCGCCGCCGGCGTGGGCGAGGCCGGCGATGCGGTCAACCCGCTGGCCACCTCCTCCACGGCCAACCCGCCCGCCGCGCCTTCGGCCACGGAAGCCGGCAGCCCGGTCGCGGCCCAGGTTCCGGCCGACGATTCGAGCCAGCTGGTCGCCAATGCGCCGGTTCCCGACACCCCCGCCAACCGCGCCCGCTTCGGCGGTCCGATGAGCCGCGCCGGCCGCGCCACCTCGGCCTCGGGCGACTAGGCTTTCAAGCTCGCGGATGAGATCCGCGAAGGCGGAACCTTAAACTGACATGATCGGGCGGGGACCGCGCCGGCTCAGCCGAGCGCCAAGTCCTCGCCCTCATCGTCGGTCAGCGAACGGACCAGGTCCACCAGCCGGCGGCGCACGCGCTTCTGGCCGATGCGCGGGAACAGGTTGGCCATGTCCACGCCCTCGGGCGTGGTCAGGAAATCGTGGGCGTAGGTCGGGCCGATGGGATCATAGGCGCTGTCGCGTCCGCCGGAAGGATCGCGCAGGCCTTCGAAGAACCAGCCGATCGGCACTTTCAACGTACGGGCGATCTCATAGAGCTTGGAAGCGCTAATGCGGTTCGCGCCCCGCTCATATTTCTGTACCTGCTGGAATGTAAGTCCCAAGGTTTCCGCCAACTTCTCCTGGCTTATCTTGAGCTCTTTGCGCCTCAAGCGGACCTGCAATCCCACATGAACATCAATGGGATTGGGAGCGCGCTCGATATCCACCCCTGTCGTCATCGTATGACGGTCTTTCCGTATCAAAGTGGTGCTTCCCCTCGGCGGGGACATTGGGGCAAACTTGAGCCGGTGTCACCTAGTTTGAGTTGCGCAAGCCCGCTTTGCGCCTCTGCGCGGCGCCGGCCGCCAGGGCCGAGACCAGAATCATCATCCAGAAGAGCACCTCGCCATGCACGGCGAACGGCGTCGGCGGCAGGGCCGCGGGCAGGGGCGCGTCGATCACCCCCAGCGCGCCGGGGCCCAGGCTCTGGCCCGGGGCGATGCGGCCATAGGCGTCGATCATCGCCGAGGCGCCGGTGGGCGTGGCCCGCGCCATCGGCAGGCCTTCTTCGATGGCGCGGTAGCGGGCCAGGTTCAGGTGCTGGACCGGCCCATAGGTGCGCCCGAACCAGGCGTCGTTGGACACATTGACGATCCAGGCCGCGCGCCCGGCCTTGCGCGCCGCCGCGCGGGTGAAGCCGGGGAACAGGCTCTCGTAGCAGATCAGCGGCTGCAGCCGCGGCAGGCCGGGGGTGACGATCGAACGTGGCCCCGGCCCGGGCGAGAAGCTGTCGCCGGTATGGGTCAGGGCCTTGACCCCCAGCCGGGTCATCAGCCCGTCCAGCGGCATGTATTCGCCGAACGGCACCAGACGGAACTTGTCGTAGACCGCGGTGGTCTGCAGGTCGCCGCCCTCGTCACGCAAGGCCAGCAGGGTGTTGTAGTAGATCGGATGCTTGTAGGTCGCCCCGACCACGCGATAGGCGCCCAGGATCAGGGTCTGGCCCGGGCTCATCGCCGAGGCGATGGCCGATTTGGTCCACATGCCATCGGCCAGGAACACATTGGCCGAATCCGGGATCGCCCCCTCGGGCCAGATCACCACGGCGGGCCGGCGCGCGGCGGCCTGGCCGGTCAGGGTGACGTAGCGCTGCAGGATGTCGTCGAACATCTGGTCGCTGTACTTGTCCGCCTGCTCCACCCGCGCCTGGACGATGCGGATCACCGGGGCGTCGGCGGCGGGCGGCGGCGCATGGCTCAGCCGCGCGGCGCCATAGGCGTAGAGGCCGGCTATGGCGGCCAGGCCCAGGCCCGCGCCGACCCAGGCCCGGCGGGTTCGGGCCGGATCCAGCAGCAGGGCCGGAGCGGCGGCGGCGGCCACGGTGATCCAGCCGAGCCCATAGGCGCCGACCAGGGCCGCGGCCTGTGACGGGGCCGAGCCGGCCGTCCAGGTCTCGCCGGCCAGATCCCAGGGAAAGCCGGTCAACAGGTGGCCCCGCAGCCATTCCAGCAGGCAGAAGGCGCCGGCGAAGGCCAGCACCCGCAGCGCCCCGCGCGGACGCAGCAGGGCGTAGGCCAGGGCGGCGGCGCCCCAGAACAGGCCCAGGCCCGCCGCCAGCAGGGCCACGGCGATCGGCGCCATCCAGGCCTGGTCGGCCTCGACCAGGAAGGCTTCATAGACCCAGCCGGTGGAGATGACGAAAAACCCGAACCCCGCCAGCCAGCCGCGCCAGAAGGCGCTGCGCCACGGCGCCTGCGGATGCCCGGTCTCGGCCATGCGCATCAAGAGGCCGTAGCCCAACAGGCCCGGCAGCACGCCGAACGGCGGGAAGGCGATGGCGGCCAGCACGCCTGCCAGCAGCGACAACAGCATCGTGACCAGCCGGGCGGCCAGGGGCGGAAGCGGCTTGCCGGCCATCAGGACTCCGCGACCGGGATTTCGGCTTCGCTCGCGGCGGCCTCGCCCGGCTGGGCCTCGGCGGCGTCGCGGGCCACCGGCCGCACGCGCACCCGCTTGACCCGGCGTGGGTCGGCGTCGGTGATCTCGAAGTCCAGCGGCGCCTCGGGATGGCTGATCACCTCGCCGCGCTGGGGCACGCGCCCGGCCAGGGCGCTGACCAGGCCGGCCACGGTGTCGATGTCCTCTTCCATGTCCTCGGGCGTCAGGCTGAGGCCGAGGGCGTCCTCAAGATCCTCCAGCGGCGCGCGGCCATCGGCCTCGAACACCCCGCCGGAGCGGGCCACCACCTGGGCGCGGGCGGCCTCGTCGTGCTCATCGTCGATATCGCCGACCACCGCTTCGACCAGATCCTCCAGGGTCACCACCCCGTCGGTGCCGCCGAACTCGTCGATCACCAGGGCCATGTGGATGCGGCTGGCCTGCATCTTCAGCAGCAGGTCGGCGGCGCGCATGGAGCCGGGCACATAGAGGATCTCGCGCCGCAGCCGGCCCAGCACCGCTTCGTCGGGCGCGGGGCGCAGGCGATCATCGACCAGCATCTTGAACACGTCCTTGACGTGCACCTGGCCCACCGGATCGTCGAGGGTCTCGCGATAGATCGGCATGCGGCTGTGCTCGGCCTCGAGGAAGCGGGCCAAGAGGTCCTCGAACGGCGTGGCGATATCCACCGCCACGATGTCGGCGCGGGGAGTCATCACGTCGTCCACCCGCAGCGACTTGAACGCCTGGGCCTGGTCGACGATGTCCACCGGCGCGTCGGGGCCGGCGGGGTGGGCCGTCTCGGCGCCTTCGCGCTCGGCCTCGCCGCTGCGCCGCCAGCGCCGCATCAGCGAGCGCAGGCCGCGGCTCGAGGGCGGGCGTTCATGATCAGCCATCGGCGCCGTCCTCGTCGGCGGCGTAGGGGTCGGGCACGCCCAGCCCGGCCAGGATGCGCCGCTCCAGGCTCTCCATGGCCTGGGCCTCGGCCTCGGTCTGGTGGTCGTAGCCCACCAGGTGCAGCACCCCGTGCGCCACCAGATGCTGCAGGTGATGGGCCAGGGGCTTGGCCTGGGCCTCGGCCTCGCGCCGGCAGACGCCGAAGGCCAGGGCCAGGTCGCCCAGATGGCCCAGGGGATTGGCCGGAGCGGGAAAAGACAGCACGTTGGTCGGGCCGGCCTTGCCGCGATACTGGCTATTCAGCTCGGCCACTTCAGTATCGTCGGTCAGCAGCACCACGACCCCGCCGACGCGGCCGGCCGCGCTCAGGGCGGCGAAGGCGGCGGCCTGGGCCAGGGCTTCGGCGCCCGGCAGGACATCCAGCCAGTCCTCGGCCTCGACCTCGATCTCGACCCCGATCTCGCTCATCAGCGCCGCGCTCCCGCCACGTCGGCGTCATAGGCCTTGACGATACGCTCGACCAGCGGGTGGCGCACCACGTCAGCGGCCTCAAAACGGGCCACGGCCACGTCTTCGACGCCCTCCAGCAGGCGCACGGCGTGCGGCAGGCCGCTGTCGGCGCCGTTGACCAGGTCCACCTGGCTGGGATCGCCGGTCACCGCCATGCGCGCGCCCTCGCCCAGGCGGGTCAGCACCATCTTCATCTGCAGGCGCGAGGCGTTCTGGGCCTCGTCGACGATGACGAAGGCGTGGTTCAGGGTGCGACCGCGCATGAAGGCGATCGGCGCCACCTCGATCTCGCCCTTGTCGCGCCGCCGCCGCAGCTGGTCGACGCCCAGGATGTCGGACAGGGCCTCCCATATGGGGGCCATGTAGGGGTCGACCTTCTCGTTCATGTCGCCGGGCAGGAAGCCCAGGCGCTCGCCGGCCTCCACCGCCGGGCGGGTGACGATCAGCCGGTCCACCGCCCCGCGCAGCAGCAGGCCCGCGCCGTGCGCCACGGCCAGGAAGGTCTTGCCGGTGCCGGCCGGCCCCATGCCGAACACCAGCGAATGGCGGGCCAGCAGGTCGAGATAGCGCGCCTGAGCCGCGGTCTTGGGGGCGATGGCACCGCGCCGGCCCAGCGGCAGGTCGGAGCCCGCCCCAGCGCCCTCGCCGCGGCGGGCGGCCGAGGCGGCCAGGCGCACGTCGGCCTCGGTGACTTCGGCCCCGGCCTCGGCGCGTTCGGCTATGGCCTGCACCGCCTTGCGCGCGCCGGCGCGGCCGCGGGCGTCGCCGCTCAGCGACACCCCGCCGCCGGGGGTCTCCAGCAGCACGTGGAAGGCGTCCTCAAGCAGGGCGGCGTGGCGGCTATTGGGCCCGGCCACCGCACGCAGGGCGGCGTCGGACAGGGGCACGAACTCACGGGTGTCGCGGCTCAAGCAGGCTCCGGATGTGTCTGGCGGGCGAGGGTTCCGGTCAGGCTGCCACGGCTGGCGGCGCTGACCGCCACCGGGGCGATCTGGCCGATCAGGTCCTGCGGCCCGGCGATGTGGATCGGCTGCAGATAGGGGCTGCGGCCCACCACCTGGCCCGGGCGGCGGCCGGCGCGCTCGAACAGCACCGGCAGCACGCGCCCGACCTGGGCGGCGTTGAAGGCGTCGGTCTGCGCGCCCAAGAGGTCCAGCAGGCGCGCCAGGCGCTCTTCCTTGACCGCCTCGGCCACCTGGCCCGGCAGGGCGGCGGCCGGCGTGCCGGGGCGGCGGGAATATTTGAAGGCGAAGGCCGAGGCGTATCGGGCCTCGCGCACCAGATCGAGGGTGGCCTCGAACTCAGCCTCGGTCTCGCCGGGGAAGCCGACTATGAAATCGCCCGACAGGGCCATGTCCGGCCGCGCGGCGCGGATCTTCTCCACCAGGGCCAGATAGCTCTGGGCCGTGTGGCCGCGGTTCATGGCCCGCAGCACCCGGTCCGAGCCCGACTGCACCGGCAGGTGCAGATAGGGCATCAGCGCCTCCACCTCGCCATGGGCGGCGATCAGGGCCTCGTCCATATCGCGCGGGTGGCTGGTGGTGTAGCGGATGCGGTCCAGGCCCTCGATCCTGGCCAGGCGCCGCGCCAGGCCGGCCAGGCCGCCCTCGCCGGCATAGGCGTTGACGTTCTGGCCCAGTAGGGTGACCTCGCGCACGCCGCGCTCGGCCAGGCCGCGGGCCTCGGCCAGGATCGCCTCCACAGGGCGCGAATATTCCCCGCCGCGAGTATAGGGCACCACGCAGAAGGTGCAGAACTTGTCGCAGCCTTCCTGCACCGTCAGGAAGGCGGTGTAGCCGTTGACCGCGCGCTCGGCCGGCAGGGCGTCGAACTTGTCCTCGGCGGCGAAGTCGGCGGCCAGACGCTCGCCGCGCTGGCGGTGGGCGCGGGCGATCAGTTCAGGCAGCTGGTGATAGGCCTGCGGCCCCACCACCAGGTCCACCGCCGGCTGGCGGGTCATGATCTCGGCGCCCTCGGCCTGGGCCACGCAGCCGGCCACGGCGATGGTCATCGACCCGCCGGCCTCGGCCTTCTGCGCCTTCATCACCTTCAGCCGGCCCAGCTCGGAATAGACCTTCTCGGCGGCCTTCTCGCGGATGTGGCAGGTGTTGAGCACCACCAGGTCCGCGCCCTCGGCCTGATCGGTCATGGCGTAGCCCAGCGGGCGCAGGACATCGGCCATGCGCTCGCTGTCATAGACGTTCATCTGACAGCCGTAGGTCTTGATGAACAGGCGCTTTGGCGGCGCTGAAGAAGTCATGATCGGGTTATGCGGGGCCTTCCGAGGGGGTTCAAGCCGAACCTTCCGGCTCCTCGAGCGGAATCCCATAGAGTTCCAGCCGATGATCGACCAGCCGGTAGCCCAGGCGGCGAGCGATGGCCGCCTGCAGGGCCTCGATCTCCTCGTCCATGAACTCCACCACCTGGCCGGTCTTCATGTCGATCAGATGATCGTGGTGGTGGTCTGGGCTCTCCTCATAGCGCGAGCGGCCGTTGCGGAAGTCGTGGCGCGAGATGATCCCCGCCTCCTCGAACAGGCGCACGGTGCGGTAGACGGTGGCGATGGAGATATGCGGGTCGATCTTGTGCGAGCGGCGATAAAGCTCCTCCACGTCCGGATGGTCGTGGGCGTGGGACAGCACGCGGGCGATCACCCGGCGCTGATCGGTCATGCGCATGCCTTTATCCATGCAAAGCTTTTCAAGGCGATCCAAGGCGTACGCTCTCCAGGGCCGAACCAGGCCCCAGCATAGGCTCAAGGCGCGGCGCTGTTAAGCACGCGCCGATAGACCAGGGCGTCGACGGCACGGGCGCGGCCCTGGACGTAATAGCCCCGGCGCCGGCCCGCGGGCTCGAAGCCGGCGCGCTGGTAGAGACCGATGGCGGCATGGTTGTCCTCGGCCACCTCCAGGAACAGGCTCTCGGCGCCGGCGGACCGGGCCAGGCCGGCGGCGGCCTCGATCAGGGCCGCGCCCAGGCCCTCGCGCCGGCGTTCAGGCGCCACGGCCAGGGTCAGCACCTCGGCCTCGCCGGCGATCTGGCGGCACAGGATGAAGCCCGCAGGCTGGCCGCTCTCGCCCGCCTCGCCTTGCGCGGCCACGCCATAACCGCCCGGCCCGCAGGCCAGGGCCCAGATGTCCGCCGCCGGCCAGGCCGCCTCGCCGAAACTGGTCGCATGCAGCCGCGCCAGGGCCTCGGCCTGGGCGGCGGTGATCGGCGTCAGCTCCATTGGGGAATGACGCCGCCGGGCAGCTTGGCGTCGGGCGCGCGCAGATAGAGCGGGCGCGGGGGCGCGGTCGGCGTGGGCGCGGCCCTTCCCAGGCGGGCCACGGCCACGGGGTCGGGCGCCTCCAGCAACAGACTCTCCACGCCAGGCAGCACGCCGGCCGCCAGCGGCGCGCCCGAGCCGACCAGCAGGCCCGGCGGCCCCGGCCACAGCTCGGCCAGGCGCGCGGCGGCGACCTCCGGCTCCAGGGCGTCCGGGGCCATGATCGCACGCCCGCCGCTGAACGCCTGCAGATAGAGCTGGCCGCGGCGGGCGTCGACGCAAGCGGCGACGAAGCCCGACCGGCCCGGGAGAGGAGCGCTGGCGGCCAGCGCCTCCAGCACGCCGATCCCGACGCAGGGGATATCGAGGGCCAGGGCCAGGCCCTTGGCGAAGGCCAGGCCCACGCGCAGGCCGGTGAACGAGCCCGGACCCACGGTCACCGCCACCCGCTCCAGCTGGGCGAAGGCCAGGCCGGCCTCGCCCATCACCGCCTGGGCCAAGGGCGCCAGCCGCTCCTGATGGCCGCGGGCCATGGGCTCGGAGCGGGCGGCCAGCACCTGATCGCCGTCGACCACGGCGACCGAACAGGCCTCCAGGCAGGTGTCCAGGGCGATCAGCCTCATCCGCTGCTCGCGGGGTGATGGTGCGGCGGCAGGGGCGTCCAGACGATGACGGCCAGATAGCCGTGGGCGCGCAGGAACGGCTCCGGCGGGGTCTCTTCCGACTTCCAGCCGGGGGCGGCGAAGACGTAGGTCACCGAACCTTCGTTCTGCCGCGCGCATACCACCCGGTTCTGCTCGCGGTCCTGGTCGACCTCGCATTGCGACAGGTCGAAATGGGCGTCGTTCCAGCTCATGCCCAGGGTCTCGCCATGGGCGCCGCGCACCGGGCCGCCCACCAGGCGCACATGGCCGATCTCGGGATCGTCGGTGCCGGGGAAGTTCCCATAGCCGTCGACCAGCTCCAGCAGCTCGGTCCCGCCCTGGCTGACGGTGATCACCGCCCGGGTCTCGTCATGGGCGACCGCCACCTCGTCGTCGCGCACCTGGGCCTTGGGAAACAGCTCGCGGATGCGCGGGCTCTCGAAGAAGGTGTCCGAGCGGATCGGGCCCACGCCCCATTCCTGCGCCGTCAGCATGCCGCCCACATAGGGCGCGGCCGGCGGCGCGCGCACGGCGGGGCGAGGCGCGCACCCGGCTGTCAACGTGGCGGCCACACAGCCGCCGATGAGCGCGCCCCTTCGGATCATGCCCCCTGGTTAGACGATCCGGTTGGCCTCTTCAAACCCCAGGCGCGGCGAGCGGGGATAGAGATTTTCATCCGTGCCCTTACCGATCGAGCAGATGAAGTTCGACTTGACGTTCGTGCCCGCGAAGAAGGCTTCGTCCACCTTGTCGTTGTCGAAGCCCGACATCGGCCCGGCGTCATAGCCCAGGGCGCGGGCGGCGATGATCAGGTAGGCGCCTTGCAGCGAGCCGTTGCGGAAGGCGGTGGTCTGGCGGGCGACCGGGTCGCCGAACCAAGTCTTGGCGCCGGGGGCGTGGGGGAACAGGCGGTCGAGGTGATCGGGGAAATCCAGGTCGTAGCCGATGATCACCGTGGCCGGGGCCTTGAGGATCTTGGGGCCGTTGGTCCCGCTGGTCAGGGGCGCCAGCTTGGCCTTGGCCTCCGGGGTGGTCACCCACACGAAGCGGGCCGGGGTGGTGTTGGCCGCGGTCGGGCCCCACTTGGCCAGGTCGTAGATGGCCTGGATGTCGGCCTCGGGCAGGGGCGCATCGGTCCAGCCGTTGCGGGTGCGGGCCTCGCGGAAGATCTGGTCCAGGCCGGCGGCGTCGAGGGGGCTGCTCATGGGGGAAGGCTCCAGGCAATCGGTAACAATGACTGTTGCGATATAGGCCGCGTCCATCCCCAGGGATAGACCGCTCTGGCCGATTTTGCCCCCGGTTTCCGGCCTGCGCCAGCGGCGACGTCAGGGCTTGGCCATTTGGCGCCTGACCGGGGGGCTTAATCGTGCTAGGCTTTGGCCTCGTGTCACCAGGAGTTCTTCCACTGCAACCCGAAGCCGCGCCCAGCGCGCCCGAAGGTCAGGCCTTCGTCGCCGAACCTTCCACCGATCCGGATAGTCCCGTTCCCCAGGCGGGACCGCTTCAGGACCTGCTTGTCACCCGTCTCGACGATGACAAGGCCCAGGACGTGGTTCTCATTGATCTCAAAGGCAAAAGCTCGGTCGCCGATTGGCTGATCGTGGCGTCCGGCCGCTCCCAGCGTCACGTGGGCGCCCTGGCCGACCACCTGCTGCGCACGCTCAAGGACATGGGCATGGGCAAGGCGCGGGTCGAGGGTATGCCCAATTGCGACTGGGTGCTGATCGACGCCGGGGACGTGGTGGTCCACCTGTTCCGGCCCGAGGTGCGCGCCTTCTACAATCTGGAAAAGATCTGGTCGGTCGAGCCGCCCCGCAGCGCCGCGGCGATCTGATCGGGGCCGCACGGTCCCTGAGCAGGATCAAACTATCGTGAAGATAAGCCTGGTCGCCATCGGCCGCCTGGGGCGCTCGCCCGAGGCGCAGCTGGCGCTCGACTATGCCGAGCGCGCCACCGCCGCCGGCCGCGCCCTGGGCCTGGGTCCGGTGGAGATCGTCGAGGTCGAGGCGCGCAAGAGCGGCAAGGCGGCCGAGGCCGAGGCCCTGGCCCCGCACCTGGCCGGCGCCTATGTCATCGCCTGCGACGAACACGGCCGCGCCCTGGCCTCGCGCGCCTTCGCCGCCCAGCTGGGCAAGCTGCGCGATGGCGGTGAGCGGCGCCTGGTCCTGGTCATAGGCGGGGCCGACGGCCTGGATCCGGCCCTGCTGGCCGGCGCGCGCGAGCGCCTGGCCTTCGGCGTCCAGACCTGGCCCCATGCCCTGGCGCGGGTGATGCTGGCCGAGCAGGTCTATCGGGCGGCGACCATCCTCGGCGGCTCGCCCTATCACCGGGATTAGCGAGGCGGCGCCTTCACAGCGCCGCGGCCTGCAGCCTGGCGCGCCATAGGGCCTGGCGGGCCTTCAGCTCGTCCTCGCGGCCGATCTCGGGGAAATCCTCCCGCAGCCGCTCCAGCGCCTCGAACCGGAACGCCGGCTCGCCATGCTGCTTCCAGGCGGCCTGCAGCGAGGCGTGAGGGCTGGTCCCCAGCTTGAGCGCGAACCACAGGCCGTTGCGCTGGGTGTCGACATGACGGCTACACCCGACCCAGGCCTCGCCCGTTGCGTTGCAGATCACCGCATAGACGCCATAGGCCGGCTTGCGTTCCTTATAGGCGGCGATGGCGGCTTTTCGATCGTGCCGGTCCATGACGATCTCCTTTTCACCCGGGTGATATTAGTCGGCATTTTTATCCGGGTAAATAGAACCTTGGCAACGCCCTGGAGACCGCCGCACCAACCTTTCACAAGATCGACAATGCGCCGTCATTCGCTTGGCGGAGCGTGTTTCCGCTGGACCGGGCGTGTCAATGACGGCCCATAGGGCCGCCGCTGCGCGGTCGCCGGAGGCGATCATTGACACGCCCGGTCCAGCGGAAAATCCTGGCATTCAAGCGATCGACGGCTCTCCCTGACCGCCGAATCCCATCCCGCACAGCCCTTATGCGATACTGATGACTGTGGCTCATATGGACTGAGCCATCTTTCCTGCCCCGCGCAGCGGGGGAGGTGGCGGCGCCCACGGGACCGGCCAAAGGCCGGCCCGAGGACGGGCTCCGCGCCGACGGAGGGGGCGTTCACCGCCTTCACCGCCGCAGCGCCCCCTCAGTCAGGGCTGCGCCCTGACAGCTCCCCCGCTGCGCAAGGGAGCAAAGAAAAGAGCAGGCCCCATAGGCGATAGCCCTGCATCGAGGGGGAAGGGTTCTCACACCGGCCTGGACCGTAATACACACCCCCGATGCTGCGGATCTCCGAACTCAAACTGCCCCTCGACCATGCGCCCGACGCCCTGCCGGCGGCGATCGCCGCGCGCCTGGGCGTGGCGGCGGCCGACCTGCTCGGCTGGTCGGTGTGGAAGCGCGCGCATGACGCCCGCAGGAAGTCGGCGATCCTCAAGGTCTATATCGTCGACGCCGAGGTGGCGGGCGAGGCCGCCGTCCTGGGGCGCCTGGCCGACGATCCGCATGTGCGGCCGACGCCCGACACCACCTATCGCCCCGTGGCCTCGGCCCCGGCGAGCGGCGGCCCGCAGCCGGTGGTGATCGGGGCCGGGCCGTGCGGCCTGTTCGCCGGGCTGATCCTGGCCGAGATGGGTTTCCGCCCGATCATCCTCGACCGCGGCAAGGCGGTGCGCGAGCGCACGAAAGACACCTGGGGCCTGTGGCGGCGCGGCCAGCTGGACCCCGAATCCAACGTCCAGTTCGGCGAAGGCGGCGCGGGCACCTTCTCCGACGGCAAGCTCTACAGCCAGATCAAGGATCCGCGGCATCTGGGCCGCAAGGTGCTGACCGAGTTCGTCGCCGCCGGCGCCCCCGAGGAGATCCTGACCGAGGCGCATCCGCATATCGGCACCTTCCGCCTGGTGACCATGGTCGAGAGCCTGCGCGCCAAGATCGAGGCCCTGGGCGGGGAATACCGGTTCGGCCGCCGGGTCAGCGACCTGGAGCTGGACCGCGGACCGGATGGCCAGATGCGGCTGCGCGGCCTGCGCCTGCACGACGGCGAGATGCTGGAGGCCGAACATGTGGTGCTGGCCGTCGGCCACTCGTCGCGCGACACCTTCCAGATGCTGCATGACCGGGGCGTGCACATCGAGGCCAAGCCCTTCTCGATCGGCTTCCGCATCGAGCATCCCCAGTCGTGGATCGACAAGGCGCTGTTCGGACCCTGCGCCGGCCATCCGGACCTGGGGGCGGCGGCCTATTCGCTGTCGCACCACTGCGCCAACGGCCGCACGGTCTACAGCTTCTGCATGTGCCCGGGCGGGACGGTGGTGGCGGCGGCGTCGGAGCCGGGGCGGGTGGTGACCAACGGCATGAGCCAGTATTCGCGCAACGAGCGCAACGCCAACGCCGGCTTCGTCGTCGGCCTTTCGCCGGCGGATTTCCCCAGCGCCCATCCCCTGGCCGGGGTCGATCTGCAACGAGAATTGGAAAGCGCCGCCTTCGTCGCCGGCGGCGGCGACTATCATGCGCCGGGCCAGCGGGTGGGCGATTTCCTGGCCGGCCGGCCGTCGACGGCGCTGGGCCCGGTCACGCCCAGCTATCGCCCAGGCGTGCGGCCGACCGATCTGGCGGCGGTCATGCCCGATTATGTGATCGAGGCGATGCGCGAGGCCCTGCCGGTCTTCGGCCGCAAGATCCCGCGCTATGACGATCCCGACGCGCTGCTGACCGGGGTGGAGACCCGCACCTCGTCGCCCGTGCGCATCACCCGCGGCGCCGACCTGCAGAGCCTGAACCTGCGCGGCCTGTTTCCGGCCGGCGAGGGCGCGGGCTATGCGGGCGGCATACTTTCGGCCGCGGTGGACGGGATCGAGGTCGCCGAGGCGGTGGCGCGGGCGATGGTGGGGACTTAAAGCTCGTCATCCCGGCCGTAGCGTAGCGGAGAGCCGGGACCCAGGAGGTCGTGCGCTGGCCCCTGGATCCCGGATCGGTCCTGCGGACCGTCCGGGATGGCGAGGCGGTATGGAGCGCCCTTCCCCGCCGTCATGCCCGATGCACACCGCGCCGATCGCCACCACCACGCAAGCGGCCAGACGCCAGGCGGTCAGCCGTTCCTTCAGGAAGATCCGTCCGATCAGGGCGGCGAACACCACGCTGGTCTCGCGCAGGGCCGAGACCGGTCCCATCGGCCCCAGCGACATGGCCAGGATGATGATCCCATAGGCGACCAGCGAGACGATCCCGCCGCCCGCGGCTGTCAGCGTCTCCCGCGGGCCTCGGATCAGGCTGCGCCAGTCCCGCGCCACGGCGTAGACCGGCGGCGCGGCGAGGCCCCACATCAGGCACATCCAGACCGTATAGCCGACCGGCGTCCCCGACAGCCGGGCGCCGATCCCGTCGGTGACGCTGTAGGCGCCGATGAAGCAGCCGGTCCCCAGGGCGTAGGGCAGGGCCTCGCGCCCGAACCCGCGCCCCTGGACAGCCAGGGCGATGATGCCGCCGCACACCAGCAGCACGCCGATCAGGCTGACCGCATCGGGCAGTTCGCCGGCGAACAGGGCCGCGCCGAGCGACACCAGCAGCGGCGAGGAGCCCCGCGCGATGGGATAGCTCTGCCCCAGGTCGCCGCTACGATAGGCGCGCACCAGGAACAGGTTGTAGCCTACATGCAGCAGGGCCGAGAGCAGCGCGCAGCCCCAGCTCGCCTGCGCCGGCATGGGCAGGAAGGGGGCGGCCGCGGCGCAGACGATGGCGATGGCCACGCACATGACGGTCATCGACCACAGCCGGTCGGCCCCGGCGCGCAGCATGGCGTTCCAGCTGGCGTGCAGAAGCGCCGCGAACAAGACGATGAGACTGATCGATATCGGCATGGTCCCCTCGCCGAGGTGATTAGACGGGCGAGCGGGCGCCGGCTAGCCGGCGCGTCCTGTCGGAGCCAAGCTCCACATCTCAGCCGCGTCGCATCTTCGCCATAGTTTGGGCGGGTCGGGGCGCGAGGCTCTGCTTATGATCCGATACGCGTCCGCCCTGGCCCTTGCGGTCCTGATCGCCGGCCCGGCCCTGGCCGATCCCGCCGCCGCGTCCTCCGACGCGCCGGTGACCACCAAGGCCAAGACGCCCACGGCCCCGATAGCCCGCCCCACGACCACGGTGGTGCGCACCGCGCGCTTGATCGGCCCCTATCCCGAAGACATCGACGCGCCGCCCGCCCCCGACGGCAAGCCGCATGGCTATATCGAGGCCGCCGTGGGCAATCACGGCACGCGCGTAATCTCCGGCGCCATGACCGCACCCCTGGGCGACAATGGTGTGGTGGCCATCGCCATCGGCGCGGGCCAGGGGCGCTAAGCCCCCGCCCAACAGGCTCAGTCGCGCAGCAGCTCGTTGACCGAGGTCTTGGAGCGGGTCTGGGCGTCCACCGTCTTGACGATCACCGCGCAGGCCAGGCTGGGACCACCCTTGGGATCGGGCAGCGAGCCGGGCACCAGCACCGAATAGGGCGGCACGCGGCCGCGATGGATTTCGCCGGTCTTGCGGTCGATGATCTTGGTTGAGGCGCTGAGGAACACGCCCATGGCCAGGACCGCGCCCTCGCCCACGATCACGCCCTCGGCCACTTCCGAGCGAGCGCCGATGAAGCAGTGGTCCTCGATGATGGTCGGATTGGCTTGCAGGGGCTCCAGCACCCCGCCAATGCCGACGCCGCCGGAGATGTGCACGTTCTTGCCGATCTGGGCGCAGGAGCCGACCGTGGACCAGGTGTCGATCATGGTCCCCTCGTCCACATAGCCCCCGATATTGACGAAGGACGGCATCAGCACCGCGTTGCGGCCGATGAAGGCGCCCCGGCGTACGATGGCGCCCGGCACGCTGCGGAAACCGGCCCGGGCGAAGTCCTCAGGGGTCCAGGCGGCGCACTTGCCCGGCGCCTTGTCCCACCAGGGGCCGACGCCCGGCGCGTGGTTCAGGCCCGAACCGCCGCCGGTCATCAGCTGGTTGGCGTTGAGGCGGAAGGACAGCAGCACCGCCTTCTTCAGCCACTGGCGGGTGGTCCATTCCCCATCGATCTTCTCGGCCACGCGCACGGCGCCGTCGTCGAGCAGGGTCAGGGCCTCCTCAACGGTTTCGCGCACGAAGCCGGTGGTGGCGTCGCTGATCTCGGCGCGGCTTTCCCAGGCCTGGTCGACGGCGGTCTCCAGGGCGGCGAGGCGTTCGGTGTCGCTCATGGGGCTTTGGTCTCCTTGACCCGCGCCGCGCTGAGGAAGGGCGTCAGGGATGGGGCTTTATAATGCACGAAAGCCGCGCGGGAAGCTTCAGCATGCGGACCGATCAGCACCGTGGTCATGCCCAGGTCGGCGGCCGGCTGCAGATTGCGCTCGGTGTCCTCGAAGAAGGCGGCGCCGTGCGGGTCGACGGCGTGGGCGGCCAGCATGCGCGTGAAGGTCTCGGGCCGCGGCTTGGGGATATAGTCGGCCGAGCCGATGTGGAACACCGCCTCGAAGCGATCGGCTATGCCCAGCCGCTCCAGCACCCGCTGAGCATGCCAGCCGCCGCCGTTGGTGAACACCAGCCGCCGGCCGGGCAGCCGGGCCAGGGCCGCGTCCAGGGCCGGATCGGGGGTCAGGCGGTCGAGGGCGACGTCGTGCACCTCGTCGAGGAAGGCCTCGGGGTCGACCCCATGGTTGGCCATCAGCCCGGCCAGGGTGGTGCCGTGCTCGCGCAGATAGCGCTTCTGCAGCGCGCGCGCCTCGTCATGGCCCAGGCCGGTCTCGCGCTGCATGAAGGCGGTCATGCGCGCCTCGATCAGGCCCATGAACTCGCTCTCGGCGGGGTAGAGGGTGTTGTCGAGATCGAACAGCCACACCCCGATATGCGTCAGGTCGGCGCTCATAAGCTCTCCCAACTCGCATCCCTTCTCCCATAGGGAGAAGGAGGGGCCCATCCGCGAAGCGGGTGGGAGGATGAGGGGTTAGGGACCTCGCCGCCGAGTCCTCGCCGGCTACGGCGCAACCCCTCACCTTCCCAGGCTGCGCCTGGGCCCCTTCCTCTCCCTCTGGGAGAGGAGATCAAGGCCGCCCCGCTCACGCGCTGATCAGGGTGCCGGCGCCGTGCTCGGTGAACAGCTCGGTGAGCATGGCGTGGGGGCGGCGCCCGTCCAGGATGACCACCGCCTCGACCCCGGCCTCCACCGCGGCGATGGCGGTCTCCAGCTTGGGGATCATGCCGCCGGTGGCCACGCGGTCGATGATCGCCTGGCGCGCCTCGGTCACGGTCATCTGGCGGATCAGCTCGCCGTCGGCGCCCAGCACGCCGGACACGTCGGTCAGCAGCAGCATGCGCTTGGCGCCCAGGGCGCCGGCCACGGCGCCGGCCACCGTGTCGGCGTTGATGTTGTAGGTCTCGCCCTCGTCCGACACCCCGATCGGGGCGATCACCGGCACATAGTCCTGGTCGGCGTAGATCAGGGCCTCGACGATCTTGGGATCCACGGTCTTGGGCTCGCCCACGAAGCCCAGGTCGACGATATGCTCGATATTGGAATCCGGGTCGCGGCGGGTCTTCTTGGTCTTCTCCACGGTGATCAGCCGGGCGTCCTTGCCCGACAGGCCCACCCCGCGCACGTCGGCCTCGGCGCCGGCGCGGTTGATATAGTGGACGATCTCCTTGTTGATGGCGCCCGACAGCACCATCTCGGCCAACTCCATGGTGGCCTCGTCGGTCACCCGCAGGCCGTCGACGAAGGTCGACTTGACCCCGGCCTTCTCCAGCATGCGGCTGATCTGCGGACCGCCGCCGTGGACCACCACCGGGTGCACGCCCAAGAGCTTGAGCAGCACCAGGTCGGCGGCGAACAGCTTGGCCACCCCCTCCTCGCCCATGGCGTGGCCGCCGTATTTGATGACCACGGTCTCGCGGTCATAGATCTGGATATAGGGCAGCGCCTCGGCCAGGGTCTTGGCGGTCGCCCAGCCGGGCTCGTCGGCGCTTTCGATGGAAGGATCGGTCATGGCGGGTCCGGCGGGCGGGATGGCGCGATCCCGATAGAGCAGCAGGGTTGGAAAGTCACCTTTATGTTGGTCTATCAACGTGGGCGTGACTCTGACCCCACATGCGAGGGTCAAAACACCGCCCTACGTCATCCTGAGGAGCGCCCTCAGGGCGCGTGTCGAAGGACGCAAAGGAGATCGACGCGGAGCTGACCTTGCGTCCTTCGACACGGCGCTTCGCACCTGCTCAGGATGACGTAGGTTGGAGAAGGTCGCTTGGGAGCGCCTCAGACCCCCACCGCCGCCGCGATCTCGGCGCGCAGTTCGGGCAGGCCCGCGCCCTTCTCGGCCGAGGTCAGGGCCACGCGCGGGAAGGCGGCGGGGCGGCGCGAGACGGCCTTCAAGGTGCGCTCGCGCATGGCCTCGGCCTCGGAGGCCTTGAGCTTGTCGGCCTTGGTCAGCACGATCTGGTAGGAGACCGCGGCCAGGTCCAGGGCCGCCAGGGCTTCGGTGTCCACGTCCTTCAGCCCGTGGCGGGCGTCGATCAGCAGATAGACCCGCTTCAGGTTCGGCCGGCCGCGCAGATAGGCGCGGCCCAGGTTCTGGAAGTCCTTGGCGACGCTGCGCGAGGCGCGGGCGAAGCCATAGCCAGGCAGGTCCACCAGGCGCAGGCGCTCGTCCAACACGAAGAAATTGACCTCGCGCGTGCGGCCCGGCTCGTTGGAGGCTCGCGCCAGGTGCTTCTGGCCCACCAGGCCGTTGATCAGCGACGACTTGCCCACGTTGGAGCGGCCGGCGAAGGCCACCTCGGGCAGGTCGGCCGGCGGCAGGCCGTCGATCTTGGCCGCGCCCATCAGGAAGCTGACCGGCCGCGCGAACAGCACCCGCGCGGCCTCGATCGTCTCGGCGTCGAAGGCTTCGTCCGAGCCGCTCACCCGGCCGGCCGTGCGCCGGAGAACCGGGCCAGCAGGGTGTCGATCGGGTTGTCCACCTTGAGCCGGTGCATGATCACGTACTGCTGGGTGATGGTCAGCAGATTGTTCCAGGTCCAGTAGATCAGCAGGCCGGCCGGGAACTGGGTCATGATGAAGGTGAACACGATCGGCATCATCTGGAACATCAGCCGCTGGCTGGGATCGGTCCCGGCCGGCGGGCTCATGGCCTGGCTCAGCCACATGGTGAAGCCGTAGATCAGCGGCCAGGCGCCCAGATGCAGCTGGTTGTCGAACACCGCGCCGACCAGCATCAGGTGCGACGGATCCCAGGGGATCAGGCCGAACAGGTTCCAGATGGTGGTGGGATCGCGCGAGGACAGGTCGTGGATCCAGCCGAAGAACGGCGCCTGACGCATCTCGATGGTCACCGTCAGGACCTTGTAGAGCGAGAAGAACACCGGGATCTGGATCAGCATGGGCAGGCAGCCCATGAACGGGTTGATCTTCTCCCGCTGATAGAGCGCCATGGTCTCCTGCTGGACCTTGGCCTGATCCTCGGGAAACTGCTTCTTGATCGCCTCGATCTGAGGCTGGATCTTCTTCATCTTGCTCATCGACTCGTAGCTCTTGTTGGCGAGCGGGAAGAAGACAAGCTTGACGATCACGGTCAGGGCCAGGATCGACAGGCCCAGATTGCCGATGGTGTGCTTGAGCGCCTCGAGCAGGCCGAACAGGGGCCGGGTGAAGAACCAGAAATTGCCCCAGTCCACCGCCTGGTCCAGCTTGGGAATGCCCAGCTGGGTGGAATAGGCCTTCAGCACCGGCACCACCTTGGCCCCGGCGAACAGGCGGGTGGTGCGGGTCAGGGTCGCGCCGGGGGCGATGGTCTCGGTCTGGCCGAGGAAGCCGGACTTGTAGGTCTCCTGGGCGCCGGCGACGTCGACCGGGAAGGTGTCGGTCAGCTTCAGGCGCTGGTCGGGGATCAGGGCGGTCAGCCAGTATTTCTCGGTGACGCCCACCCAGCCGCCGACCGAAGGCACGTCGGGCAGGCCCTTCTTCTTCCAGGCCTGATAGGCCGCCAGCTGCAGGGGCTTGGCGTCGGTGGTCATGGCGATCGCGCCTTCATGCACGATGCCGCTATGGGCCAGGCCGTCGGGCAGGCCCTGGCCCCGCTGCTCGACCAGGCCGTACTGGCGCAGGGCCAGGGGCTGGGCGGTGTGATTGACGATGGCGTCGGTGACGGTGAACATGGCGTTGTCGTCGACGGCGATGGTGCGCGTCACCGCCAGGCCCTGGCCGTCATAGGTCAGCACCAGCGGGGTCTGGGGCGTCAGCCGCGCGCCCGCCGGCGCGGTCCAGGTCACGCCGTCGTCCTCCGGCAGGGCGCCGACGCTGGGCGAGATCCAGCCGGTCTGCATGAACCAGGCGTGATCCTGCCCCGCCGGCCGCAGCAGCTGCACCATGGGCGAGCTGGCGGTGACGGGCGCGTTGGGGGTGACGGGCACGCGGTAGTGCTTGAGCGCCAGCTGGTCGATGCGCGCGCCCTGCAGGCTCAGCGCGCCGGTCAGGCTGGGGGTGTCGATGATCACATGCGGCGCGTCCGAGGTCGCCCCGCCGCTGATCGCCAGGCCCTTGGCGCCCTGCAAAACCGTCTGCTGCCGTTGCGCGGCGGCCTGGGCCGCGGCGAGGGCCGCCTGATGCTGCTTGGTCTGGGGCGCGATCCAGAAGAACTGGTAGAGGCCCAGGATCAGGATCGAGCAGACCCCGAAGATGATCAGGTTGAGATTGGACTCTTTTTGCATGGAGAGCGCGATCACCCGGAAAGGGTCGTCGGCGTGATCGCCGCGGAGACCTGAATGGCGGCGAGGCTTATCAGCGCGCTTTTCACATCGTCAAGCAGGCGCGGCCAGGGGCGCGCCGCCGCGCCGCCTCTGGCGATGAACACATAGTCATGGCCGGGCGCGGCGTGCAGGGGCAGCAGCTTGCGGGCCGCCTCGCGCAGGCGCCGCTTGGCCCGGTTGCGCACCACCGCCCCGCCGATCTTGCGGGTGGCGGTGAAGCCGACCCGCACGGGGCCTTGGGGCTCACGCCGGTCGAGGGCCTGGATCACCACCGCCCCGCGGGCGCACGAGCGGCCCTTGGCCGCGGCCAGGAATTGCGGGCGGGTCTTGAGACGCTCGAGCGGCGCCAGGGGGATCGGCGCTGCATCAAGCGGTTCTGAACCAGGAAGATCTGAGGCCAGGGGCTCGGGCATGGCTCACCACGCCCAGCCAGGGCGAAACGTCCCTTAGGCCGTCAGGCGCTTACGGCCCTTGGCGCGGCGACGGGCCACGACCTTTTGGCCGTTCTTGGTGGCCATGCGCGCGCGGTAACCGTGGCGGCGCTTCCGAACAAGCCTGGACGGCTGATAGGTCCGCTTCACGGGACGGCTCCGAAAGTCAAAAGCATATCAAGGCCCGCACGGCGGGCGTGCGGAAGTGAGCGGCGGTGGATAGAGAAAGGGCGCGGCCCTGTCAACCTCTTGCTTGGGCGCCTGTTCGCCGCAAGGCTTGGTAATGACTCAGGGATTGGCGCCGGCGGCCGGCGCGGGGTTGCGGCAGGCCTCCAGGCACTGGATCCACTGCGTGGAGCAATCGTCCGAAACCGCTCCCGACTGGCAGGTGTAATAGCTGGCGGCGCAGGCGCGGCGGCAGTCGTCGGCGGCCTGGAACGCCTGGCCGGGCGCGGCGAAGGCGGGCGACAGGGTCGCGGGCGCGACCCCGCCGGTGGTGGCCGGGGACGACGCCGGCAGGGCGCTCGTCGCGCCGCTGGCGGCCGCCGCCGTCGCAGGGGCCTGGCCGGACGGCGTCAGGATATTGTCGGCGGGGGTCGCGGGCGCCGGGGCGCCGTCGACAGAGCCGCCCTGGGCGCCGCGCAGCCCGGCGGCCTGGGCGCTGGGGACCACCTGGGGCGGCAGCCGGCGCTGGGCCTGGGCGGGGGCCAGGCTCAGGATCAGCAGGGGCAGGCACAGGAGCAGGACGCGCGCGCTCATGGCGCCAAGCCTAGGCCGGGGCGGTTAACGATCGGCTTACCCTGTTCGGCCGGCAGGACCGATCCGGGACGACGATCTTGCAGCGCTCCAGCCTTACGATCTGGCGACCAGGTAGCGCGAGGCCCAGGCGGCGATGATCTCGGCGGCATATTCGGCGTCCGAGGCGCGGGTCAGCAGGTGGTCGGCGTCGTCCAGCGACACGAAGCTCTTGGGATGGACCGCGTGGGCGAAGATGGCCTGGGCGTTCTCCACCCCCACCACCGCGTCGCGGGGGGCGTGCATGACCAGCAGCGGGCGATGCAGGGCGTGGATGCGCGCGGCCTGGTCCTGATGGGCCAGGTCGTCGAGGAACTGGCGGCGCACGTGGAACGGCCGGCCGCCCAGATTGACCTGGGCCTCGCCCTGGGCCTCGATCTCGGCCAGGGCCGGGCCGAACTGGTTGGCCACATGGCCCACCTCGAACGGCGCGCCCAGGGTGGCCACGGCCGAGATCCCCTCCAGCGTCCCGGCCGCGGCCAGCACCGCCGCACCGCCCAGGCTGTGGCCGACCAGGAGCCCCGGCGCCTTGCCCGCCGCCTCCAGCGCGCGCACGGCGCAGGCCAGGTCGGCCACGTCGCCGCTGAAGGTGGAGTCGGCGAAGTCGCCCTCGCTCTGGCCCAGGCCGGTGAAGTCGAAGCGCAGCACGCCTATGCCGCGCTGGGCCAGGGCCTGGGCGATGCGCGCGGCGGCCAGGGAGTTCATGGTGCAGGTGAAGCAATGGGCGAACACCGCCCAGGCGTGGACATCGCCCGGCGGGACGTCCAGCCGCCCAGCCAGGCGCTGGCCCCGCGCACCGATGAAATCGAACGGCTGGCTCATCATGACGGCGGCTCCCGACTCGGTTCTAACTGAGCCGAGATAGGATAGGCGGAGAAAGAAAAAAGGCGGCCCGCGAACGGACCGCCCTTCTTCCAAGTCCACAGTGACCTCGTCATGGCCGGGCTTGTCCCGGCCATCCAACCCAGAAAAGCGACGCTGCGGGGCGGGGGCATTTCGACCCGGCGCGATCGCGGCCTCCTTCAGGGCTGGATCGCCGGGACACGCCCGGCGATGACGGAAGTCGTTAATGACCGGCTATTGGCCTATTCGGCTTCCGCCGGGGTCTTCTTGCTCAGGTCCTCGCCAGTTTCCTGGTCGACCACCTTCATGGACAGCTTGGTCTTGCCGCGATCGTCGAAGCCGATCAGCTTGACCTTCACGATCTGGCCTTCGCTCAGCACGTCCGAGGGCTTGGACACCCGCTCGTTGCTGATCTGGCTGACGTGGACCAGGCCGTCCTTGGCGCCGAAGAAGTTCACGAAGGCCCCGAAGTCGACGACCTTGACCACCTTGCCGTCATAGATCGCGCCGATCTCCGGTTCGGAGGTCAGCGACTTGATCCAGTCGATGGCGGCCTTGATCTTCTCGCCGTCGCTGGCCGAGACCTTGATCACGCCCTCGTCGTTGACGTCGACCTTGGCGCCGGTGGTGGCCACGATCTCGCGGATCACCTTGCCGCCGGTGCCGATCACGTCGCGGATCTTGTCGGTGGGGATGGTGATGGTCTCGATCTT